>Ga0070730_10002660_pt1 | contig 16183 bp, 18 predicted proteins | sample Coa_R1_3_FD_66447 | JGI IMG/M metagenome (GOLD analysis project Ga0070730, IMG submission 66447) | Surface soil microbial communities from Centralia Pennsylvania, which are recovering from an underground coalmine fire - Coalmine... | ecosystem: Environmental > Terrestrial > Soil > Unclassified ...
GACAGCGATCTTTTTGGTCTCCGGCCGACCAATGGCGAATACGGTGCAGCTGTTGAAAAGGCCTTGGTCCAATCTGGCTACACACCATCGCAGGCCGCGAGTATTAGCGCGCAAGCCGCAGGCCAGCGTGCTAGTTTTGGGCTGACGCCCGAGACGCTCGTGCCGCGAGTGCCGGGGCGACTACCACAGAGAGCAAGGTGAATGATGCATCCAAGAACCGTCGCCACCCTCGATAAGCTCCGCGCAGAAGACTGGTTCCGCAATGTCGGTGTTCGTGACACGGAGGTGGCAGATGTAGTCTCATCTTGGCAGGAAGCTGTTGAGAGCTGCTCTTCACCGACCTGGGTCGGCCTGTGCCACGACGCTGTTAACGCATATAGTGATCGGATTAGAGAACGATCGCCCGAAGAATATGAAAGGTGGAACGATGTTGTCTTGTCCGTGCGCCCGGAGGCAATCGCACTGACGCGAGAAAAGACACAGCGCGTCATTCAAGATAATAATCTACCCAAAGATTTTTTAAATGCCGTAGCATGGGATATACTGCACCTTTGCGTAGAAGCCGAGTTCGCAGATGTTTACCCGCCCGGCTTTTTTGCAAGCCAGTCGTACTGGTACGCTAATGGGCACTTCCCTTGCGGCTGGCGAGGACCGTTCCCTCAGGGAGGTAGGCTGGTCGTCTATTAAGCGACAGGCGCTGAAGTGTGAAAGCAAGATAAAAGGAACGGCTCCCCCTGCGGGGTAACCTGTTGTCTGCACATCGTTTTTTAGGGAGACAGACGGCACTGGGGTGGAGGCTCCCGGTGCCGTTTTGATGCCGGATGAGCGCTAAGCGCTTGAACCCCTTCTCTCTTTAGCTGCTCGTCGTTGGAGACATGGGGCGTCGGAGGGGGCTTGGGAATTGACGGCGAGATAAAAGGGGCGCCAGTCTCAGGCGCCTATGTGGGTGTTTTTACAGTACGAATTAAGCCAGTCAGTGAACAGGGCGGCTGGGGCTTATCCGATATTATCTAGTGAAAACAACAGGCTGGCGGCTGGCTTGCCTGGCTCAGAGGCTTTGGCGTTGCCGCGCGCGGCCGCGCTCTACGCCGCTTCGTTCTGCCGAGCCGCCTTCGGTATCTCGTCCGCTGGCGCGGTGACGGTCGCTAACGCGGGGCCGCGCCTGCGGCCCGGCAAGCGGCCATCGCGCGGTGCGCGATGACGTTGGTGGCCTTCGGCCAGCGGTGCGGGCGGTCGCTGCCCTCTAGCCCCGCCGCGGCGCGGCGCAACCGGCTGCGCCGGTCCTCCACTTCGTTGCGGCCCTCCGGGTGCACCCCGCCTCCATCGGCGGGGCTGCCGCTCCGCTCTTGCCGCCCACCCCGCCGTCCGGGGCCGTGGTGGTTTAGGGAAGGAAGGAGTGGAGCGATGAGGCTGATCGAGAAGGTCCGCATGATGGAGCGGATGGGGGCTGCGGAGGGACGTTGCGGCGTGGGCAAATGGGTGTCCGGGTGGCGCCGGTTGCGTCGGCTCCAGCGGGCGGTCGATACGATGCCCGAGGTGCTTTATGCGGTGTTCGGCGCGGTGCGCTATGAAGACCTGGGCTATGGGGCGATAGCGGCTCGGCTCGGGGTCGGGGTGGATGAGGTCGAGCGGCGCTTTGCATGGTCGCTCTATTATCTGACCCGGGTCGCGCACGGGTGGAGCGTCGAGGAGGCGCGCGCCGAGGTGCCGGTGAACGAGGCGGAGATCGCGGCGAGGATGGCGGCTGGCGAGCCGTGGTGAGTCGGCACCGACGGCCGCTGGTGGGCGGGTAGATCAGGCGAGCCTTGCCGGGCGTCCTGTTCGAGCTTGGCGATGCGATCGGAGCAGACGGCGTGGACGACCTGGCCGAGGTTCTCGATGCGCTCGGCCTGGGTGCGCAGGAAGCCCAGGTTGTGGACGTGAGGCGTGTAGAAGGTCACGACCAGCAGCACGCAATGGTAGAGCCGCTCGGCCGACTGGTGGAGGATGAACGCTGGTTCCTCGTTTCGGCCCTGCGTGACCAGATCGCGGGCGGTGCCGAGGTAGACGAGCGCACTGGGAAACCACTCCTCGAAATACTCCTTCGCCATCGCGAGCGCCTGCGCGGGGGTCTTGGGCTTGGGGGTGTGCAGCTCGCTGCTGTCGGACTCGTAGAGGGCGATGCCGTCCCTGGCGACGTCCATGAAGAAATAGCGGCCATGGGCAAGGCCGTCGTTCACCTCGGTGAGGGTGTGGACGATGAAGTTGACGGGGGTGCGTCATGGAAGCGGCCAACATTTACCGGATTCAGATGATCAAAAGGGTTCAATTGCGTCGCCATATTCTGATGTTCGAGTCCTATACCCCGGCGCAGGTTCGGGGCCTCAAGGAGGACCAATTTTCGCCGTGGACCACGAGTGGGCCACGGGATTTATGGCATGAAAATAGTACATGCTATATCAATACGTTAGAGACCGTATTCCGAGTCCTGTAGGCGCACCATTTTCCTAAGACATCATTCGTAGCTTCTTTCGACGGAATCCGGCGAAAGCGCGGGAATGTGGATAACCCACGTGGGTCCAGCGTGGGGCGCTTTGGTAGGATCACTGTCCGATTCTCTAGGCACGGCGCGTTGGGCTGGTTGTCTATCCAAGTTGCTGCTGGGCGGGCGAAGCGTGAGTGGCACGTGTTGACCGGCCTCGCTTTGGCGGCGGCATCATCTGTCGAAGATGGTGTGAAGCGTGGAATTGATGCGTGGCCCACATTTTTCGGCCTGCTTCATAATGTCGTGCTTCCAGAAGCGTTAAGTGACCCCACGCATCGGTCCCACCGTCGTCCGCGAGGCTGTTGCGGGCTTGTCTGCTGAAGGTTGGGAGGAGGCTCGGCAGGGCTCCGGTGTTTTCGTAAAGGTCGCTCCGCGGGTGGTCCAGGTGACCGCCAAGGAGCTTCCAAATCTCGAAGATGTGCTGGCCCTGCTCGAGCTGCGTATCGCTGTCGAGACCGAGATGGCGGGCCTCGCAGCCGAGCGCCGCGCCGACGTCGCCGCCATCGAGGCATGGATGGAAGAGTTCTGCGCGGCGATCGATGAGCAGGCCGATGGTATCGATGCCGGCGCTGCGCTTTACGCCGCGATCGCGCGCGCAACGCGCAATCAGCATTTCGTTCGCTTCATCGCGTTTCATGGAACCATTTTGTTGCCGTGCCGTGCCGTGCCGGCGCTGTTCGCCTTCGCGAGTCTCACGTCGTTCCCGGTAATAGGCCTCAGCCTGGGGTCGATCTGACGTCCGCGCGAACGGCGACCCTCTCGTTGGTGCACGCCGTGCATCGGCATGTCAGTCCGAACTGCATTCGCCGACTTCGTCATGGTCGTCGCCGGCTTCCCATCCGGCGACCCACTCCGCCTGCTCTCTCGTGTCCGGGGGGTAGGGGCATTTCTCCCGGCTGTGTCGCAGCGTCGCGGCGCGGAAGCCTTCCATATAAGCGGCATGTGTCGCCATTTTCGCGGTTCCTCGGCCCGACACGCATACGCCTTGCCCGATCCCGCACGACTCCCCCCTTCTCAGGGCTGGGACGAGGGCGTCATGCGATGTACCGGACGACTCGCCGGTCGGGGCGGAGGCGGTCGCCGATAGGTGTAGCGCGACAGGCCCGGTCCGCCGTCGATCAGGATATCGAGCAGCCTCTGGCCGTCCGGCCACGCGTTGAGGTGCGAACGAGCGTCGAGATGGCCGAGCGATCCGGCGTCGAAAAAGTCTGTGACCCATTCGGCCGCCATCGCGCGGGACCGTTCGATGGTCGCGTTTGGGTCGTCGCGGCTGGCGACCAGGATCGCGGGGAAGGGCAGCATCGCTTCCGGCAGCGGGCCGAAGCGGCGGACCCGATCATCGCTGTCGGGCGCGTCCGGATCGGGGGGTGCAACCAGCAGCGCGCCGATAACGCGCCGGGCCGCCCGCTTGTCGAGCAGCGCCGCCCACCAGGCAACGGCGAGGCAACCCAGATCATGCTCCACCAGCACCACGCGGGAACGGGCCATACCGACCGCTTGATCGATCCGACTCAGCCAGACGCTGCGGATCGGATCGTGCAAGCTGCCGAAGTCGATGCCAATGCAATCGTCGCGCTCGCGAATCCAGGCCGATTGCCAGTCGTTGCGACGTGGATGATCCCGCCCGGGTATCAGCAGGCAAGCCGGCTGACCGGCATCGCTTGTTCTCGGCATCACCGCTCTCCCGCCAGGCGGACGCGCAACGATCAGGAATGTCAGCCATCATGATGGCTGACGGCCACTTCAGCGCAAGCGACGTTGTCGCAGCCCTCGGTCGTTTCGGCGCAAGGCGGCGGGATCGTCTCCCCGGTCAGGCGGCAGGAAGAGGGCGGCGCGGACGAATCATCCGCGCCGATGGTGCCGATCGACGATCATGCGTCGTTCGGGGGCCACCTCTGCGCGCCGCTGGTGGTTCAGCGATAGGAGTGGTGCGCCCGATAACGATAGCCGCTGTGGTGGTAATAGTGGTGATGGCCCTTATCGAGCGTGTTGTAGAGCGCGCCGCCGGCCGCGCCGACCAGTGCGCCGGTGCCGATCCCCAGGCCCGGGATCAGGGCGCCCGCAATGACGCCGCCCGCGGCGCCGATGCCCGCGCCACGCAAGATGTGGTGCGCGCTCTGGGCGCTCGCCTCGGTGGCGATTCCGCCAGCTGCGAGCGAGGTGACACATGCCAAAATCAGAACCCGTTTCATATATCTCCCTTTCCTACGCTTCCTACGCGATCAATCGGGGGGTAACGCCCGTCCGCTTCGATTGCTCCGAGATAGCCATCGCAACCTGAGGGGATTCTGAACGACATCGGGAGGGAGCCGCGTTGTGCCGGCTTCCGCTTTGATGGAGTGCCTGCTCTAAAGGTGGTCATGTCGCTCGTCCGTCGCTTCGCGCTCGCTTCCGCCCTGATCGCCGCCACGCCGGCTCTGGCCTCGCCGGCCTATGATGCAGTCGATCCGATGATCGGCACGGGGGGCGAAGGCCACACCTTCCCCGGTGCGGCTGCGCCGTTCGGCATGGTGCAGCTCTCGCCCGACACCGATACGACCTGCGCCATCCGCGCCTGCTATGGCCATGCCGCCGGCTATCGCTATGCGGACCCGACTATCCAGGGCTTCAGCCACACCCATTTCTCGGGTGCGGGGCATAGCGATCTGGGCGACTTCCTTGTCATGCCGGTGTCGGGCGACGCCGTGGTGACCGAGCCCGGCGATACCGCCAAGCCCGGCTCCGGCTACCGCTCGCGCTTCGACCATGCGACCGAAGTGGCGCAGCCCGGCTATTATGCCGTGACGCTCGCCGATCCGGGCGTGCGCGCAGAGATGACCGTGGGCACACGCATCGGCGTCCACCGCTACAGCTTCCCCAAGGGCAAGGCTGCGCATCTCGTCCTCGACTTGCGGACGTCGCTCTACAATTATCCGGGCAAGATCCTCTGGTCCTCGATCCGGCTCCGCCCGGACGGCACCATCACCGGCGCGCGCGAAACGCGCGGCTGGGCGCCGGACCGCAAGCTCCATTTCGCGATGCGCTTCTCCGCGCCGCTGATTAACCACGCCTTCCTCAACACCGAAGACAATATCCCCTACAAGGGCTTCCAGGCCCCCGGCCGCGGCAGCGACGCGCTTGCCGAGGCAATGGGCAAGGCGCTGGTCGCGCGGCTCGACTTTGGCACGCTGGACACGCCGCTCGAGGTGAAGGTGGCAATCTCCTCGGTCGACGAGGCGGGCGCGATCGCCAATCTCGATGCCGAGCCCGGCGACTTCGACGCGATCCGCACCAGAACGAAGGGCGGGTGGGAGCAGGCGCTGAACGCCGTTGATCTCGATGCCCCGGCACCGATGAAGAAAAGCCTGTACACGGCGCTCTACCACTCGCTGCTGGCGCCTTCGGTGGCGAGCGATGTCGACGGTCGTTATCGCGGGCCGGACAATCAGGTGCATACCGCCGACGGCTTCACCTTCCGTTCGACCTTTTCGCTATGGGATACGTTCCGCGCCGAGCACCCGCTGCTCACCATCATCGAGCCCAAGCAGACCAATGTCGACTTCATCCGCTCGCTGATCGAAAGCCAGAAGGAGAGCCCCGACGGCATCCTGCCCATCTGGCAGTTCCAGGGCCGCGAGACGTGGACGATGATCGGCTATCACGCCGTGCCTATCATCGCCGACGCCTACCTCAAGGGGATCGACGGCTTCGATCCGCGCGAGGCGCTGCACGCGATGGTCGCCAGCGCCACCTATGCGCCTTATGGCGGTCTCGGTGACTATATGAAGCTGGGCTATGTGCCGATCGACAAGGAGCCGGAAGCCGCCTCCAAGACGGTCGAGTACGCCTTCGATGATTGGACCATCGCCCAATTCGCCAAGAAGATCGGCCGGCAGGACATCGCCGCGACCTTCGACAAGCGCGCGCAGAACTGGCGCAACGGATTCGATGCCAAGACCGGCTGGGTGCGCGCACGGCTTTCCAACGGCCAGTTCCGGGCGCCTTTCGATCCGGTGTCGATCAAGTACGGGTCCGATTACACCGAGGGCAATGCTTGGCAGTACAGCTGGTTCATGCCGCAGGACGAGGGTGGCATGATCCGCCTGCTCGGTGGTGACGCCAAAACCGTCGCCAAGCTCGACGCCATGTTCGCTTACGACAATAGCAAGCTCGATTATTCAAGCTCGGAGGACATTGCCGGCCTGATCGGCCAGTATATCCACGGCAACGAGCCCAGCCACCACGTCGCCTATCTCTACAGCTACGCCGGCGCCCCGTGGCGGACGCAGGAGCGGCTGAAACAGATTGTCGACAGCCAGTATAAGCCGACGCCCGAAGGCCTCGCCGGCAACGACGATCTCGGCCAGATGTCGGCCTGGCTCGTGTTCACGGGGTTCGGCTTCTATCCGGTGACGCCGGGTAGCCTCGAATATGTGATCGGCCGGCCGTTCGTGGAGCATGCGACGCTCACCCTGCCCAACGGCAAGCGCTTCCGCATCGTCACCGAGGGTCTGGGCGATGAGCATCCCTATGTTGGCAAGGTGCTGCTCAACGGCCAGCCGCTGGAGAAGGGTTTCATCACCCACGCCCAGATCGAAGCGGGTGGCGAGCTGCGTTTCGTCATGTCCGCCACGCCCAACAAGACGTGGGCGACCAAGGCGGCCGACCGCCCCTATTCGATGAGCGGCTACGCACGCTAAGGCGCGATCGTATAGGGCCGATCCCGATCGGGCAGGGGAGCGCCGCCGGCATGTGACACGCCGGCAGTGGAAACTTGCGCGCCTGGCGTGACGATTGCTCTGCCGATTGTCAGGCTTCTATCATTATATGTATGGCTGATTCGCGGTGCGCGGTCTGTGCCGCAATCTCGACTCCGCGCGGTGCGGCATAATGCTCGCTTATTCCATAGAAAATTAGGCGCCTCAGGCCGAGATGCGATGCATTGCAAATGTATGGCTGTATGGATATTTGCCATACAAATTGAATCGCTTCGTTCCCGTTCCATCGACATGAAGTGTTCTGGAGGGATGCCGCGTGGGCGGGGCGGGTGCATCCAAAGGATTGCCGTGGTGACAATGCAGGTCATGGCCGGGGCTCGTCGAACGAGCGCGGCGTTCCGGGCCCTTCCAGGGCTGCGTCCAATCGGGCGAGCTCTTGCCCGATCGGTGGGGGCGCTGGGCCTCCTGTCGCTCGGCGGCTGCAACATCGAGCTGCTCAACTCGCAGGGCTCGATCGGCCAGCAGGAGAAGATGCTGATCCTGATCGCGCTGGGGCTGATGTTGCTCGTCGTGATCCCGGTGATGGCGCTGACGCTGTTCTTTGCGTGGCGCTATCGTGCGTCCAACACCAAGGCGAACTATCAGCCCAAATGGGCGCACTCGACCGCGATTGAGTGGGTGGTGTGGACCATTCCCTGCCTGATCGTGGCGTTTCTGGCGGTGCTGATCTGGGGCACGACACACGCGCTCGATCCCTACAAGCCGCTGGAATCGAAGGCCGCACCGGTGAAGGTCGAGGTGGTCGCGCTCGATTGGAAGTGGCTGTTCATCTACCCGGATTACGGCGTCGCCTCGGTCAACCGACTGGAGATCCCGGCGGGCCGGCCGATCGACTTCAAGCTCACCTCACAATCGATGATGAACTCCTTTTTCATTCCCGAGCTTGGCAGTCAGATCTACGCGATGGCGGGGATGCAGACGCAGCTCCACCTGATTGCCGATCGTCCCGGCACCTATCGCGGGCTGTCCTCGGCGTTCAGCGGCCCCGGCTTCTCGGACATGCATTTCGACACGGTCGCCACCGATGAGCGCGGCTTCGCGCAATGGGTGAGCCAGGCCAAGGCCACTCCGCTGACGCTCGACAAGGCGAGCTACACCATGCTCGCCAAGCCCAGCGAGAAGAATCCGGTGCGCATCTATGCGCGCGTTTCGCCCGGTTTGTTCGACGGAATCGTCAATCAGTACATGTCCGGCCCCGCCCCCGCGGGCGCGCCGATGAAGGCCATGGCCATGCGCCATGACGCCATGGCTGCGGAGTGAACAACATGCTCGGAAAACTGACGCTCGATGCGATCCCGTGGCACGAGCCCATCATCATGGGCACCGGCGCGGTGGTTGCTCTCGGTGGTGCGGCGATGCTCGCCGCGCTCACCTGGTTCCGCCTCTGGGGCCCGCTGTGGAAGAACTGGATCACGTCGGTCGATCACAAGAAGATCGGCGTGATGTACATCGTCCTCGCGCTGGTGATGCTTCTACGCGGCTTTGCCGACGCGATCATGATGCGCGGGCAGCAGGCGTTGGCTGCCAATGATGGCGCCGGTTTCCTGCCGCCGCATCACTACGACCAGATCTTCACCGCGCACGGCGTGATCATGATCTTCTTCGTGGCCACGCCTTTCGTGCTCGGCCTGATGAACGTCATCGTGCCACTGCAGATCGGCGCGCGTGACGTTGCGTACCCCTTCGTCAACTCGCTGAGCTTCTGGCTGTCGGCGTTTGGCGCGGTGCTGGTGATGGCGTCGATGTGGATCGGTGACTTCGCGGCGACCGGCTGGGTGGCCTATCCGCCGCTCTCGGAGCTTGGATACAGTCCAACCGTCGGCATGGATTATTATATCTGGTCACTCCAGATATCCGGCCTCGGTACGACGCTGACAGGCATCAACTTCATTGTCACCATCCTGCGCATGCGCGCGCCGGGCATGGGTCTGATGAAGATGCCGGTGTTCACCTGGACGGCGCTGATCACCAACATCCTGATCGTCGCGGTCTTCCCGGTGCTGACCGCTACGCTCGCGCTGCTCACCGCTGACCGTTACCTCGGCATGCACTTCTTCACCAACGAGCTTGGTGGGAATGCGATGATGTACATCAACCTGATCTGGGTCTGGGGGCATCCCGAGGTCTACATCCTCATTCTGCCGGCTTTCGGTGCCTTCTCGGAGATTATCGCGACCTTCTCGGGCAAGCCGTTGTTTGGCTACAAGTCGATGGTCTACGCCACCTCGTCGATCGGCGTGCTCAGCTTCTTCGTGTGGCTGCACCACTTCTTCACGATGGGTTCGGGCGCCAACGTAAATGCCTTCTTCGGCATCATGACGAGCATCATCTCGATCCCGACCGGCGTGAAGCTGTTCAACTGGCTGTTCACGATGTTCCGCGGCCGCATCCGCTATCATTCGTCGGTGCTGTGGACGGTCGGCTTCATGGTGACCTTCGCCGTCGGTGGCATGACGGGCGTCCTGCTCGCGGTGCCGGGTGCGGACTTCGTGCTGCACAACTCGCTGTTCTTGGTGGCGCACTTCCACAACGTCATCATCGGCGGCGTGATCTTCGGATGCCTCGCCGGCATGAGCTTCTGGTTCCCCAAGGTGTTCGGCTTCACCCTCAACGAGTTCTGGGGGAAGGTAGCCTTCTGGTGCTGGCTGGTCGGCTACTGGCTCGCCTTCACGCCGCTCTACATCCTTGGCTTCAAGGGCATGACGCGGCGGATGAACCATTATGATCATCCCGATTGGCATCCCTATCTGATCGTTGCGCTGGTGGGTGCCGTGATCATCGGCATGGGCATTCTGGCGATCGGCATCCAGCTCTATGTCAGCATCCGCGATCGCGATCAGAACCGGGATCTCACCGGCGATCCGTGGGATGCGCGCAGCCTGGAATGGGCGACCGCCTCGCCTGCGCCCTTCTACAACTTCGCGGTTCTGCCGGAGATCACCTCGCTCGAGCAACATTGGGACGACAAGGAACATGGCCGACACTTCGTTCAGCCGACCCGCTACGAGGATATCCACATGCCCAAGAACACGGGCACGGGCTTCATCATCTCGGCCTTTGGCTTCGTGATGTGCTTCGCGCTGGTGTGGCACATGTGGGCGATCGCTGCCGCCGGGTTGCTCGGCGTGATCGGCACCTTCCTGTTCCGCGCCTATGACCGCGACGTCGACTATTGGGTGCCCGCCGCCGAGGTCCAGGCGATCGAGCGCCGTCGCACCGACATGATCCGAAAGGCTGCCTGACATGAACAGCCCGGTTTCCACCCTGCACGGGGGCCATGGCGGCCACGAGCACGGTCATGATGCGGGGGCGAACACCGTCCTCGGCTTCTGGATCTACCTGATGAGCGATTGCCTCATCTTCGCGATCCTGTTCGCCACCTTCGGCGTGCTCTCGACGAGCTATGCCGGCGGCCCCAGTGGCCGCGAGCTGTTCGACCTGCCCTATGTGGCAGGCGAGACACTCCTGCTGCTGGTGAGCAGCTTCACCTTCGGCGTGGCGATGCTCAGCATGCAGGCGCGGCGGACGGACAATGTCATCATATTGCTGCTCGTCACCTTCCTGCTCGGCACCGGCTTCATCTGGATGGAGGTGCATGAGTTCGCGCACCTGATCGCGGAAGGCGCCGGCCCTGATCGCAGCGCCTTCCTCTCGGCCTATTTCGTGCTGGTCGGGACGCACGGGCTGCACGTCACCGTGGGCCTGCTCTGGCTGGCGGTGATGATGCACCAGATCGCGCGCTACGGCCTCGACGGCATCGTCCGCCGCCGGCTCTCCTGCCTCAGCCTATTCTGGCACTTCCTCGATCTGGTCTGGATCTGCGTCTTCACCTTTGTCTATCTGCGTGGGGTGCTGTGATGAGCGACCATATGATGCACGATGGCGGCCATGACGCCGCACATGGCAGCCTGACATCCTATGCGGTCGGCTTCCTGCTCTCGCTGCTGCTGACCGCCGGTTCCTTCGGCGCGGTGATGAGCGGCGCGGTGCCGCACGCGATGATCCTGCCGGCGATCGTGGTGCTGGCGGTGACGCAGCTGCTCGTCCAGCTCATCCTCTTCCTGCACCTTGGCAGCGCGCCCGATCAGCGCAGCAATACGGTGATCTTCCTGCTCACCGGCATGCTGATCGTGATCATCGTCGCGGGGTCGCTCTGGGTGATGCACAATGCCAATGTGAACATGATGCCGATGCAGATGTCGGTGGAGCGCGCGCTAGCCAAGAACTGAGCGCCGGCGGAGAACGAACGGCTTCCGTGCCACTGGGGGGCGTGGTACCGAAGCTGTATGCTGAAACGCCCTACGGAATAGCGGACAATGTCTTCCTGGCGCCCAAGACTCGTCGAGAATGCCCGGATGAAATATCTGGGGATCGTCGAGGCGCTGGAGGCGGACGTGCGCTCGGGCCGGGTCGGGCCGGGCGATCGCCTGCCATCGCAGCGCGCTATCGCTGAGGCGCTGCGTGTCGATCTGACTACGGTGACGCGCGCGTTCAACGAAGCGCGCCGCCGCGGTCTGATCGATGCCCATGCCGGGCGCGGTACTTTCGTTCGCGATGATCTCGATACGGATCGTGCGCCGGGTCGCTTCGAAAGCGCGCCCCGTCTCGATCTGAGCATGAACATTCCCCCGCAGCCAGCTGGCGCGCACCTTGCGACGCGCATTCCCAGCGGGATCGCGGCGTTGCTGTCGAGCCCGCGCGGCATGCTCCATCTTCATTATCAGGAGAGCACCGGTACCGATGCCGATCGCGCGGCGGCGGCGGTCTGGCTGGGGCGTCGGATGGAGACGGTGCCGGCCAACCGGATCCTGGTGACGGGCGGCGCGCAGAGCGCGCTGTTCGCGATCTGCGAAAGCGAGCTGCGGGCGGGAGATCGCGTCGCCGCCGGGGCGCTGACCTATCCGGGAATCAAGGCGATCGCGGCGCAGAAGGGGTTCTCGCTGGTCCCGCTCGCGATGGATGCGGAGGGGATCGTGCCCGATGCGTTCGAGCAGGCCTGCCGCGGCACGCCGCCCAAGGCGCTCTACGTCATTCCCTCGATTGACAATCCGACGACGGCGACCCTGCCCGAGGACCGACGGCGCCAGCTCGTCGCCATCGCGCGCCGCTATGGCGTGATGATTATCGAGGACGATCCCTACACGCCCTTGCTGGTGCGCCCGGTTCCGGCGATCGCGGATCTGGCCGGTGACATCACCTGGCATGTCGCGACATTGTCCAAATGCGCCACGCCTGCGCTTCGGATTGCCTATGTGGTTGCCCCGGGCAGCGCGCAGGCGCTCCGGCTGGCAGCCGTGCTGCGCGCGACCAACATGATGGCGTCTCCGCTGATGGCGGCTCTGGCTTCCCAGTGGATTGCCAGCGATCTGCTCGACGCCATCGCGGCGACGATCCGCGCCGAGAATGGCGAGCGGCAGAAACTGGCAGCGGCGATCCTCGCTGGACAGGACGTGTCTGTCGATCCGCATGGCCACCATCTCTGGCTGCGCCTGCCCGAGCATTGGCGGGCGACCGATTTCGCCGATCATGCCGATCGTCTGGGTGTCGCGATCGTGCCCAGCACGGTGTTTTCGATTTCGCCGTCGCCGGTCGAGGCGGTGCGCGTGTCGCTGGGTGTGGCGCCGGATCGCGCCGCGCTGGAGGATGCGCTGCTGGTGCTGTCGGGGCTGCTGGAGCAGCCGTCGCTGGCAGTTCGTGCAGTAGTATAGGTGCAAAAACGGGGCCCGTGCGAAGCACGAGCCCCGATGGGGATTGGGTTCAGTACGGCTTGGTCGGCAGATACTTGCCGTCGAGCGTGATGACCGCGCGGTGGCCGCCGTCGGGATCCTCGACCTTCTCGACCTTCAGCTTGAAATTGATCGCGCTGATGATGCCGTCGCCGAACTCCTCGTGGACCAGCGCCTTCAGCGTCGTGCCGTAGACCTGGATCATCTCGTAGAAGCGATAGAGCGTCGGGTCGGTGGGCACGCCGTCGGGGAAGCTGCCACGCAGCGGCACCGCTTCGAGCAGGTGCACCTGCTCGGCATCGAGCCCGAGCCGCTCGCCGACAAGCGTGGCCGCCTCACGCGGCAGCAGGTGCTGGCCGAGCAGGGCGGCGGTGACGAATTCCTTGGCGAAGCCGGTACCCTCGGCGATCTTCTTCCACGAAAGATCCTTCGCGGCCTTGGCGGCGATGACGACGTCGGTGAGATTCTGGCGCGCCGACTGGCTGACCTGGTGCTGCAACATAATGATATCCTTTCAATCTTCAGGGGTGGTTGGTTGGAGGGAGGAGGCGTCAGTTCCCGTGGCGATCCACGTCGCGGGAAACCGATACGGTGATCATGGTACGGTCAAAGCCGGGGAGCGCCGGTGGCACTGGCGTCGGGATTTTCCGTGAGCGGAACGAAGCGGCCGGTGCTGCCGTCGATCGCGTCGATTGCGCCGCTCTCGATGTCGTAGACCCAGCCGTGCAGGGTCAGCTTGCCCTGGGCGAGCGCCAGCGCCACCGAAGGGTGGGTGCGCAGGTTGGCGATCTGGGCGATCACATTCTCACGCACCATGCCGTCGAGCTTTGCGGCGTCGGAGCCGTGGTCATGGGCGTTGTTCACCGCCTTTGCGGCGTCGGCGTGGCGCAGCCAGCTGCACACCGCAGGCATGTGATGGAGATCGTGGTCATGGGCCACCGCGGTCATCGCGCCGCAATCGGAATGGCCGCAAATCACCACGTCGCGCACACCAAGCGCTGCCACCGCATATTCGACCGTGGCCGACACGCCGCCCGGTTCGGGGCCGTAGGACGGCACGATGTTGCCGGCGTTGCGGACGACGAACATATCGCCGGGTTCGCGCTGGGTGAGCAGTTCGGGAACGACCCGGCTGTCCGAGCAGGTCACGAACAGGGTGCCGGGCGTCTGGCTGTGGGCGAGCTGCTGAAAAAGGCCTTCGCGAGCGGGAAAAGCTTCTTCCCGGAACTTGCGGAACCCTGCGATCAATTCTTCCATGGCGTTATCTCCGTCTTCAATCTGTTGAGACGGATTTGGACTTTGCAGGTATAATTGTCTAAGACCGTGTTCTTACAGATGCGATAAGCAGGGCTTATAACTATGCTGTTGCGGCATATTCGCTACCTCATGGCTGTTGCCGATGAGGGCAGTTTCACCCGCGCGGCGCTGGCGCTGCACGTGTCGCAGCCCGCGCTGTCGCAGCAGATTCGCCAGCTCGAGGAGCGGATGGGCGTGGCGTTGCTCGATCGGAGCGGGCGGATGGTGCGACCGACCGACGCGGGCGAGGCCTTTCTCGCATATGCCCGCCGCGCGATGGGCGAACTGGAGGCAGGGAGCCGGGCGGTGCGCGACGTCGCCGATCTTTCGACCGGGGCATTGCGGATTGGCTTTACGCCGAGCTTCAGCGCCTACCTGGTCGCACCGCTGGTTCGATGCTTCCACGAGCGTTTTCCCGGCATCCTGTTGAGCGTTGTCGAGATGGCGCAGGAGGAGATGGAGCCGGCGCTCGGCGCCGACGCGCTCGATCTCGGTATCGCGTTCAGTGACGTGCGTGCGGAGGACGTCGAATGGCTGCCACTGCACGAGGAGCGATTGTCGTTCGTGGTGGGAGAAGCGCATCCCGCCAGCGGCGCGGAGTCGATGGATTGTGCGGCGTTGGCACATGAGGAACTCGCCCTGTTGGGCGTGACGTTCGCGACACGACTGACCGTCGATGCCTATCTGCATCGCCAACATGTCCGCCCCCGTATCGCGGTGGAGGCGAGTTCGATCGCGGCGATTGTCGAGATTGTTCGAAGCACCCGGCTCGGGACCATCCTGCCGGATGCGGTAGCCTGTGAGCAGCCGGGGATCCGGGCGGTGGCGCTGGTGCCACCGATCGAGACGCGGCGGGTGGTGCTGCTCCAGCGCCGCGGCGGTTATCGCAGCGCGGCGGCGCGGGCGTTCACCGCCCTGGCGGAGGAATATGCGGCGGAGGTCGGCGGCGGCGTGGTGTAGGCGTCAGTCGCGGTGCAGGGCGAACAATTCCTTGCCGTCCAGCGCCGCCCGCGCCACCGCGCCTTGATCGTGATAGGCGAGCGCCGCCTCGGCGATCTCGGCATCCCAGAAGGCGCCATCGGCATACGTCCGCAACGCGCGCTCGTAGCGCTGGAGCTGGGCAGCATGCGTCTTTTGCAACGCCAGAGCGAGCCGCACCTCGGGGAAGTCGTCGCCGCCACCCTGACGCACGATCCTCGCGTCCGCCTCCTGCCCGTGCTGGACGAGGAAGTCCGCTGCGAGCAGGCGTGCCTGATCGAGCATGGCCGGCCCTCAACGGCTCTGCGATTGCGGCGGCATCGGAATGACCGCCCCGCCGGTGAACGGCGACCAGGGGGCCGCCAGCCGACCTTCGCGCGCCTGATAGAAATACTGGCTGCACACCAGCCATCCCTTGAGCGGGCGCAGCGGCGCCAGGCAGGTGGCGAGCAGCACGGGCAGGCTGGTGACCAGATGCACCCAGAAAGGCGGCTCGTAGAGGATTTGAAGCATCAGCGCGAAGACCACGCTCGGCACACAGCCGAAGCAGATCACGAAGAAGGCCGGGCCGTCCGCCGGATCGGCGAAGCTGTAGGGCAGGCCGCACACATCGCAGGAGTCGCGCAGCGTGAGGAAGCCGTCGAAGAGGTGGCCTTGCCCACAGCGTGGGCATTTGCCGCGAATGCCGGTGGCCACCGGCTCCAGCCTCGGCCATGTGCGGTCGGAGTGTTCGGTCATAGCCTGTCCTTGCCGTGCGGGATTGGGCACGCTCTGTATGGACAATGTAAGCAGTGTATGCGTCGTATATGGCATATGGCCATACAATGTCAAGGATTGTCGATCGGCCGATAGGCGGGATCGCCCGAGGAGGCGCGCGCCTTAAGCGATTGCTCCATGTGGCG
>Ga0070730_10002661_pt1 | contig 16181 bp, 15 predicted proteins | sample Coa_R1_3_FD_66447 | JGI IMG/M metagenome (GOLD analysis project Ga0070730, IMG submission 66447) | Surface soil microbial communities from Centralia Pennsylvania, which are recovering from an underground coalmine fire - Coalmine... | ecosystem: Environmental > Terrestrial > Soil > Unclassified ...
CAGGCGGCCGCGCCGACTTTAACACAGCCCCGTCCAACTACATCTTCTGGTCCTTGACATCCACCCTGGCGGGCCTGTATAATTTACGATTGTGTGCTTCAGCAAGCACACTTTTAACTCAGGACTTTTAACTCAGGACTGTAACGTCCCGGACGGGAAGCGAATTCATGTTGCACGTCACGAACCTCAGCCTCTCTTATGGCCCCCGCCTGATCCTGGACGGCGTCTCGTTCACGATCAGCAAGGGAGAGAAGGCCGGCCTGATCGGCATTAACGGGGCCGGCAAATCGTCGCTGCTCAAGATCATTGCCGACGAGATGTCGGCGGATGCCGGTACCATCCTGCGGCCCCGGACGGTGGGCTATCTCTCCCAGGACGTTGCCCACGAAGAGCCCGTGGTCGCCGACGGCCTCATCCGGGACTACATTTTCAGCGGCACCGGCCTGGACCAGGCCATCCGGGAGTATGAAGCGCTGGCCGCCACCCTGGCCAGCGCCAGCGGGGCCATGCTCGACACCGCGCTGGAGCGCTTTGGCGACGCGCAGGCCACGCTCGAGCGGCTGGGCTACTATGCGGCCGATGCCCGGGCCGAAGAGCTCGTGCATGGCCTCGGCTTGAAAGGCGTGGACCTGGAGCGCCGGGTGGCCACCCTGAGCGGCGGCCAGAAGACCAAGCTGGCGCTGGCCCGGCTGCTGTTCCAGGAGCCGGAGCTGCTGCTGCTCGACGAGCCGACGAACTTCCTGGATGTGGACGCGGCGAAGTGGCTGATGGACTTTCTCGGCACCTATCGAGGGAGCCTGCTGATTATCTCCCACGACCTCGACCTGCTGGATCGTAATATCGACAAGATCCTCCGCTTGAACGAGTTTACGCACCAGCTGGAAGAGACCCGCGGCACCTATTCCGCCTACCTGCGCCAGACGGCCAGCCTCCAAAACACGCTCGAAAAGGCCCAGGTCCAGCAGCACAAGGAAGTCGCCCGCCTGCGCAAGACGGCCGATCGGCTGCGCACCTATGGGGCCACCCGCGTGATGCAGGTCCATGCCGTCGAGCGCCGGGTGGCGACACTCGAAAAGAGCATGCCCGTGCTCGGCACCGAAAGCCGCCGCATGAAGATCAGCTTCACGGCCCGCCAGCTGAGCAGCAAAGGGGTCCTGCACGCCCGGGGCCTGACCAAGCGCTACGGCCCCCGGCTGATTTTCCAGGATATCAGCTTTAAAGTGGAACGCGGCCAGCGGCTGGTGGTCATCGGGCTGAACGGTGCCGGCAAAACCACGCTGTTGCGCTCGCTCCAGGGGCTCACGACCCTGGACGCCGGGACCACGGAATGGGGGGATCGGGTGCAGCGCGGCTATTACGCGCAGGAGAACGAAGGCCTGGATTATCGCCGCACCGTGCTCGACGAGGCCCTCGCGATGTTGCCGGAGGATAGCAAACGGGTGCGGGCGGTGCTCGGGCGCTTCCTGTTCAGCGGAGACCGGGTGCTCCAGGAGATCGGCACGCTCTCCGGCGGGGAGAAAACCCGGCTCGCGCTGGCCAAGCTGGTCTTAACCGGCCCCAATTTGCTGGTCCTGGACGAGCCGACCACCCACCTGGACCCGATCTCGCGGGAGATTATCGGCGAGGCGCTCGGCGGCTACAATGGCACGATTATCGCGGTCACTCACGATGTCGACTTCGTCGCGCAGCTCAAGCCGGATACCCTGCTGATGATGCCGACCGGCAAGCTCTTGCCCTACAGTCCCGAGCATAATGCGCTGCTGGCCCGCTCCTGATCCCGGCTCCGGCGCTTGAGCCGGGGCTGCTCAGGAGTCTTCGCCGATCAGTTCGTGGATCGTCTTGAGTAAGTAATCGATATCAAACGGCTTGGCGACCAGGGCATCAGCGAGCACGAGGTCCTGGCTCTGTCGGGTCAGGTTGGTGCGTGCCGACATCAAGACGATCGGGATCTCGGCGGTGCCCGAGTTGCCTTTGATGCGGCGGCAGGCCTCGACGCCATCCATCACCGGCATCATGATATCCATCAGCACCACGCTGGGCGGGTCCGCATGCACCTGGTCCACGGCTTGCTGGCCGTTCGTGGCCACGGCCACGTCGTACCCTTCCGTCCGTAACAGGTCCGAGCAGATCTCCAGGATCGCCGGGTCGTCGTCGACGACCAGCACCTTGGGCGACGTTTCCACATTACACCTCGTTGGATCCCCGGCACCTTCCCCGTCCTTTGGGCTCCAGGACCCGCTTCCGTTACGGATGGGATCGATGATGGTCTACAAGTCCCGCCTCTGACAACGTCTACTAAGAGGCTAAGATCTGCTTCAGCACGATCTGTTCCAAAGATCTACGATCGCGGCTATAGAAAGCATGGTCTAATATGTGCTCTGGGGGGCAGAGGTCGCGGGCGGGCGGGCCGGACGAGGGCCGGCCCCGGCGGTGGGGAAGAAGGGGGCAAGCATGCGCTACTGGGCGGGACGCTATTGGGTGTTGGGGAGCCTCCTGGTGCTGGCCGGGCTGGCGGGGACGGCCTGTGACCCGGGCACCCTTAACCCGTTCGCCCCCGCCCCGACGCCCACGCCGACGGTGACGGCGACGGCCACCGCCACCCCCTCGCCGCTGCCGAGCGCGACCCCGAGCAACACGGCGACGCCCACCGATACGCCGACTACCACGGCGACGCCGACCGACACCGCGACGCCGACGTCGACCGACACCCCCACGCCGACGCCGACTGACACCGCGACGGCTACGCCGACCGACACGCCGACGCCGACGGCCACCCCGCCGATCGCGGCCGACGAGTGTGTGTATCTGAAATGGCTCGGCACGGGGCTGCTCAAGCTGGCCGTGTATGGGGCGAATTTACAGCGGGATGAGGCAGCGCTGCAGAATACCACGCTCTTTAATGCCACGTGGCGCCGGCAAACGCTCGCCGACCTGGCCGCCGAGCGCGATGCCGCCGGCCCCATCCAGGCCGGCTACCCGGGCGTCGTGCCGCCGGCCCTCGCCGAGCTCGACCGCGAGTCCCGGGATTACGCCGGCCGGGTCCAGACGGCCAGCGCGACGGGCTACGCCGCCCTCACCAACTATGATCCCTTCGCCTTCGATACGGCCTACCACGACTTCGCCCCGCTGAGCGATGCCGGGAATCGCCTCCTGGCCAACCTCGACAGCTGGGCGCGCGGCCGGGGCTTCGCCAGCTTCACCCCGGCCGTCACCAGCTGCCGCTAACACGGGGTCGCCGGCCAACCTAGCTCCCCGTCTCTGACGACTGGCGACTGGCGACTGCCCACTTGATGTGGGGGATGACCTCCCGGCCGTAGGCGGCCAGGAACGCCTCCTGGTTGCGCCCCACGTTGTGGATGTAGATCTCGTTGAAGCCGAGGTCGGCGAAGTGCTGGATGTGGGCCAGGTGGACGCTCAGGTCCGCCGCCGTGAGCACGCGGCCTTTGAAGTTCTCCGGCCGGACGAGGGCCGCCATGGCCGCGAAATCTTCGGGGTTGCGGATATCCTGCTTGGGGAAATTCATCCCGCCGTTGGGCCATTCTTTGACCGCCTGATCGATCGCCTCCTGGTCGGTGCCGGCCCAGGAGACGTGCAATTGCAGGATGCGGGGCATCTGCGCCGGGTCTTTGCCCGCCGCGCGGGCGCCTTTCTCGAACCGGTCGAGCAACAGCTTGATCTTCTCGTCGGCCGCGCCCACCGTGATGATCCCATCGCAGGTGGCCCCCGTCTTCTCGGCGTTCACCGGGCCGGAGGTCGCCACGTAGATCGGGGGGGGCGGGCTCGAGAGGGTGTAGAGCCGGGCACTCTCCAGGGTGAAGTGCTGGCCGCGATGCTTGACCACTTTCCCCGAGAAGAGCTTGCGGATGACCTCGATGGCCTCCGCCAGGATCTCCAGGCGGGCCACGGGCTCGGGCCAGTAGCCGCCCACGATATGCTCGTTCAGGGCCTCACCCGCGCCGAGCCCCAGGTAAAAGCGCCCCGGGAACATCGCCTCCAGCGTCGCGGCGGCCTGCGCCAGGATGGCCGGGTGATAGCGGTAGCCGGGCGGGGTCACCCCGGTGCCGAAGCGGAGCTGGGTCGTGGCGCCCAGGGCGCCCATCCAGGCCCACACAAACCCGCTCTGGCCCTGGCCCGGCGTCCAGGGGTGGAAATGATCGGAGGCCATGACGGCGCCAAACCCCGTCTGCTCGGCTTGCTGCGCGTAGCGCAGCAGGTCGGTGGGGGTAAATTGCTCAAACATGGCCGCGTAACCCAGCGTGCCCATTGGTAACACCTCTCTTCGGTGAGCTAGCGCCGGCGACGCTAGCGGAATAGATCGCGGCTGGGGTCCATCAGCAGATCCCGGCCGGTGCCCTCGGCGGCCTCGTAGGCGTAGCCCCGGATGATTGCCACCGGGCGCCCGTCCAGCTTGCCCATGATCAGCTCGGCAGCGGCGGCCAGCTCATCGGCGACGGCCAGGATGCTGGCATTCAGCACATAGCCGTGTGCATCCGTGCGCCCGCGATAGTCGGCCACGGCGGCCAGGCCGGCGACGCCCACGGCCACGTTGACGATCCCGTAGCGCCAGGCCCGGCCAAACGAATCCGAGATAATGATCGGCAGATCGAAGCCGAGGGCGGCCCGTAGCGCCGCGCGCAACCGGGCGGCCGAGGCATCGGGATCGCGCGGCAAGAGGCTCACGGTGTCGTGCCCGGCCACGTTCGAGGCATCCACGCCGGCGTTCGCGCAGACGAAGCCATGCTGCGTCTCCGTGATCAGTACCCCGTTGGCCATGCGCACGATGCGCTTGCTTTCGCGGAGCACCACCTCGATTTGCCGGGCGTCCTTGTCCCAGGCGGCCGCCCAGCGCGCCGCCAGGTCCGAGGGCTCGATCGTGCGCAAGTCGACCAGGGCCCCCTCCGCTTTGCTGACGATTTTTTGCGTGACGACGAGGATATCACCGGGCGCGAAGGCGACGTGCTCGGCCGCGGCCGCGGCCAGGATCAGCGCGGGCAGGTCCATGCCGGGGGTCACTTCCGGAAAGTGGCCCAGCCCCAGGATGCGGATTTCAGGTGGATCGGGCATCAGACTTCCTCGATCTTGGGCGTATAGTCCCTGTTAGGGGCGCCGGCCGGCCAGCACGACGGCCGGCGGGCCCCCAGCGGCGATAAAGCGGGTCTGGAGCACGGCCAGGTCTTCCGGCGTATCCAGATCGAAGCCGGTGCCGGGCGAGCGGTAGACCATGATCTCGGCCCCGCGGGCGGCGGCGGCTTGAAAGTGGCGGCGGTAGCTGCCCGCGCCGAACGTGAACGGGATCGCATCCGGCGGCCGCAGCAGCAGGGCATTCGTGCCCTGGCCGTGGCGATCCGGGGCGATGACGACCACCGCGCCCTCGCGGATGGGGTCCCCCGCGATCTCGGCCAGCGCCGCGATATCCGCCCCGCGCAGCACGGGCAGGTCGCCGAGCAGCACCAGCAGCGTCTCCGCGCCGCCGGCCAGGGCCCAGCCCCGCGCTTGCTCCAGCGCGGCGTTGAGGTCGCCCGTCTGTTCCGGCAGCCCGACGGCACCGGCCCCCCGGGCGAGCGCCAGGGCCGCGGGATCCGGGCTGACAACCGCGGTGGCGCTGATCACGCCGGAGTCGGCCAGGGCTTGCAGGACGCTACGTAACAACTCCGCGGCGAGCGCGGCGCGCTCCGCGGCGGATAACACGGGGGCCAGGCGGGTTTTGGCCGCGGCCAGCGCCTTGATCGGCACCGCAGCAAAGATCACGCCGCGGGCCTCGGGAGCCGGGCTGCAAAGGCCAGGACGGTCTCGGCCAGCGCCCGGCGATCGGCGTCCTGCCGCATGACGGTTGGCGCCACCTCCACGGCCAGGCCCAGGGCGCCGATCCGCCCGGCCAGGGCCGCGTCGGCCGTGTCGATGACCAGGCCGTCGATCAACCCAGCGTAGAGCCGGGCCACGCCGTAGGCCGACACTTCATGGCCCAGGCCGGCCAGCATCTGGTCGGCCGGGCCGCGGAGCGCTTTCCCGCCCACGATCGGGCTCACCGCGACCCGGGGCGCGGGGCAGGCCTGGATCGCCGCCCGCAGGCCGGGGACGGCCAGGATCGGCCCGATGCTGACCAGGGGATTGCTCGGGCAAAACACGACGGCGCGCGCGGTCTGCAGCCGCCCGGCCAGCGCCGCCGGCGGCTGCGCCGCCTCGATGCCCGTAAACGCGAGATCGTGGACCACGTCGCTATGGTGGCGCTGCACAAAATATTCTTGAAACGGCAGCAGGCCGGCCGGTGTATCCACCATCGTCGCCACGGGCGTTTCGCACATCGGCAGCAGGTGGGCGCGCACGTCTAAGGCCTGGGCGAGCGTGGCCATGACCGCGCTTAAGGGCGCGCCCGCCGCCAGCCGCTGGGTGCGGATGAGGTGGGTGGCAAAGTCCGCATCCCCGATCTGGAACCAGGTGCCTTCGGCCCCGTAGCGGGTCAACATCGCCAGGGTGGCGAACGTATCCCCGGCGAGGCCCCAGCCGGTCTGCGCGTTGGCCCGCCCGGCCAGCGTGTAGAGCACCGTGTCGAGATCGGGGCAGATCCGCAGGCCGTGCAAGGTGAAGTCGTCGGCCGTATTCACCAGCATGGTCAGCGCATCCGGGGGCAGTACCTGATAGAGGCCCTGGGCCAGCTTCGCGCCGCCCACGCCGCCGGCCAGGGCCACGACCCCGCTCATTCGTCGAATCCGTAGACCAGCACCTGATCCAACTTCACCCGATAGCTGATCCGTTCCTCCTTGCTGAATTGGCTCACCGCCCGCGCGGCCCCTTTTTCGGGCCCCGAGTAGCGGATCGCGATCCGCCGGATGTCGGCTTGCGCGGTCGCCGGGTCTTCGACGATCGTGACCGGTCCGCGGATGGTGACATAGCGATAGCCGTCGGCGATACATAAGGACACCCGGGGATCGCGGCCCAGGTTCTTGTCCTTGAGGCGGCCCCGCTTGGTGTTGAACACGATCTCGTCGCCATCCAGGATATACCACATCACCGTCTGCTGCGGCGCGCCGCCCGGCGAGACGGTGGCCAGCACGGCGAAGCGGACCTCTTCCAGAAAGGCCCGCGCCGCCGCGCTCAACCCCTTGGCCATCGTGGGTTCCCCTCCCTACGGTCCACGCCGCGGCGCGTAACATCGCGCCGCGGCGTGGGGTTTTGCTTACTTGCGGCCGCCCGGCGCGATCGCCTCAATCTGCGACCGGATCTTGGCCAACTCGTCGAACACACCGGGCTGGGCCACATTGCGCAGGCTGAAGATGGCCTGGTCGAAGCCGAGCTCGGCGACGTGCCCGAAGTAATCCACCAGCTGCTGGCCACTCAGGGCCTGGTCCCCGGAGCCCACGACGAACGAATCGAGGCTCGTCTTCTCGATATCGCTGTAGGGCCGGTTCAGGTCGGTGCAGTGCTGGCGCAGCACATCCAGCTTGTGGTGGAGCACCTCGTCGCCCATGCGCAGGAAGAGGTTACAGGCGTCGGCGTACTTGGCGACCAGCCGCAAGGTCTTCTGCTCCCCCGTGCCGCCGATCAGGATCGGGGGGTGGGGCTTGCTGACGGGCAGGGGCTGGTTCAGCGCCCGCTCCAGGTGCGCGTGCTTGCCGTCGAACGGCGCGACCTCGCCCGACCACATCTGGTGGGCCAGCTGGAGCACATCTTCGAGCCGCTCGAAGCGCTCCTTGAGCGGGGGGAAGGGCACCCCGAGGCCCTTATGCTCTTCCTCGTTCCAGGCCGCCCCGACCCCGAAATAGGCCCGGCCCCCCGAAACCACGTCGAGCGTGGTCACCGTTTTCACCAGCAGCCCCGGATAGCGATAGGTGACCCCGGTGACCATCGTGCCCAGCTTCACCTTGCTGGTGGCGCCCGCCAGGTACCCCAGGGCGGTGTAGCCTTCCAGCATCGGGTCCTCGGGCGGCCCGCCCATCTGGATCTGGAAAAAGTGGTCCATCACCCAGAGACTGTAAAAGCCCGCCGCTTCCGCGTCCCGCCCGATACGGGCCAGGGTCGCGCCGAGCGCGGCATCGCCGCCCGGCCACTTAAAAACCGGGATTTGCAATCCAATACGCACAGTGACTCCTCCATATACTAGCATATACTAGCATTTACTAGCTGCGACTATCGTCTCCAGCGGCCGGAGCGTGTGGGGCGTCTCGGGCCGCGGTCCATGCTAACAGCATATGTGATGCCGCGCGATCCGGCAAGATAGCCAGCTTACAGAAGTGGGGGGCGGCGCGCGCGTTACGGGGCGCCCGCCGGCCCGGCCGGCGGACAGAGGGCGCGCACGAAGCCGAGCACCGCCTGGGGCTCGAACGGCTTGACGAGCACGGGCACCGCGCGGTCCCGGAGCCGGGGATCGTCGGCGCGACCCGTCAGCAGCAGCACCGGCAGGGCCGCCGTCTGGGGGTCCGCCCGGATCTGGTCCAGGACGCCCAACCCGTCGCCGTCCGGCAGGCGCAGGTCCAACAACACCAGATCCACGACCTGGCTGGTGACCACGGCCCAGGCCCCGGCGCCCGTGGCCGCGACGACGACGCAGTAGCCGGGCTGGCTGATCACGATCCAGCGCAGCAGCTCGGCGATAAAGGGATCGTCTTCCACGATGAGGACGGTGCGGGCCGCCGGAGCCTCGTCCATCTGCCGTCTCCTCTGCTACGGGCCATCCGGCCCGGCTCGATTCCGGGTCGATCCCCCGTAGTATATCACACCGGCGGGGGGCGGGCGGGCCGGCTTCATGATTTCCCATCCCGTATGGCGTTCTCCTGTTGACTCGGCTCTTCCCGGTCGGATATAATTTGCCTATCGAGACAACCCATTGTGTCAGCCATCTTACCCATTGGGGCGGGAGACGTATTATGCCGCAGCCGAACGTGGGCGGGCCCGCCCGCTTCCTGATCCTTCTGTCCCTCGCGGCGGCCACGCTGGCCTTGGTGGCGGCCCCGGCCGTGGCGGCCCGTGAGCTGCGGGGCGGCGGGCCGGCCGATCCGGGCCTGGCCGGCTATCCCAACGCAATGGCGTCGACCGGCGATTCGATCACCCGGGCCTTCAATACCGGGTCCTTCCCCTTCACCGACGCGCCCCAGAACTCCTGGTCCACCGGGACGACGCCCAGTATCGCCACCCACTACGTGCGTATCCTGGCCGCGAATCCGGCGATCGCGGGGCATAACAACAATGATGCCGTGACCGGCGCCAAGATGACCGATCTCAACGGCCAGGTGCAGGCCGTCAATAGCCAGCAGGTGGACTATGTGACGATCCTCCTGGGCGCCAACGATGCCTGCACGCCCAGCGAGGCGGCGATGACGCCGGTGACCACCTTCCGCGCCCAGTTCCAACAGGCCCTGGATACGCTGACCGGCGGCTCGCCCAGCGCCCGGATCTTTGTCGCGAGCGTGCCCAGCATCTACTACCTCTGGGCCATCCTGCACAACGATTCGTCGGCGGTCGCCACCTGGAACGCTCTGGGCATCTGCCAGTCGATGCTGCTCAATCCCCAATCGACGGCCCAGGCCGATGTGGACCGCCGCGCCCGCGTCAACCAGCGGGTGATCGATTTCAATACCCAACTGGCCCAGGTCTGCGCCCAGTATATCCATTGCCGCTTCGACAACAATGCGGTGTTCAATACCGCCTTCGTGCCCAGCGATGTCTCGACCCGTGATTACTTTCACCCCGCCATTGCCGGGCAGACCCGGCTGGCCGCGACCAGCTACGCGGCGACTTTCGACTTCACCGATGCCACGCCCCCGATCTCGACCGCCCGGGTGCAGAACCTGTCTATGCAGACCCTGGATGTCCTGCTGACGGCCACCGATAATGTCGGGGTGGCCGGGATCGAGTATAAAATCAACACGGGCGCGTATACGCCCTACAAAAGCGCCGTGTGGGTCGGCCCCGGCGACACGATCACCTACCGCGCCGTCGACGTGAACGGCAACGTCGAAGCCTCGCACTCCCTGACCGCGCCCTAGTGCAGGATTGGGTGATCGCGCCCTGGGAGGCGGCGCTCCTCGCGGAAGTCGGGCCGCTGCTCCTGGGCGAGGCCAGCGGGCATGACCTGGCCCATTGCCTGCGCGTCCGCAACCTGGCCGGCCGGATCGCGCAGGTGGAAGGGGGCGACCGCGCCGCCCTGACCGCCGCCGCGTACCTGCACGACCTGTTTCGCGACGACCCGGCCAACGCCGACAAAACCCGGGCGGCCGACTTTGCCGTGGCGATCCTCGCCCGCACGGGCTTTCCCGATCCGCCATCGGCCATCGTCCGCGCCTGCATCCTCTATCATTCCTGGTCGGGCCGCCACCGCCTGGCCCCGGCGGTCCTGCCGCCCGAGGTCTACATCTTCCGCGACGCCGACCGGCTCGACGCCCTGGGCGCCTGGGGCATCGCCCGCGTGTTTGCCTACGGCGGCGAAAAGGGCCGGCCGAGTGGCTTCGATGTGCTGCGGGCCGGCTGGCCCGATCTCGACCCGGCGGCCCCGACCGGCGGCCTGCACTCCTCGCCCGTCTCCAGTATCGGCCATTTCCACGATAAGCTCCTGCTGCTGCACGACCACATGCACACCGCCACCGGCCGCGCCCTGGCCGCCGCGCGCCACGCCTACCTGGCCGCTTTCCTGGCCCGCCTGGAGGCCGAGATGGCCGGGCTGGAGTAACGGCCGGGGGCTATGCTATAATGGCGGGGTTAATTGGCCGGCAACCGAGGACCAAATGTAGGGAGACCGCCATGTATCTCGACGCAGTCATTTACCCGCCTGAACTCAAAGAGGCCGGGCCGATCGCGGCCGCCGCCGAGCGGGTCGGTGTGCAGGGCCTCTGGACGACCGAGACCCAGCACGATCCCTTCTTGCCCCTGGCCCTCGCCGCGGGCACGACCACCCGCGTGACCCTGGGCACCGCGATCGCCGTGGCCTTTCCCCGCAGCCCCACGGTCACCGCCCATACCGCCTGGGACCTGGCCCGCGCCAGCCAGGGGCGGTTTATCCTGGGGCTGGGCACGCAAGTCAAGGCGCACATCGAGCGCCGGTTTGCCGCGCCCTGGGACTCGCCCGTCGCCCGCCTGCGCGACTATATTGCCGCCGTGCGCGCCGTCTGGGCATCCTGGCAGACGGGCGAGCGGCTGCGCCACGACGGCGAATTTTACAAGCTCAAGCTGATGACCCCCTTCTTCAACCCCGGCCCACTGCCCTACCCGGAGCCGCCGATCTATATCGCGGGCGTCAACCAGGGGCTCTGCCGGCTGGCGGGCGAGGTCTGCCAGGGCTTTCATGGCCACGCCTTCCACACCGCGCGCTATCTGCGCGAGGCGATCCTGCCCTGGATCGGCGAGGGGCTGGCCGTTGCGGGCCGCGAGCGCAGCGCGATCCAGGTCGGTGCGGGCGTCTTCCTCGTCGTCGGCGCGGGGGCCGCCCGCACCCAGATGCGCGAGGCCGTGCGCCAGCAGATCGCCTTCTATGCCTCGACGCCGAGCTACGGCACCCTCCTGGCGCTGCACGGCTGGGCCGAGAAGGGCCAGGAGCTGGGCCAGCTGGCCGCCCGGGGCCGGTGGGCCGAGATGGGCGCCGTGATCGACGATGCGATGCTGGCGGAGTTCGCCGTCGAGGGGGGCACGCTGGCCGAGGCGGCGACGGCCGCGCGGGCGCGCTATACAGGCCTGCTCGATCGTATCTCTTTCTCGCTGCCCTATACGCCCGGCGAGCGCGATGCCGACTGGGAAGCCGCGGTCGCCACCTTGCATGCGTGACGCCCGCGCGGCCCCGCCCCCCGGCCCGCGCCCCCCCGCCCGCCGGGTCTGGACGCGGACGGACAGCCTGCTGTGTGCCGGCCTGGCCGCCGCCGCCGTCCTCGTCCGCTTGCCCGAGCTCCTCACCCTGCCCGCCTTTCGCGACGAGCTGGCCGAGGTCTTCCTCGGCGTGCAGATCGCCCGCGGCACCGCCCTGCCCCTCACCAACGTCACCGCCGATATCGGCCCGCTCTACAATTACCTCCTCGCCCTCCTCTTTGCCGCGACCGGGCCCGATCTCTACCTTCCCCGCCTCTTCGTCACCGGCCTCGGCGCGGCCACCGTCGCGCTGACCTATGCCCTCGCCTGGACCCTTACCGGCCGCCGCCTCCTGGCCGCCCTCGCCGCCGCCTTCCTGGCCACCAATGCCCTGCATATCCTCGTCGGCCACCTCGCCTGGTCCAATGCCACGACCCCGTTTTGGACCACCGCGACGCTGCTGGCCCTGGCCGCCGCCTTTCGCGGCGGCAACGCGACCCGCGCGCCGCGCCCGCGCCTCCTGCTCGCGGCCGCGGTGCTGGCCGCCCTCGCCCTGCAAACCCACCTGACCGTCGTCGTGCTGTTGGCCGGGCTCGGCGCCTGGCTCGTCTGGCCCGCGCCCGGCTGGGGCCGGCGCCTGCGCCGCCCCGTGCTCTGGGGCGCCCTCGGCCTGTTCCTGCTGGCATACGCCAACATGATCGGCGTCAATCTCGTGCATCCCCTGGCCTTCTGGACCGCGGGCATCGGCACCAAGACCTATGCCCTCGCCACCGCCGCCGGGCCGCCGGACTACCTGGCCAACCTGGGCGGCCTGCTGCTCGAATGGGTGCGCGCCAACGGCGCCGTCTTCGCCCCCGATGCGGCGCTGGCCCCCTACCTGGCCGAGCCGCGCGTGTGGCTCTACGGCGCCCTGCTCGCCGCCGGGATCGGGCTGGCCGCCCGGGGCCGCCGCTGGCTGCTGCTGGCCCCGGTGCTCAGCACCGCCCTGCTGATGCCGCTCTTCAATCGCGACTACCAGTTCGCGATCCACACGCGCTATATCGGTTTCTTGCTGCCGATCGGCGCCATCCTGACCGCGCTGCCGCTTGTGGGCCTCTGGGACCGCCTGCGCCGGCCCGCGGAGACGCGCCGGGGGACCGTGGCGCAGCTGGGGTGGGGCCTGCTCGCGGCCGGGCTCGTGCTCGCGCCTCTGCCCGCCCTGGCCGGCTACTACCGCGAAGAGCTCGCAGCGGGCCGCAGCAATGTGGGGGTCATCGCCACCCTGGCCGCGCTGACCCCCGGCCAGGCGGGCGCGGTGGCCTATATCAATACGGTCGATCAGGCCAAATCGATCGGGCTGGGCCTGGACATCTGGGGCACCCCCCACACGGCCCTGATCGACAACAACGAGCCGCGGCTGCCGCCCGGCGCGGGGGGCCTGGATACCCCGGCCGCCTGGCGCGCCTTCGCCGATTGGCTCGGCGGGCTGCCGGCGGGCACCCGGGACCTCGCCGTGGTCCTGCCCCCGGCGGCCGTCCCCGCCTGGCGAGCGCTCGGCCGTCCGCTGCCCTGGAGCGCGCCGGTACTGACGCGGGGCAGCGACGGCGCGCCGGTCGTGGCGATCTTGCGCGTGCCGCTCACGGTGGGCCAGGTGCGCGCCTACCCGGCGCTGCGGCTGTACACGAGCGTGTTGCTGGTGGTGCCGCGCCTGGCCGACACGCAGGCGCCGGGGCTACACAGCGTGCTGGTGGCGGCCCTGGCCGGCGGGCAGATGGTGCGCATCGTGGTGCTGGAGGCGAGCCCGGACGCCGCCGCGGAGGCGGCGGCGGCGGGGGCGTTGGCGGCGCAGGGCCTGCCCGCCGGGCAGATCCTGTGGGCGGGCTACCCGGAGCGCTTTTTGCGCCAACTGCCGGCGACCGGGACCTGGACCGACCCGGCGACCGGGGCGACGACGACCGGGTCGCGCCCGGGCGGAACCTTGCACGAGCAGGTGTTCGCCGCTCCGGCGCCGCTGAGCGCCGCGGCGGTACGCGCCGACCTGCGGGCGGCGGTGGTGCTCTACCGGCCGCAGACGATCCTGGCCCCGCCGGCCACGAGCGCAGATCTGCCCGCCGCGGTGACTGGACAGGCGGCCGCCTTTGTCGCCCGCAAAACCGCCGTCGCCCTGCAGGTCGTCCCCTGAGCGCCTCCCGGATCCATAGGGTTCACTTCTTATTGAAAATATCGACAAAGATATAAACTTGATCCATAATAAAGCGGGAGACGGAAGCGGGATACTGAACTTGGGGGTGCGCTGCATTGGTTTGCACAGGCGTCAGGCTAGCCAGAATGCGGCGCGGGAGCCGTCCTAACCCCCAACCCCTTCCCTGCCAGGGAAGGGGCGCCCGCGGCCGGGTCCCCGGGGGGGTGCCCAGCACCCCCCTGCCCGCGCACGGGAAGGGGGGCAGGGGGGTTAGGAAAGTCCCCGATCGCCTGGGCCAAACAATGCAGCGCACCCTGAACTCGGGAGGATCTTGTGAAATCGGCCCTACTTTTGTATGACGGCACCTGCGCTTTCTGCACCCAGAGCGCCGGGCAGGCGCGGTGGCTGCGGCCCCGGGGCGGGTTGCGGCTCGCCGATGTGAACGACCCGCGTATCCAGGCCCGCTACGGGATCACCCGGGCGGCGGCTGCGCGGGCGATGCACCTGGTCACGCCGGACGGCCGGGTGCTGGTGGGGGCGGCCGCCGTGGCCGGCCTGCTGCGCCGCAGCCGCTGGGCCTGGCCGCTCGCGGCCGCCTGGGCCGTGCCCGGGTTCCCCCGGCTGGCCGACCGGGCGTATGCCTGGGTCGCCGACCATCGCTACCTGTTGCCAGGCGCACCCGCGCGGGCCTGCGCCGGCGGCGCGTGCGCGATCCATCTGCGGGGCCAGCCGGCCCCAGCACCAAAGCGCTCTTGACGGGCTAAGCTCACCAGGAAGGACCCTATGCCCCATACCACACGGACGCTCGCGCTCGTTGTCGCGCTCACTTTTGGCCTGGCGGGCCTGGCCGGCGTGGGCTACCCGCCGCCGCGGCCGGCACGGGGCGCCCCCGGCACCCCGGCCGCCGGGGATTGGCCGATGTACCTGGCCGGCCCCACGCGCCAGGGCTGGAACCCCGACGAAACGGCACTCTCCCCGGCCACCGCGCCGCACCTGCGCCTGAAGTGGGCCGCCCCGATCGGAGCCGCCCTGGTGCCCTCGCCCGCCGTCGCCGGCGATACGATCTATGAAGGCTCCTGGGACGGCTACGAGTACGCGATCAATGTGGCCGACGGCAGTGTCCGCTGGAAAACCTTCCTGGGCACGACGGGCACCCCCCACCGGCAGTGCAAGCCGAACGCGGCCGGGATCACCTCGTCGGCGGCGGTGGGCCAGGGCCTGGTATATGTCGGCGGCGGCGCCGACGATTTTTATGCCCTCGACGCGGCGACCGGCCAGCCCGCCTGGAACCTCTTTACCGGCCAGTCGGGCGCGGTGGGCGGCCACTATAACTGGGCCTCGCCCGCCCTCGCCGGCGGGCGGGTCTTCAGCGGCATCGCCTCCTTCTGCGACCGGCCGTTCGTGCGCGGCTATATGTGGAGCGCCGACGCCGCCACCGGCCACGACGAGCAACGCGCCTATACCGTGCTGACCACCAGCCTCGGCGGCGGCATCTGGACGTCGCCGACGATCGACCTCGCCCATAACCGCGCCTTCCTGACCACCGGCTCGCCCGGGAAGGCGCCGGGCTTCGTGGACTCCGTGGTGACCGTCGACCTCGCTACCTCCACGATCCTCGACGCCTGGCGTCCCCTTGGCAGCGAGGTGAAAGACCCCGACTGGGGTACCACCCCCACGCTGATGACCCTGCCCGGCGGCAAGCAGCTGATCGGCGCCGGCAACAAGAACGGCATCTATTATGTCTTCGACGCGGATCACCTGCACGCGGGCCCGATCTGGCAGTACCAGGCCGGCCAAGGGGGCGAATGCCCGCAATGCGGTGAGGGGGTCCTAGCCTCGGCCGCCTACCACGACGGTGTGCTCTACGTCGCCGCCGGCTTCACCGAAGTCGACGGCACCCGCTTCGGCGGCTCGGTGCGCGCCTTTGACGCCGCCACGGGCACGTTGCGCTGGGCGCACTACACCGCCGGGCCGGTCCTGGCCTCCCTGGCCGGCGCGAACGGCGTGATCGTGGCCGTGGGGGATAACCAGGTCCATGTGATCGATGCGGCGACCGGGGCGACCTTGTTCCGCGCTGACACCAAAGCGACGGTCTACGGCGCGCCCGTGATCGCGCACGGCGTCATCTACGTGCCCGCGCTGGACGGCGTGCTCTATGCCTATGAAGTCCCGCCCGAGCTGGTGCCGCCGTCCCCGACCCCCTCGCCCGCGGCCACGGCCACGCCGACGCCCATCCCGCCCCCCGCCGCCCTCA
>Ga0070730_10002662_pt1 | contig 16181 bp, 17 predicted proteins | sample Coa_R1_3_FD_66447 | JGI IMG/M metagenome (GOLD analysis project Ga0070730, IMG submission 66447) | Surface soil microbial communities from Centralia Pennsylvania, which are recovering from an underground coalmine fire - Coalmine... | ecosystem: Environmental > Terrestrial > Soil > Unclassified ...
GCACCGCGTAGGTCCTGTCCGTGAGCACGACCATCCCCGTCTTGCACAAGCCCACCCGACGGTCACCCGTGATCGCAGCATGCAGACGTTTGGCCTCCTCCAAACTCAGGCCTCCACTAGGACGGAGCGGAACGCGCGCCTCGATGGATTGGCGTCTGGTGATGGGGGGAAGCCCGGCCGGAGTCTGATACTCCGGAGCGGGAGGGGCACCTTTGGCTGGCCGAGCAGCTTGCGCGGGCTCACGCTTCTTTGCAGACAAGGCCTCCAGCAGCTGTGGGTAAGAGAGCTGCCCATACTGCTCGACCAGCACCGCCGCCTCTTCGTGGATGCCCTGACGGTGGAAATCTCTGCAGCGCTGGATGAAGACCGCTGGAGGCCTCTGGATCGTGCCGTCCTGGCGGTGGACGATTGTGTAGAGGAAGGCCGCGACGACCGCTTTCGCATCCTGCTCGACCTCACGAAACAGCTTGCAGTAGATCCCCCGTTTTCCTGGAGTCTCGCCCAGTGCCCTACAGCAAAAGAGGGCTACGATGCTAACGTTAACGTTCAGAGAATCTATTACAGTAATAACGTTAACGTTAGGGAACCCGCTTTCGCTCTCGGCTGCCTCAGAGTCGCCTTTTTGGCGAGAAAGTCTACCTTTTTGAGGTGGCTGGCCCGGCAAGGAGTCGCCTTTTGGCCTGAGAGAAGGCGACTTTTGCGGAATCGTCACTTGGCGCGCATCAGCCTCAGAGTCGCCTTTTGGAAAAGAAAGTAGACTTTGCTGATCAGATACCGCTGGACTAGAGTCTACTTTTTGGCGTTGCAAGGTAGACTTTTTCATATAGGCGAAGGCTCTATCTTCTGCCTTCACCTCCTCAGAGTCGCCTTTTGGGGAAGAAAGTAGACTCGGCTTGAGGGAGCAGCGGTAGTGGAAGGCCCCCTCGATCTTGAGGAGTAGTCTTTTCCCCAGCTCAGAGTCTACTTCCTCGCCGATCACCTGGCGAATGTCCTCCAGGAGGAGCCTCGGCCCATCATCCGCCAGGAAGGTGGGCGAGGGGGAGACCTCCCCTTGCGGTCGGCCAACCGCCGAGGCCTCTCCGCGCTCGCACAACAGCACGAAGCGGCGTTTGACCTGGTTGGCGAACGTTCTGACTTTTGGCCGGTAGCGCGGAGTCGCCTTTCCCGGACGCAATTCCAGCAACTGGTCGAGGACCTCCGGATCTGGGAGTTGGGGATGGCACAGCGGGAAGTGCAGGATGATCTGCCGGCGCTGCCGCTCTTTCGAGAGGAGCCGGAGCTGGCAGAACAGCACCACGTACTTTTCGGTGGTGTCGTAGGAAAGACCAAGGAGCTGGGCCAGGACACGCACACTTTGAGCGGTGATAACGGCCACGTCACAGACATCTGGCAGGCCCAGGTCGGGCAGGGAGAGCTGTTTCGCTTCCGCCTGTCGCAGCAGCCTGGCCAGAAAGTCCAGCCCGTGGTGGCCGGGAAAGAGGCGCTCGATGAGCTGGAGGGTACGCGGATCCACCCGCTCTCTCGGAACGCCTGCAGCTGGGACACTCGATGGCGGTTTATGATGGGTGCTGCTAAAGAGGGAGTAATCTCCTAGCCCCTCTTGTGTTGTTAATGGAATGGGCATACTCCACAAACCTTCTTTCAACAATTGAGAGCGAAGGTTTGCGCTGTGGCAGAGCTTTTGGGACAAAGGTATAATAACCCTATATCGCTCTTGCAAGTTACAGCGATATATGGTATAAAATCAACGAACGAGATTTTATAATTTGCTCTGCAGCGCAAACCCTTGCTCTGTGGATGCAAACCTTCCGCCAGTGTTGAGCCCGTTGCTCTGTCAGGTTGCCACCCCCTTGGGAGCTTCGGTCTTGGACTGGCTATTTTTTGTCTTCTTTTCGGACGTTTGTTATCTCATAGGGATTTTCCTTATGAGCCAATTGTCCATGATCTCCATCCCTTTGTCAAGAATGTGCGTACTTTCTCTTTTTCGGCTTCGTATTGACAACCCTGGCCTGGGAGCGTTCCTTCGGCAGAGAGAAGAGAACATACAATCTCTTTTCAAGGTATACTGTTTTATGACAGATAAAAATGATTGTGATCATTCCTCTGGGGGAAGATCGAAGAGACTTGGCTGATCTTTATGCTTGAGTCGGAACTGCTCTTCCTGTTCGAGTTGCTGGATGCTTTTTTGGGGAGTAGGCAATTCTTCGGGTGGTGTTCCCCCCAACTCGTTGATGATAAACTCTCGAACCTTCCGCGCAACAGTGAAGTGCGTCGTGTTAGCCTTCTCTTTCCCCTGTACCCGTTCCCGCTTCATAGCTGCATCTGTCTGGGCCGCACGGAATATGTTATCTGCGAGTTCTTCCGAAGACATCCAACTAGAAATCTCTTCATCTGACTCTAACAACTTCAGGGCATGGATATCGTTTTCCGTTAACCCGCCATAGAGTCCCCTGTACCCCATGTCGGCGAACTGAGCGTGGTCGTCAGGAGTAATGACTCCAGCCTGATGGGCCGTCTGGGCAAGTTTTCGGTTGTACAGGCTAAGTTGTGCCCGGTAGATGAGACGCTTTTCGTCCTCGGACAACTGAGCAAAGGTGTCCGAGTCAGCCAGCTCCTGGCGACGTGTCTGTACCGCGAAGTAGCCCATCGCGTGGCTTACAATAGGTTTAGACGAATCGGAGTTCTGTACAACGATGTAACAGGCGTAGCGGGAAAGCTCGACGTCACGAATACTTCTTGCTGCCTGTCTGGAGCCGATTCGTGATATTTTCGTGGTCTCGCGAAAATTCAAATCGACATCTTCACCATTGTACTTGCAGGCAACTTTTGCCTTCGCAATCACCTTCTCAAAATTTTCCCAGCGGTTGTAACCTAAGATTTTCGAGAGCTCTCGCGCCAGCCAGTATTCGCGTTCACCATCCAGATGCCGAATAGCGTCAAATGGCGAAGTGAGCTTATTGAGCTGCTCTTCGTTGGACTCGCCTGCCATCTGTTCCTCTCCTCTCATTGGTGCCTTATCCACCGGGATCACTGCTGAACCGTTCTGTAGAGCATGATACACGAGACATCCGCAGAATTCCAGAGGTGGAAGGTGAATCAGATACACCTTGTTTTCCCCTGTTTTTGAGCAAATTTCGGCGACCTGAGCGTAAATTAGCGCCCGACCCTGGTGGGGAAATGCGCCCGACCCTGGTGGGGTTAGCGCCCGACCCTGGTGGGGTTAGCGCCCGACCCTGGTGGGGTATATCGATGGACGTTTATCTAGAGACCTTTCTCGTTATCTCCTGATAGTGCTCTGGTATAAGTGTCTGCTTTCCTCTCACTGATGCGTCTCACTTGGTGAGCCGTGGCCAGGAAACCACCACTATCCATCTCTCAATGTACCGATTCCGGCTAGGTGATGTGCTGAAATCTCCATTACGCAAGCTCAAAAAATGCGCCCGACCCTGGTGGGGTAGTGACAACGAGGCCTCCACTCGCACGCATATGCGCCCGACCCTGGTGGGGTAAGATGATGCACGCTCATAGCGAGGCTTCTTCTCAGTGTACTTCTCCCTCTCCTCTTCGAAGCAATGGATAGAGCAGCCTGGCCGGCAGCGCGGCGCCCAAATCGTTATGTGTTTGTTTTATGAGAACGGCGCGGACGTTTATTCATGGCTGTATGCACCGCCTGGTATTCCTGAATCAACTTGAGTGGTGGGAGAATCTCCCAGGTGGAAGCCAGCCAGTCCTTTCCCCACCGTGCCTGGGTGGTATCGACTGGAGTCAAACACAAATGCTTCCCCATAATCCCTCTGTTTTCGAGGTCTTCTAGACCGGCTTTGATACGTGGAATAAAGCGGTTCGTCAGATGGCGTTCATCGACTTCGATCATGCTCCCCGCCAGCAGGTCGGCCATAACGATCGGGGCGCTAAAGTTCCCGTCCCCGGCCTGTTCACGCCAACGTTCAGTCAAATAGAGCGCGAGCCGGAGCGCCAGGCGGTCGTTCTGAGGGTTTAGTTGGAAAATCCTGCTGTCAATTTCAGCGAGTGCGTGATCTTGGTGGCGCTCATACGTGCTAATCCAATCGCCGGGCGACACCAGAAAGCCTATAACGGTTTTTTCGTTCTCCCCGATTTGCCGACTCACCGTAGAGTAACGGAGGTAGGGTCCATCTACTTCCAGAACGACCGCTTTCCCGCGCATTTTGATACGAGAGGTGCCGCGGACGTTACACGAGGCGAGTAAGGCTAGATCTTGAATAACACGTTTCTTCTGCTCTGGTCGATACCCGTCGGTGTAGCGTTTTTGTGACCCCTGGTGAGCTACACGGCTATGCTTTTGAATGCCCTGCCACTGCAAGATCTCTTCAAGGAGCACCGCCACACTCCCATTTTTGGAAACACGGCTATTGTTTCTCCGCGTGTTCCACAGGCCGATCAGGATCCGGGCGGTGAGGACCGTGCTTTCGTTCAGTTGGCGAATTTGCTTCATCGCTTGGGGCAACGCCAGCGGCTGTTCAGGGGTGCCGAGGTAGACCTCGAACGTGTTTGATGCGCGATATGAAATCTCTCCAGGTCCTGGCTTCCAGAGGTCCTTCTTTGCCAGCGAGGCCTCGCGCACAGCCTGGTCTGGGCGGTAGTCGGTCACGGTCAACGTTGGCGTGACGTGAGGGGCCACCTGGGGGAACAGGATACGCTCCGTTTCTCCCCCTTCAAGAAGCGTCGCGAGGAGAGCCTCAGCCTGTTCTTCACTCATCGACGTGACGAGATCCGACAAGGTATGCGTGAGCAGGTCTGTGAGCTCGTTTTCCTCTCCTTCTTCAGTGGAAAGGAGGGGAAGCTGTTCTCTTTCATCGTCCATGTACTATCGTCCTCCGTTTGTTCATGCTGTTACTCGCCATAATATCCCTATTTGGGTAGACTTTCAATCCCTTTGAACAAAATCCCCTGTAGACAATTGTTCTGATAAAAAGATAGGATATTTTTGGATCCATTCTCAGGGCAAAAAGCGGCCAGTTAGAAGCCACCATGAACAGTGTCTGCGAGGAGGCTTTAAGAACGGGTGTTGTTTCATCCGCTATTTCTCATTCAGAAGCCGAATATGTCGTAGATGATGGGTTGCTCCTGGCCGTTGGAGTCCAGTAGGCGAGATTGAAGAGTCTCCCTTTAAGGTGTGGCTGCTGGTTGTAAGGCCTTTCTATGTAACTGCTCCCTCACAAGATGGGAGAGCTGCAAAGCAGTAAAAGGCTTGGTGAGATAAGCATCACACCCAGCCCGAAACGCCTTTGCCTGCTCTTCCGGGCGCACTACAGCTGTCATCATAATTACGGGTGTAGTGATATCTCTGGAACGCAGAGACTGGAGCACCTCATATCCGTTCATTCGGGGCATATGAATATCGAGAAGAATGATATCAGGATGTAGCTCTTCAACCCGCTCAAGGCCCTGTTTACCATCGTATGCAAGAGATATTTTATATACACATACTTCCTTACTAGACATTTCGGTAAGTATGTATCTTATAATATCAGAAATTCCTGGATTATCCTCAATAACGAGGATCTGCGCAATATTCATATTATACTTCCTATGCTAAAGAGTGAATTTGTTGTGTCACCCTGAGAAATGAAGTGCCTGTTGTCCTTACCACGTTAAGCATACTCTAGGCCTGAGCACTCGATGTGAGAACCCGTTCGAACTCTTATGAAGAGCGAGAGCGAAAAAGATAAACGCCGAAAATAGTTCCCAGAAAGAAACAAACAAGCGCTACCGTAACCAGAAGCCATGGATCAACAGTTATCATAGTTGGCATCTCCTCTAGGATTTTGCACCTACTCATCAGATGACGGAGAGGTTTTTTCTTCCAAACATATAGTACAAGAGGAGAGACCGCCTGGGAATGGTGTTTATAGGTCGTCTAGAGACGATTTCGTGGTCGTTTCCTCTCTCAGGAGGTGAGGGCTTTAGTATTTCCGAAGGCCGTGGCTATGGCCCTGGTTAAGAGAGGGAGGCGCTGCGTCATCCATTGGTTATCGAACACTGTTTTCGAGATCGCAGATACATGGGTGGGGCGCGAAAGCATCAGCAACAAGTAAAATGGAGCTATCCTTCATGATCACCTTTAGACATTTCGGAGATATCAAATCCTAGCTCTTCAACTGCTGCGCTGAATATTTGGCAAAGTAATTGAAGGTGAGCAAGCTGCGGCGTTTGTATCCCTTGCTCCCATCGACTATAGGTACGCACATCAACACCTACCCTTTCAGATGCTTGCGCTATTGTCCAGCTCTTTGTCTTTCGTGCTCTTCGTAATTTGTGGTTTCCAGAAGACTTCGAGTTCGAAGAGAGTGCCATGACGAACTGCCTTTCAAGAAAATAAGTATCTCTACGTACAGCCCGTCATTGAAAAGAATAGGAATTGATATCCGACCTATGGTGGCCCTCATCTTGCTTAAGGCAGTATCGAGACGATCTGAATGTGCGATTTACAGCGATCCTTTTCAACGATTTTGCGTACTGAGATTTCGAAAAGTAATCTTAACTGTACCGAAAGCATTCGTGCATATCAATGTAGCTAGCTAACAGATTCTTCTGCAATTTTCTTTGGTTTTCAACTACCCTCCATATCCACAGATCTGTAGCAGCCTATAGCCTTGACCCACCAATTGGTTGAAGATTTGCTGAAACTGCTGGGATGTCAATCCTGTGCGAGAGTATGTAGACGAGTTGCCACTGCGTTGTTCAAAAATTCCCGCAAACAGAATTTGATCATTGACAGCATATGCACTCAGTTCCACCAGTTCATAGCCCTGATCCCCTAACCGATCGAAGATTTGCTGAAACTGCTGGGATGTCAATCCATAATGGACTTCCCTGGCTGGACCATTGCTTTGCTCAAAAATGGCTGTGTAGAGAGCCTGACCATTGACGCTATACCCGCTCATATTTACTAAACGATAACCCTGGCCAGCTAACTGATCGAGGGTCTGCTGAAACTGCTGAGATGTCAATTGGGAGCGAGCCTCCCGAAGAGGACCACTGCTTTTTTCATAGATAACTGTATAAAGAGCCTGATTATTGACATTATAGCCACTGAGATTTCTAAGTCGATAGCCCTGTCTCACCCACCGATCGAGGGTCTGCTGAAACTGCTGGGATGTCAAGTGAGAACGAGACCCCCAAAGCGGGCCGCTGCTTTTTTCAAAGATCCCGGTAAAGAAAACCTGGCCATTGATGCTATATGCGTTCCTCTTTACCAGACAGTAGCCTTGTTCTACTAACTGATCGAAGGTCTGCTGACGTTGATCGGATGTCAATCTGTAATGTGCCACCCAGGGCGGGCCACTGCTTTTTTCAAAAATAGCTGCATAGCGAGCCTGATCATTGACACCAGTGCTGCTCCTGTCTATCAGGCGGTGTCCAGATTCCACTCCTTGACTAAGAGTTTGCTGCTGTGCAACGATCTTACGGAGTTCCTGGACAATTGCGACGAGGGCTTCATCTTGATTGGCCCAGGCGGTCACAGGCTTTGTGTTACGCGGCAAGCATTGCAGGTGTGCAAAGGGAGAATGTTGCCAGTCACAAGGGCGTACAAGAAGAGGGACAACGCGTGCCTCTCCTCGCTGATGGCGTTCCAGAGCCTGTCGCATTTCGTCCTGGAAACAAGCATCCGATGCCAGAAAATCAGCACTGATGAGCAAGAGGATGATGTCGGCAAAGTGGATCGCCTGATCAATGGCCTGGGAGCGAATAGATCCGGCGAAGATTTGCTGATCGGACCACTGCTCAATCAATCCTTCGCGATGAAGCAGACTCAGATGAATGGCAAGTTTCTCTCGCCACTTGCTATCAGCGAATGCATAGGAATAGAAAACCTTGAGACCTGCCTGTTTCTGCTGTTGTTCCATAGTTTATCATGACATCCATTAAGCACTTGTCTGTAGGAGATACAAAAAAAGTATAGTGTATCTCGAGGAGAAAAACAACCTCGTGCATCATATGATGCTTCACCCGTTTCCCCGCCGACCCAGCTAAATGATGAGTTTTGTCTAAAGAGAAGATGTAGCCTGCCAACCAGATCGACGTATTTTCCACGATAGTGCTCATAACCAGCATCTGCGAACACACAAGGGAAGACCACATCGTATCATAGTTGTTGCCTGAAGGTGCGTCAATATGGCTAACCACTACGCTTGAAACCTCCAGGCTTTTGTTCAGATCCGCCTACACCAGACTGAACAAGCCCTTATTCGCTTTCTCATCTCTTTTACCCTTTTGTGTGAGAAGCTTCTTGGGTCTTTTCAGAACAACTCCTTCTATATCTTATTTTTCTTTTATGACATTTTTATCAATCATTGCTTGCTCTTACAAATCTGGAGAACCATCGATAATATCTCCAAACCCTAGTTCGTGAGGAGGTTTACCAAATGTTTGACAGAGGCGATCTAAATGACCAAGATGTGGTTTTTGTATCCCTTGTTCCCATCGCCTGTATGTTCCTAGATCTACTCCTACTTGTCTTGCTGCGTCTGCGCTTGACCAACCCCGGCTTTTGCGGGCATCTCGTAATGCCTGGTTTGAGTTACTCTGCATATTGCGGCTGCCTCCCATATTCTAGGCCCTTCTTAGGAAAACAAGAATCATGAACGCTGTAGGCTAACACTGATTGTACTGGAGAAAACGGATCGTTAGTAGCTTATTCTAATACAATTTATTAAAAGCTTCATGATACTGATTTAACAAGTAGCTAGTGGCTATATACCTATCATAAGTGACATATTATGTAAACATACTTTTTACGATAAAGTTGTATGTAACAGCGATGTCTTCTTTTATGAGAAATATACAGATCATCTTAAAGATTTTTTTCCTAAAATAGGAGATAGAACCTTTGGAAGGCCTAAATACTTGAAAGAATTGTCGAGTGAATCTTGTTGAATCTCGCATAGACAGAAGCTAAAGCGTCTGTACTATGTTATGAAGATTATGCTACTTATTAGACGAAATTGAGGCCATTATAAAAAATAAAGCAGATACCTTCATTGATATCTGCTGATGTAAATATATGGCTGACCTACTGGGGGCCTCCGAAGCCGAGGTCGCCTGCTGACATATCAAATGCATCGCACAAAAGCTTCAGTGTGGTTAAATGTGGCTGTTGCAACCCCCTTTCCCAGCGTGAAAAGGTTTGTAGGCTCACACCTACTTTTTCGGCTGCAACAGCCATCGTCCAGAGACGCCTCAATCGCGCCTTTTTTAACTTCTTATTGGCCATGTTTGGACTCCTTGGTTCAACGTATTTGAGCCCATTACGGCTGCTTCAAGGCAAAGTCCGTAATAGGCGTCTGTTTGTTCCAACGATACAGGGTATCTTTAGTATCTTGTGCGACAATAGGACAAGGAGGTAGCTGAGCGTAAAAACAGGCATCCAAACAGCTATCGAGAGAAACGACCTTAAAACGACTAATAGACGCCCTGTATAGAGCACCTTTCACTAGCTACACTGTAAAAAGACAAGCGTAGTGTTAGCACATATTTTTATTGCTTATCTGTAGTGAAATCATAGAGAAAGGAGATTGAGCATGTTCTACTATCAACCAGCTGAGCGATGAAGGCGCATTGTTCTGAAGTTCATTTTCAAGTTCATTATGAGGATAGACGTATGAAATATAGCTTGAACGAATTCGGTGAACAGCTTAAAGAAGAGGATTTGGACGCACTTTTAGAATGCACGGCACAAGTCCAGGTAGATATCTCCATAGAACGATTACACCACTATGTAAACGACGACAAAACAGGCAGGCCAACGCTCGTTTTAGGCCAAGGATGGCTTGTTTCGCTCGGTATTCCTTCTAGCGCTACCCTCACTCCCAACACACCTCCCTTTACTGATGGTGAGCCTCAGATGATTTGTGATCTGAGGTATGCGGGGGAAGCAGTTGGTGCCGTTACCTTCGAAGATGCAATAAGAGCACTAGGCATCAGCGCGGAGGCAAAAATATGGACAATCAAAAAAGCTCCTTGAACTTATCTGGTATAGATGTCCGATAGTACGTTCCTGTCTTCTGAACCCAAAGCTTCGCTTGTTGATTTAGCTTGCAAGGCTAGATCTGATAGAGCAAAATTGCGGGATCTGAGAGCTATAGACAGTCAGGAAATGATCTGGAAAAACTGGCCAACCAATTACACTTGGTAGCACCCTCAAGAGTCCAGAACTTTCTCTGACCATCTATAACTCCGGACTTCATCAGCCAGAGGAACCATTCTCATTCGAGTGCTGATTCTGTCACTTTACAAAAGTAAATCAGCGAGCTCTAATATCTGTGACTCACGCGGCCACTCTTTCCGAGCTTCTTTCCAGTTAGCAACGGCTTCCTGTCGCCGCTTGTCGCTCTGTAATGCCTTAGCTCCATTCACCCCCTCGATCAGATAGGTGTGGAAACCTTCCATATTTCCGGTTTTGACAGCTGTCATGGCGAGATGATTCACGATTTCGACCCGTGTCCGCTCTGGGATAATGATTTTGGTGGCCGGCTCTTCGATGAGCGAGAACGTGCTCCATGCTTGCTGATAATATCTGCCGTTAGGATAATGCTCCCCGAGGTCAAGGTAGGTTAATCCTCCCCACAGGAGTAACGCGAAGAAACCGAAATCTGCAAAGAGAGAGCTGGGATCATCCTTGAGATCCTCAGAGAAGATGTCATGGGCCTGGCCAAGAAAACCCAAGGCTTCTTGCTTCTGTCCGATGTATCCATGTGCTTCGGCTAAGCCAATAAAGATACGAGCGCGGACGAGCGGTGAGACCTGAGCACTATAGGATAAGGCTTCCTGATGCGTCTGCAAGGTTTTCTCGTGCTTCCCGCTATAATAATAGGTACTTCCTAAATGCATGAGCGCTATCGCCTTTAGGTTGGGGTCTTTTGCTATCTGACAATATTTCACCGCTTGTAGACAATGGCCTTTTCTAGTAGTAAGCTGGAGCCGATGGAGGGCAAGTAGTCCCAGCAGGAGATATCCTTGAGCAGCAAGACTGGCTGCATCCTGTTGGTATTTGGATGGCTGTTGTGCTAGCGACGCCAGTGTCGGGACGTATTTCGGTAATACATGTTCTACTGAGGCTAGCTCGTTCCCCTTGCTTAAGTGCCAGCAAGCAGTGATGCTAGCTGCACAAGATGATAGAAATTCCTCTGTCACTGTTGCAGACCCCCCTCCCTGGTGTATCTTTGTGAGCAATGCTATTGGTAATGTTGCAATAGAGACAATAGCCTGTCGTCGCGAGAGGGTATAGGCTTCAGAATGGTAATATGGTCGCATCTCGTTAAACCCTTTGAGCTCTAGATCCAGCATTTTCTGGAGATTGAGGTATGAAGCGATTCTCTGCTGCCATTGGCTGATCATGGTTATGATTTCAATGAGCTTTACCCCGAACCATATTGCGCTATCAGGTAATGGCACTCCATCCATCATTACTCCTGGTACAATGAGTGAGCTAGATGACGACTCCGAGAAGATGGCGGCATCACCTCTCGTCAAGAGAATGAGCTGCTCTGGCTTCGACGATGTGATACTTGCTGGCACGGTGCTTGCTTCGGGCTGTTCTTGTTGTTCGACTGTCTCGGTTGCTTCATCTTCCCTGATATCGGGAAAGGTAATAGTCGAAGTGGATCCTCGCTTCTGCGCAAGTCTCTTCAAGAGAGGTCCGAAGCCCAGTTCTTCGGCCGACATGCCGAACCCCTGCATGAGCAGCTGGAGAGAAGTGAGAGACGGGTTTTTGCCCTCCTCTTCCCAGCGTCGATAAGAACGCTCGCCAACTCTGCAAGCCCTACATGCTTGGTCGATCGTCCAACATTTCTTCAGCCGTGCCGCGCGTAGCTTCTCGTTCATCGCTATGCCGCCTTCTTCAATTCTACGGACTCCTTCCCTCGTTCACAAGGGCAAAAGCTGCAAAACAGGTATCAGAAAGGAAGTGGCCGCCAACTGGCCGGTAAATGTCATAGAGTGCTTGCTAAAACGGCCTAAAGCGCACTTCTTCTGGTTCTTCAGGCGATGTTCTTCGTGGTGTTGATGCTTCCCCAATGCTCTTGATGGTGGCCGCTCCATGGCCGTTTCATGTCCTTAGAATGGTGCCCAAAATATCCTATCTTTTGAGTAGAGCCGCAGGACGCGAGATCTTAAGAAGAGTATAGCACGACGGATGCCTGATCATCAGGAAAAACATCTACAGAAACCGAGAAACCCATACCGGAAGGAGAGATACATCGTGAAAATGCGAGAACTGAGAGCCTTCCTTCGTGAAGAAGGGTTTTCCCCTCAGCGGAAAAGAGGCTCTCACGAGATGTGGGTGAATACTGCACAGCCGAGGATGCGACCACTGGTGCTCTGCGGAGCCAATGGGGCTGACGCGAAACGGTACATTGAGGCAAGAGCGTGGAAAGCGCAGAAAGGAGGCGGACGATGAAGAAACAGGGACTCAATGAGGGCTATCAGAACGAGGTCCTTGAAGGCGGGGAGCATGATCCTGAGCTGGCTATCGCCGACGTAGAAGTCTGCCTGGATCAATCTGTCCAGCAGTACCTCCGCGATATCGAGCGGTATGCCTTCCTCAGCGCTGAAGAGGAGCATCTGCTCGTCCTCCAAATGCTGGCAGGCAACAAAGCAGCCAGAGACCGGCTGATCGAAGCGCACCTTCTCCTGGTGGTCAGCATGGCCAGGAAGTACATCGGGCTCGGCCTGGATTTCCTCGATCTGATCCAGGAAGGGAACGTAGGGCTGATCAAAGCAACCGAGAAATTTGATATGACACGGGGCTGCCGATTTGGTAGTTATGCGAGCTGGTGGATCAGAGAGGGCATACTTCATGCCCTCTCCACCCACGCCCGGGCGGTTCGGCTTCCTGAATATGTGATCAATAAGATGGCGAGCATTACGCGTGTGAGCCAGCAACTCCTCCAGGAACTGGGACACGAGCCCACACTTGCTGAGGTAGCTGAGCGAATGGGGATAGAGGTTGAGGCGCTTACGGCGACCATCGCATCTGCTGATCAAGGCACTGTGAGCTTGGATCTCCCTCTCGGCGAGGACGAGGAAATGCCGCTCATTGAGAGCATCCAGGGCGAGACAAGCGCCGATTTCGACGAGGCGCTCTACCTGCAGGGATTGAGTACACATCTCCATGCGTCATTCGTCGGCCTTACCGAGCGCGAGAGACAAGCCCTGATATGGCGCTATGGTCTGGATGGCAATGGTCGAGGTCGTACTCTGGTCGAAGTTGGCGAGATGCTGGGCGTCAGCAGCAGTGCAGTGCGTGCGCATGAGATGAGCGCTCTGAGGAAGCTTCGCTCCACTGGATGCAGCATTGCTCTTAAGGATTTCTGGGTGGAGCGGAGCGCATAATTCTTCTGCTAGATGAGCTCTGAAGAGAAGGAATGAAAACGTCCATTCGATAGTCTGTTTTTGAGAACAATGAATATACTATTCTAATCGCATCCCAAGATCGTTCATAGAAACTTGTTTAAGGTCACGCTCGGATAAGAAACTATTAACTGCTGATGTGATTTCTTGCGCAGAGGAGTATTTTACTGGATATCCTTCCTCCGCGCGTCCAACTGTGTAGGTTGTGACTCTAGTGCGTTTTGCAATCGTTTCTCGCGAGATCTTTAATACTTCTAAGCGAATGCGTTTTAGTTCGGTTGGATAGTTACTCATCTAAAGCACGATCTTGAACAAATTTATCGAAATCTTCACGGCGAATACGATAATCTCGGCCAAATCTGTAGGCTTTTAATTGCTTACTTCTTATCCATTTTCGTATTGTTTCCTCGTCCATCTTTAGGATTTGAGCGATCTCTTCAACTGTGAGCCATTTATCTAATTGCTTCGACATCTAGCCATCTCGCTGTATAGGAGGCAAAAGAGACTCTTTCCAAGTCTTATACCTTCACGAGGCGTGCTATAACCCAAGTTATAGTAAAAAGGCAAGGATAGATTATCGCGGCCCAGTCTCTCGGCGTTTCAAGAAATCTTCGTAGTCGGATCTGCGTATACGATAGGTGCGCTTTAGCTGAACTGCTTTGAGCAGGCCATCACGAATGTATTCTCTGATAGTGTCAGGATGTACACCCAGCTCTTGGGCGATTTGTTCAGCAGTAAGCCATTCAGTTTTTTCTGCCATAATATATTCCTAATAAACCCTTGAAAGGTGATTGTTAGTGACATTATACGGATTAAGTAGTTTCTCGTCAACTGTGTAGGGATAGTGCCGAAAGACCTTGACATTATGGCATAATCCGTGTAATGTGTAGATATACGTAGGGGCAGCCATAAACTCGATAAAGGGAAGTAAATCCGAAAGGCTGCCAAGCCAGTAGTAATCTGGCTGAGTGTGAAAGTCGCAAGGCCAGCGGTAACGGACATTCGGCCCGATAGATCGGATGTATGTGGAAGTGGTAGTGTATTCGTCCATTAGAAGAAGTAGCTTGTGGTGGTGGGGTTTTGTATACGGCAGTCTCTCTGGAGACTGAGGACTGAAATGTGTGGACCTGTAGAAGAATGATCTTGTGGGCGAGAGGGAACATGTTCATCGCTTTGCCACGGCCCTGACATGTTTCCCTCCCGGCTTGACCATTCGCCGTCACCTGTAGTTTGTGTACGACTCCTGGCGGTACCCCTATTATATCATCTCTGGGCTGTTCTGCCCAAAGGCATGTGTGCCACCGCCAGGGTCACATTTCTTGAAAGCATCCATCCTATGAGCCGGATGAGGATGGAAATAAAGAGAGAAAGGAGCCCTTGCACATGGTGGTGCTGTACGCTCTTCTGCTCCTGGCGCTGTCTCTTCATCTCATGGCTGAAGAGAGTCGCGTGCTGTCTTCCACCTCTGCTCCGGCAACCGTTCCCGTTGTTTCGTAGTGCGTCACAGGCCGTACCAGTGGCTGTCACTGCGTACGGCGTTCCCTTCCATCAGTATGAGGAGCAAGAGCATTATGGCTGAGACTATTAACGAAGAAGAGTACCTCCAGATTAAGAACGATCGTGATGCGATGAAGGCGAAGCTGGATCAGGCTTTTGCCGAGACCGGCGGCGAAGGCATCGTATTCCAAACGTATCACAAAGCCTGGAAACTTTTCAGCGCTCAGTACAAAAAGGCGACCTCGCTGGTCGTCGAGTCCGAGGAGCGAGAAAACCGCCGGACCCTCTCCGAAAAGAGAAAGGAACGCCTGGCGGCAAAAGCCTCGGCATAACGTTGGTCACATCTGGCAAGGTGCTGCGTTGGTACCGGCGTGATAACAAGCTAGCGCCGTTTCCAACGCGGCAACCCCAAATACGCTCACATTTAGTGCTCGATAAGCGCTCGGTTGATGGTCATTTAGCGTTGGGTTAGCTGTCTTTTACCGGCATGCAGGAGGAGCTGACTATGGATATCTTCAGCGCCGCACGACAAAAGATTGGGAATATGATTGCGGGCAATCAACAGGTAGACCCGCTGCTGGTTCAGGCGATCCACCTACTAGAGGACGAGCCGTCGCTCTCTGATGCTGATCTTATGCAGGAGCTGGGTCTTTCACGTGAGAAGGATGCGAAGCGGTATCGCGTCGCTGCGCAGGATCTGATCGCGAAAGGCCAGGGATCTCAGAGCCTGCCCGCCCCTCTTTCCCCGCAACAGCTGACGCAGGCGCCAACCACGCAGCCACTCAACGGGCAGGTGACCACGATCTGGCAGCAAACCGGGAAAAATACCGCGACGATGACTCCAGAGGAGTTGACGGCCCGCCGCCAGGCCCGTGTCGAGAACGCTCCTGTTGGCCGTTCTACCCACGACAAGTTTATGCTGTGGGTCAAAGGGGCGTGGCGCATCATTGGCCCGGTCTGGTTCGTGGCGGTGACCGCCGGCGAGGTCGTTGACTACCTCAATCATTATATGCCCCACGCCGACCCCATGACCCAGATCCTGATCTGGGGGGTCGCGCTCTTCCTGGAAATCTCGATGATGATTGCGACGTACGATCTTTCTGGCCGCAACCGCATTGAGGCTGAGAAACGAGGGGCGGGGATCGAGGTCTCTTCGTACGAGAGGAAGCGGAAGTACCTTGCGATGCTCTTCTGGTTTCTCCTGGCCGCGGCCAACATTACTGGGCAGGCCGCCTTCCTCTGGTTTGTCACGCATCCCGATGCTATCCCTGGAGGGCCAACCAGGCCGGTTG
>Ga0070730_10002663_pt1 | contig 16179 bp, 5 predicted proteins | sample Coa_R1_3_FD_66447 | JGI IMG/M metagenome (GOLD analysis project Ga0070730, IMG submission 66447) | Surface soil microbial communities from Centralia Pennsylvania, which are recovering from an underground coalmine fire - Coalmine... | ecosystem: Environmental > Terrestrial > Soil > Unclassified ...
GAGCCGCCAAGAACGGGCTTCGGCCACTCGTGAGGTCGTGCAGGCAGCGCATCAGATTAGCCGTGAGCCGATCATTCAGCGCATCTTCGAGGTCCTGGTGCCGCTCCGCAGCTGACCGGGGCCCTGAAGACTTCGCCAAATATACGCGGGTGGCCACTCGGGCTGACGACCATATACGCATCGACCGTCACCTGACGGGCCGAACGGTTGCGTTGGATGCAGCATCGCCGCGGGCCGGTAACTCCCGCCGGTCGGCGGAGCCTCAGTCTTCCACGCTAGAACGCTGTTCAAGTATGTCTGAGCCATGCGAGCGCTTTTTCTTGCCTTCTTCGCCGCGTTGTAAGACGATCACGCAACACGCGATCCAACTGACAGCGCCTGCGGGCAAAGCTCAAAGAGGTCAAAGCTGAGCTACGACAGCGCAGGCACGATCCCGTGCCCGAGGTGGGCACCTGGCTGGGATTGGTAGTGCGGGGACATTGCCAGCGCTACGGTATCCCCGGCAACGGGCGGGCCATGGCCCTTGAGTAGAAATGGAACCGGATTATGTGGAATGCAAAGCTCAGCAGTGCTTGAAGGGGACCGGTTGATCCTGGGCACACCCCACGGCCTTCAATTAGAGTGGCAGCGGTCCACTGAGGGAAACCGCCGCCCGGCTGTTGGGCGCACTAACGCGAGAAAATGCCTTGGCTCGGATTAAATGGCGGGAGCGACCCAGCCTAACGTTCCATTACTTATGGCAAGCCGAGGCGTTGTACGTGGCGATGGCCGACAATCCGAGTAGCGCAGTCCGGGTAGCGGGTTCGGCGGCGCCCGATCGCCAGCCATATCGCCGTGTGGACTTTCTTGACCGTCACCCCTTCCAATGCCCGGGTAGTTAGCGACTGTCTGGTCGTGTTGGCGTACTCGTGTGCCCAAAGGTGCGATTGCGACGCACCCGTCGGTGTATCGTAGGACGTCGGGGATAGTCGAACGAGAGCGAAATTTCAGCGCAGGTTGAACGGCCAAGATGTCGGGCGGTTGTCTAATCACGCCGATAGGGGAAGCGATGACGACGTCAGGTGGACAAACAAGGCTGAACCTCGGTCAGTTCAGCACGGTTGATGCAAGTGAGTCCTCAGCGGGGTTCTTGGATGAGCTAGACCGTCGCGACCATGCCCCATTTGCCGTCGCGTTGCGAAAGCATCTACGCGATCTCTTGCAAGCGACCCCAGGGCAAATGGTGGCTGACGTTGGTTGCGGAACCGGCAAGGTGGTCGCCGAGTTGAGCGAGAGCGGTGTCCAGGCAATCGGGGTTGACATTAGTGAGCAAGCTATCTCACGAGCCCGTCGCCGGTTCCCGACGGCGGACTTCCGCATAGCGTCAGCCGAGACCCTCCCATTTGCGGACGGCGAACTGCGCGGATATGTGGCGAGGCTGTTGTTTCAGCATCTCAAAGATCCGGCCCCCTCCCTGGCGGAGGCGTGGCGCGTGCTCGGCCCCAATGGACGCCTTGTGGTGGTGGATGTGGAGAATGATCTATGGGCGATCGATTGTGACGATCCGTCTCTCCTTCGTCGAATGCTGCCAGCGTTCGCCGACACCGTCGCAAACCCCTGGATTTGCCGCCGTTTCCGGTCATTGTTGGTCGAAGCTGGCTTCAGCGAGGTCGCCGTGGAGATGCACTCGGTCGTGGGTACTACGCTCGCTGAGGCAGGGCCTTTATGGACGGCTATTACCGGGGCGGGAGTGGCGGCAGGCGTACTTACCACCGAACAGGCTGATGTATGGCTCGCGGAGCAAGTACGCCGGGACGCGCAAGGTCAGCTATTCGCGGCAATCCCGGCGTTCTTCTTCAGCGCTCGTCGCCTATAAACGTTGCCCCGCGAGCTGCAGCCGCGACGCACTCCACGGCGAGCACACCGAGCTGCGCGACGAGATCCGGAGCCACATCCGACGCACCCGACGCAAGCTCGCGCGGCAGAGTCGCCACACGAATCGGAGGAAGCGCCGAGCCCGCTCTCGGGAGCGCCTCCCTCCGATGGAGCGCCGCCTCGGCCTTGTCGACCGGCGACGGTGACCCGGTGGGTCAGTCGGGCGGGTAGCCCAGGAAGGCCGGCAAGTACACTCACTCCGGAACGTCGGGCGGGTAAGCCACCGTCCCGTCGTCCTCAAGTTCGACGCACGCCAGGCGGTCAGGTGCAGCGTCGGCGAGGCCGGCGAAGCGACTCAGCGGAGCGCCCAGCCGGCGGCGGTCGGCCAGCGTCAGCCAGAGGACCCCATCGCGCACCTCGGCCGCGGTGGCGCGATCCTCGGCGGCAACCTCGGCACCGTGCCGAGGGGCCTGGTGGCGGAGGCACACTGTCGTCGCCGACGAAGTGTGTTCGCCCTGCCTCGGAATCCCCAACTGTCAGACATCGTGCATCTCGACTGCCCATCGATCGGGCTAGTTGACTACCGAGCCGAACCAGCCGCACAGCTCGGGGCACGATCAGCTTATTAGACGCTACCGGGTGACCGGCACGACTCCGGCCGACACCTTCCCAGCTCGCGGAACCGCTCACCCGCCACAACTGTTTCCTGTACGTGTTGGGCTGGCAACGAGCGAACTCCCTCACTATGAGGTCAGTAGAGACGGTCAGTCCCCCCGTCGCATGATGCCCGCCCGATCACACTTTTCCAGGCCACCTGGGTGGCTTCGCTTTCTGTTTTTGGGCCGCGATGTTGCGTTCTGGTCGTGAAGCATACCGGCGCACCCCGTAGTGACTTGACACCGAGGCGCCTCGCTTCGCATTCTTGCGCGGCTGATGGACCATCGCATTCGTGTCCACGTAGGCATCGTGGGGTACTGCGAGTAAGCGGCCAGTCGCCGCGTTGTTGGTCGTGATCTGACGCAAAGAGGGGGTTGGATGGCTGGGGGTTGGGTGTCTCGTCTGCTGCGCAAGCTGATGACGGTAGCCGTCATCACGGCACAGACCCTGTCGCCCGCGACACTTTTTGCGCCGATAACAGCCAGCACGCAGACATCTCAGCCGGGCGGGCTCATCAGCCCACACAGTCTCGAGCTGAACGGCACGAGTGCATATGCCGAAGTGCCGAATACGCCCGAGTTGAACCCGGCGTCAGATTGGACGGTCGAGGTCTGGTTTCGCGATGCGAACCAGAACGGGTTCAACCATCCGCCGGCGTTTGTGGCGATCAAGGGCGACACGGGCCATGACGCGGAAGCTCCGTACCTGCTGGGCGTAGGGTCCGGACAACTCTTCGCTGGCACGCGCACGGCAGGGGTTACGCATGAGGCGACCGTCGATCTGGTGGCCAACGGAGCCGACCCGGCCGACTGGCACCACGTCGCGGCGACGTACGTGGCGGGCACCCAGACGGTGCTGATATATCTGGATGGACGTCTGGCAACGCGCCAGGTCGGCGTACCGCGCAGCACCGTCGGCAGCCACCTGCCGCTGAGCATTGGCCGCGACGGCACGTCGGGGTCTGCCTGGATGGGCATGCTTCATGACCTTCGGGTGTGGAAGCTCGTGCGGTCAGACGCCGACGTGCGCAAGGACGCCCAGACCCGGTTGAATCAGCCGCAAGCGGGGTTGGTCGGTACCTGGAGTTTCGACGACGGTATCGGCTCGGCTGCCATCGACAGTAGCGGGCGGGCGCAGACCGCGCATTTGAACGGTGGTGCACGTTTTGCGCCCGAAGTGCCACCATTCGGCTTTGCCGACCAGATCATCACATTCGATCAGTTCCCGGTGGGAGCGCAGCTTGGCGGCATGTACCCGCCAGGCCTGATCGACTGGGGTAATGGCGCCTGGGCCATCGACAGCCCTCAAACGTTTGGCATGCAGGCCAACAACGTAACGTTCAGAGATTCTGGGGCGACCAGCGGCAGTTTTTCCATCCTGGCCCCACGCGTGCTGGTGCACCTCGATGTGCTCAATGAAGGTAGCGGCGTGGATCACGTCAGCCTGCGCTGCGACGAATCGCAGACGCGCGAAGTCGTGTTGGCCCCGCATGAGATGCAAACGGTGCTGAGTGGCTGGGAGCAACCCTGCACCACAATCAGTCTGGAAGCGAGCAAAGGTCGCGATACCCATCTCGACCATTTTGACTTCAGGGATCCGCAGGCAGAGCAACCCAGTTGCGGGCTGTATCCCATTGGTCTGAACGCGAACATCCTCCGCGGGGCTATCCCCGGAACAACGCTCTCGACGCTTGAGAGCGGGTCCCGACCCGGTGGGTTCGCGTGGCTGAGCTGGACTGGCAGCGAAGAGGAATTGGCGCTGGTGCGAGCTCTGACGCCACCGGGCGACAGCTTCGTCTACACCAATCCGTTCGATCGGGACGATCACGCGCTAAATGTCGGGGACTGGGTGCGCGGTCGTCCGCGCGTGGACCAGAGCGATCCGCTGGCGGATGCCTTGAGTCGGCTCGAGAGTCTGGACGTCACCGTCCCCGTCTGGGATCAGACCCGCCAGGAGGACAACGATAATAACCGGTATCGGCAGCCGGACGACGAAGACGCTGGAACTCTGTTCCACGTGACTGGCTTCGCCCGTATACGGCTGACCGATTTCCATCTGGGTGACCGCGACACGATCGACGCCCGATTCCTGGGTATCTCGACGACGTGCAGTGTGCTCTCTCCCTCGCCGACGCCGACAGCCACCGCGACCGCCGCGGCCAGTTTGACTGCGACGAGTACCAACACGCCATCGCCGACACCAACTCCCCTCCCGGTGGCCACCCCCACACCTACTGCCACACAGACGCCAAGCCTCACTCCAACCGCGACAGAGACATTCACACCAACTCCGACTGTGACGAATACGGCGACGGCTACTCCGGGCGATACGCCGACTCAGACACCAACCGATACGCCGACACCGATCCCGACGTCACTGCCGACCGACACAGACACACCAACACCAAGTCCGAGGCCGACCGATACGGCAACTCCGGCACCGACTCAGACCGCCACTGACACGCCTACGCCGTCACCAACGAGTACCGACACGCCGGCCGCCAGTCCAACCTCGACGAGCACGATGACGCCCACTCCAACGCCGACGTCAACGCCTAGCCCGGCGCAGACTAGTACGCCGACGGCGACCGCCACGCTGGTTCCATGCTCGACACCCCAGAATCTGACGCTCTTTGCAAAGAACGTGTCCACCCTCTCTGGCGGCGAAGCGCTGGCCTTTGGCCCGTCCGGCTTTCCGCTCTACGTCAAGAGCCTGTTCGATCCCAGTGGATTGGATGTCCAGTTTGTAAAGGTGATGGCCGATGGCTCCGTCGCGCCACTGGTCACCCTTCCCCAGCCTATCGCCAACGCGGACACGTCTGGAACGATCTACGATCCGCAGAGCGGCGGTCTGCTCGTCGCCGATGTCCTTGGGGATCGGATTCTTTCGGTCGATCCAACGACCGGTGCCACAACCAGTATCTTCAACGTTCCCTGGACGATGGACCCGACTTTCAATGGGACAGAGCAACAGCAGTATGCACTCGACCCTGCACGTCCCCAACTCATCTACTTCTGGGATAGCACCCAGGCCGCCGTGTATCGCCTGGACCGCGGAACCAGCGCTCTCACACAGCTTCTCGCCGTCGACACGGCTACAGCCGTTGGGCTGCATCTCACCACGGCGGCCAACGACCTGGTCTTTGACGCGGGGACTGGCTTGCTGTTGCTGAGCGACGCGTCCACGCATTCGATCCTGCAAATCGATCCCACCAGCGGTGCGACCAGCGCCCTATACAGTGGCCTGCCCGATATTCCCGCTGCGCTGGCACTTGACGCGAGCACCGGCGTACTGTTCGTAAAGATTGGTATTGCAACAAACGGTATCTACGAGGGCAGTCGAACCGGAGCGCCGCTAATAGCGATTGCCACGAACGTGTTTACCAAGACACGCAGGGTCACGGATGGGCTGTCAATAGGTCCGACCGGAGCGCTGGTCATCGGACCAGATCCAACTGGCGTGTCGCTCGCCCTGTACGCCGTTGATAAAGCCTGCAATCAGATCTATAAGTTCATGCTAACGCCAACCGGCACAACTACCCCGACTCCGACTTCTACGTCGACCTCTACAGCGACCCGCACCCCAAGCGCGACGCCAACTCCGACGCCGACAGGTACTCCGACGCCAAGCGCCTCAGCGACGCCGACGGACACGCCGACGGCGACTCAGACTGCCACGGGCACGCCCACCGCCAGTCCGACGGCTACTGACACGCAAACAGCGATGCCAACAGACACCGTGACGGCGACAGCCACAGCCACATTCACTGCGACCCCCACGGCTACGAACACGCCAACGCCAACCGGGACGCCGAAGATAACGTCGGCTCCGCCGCAAAGCCCCGGTCCCAATTGGACTAGGCGCTCGCCGATTGGTGCGCCGCCCGATGGTCGACGAGCCGCGGGCGCTAACCCGCAAAACTACGACGCCGTCAACGACCGTATGATCTTTTTCAGTGGTGACCACTGTGGGTGCCGCCCGCAGACGAGCCCGGCGGACGTATGGGTCCTCGTCAACGCGAGCGGTACAGCCGGGGCGCCAAGCTGGGTTCAACTCGCACCCACTGGCCCAGGGCCTATCGGCAGAATCAATCACTCGATGGTCTATGTCCCGCAGAGCAATCGTCTGATTATCCAGGGTGGCCTAGTGCCAGGGACCGGCCTACTCGCAGACACCTGGGTTCTCACCAATGCCAATGGACTCGGCGGGACGCCAAGCTGGATCAGACTCCCGGACATGCCGGCGCCAAGGGAGGATGCGGCCACCGTCTACGATCAGAGTACGAACCGAATGATGCTGTTCGGCGGCGATAACTTCCCAACCGCCCTCAACGATGCGTGGGTGCTGACAAATGCTGACGGCAATGGCACCCCGGCGTGGATGCAACTCTCGCCTACAGGTGCGCCGCCTACACCCCGTTTTTCGCCGGGGGTAACGTTCGATCCCGCGACAAACAGGATGATCCTCCTTGGTGGTGTACCAAACGGAGGTGGAACGCCTCTGAATGATCTCTGGATTCTGACGAACGCCAACGGGACCGGCGGAGCACCGCAGTGGATTCCACTCACTCCAGGGGGAGTATGGCCTGCTGGACGTGAGGGACCATCGCTGGTGTACGACTCGACCGCCAACCAGGTGTTCGCATTTGGCGGGAGACAACAAACGTCAACCTCACTTGTCTCATTCAATGACGTGTGGGTGCTCAGCAACGCTAACGGCACGGGGCCAGCCCCACAGTGGACGCAACTCAGCGTGACTGGCGGCCCGCCTATCGGACGGTTCGGACATGCTGCCGCCCTTCGGCCAGCCTCTGGCCAGATGCTGGTGGCGATGGGCCGAAGCGATCTGGGTCCTGCGGGAAGTTCGGGGGCGTCCTTCTTCTTGAACGACGTGTGGCTGTTCAGTCCGTCGCCCGCCAGCGGCACCAACGCGACCGAAGGGCAACTGTTCACCTATCAGGTGACGGCCGCCACCCCAACGGCTGGAGACGTACTGAGCTACTCGCTGGATGTATCCCCGGCGGGCATGACCATGGATGCGGCTACTGGGCTCATTCAATGGACACCGGTTGGCAGCCAGGTGGGTAGCCAGACCGTTACGGTGCGAGTTCAAGACGTGAGTGGTCTGTTCGATATCCAGACGTTCACGATCGCCACACATCCAACCAATCAGGCGCCTGTTGTCGAGGTGATGGCCGGCGGAGGTCCGGAATATCCTCCAACCACCACGCAGCCTGCAGCCGTTACCCTGCTTGGGGCGGGGACAGACGACGGCTTGCCGGTGGGCGGGACACTGTCGCTGTCATGGAGCGAAGTGAGCGGTCCGGGCAATGTCACGTTCAGCAACCCAAGTGTTACCGTTTCGGCGGCTGCTGCGAACGGTCAGAAGGCAGCGGCCACAACAGACGCGATATTCAGTGCACCGGGTACGTATATCGTGCGACTGACGGGCGACGACTCACAATTGATCGGAATCAGCGACGCGCCTGTCGTGGTGAACGCGCCAGCTCCGACGGCGACGTCCACACCCTCGCCCACGAGCACGGCGACACTGACGGCAACGCTGACCAGTACCGAAACACCCACCGCGACGGCCACGCCACGCCTGCCAACCGACACTCCGAGCCCCACGATGACGGTGACCCAGACGCCAACTCCAAGCGTCACGCCGCCTACTGGTACGTCGTGCAATGGAGTGCCCGTGAGTCCACAGGGTGGAGGTTCAGGCGCCACTTTGCCAACACTGGCTGGCTACACGCTATCAGTGTTGGCGACGGTGTCAGTTCCGCGTGGCGTTACCCTTGACCCGAACGGTAACGTCTATGCATTGAGTCGCGATGCAGGCACTATCTGGCGCATCACACCGGGCGGAAGCGTAACGGTTGTGAATAGCACGTTGGCGGCATCCTTCGACACCTACGTCGGCCCGCAGTTTTACTCAAGCTCGTCCGGATGCCCTGCGTTCCTGGTGTCCAAGTGGGGTCCACCGAACAATGGAGGTGGCCCCGGCGCTCTCGGCCTTGGCACACAGGTACTTCTCGTCGCTGCAGACAACTCACCCGCGAGCGTCTTTGCAAGCAACTTGAACGGCCCTGCCGGGCTAGCGCTCGACTCGCAAGGCGATGTTTTCGTGGCCGGCTACAACGATGGCACGATCTACGAAATTCCGGCTAACGGAACCGCTGTGGTCGTCGCTACGGGTTTGGGCCATCTTGATGCGCCGCTCTTTGGACCAGACGGCAGTCTGTACATTGTTGACGCCCAGGCGATCGGTCGGGTCCTCCGCCTACCGCCAGGTGGTAGCCAGCCATTGGTCGTCGCCTCGAACCTGTCATTCCCGGCTGCACTTGCATTCGATGTTGTCGGTAATTTGCTCGTTGGCTCCAGTAGCGGAAGCGTAATAATGATTCCCGCGGGATGCCAAAGCAACTGCACCCCGACCGCGCTTGGGGGTGGATTTACTGATGTCGATGGTATGGCCGCGGATTCTGCCGGGACGATCTACCTCGCTGATTTCTCCTCCGGCAATATCTACAAAGCCAGCCCAAGCGGGACTCAAACGACGTCGACGCCTACTCCAAGTCTTGGTCTCACGCCGACGCCGACGCCACCCAACACACCGATTGCGAGTCCGACAGCTACCGATACTCCAACGCCAAGTCCCACCGTGACCGTGGCGCAGACGCCGAGTCCCAGCGTGACGCCCACAGCCACGCCCACGTTCGGACCGCCGGTGATCACGATCAATCCGACCTGGACGGTGACGCTGCCAGGCCGACTGACGATCAGCTACACGGTGACCAGCCCAGCCCAGACGCAAGGTGGGGTGTTGACCGAGCAGTGGTCGACGGTGAGCGGCCCCGGCCAGGTGGGCTTCACCAACCAGACGCCCACGTCCATCTCTGTCGGCTTCAGCGCGGCGGGAACGTACGTTCTGCAGATCAGCGCCACCGACAGCTTTACCAATCTGACCACGACGCAGAACGTCACGGTGACGGTGAACCCGCAGCCACAGCCTCCGTCGGTATCCATCACGAGTCCGACAGATGGCTCGCAGATCACCACCATGACCAATGTCGTCGGCAGTGTGACCAGCAATGACCCGGCCGTGTCCTGGACGTTGCAGGTGCGGATGGAGAGCGATGCGGGGTTTCGCACGCTCAAGAGCGGGACAGGCCCGGTAAACAATGCCACGCTCGGCACGTTCGATCCCACGCTGCTCATCAACGGCATCGCGTTGATCCAGCTCACCGCGACCGATTCGGCCGGGCAGACCGCAACCGTCGGCCCCATCAGTGTGGTGGTGACCGGCAATCAGAAGGTCGGCAACTTCACCGTCTCCTTCAACGACCTGACAGTGCCGCTGGGTGGCCTGCCGATTCAGGTGGTGCGCACCTACGACAGTAGAAACAAGAACCTGGGCGATTTCGGCATTGGTTGGACGCTGGACCTGGGCATCGCCAGCCTGCAAACGAATGGACCGCTGGGCGCGAACTGGAACGCGACGGTCAGCGGCGGCCTGGTACCCAACTACTGCCTCCAGGCCACCGCTGCCCACAACGTGACGGTGACGCTGTCGGACGGCACGCTGTACCAGTTCCAACCAGTGCTGAATCCTGCCTGCCAGCAGGGTGCGCCGGTTGACCAGACGACGGTCACGTTCTCACCGATTGCGCCGACGCCACCGAACGCGTCGCTGGCGATCGTTGGAGATAATCTGCCGCTGGTCAATGCCAGCTGGCCTTCTCCGGCAGAGTTGGACAACTCCGACGGGAGCGTCCTCGACCCGACGACGTACCAGCTGACGCTGCCTGACGGGCGCGTTCTGGTGATCAATCGCCAGAAGGGCCTGCAGGGCATGACGGACCTGAATGGCAACAAGCTCACGGTCAGCGCATCAGGCATCACCCAGTCGCCGAGCGGCAAGGGCGTCAGCTTCACACGCGACGGCCTCGGGCGGATCACGCAGATCACCGATCCCGCGAGCCACACCATCCAGTACACCTACACGGCATCCGGCGACCTCGCCAGTGTCAAGGACCTGGTCGGCAACACGACCACCTTCACCTACGACACCAACCACGGCTTGCTCACGATCGTCGATCCGCGGGGTGTGCAGCCGATCAAGAACGTGTACGACTCGAGCGGCCGGCTGATCCAGCACATCGACGCCTTCGGGAACACCATCAACTATGCCAACGACCCGAACACGCGTCAGGAGACGGTGACCGACAGGCTGGGCAACGTGACGGTCAACGAGTATGACGCAAGCGGCAACATCGTCAAGGTGACTGACGCCGCGGGTGGCGTGACCACGCGCACCTACGACAGTCGCAACAACCTGCTCAGCGAGACCAACCCGCTTGGCCAGACGCGCAGCTACGCGTACGACGCCAACGACAACCGGCTCACCGAGGCCGATCCGCTGGGCAACACCACCAGCTACACCTACAACAGCCGTAACCAGGTGCTGACGGTCATTGACCCGCTGGGTCGGGTAACGACCAACGCCTACGACGGCAACGGGAATCTGACCACGACGAAGGACGGCGCTGGCAATACCACCAGCTACGCCTACAACTCGGCCGGGCTCAAGACCTCCCAGATGGATGCGCTGGGTAACGTCACCAGCTACCAGTACGACGGCTCTGGCAACCTGACGCAACAGACGGACTTGCTCGGGAACGTCACCAGCTACACCTACGACATCAGCGGAAACAAGTTGAGCCAGACGGATGCGCTCGGCAGCACCACCAGTTACCAATACGACAATCTGAACCGGCTCACCAAGACCACCTATCCGGACGGCTCGACCACGCAGACGCAGTACAACGCCGTCGGCAAGGAGAGCACGACCACCGACCAGCTGGGGCGCCAGACGAGCTATCAGTACGATTTGATGGGCCGCCTGACGCAGACCACCTACGCGGATGGCACCAGCGAATCCTCCGGCTATGACGCTGAAGGCGATCGCACCTCGAGTGTCGACCGCGGCGGGCGCACCACCACCTACATCTACGACGTCCTCAAGCGCTTGACGAAGACCACCCACGCGGATTCCAACTCCACGTCCACCGCCTACGACGCCGCCGGCCAGGTGACCTCAGTCACCGACGAGCGTGCCAATACCACGCAGTACCAGTATGACGCCGCCGGCCACCGCATTAAGGTGACCGATGCACTCGGCCATGCCACAACCTTCACCTACGACAAGGCCGGCAACCAGGCGTCGATGACCGACGCCAACGGCAACGCCACCCAGTATCAGTACGACAGCGACAACCGCCAGACGAAGGTCATCCACCCGGACAGCACCGCCGACTCGACCGCCTATGACGCGCTGGGCCGCAGCGTCAGCAAGACGGACCAGGCGGGCCTTACGACCCAGTACGGCTATGACAAGCTGGGCCACCTGGTGCAGGTGACGGACGCGCTCAATCAGGTGACGAAGTACGGCTACGACGGGGTGGGCAACCGCACCTCGCAGACCGATGCCAACGGACATGTCACCAGCTTTGCCTACGACAAGCTGGGCCACCAGATGAAACGCACGCTGCCATTGGGCATGTCCGAGACGTTCACCTATGACGCGGCCGGCAACATGGCGTCGCACACCGACTTCAATGGCAAGACCACCACATTCAGCTACGACCAGTCCAACCGCCTGACGAGCAAGGTGCCGGATCCGAGCTTCAATGCGCCGACCGTGTCATTTACCTACACCGCGACGGGTCAGCGCGCCTCGATGCTGGATGCCAGTGGTACCACCAGCTACACCTACGACGCGCGCGACAGGATGTTGAGCAAGGCGTCGCCGGAAGGCACGCTGAGCTACACGTACGACGCTGTGGGCAACCTGGCGGGTATGCAGTCGTCGAATAGCGGCGGCACGTCGGAGAGCTACACCTACGACAGCCTGAACCGGCTGGCGACGGTCAAGGACAACCGACTTGCATCAGGCACCACCACCTACAGCTACGACAACGTCGGCAACCTGGCCGGCTACCAGTATCCGAACGGCGTTCAGACCGCCTACACCTATGACACAGTGAACCGTCTCACGAAGGACGCGATCGCCTCTGGCGGGAATGCACTGGCGAGCTACGCCTACACACTGGGTCCCACCGGCAACCGCACCGCGGTCGCCGAGCTGGGTGGCCGGAACGTGAGTTACACCTACGACAACCTGTACCGCCTGACTGGTGAGACCATTGCTGGTGGCTCCGTCAATGGGGCAATCGGCTACACGTACGATCCGGTCGGCAACCGGCTGAGCCGGACCTCGAGCGTGGCTCCTGTGCCGGCCTCCTCTTCGACGTACGACGCCAACGACCGGTTAACGACCGACTCCTACGACGCCAACGGCAACACGACTGCGTCTGGCGGGAATACGTACACATACGACTTCGAAAACCATCTGAGCACGCAGACTGGCAACACAGCGGTCTCCATCATCTACGACGGAGATGGCAATCGCGTTGCCGAAACAGCTGGTGGTGTCACGACAAGGTACCTGGTGGACGATCGCAATCCGACCGGCTACACCCAAGTCGTCGAGGAGCTGAGCAGCGGGACTGTCCAGCGGACCTACACCTACGGTCTGAGTCGCATCAGCGAGAACCAGACCTCAGGTGTCAACTTCTACGGCTACGACGGGCATGGGAATGTACGCCTCCTAACGAACTCTGTTGGAGCCGCTACAGACGAGTACGACTACGATGCTTTTGGCATCATCGTGAATTCTGCCGGAGGAACGCTTAACGTCTATCAGTTCAATGCTGAAGCGCGGGACCCAGTCCTAGGCCTCTACTACTTGCGCGCTCGTTGGCTTGCGTTTCAATCAGGGAGGTTTGTTTCAGCCGACCCTAGTACGCAGTCTGGTCTTCAGGCGGGCTCCTGGACGCTCTTCCAGTTTGCTTTTAACGACCCACTGAGCAACAGCGATGCATCTGGTCTTTGGCCGACCGGCACCCACACGATGATTTTGGATGAAGCATTCTTGTTTCCGACGCCACTACTTTCTCAATCCGACGTGACGGTGTTAGATCAAGTTAGTCGGCAACAAGACGCGATATTCTGGGGACAATTTCCATGGCTATCGTATCAACACCACATGCGCGACGCGTTCGGTGAGACCGAAGAGACCGCCAGCATCGAGTATGAAGAGTTCCTGGATAGCAATTTGGCGGACGCTCTCACGGCCACCAGCCGCATAGGCGCGCTTACAGCCCTAGGCAAGAACTTCCACGCGATCGCAGATAGTACGTCTCCAGCACACAGCTGCTTGGTGTGGCATGGCACGGCCTGGCAAGCACCCTCATGCGGCGCATCGATCGAGGACTTTCGCCCCTGGCCAACCAATCCGCTAAGACATATTGCTGAGGAGTCGAACCCGTATCATCCGGGCGTTGCACTCGCGGTATCACGAATTCGCAATTACTACCTCGAGTACTTTGGAAGTACCAATCTGAAGACGCTGATCCTAAAGTATTCAGTTCGATCGCTTGAGGAGCAGATTGCATGGAACGAATTGCTTTCGAGCGAGTTGGAGCTTGCTACGTCTCTGGCCGCATTGGGAGTCGTCTAGGGGGGTACAAACACTCGCCGTCCTGGGCTCACGCCTCCAACGGGCCCAATCCGAGCCGTGGCAGAGATTCGTTCGCCGTGCTGGATCGACTGCCGTCCGACCTCAGAGGCCCGCTAATCTAGCAGCGTTGGCACCAGCGAACGGGTTCGCCTCGCGATATAGTGGCGTCGGTCGAGCGGTGGCCGGTCTGAGCCATGATCGCCCGTTCGGAGGCGCCGCCGGCCGCGGCGCTGGTCGCGAGCCCAACTCTCAGCGAATGCCCGGCATAGCGCTCGGGGTACAGCCCCACCGCCGCGTTTCAAATAGGCAACGCCACGAATGCGGCTGGCGCTCGAAGGAGTTGACCGAAGAACCCTTCGGTCAACTCGTCGCCGCTTTCCGTCGCGCCAGCCGTTTCGCGTGAGATGCCAATCGCGCCGACAGCGCCTGGGCTGAACGCGTCCAGTCCGCCACAATCTGACCGTAGCGCATCTCTCTGGTAAACTCACGGCGTGGCCCGCAAGACCGCCCTGGTCCGCCAGGTCCCGACCGCGATCGTCCCCCGCCGCCCGCGTCAGCCGGCCACTCGAAGTCAGCGCGTCTCGCACCGCGGCCTGTTCCTCACGCGCGAGGAGATGGCCCACATCGCCGCGGCGACTCCTACCGACCGCGATCAGCTCCTGGTGCGCGCGCTGGCCGAGACCGGCGCCCGGGTCGGCGAGGTGCTCAAACTGACGCCAGCTCGGCTGGGCCAGGGCTACGTCATTCTGCCCATCGAAAAGCGTCGCCAGTACGAAGAGAAGGCGGTGTATCTGAGCCCGCACTCGAAGCTCCTGCACGAGCTGATGCGCTACGCCATCGAGCATGGCCTCGGCCGCGATGATCGCTTCTGGCCGATCACCCGCCAGCACGCCCACACGATCGTCACTGCCGCCGCGGCTGCCGCGGGCGTGTACCGATTGAAACCCGAGCGACGTGACGGGGTGCTCATCGAAGTGCGTACACCCGCCTGGCCACATCTGTTCCGCCATGGTGCCGCCACGGCCATGCTCGAGGATTCCGACGACGACGCGGTCTTCGTGCGCGATCAATTGGGGCATCGCAATATACGCGAGACGCTGCACTACGCGGCGCTGTCTGATTCCAAGCGCCGCGAGAAGGCTGCGAGGCTGAGGATCGCGCCAGAAACCTGGAAGTGAACGACAAGAAAATTGGCTACCGCGGCCGGTGGATCGACCACGCTGACGTGGACCTCGCCGAGGACCAAACTGCGCTCTTTGGACTACGACACCCTGCCGCCCCTGTGGTTTTGGCGCGGAGGAGCGCGGCAACGACCTCCTCGATGAGGTCGCGACGAGCGCCGATCCCTTTGCCAACGTCGAGGACCTCCAGCACCCGCAGGAGCACGCGTTTTTCCACGGTCCCATTCGAGTGAAGCGTTTCTACTAGGAGTCGCAATGCAAGCCTCAACGCAGCTCGGAACCTTGAAGCGAGTGGGATGCGCGCACGGTCTGGACGCACGAGGCTCTCCAGTTCACGCAGTGGCTAAAGACCAATCTTGCTGCGTTGTCAGAGGCTCTCGGGCTGGATCTCGAATTACCGGAGACAGAAGTGCCAGTCGGCGATTTTGCTTGCGACGTCGTCACGCATGAAGCCGGCTCTGATCGCCTCGTCATAATCGAGAACCAACTTGAGCCCACTAATCACCGGCATTTGGGACACTTGCTGACTTATGCCGCTGGCCTCGGTTCTGCCGATCGCCCTGTGGGACCCACCCACCACGAGGTTGTGGCCGGTGCCGAACCACCTCGACCCGCCACCCGAGGTGCTCGTCAATCCAGCTCTTGCCGCTGCCGGTATCGCTGCCTAGAGACAGGAGTGCGTAGTGATTGAGGCGGAAATCGCGCGCGTCTGACTCAGAGTTTGTCTTGGGCCTCCGCGAGCGCCTGCTCAAGGGGCAGCCTGCGGCCTGCCGCCCACGCCGCCGAGGCCGCTTCGTCACCCAACGCCGCGCGCGAGATGGCGAGCCAGCCCTCCGCGATGCGTAGCCAGGCTGGGTGGAGCGGAGCTCCGGCAGCCTCGCGCAACGCTCCTGCCGCCCCT
>Ga0070730_10002665_pt1 | contig 16173 bp, 8 predicted proteins | sample Coa_R1_3_FD_66447 | JGI IMG/M metagenome (GOLD analysis project Ga0070730, IMG submission 66447) | Surface soil microbial communities from Centralia Pennsylvania, which are recovering from an underground coalmine fire - Coalmine... | ecosystem: Environmental > Terrestrial > Soil > Unclassified ...
TGCCGTTGCGATATGCGCCGTTTGGGCGCAGGCGCAAAGCAGTTCGCCGCAAACCCTGCCCACATTGCACGAGCGGGCCAGCCAGGATGCGTCCGCGGCCCTGCCACCCACCGCGCCGGTGATTACGGTTCATGGACTCTGCGCGTCGGCGGCAACGTCTCCCAACGGCTGCACCACGGTGATCACCAAAGACGAGTTCGACAAGCTCATTCAGTCATTGCCGCAGCGCGTTCCGCCCACTGCCTTCCGCGATATTGCCCAGCGTTATGTGAAACTGCTGGCCATGTCAGAAGCCGCGCGCAAAGCCGGGACGGAGAACGATCCCAAATATCAGCAGCAGTTGAAGATAAATCAGATTCAGCTTCTCGCGTCTGTATATGGCCAGAGCCTGCAGGAAAAACTCAGTAATCCACCGCAGGCGGAAATTGACGCCTATTACAAGGCCAATGCCGCAAAATACGAGCAGGTAAAGCTCCGCCGCGTGTTCATTCCCCGGGGCAATCCCGCCGCCGCTAATAAAGAAGAGTTCGAAAAGAAAGCCGCAGACACGGCCAGCTCCGCCCATGATCGCGTAGCCAAAGGCGAAGATCCCGAGGCCGTGCAGAAAGACGTATTTAAGATTTTGGGAATTGACACACCACCGCCCACCACGGACTTCGGCGCCCGGAGAAAAGGCTCATTCCCGCCCAAACAAGACCAGGAGATTTTCTCGCTGCCCGTAGGTGGCGTGTCGTCTCCCGTGCCGGAAGGCCTGGGCATTGTCTTCTATAAGGTAGAGGGCAAAGATTCGGTACCGCTCGAGCAGGTGAAAACGCAGATCATTCAGACCATTGCCCGCGATAAGATCGACCAGCAGATCAAGACGATTGAAGACAGTGTGAAAGCGGACTTCAACGATACCTATTTCGGAGCCACGCCTCCTCCACCGCCGAGCCTTGCTGCTCCGGCGCAGAAACCGGCTTCACCTAAATAGCAATGCCGCAAAAACCGTCAGTGCTGGTTACTGGAGTCTCAGGGAGCCTGGGACTCCGGCTGCTGGAGCAACTACAGGATTATCACGTCATTGGCGTGGGTCCGCATGCATTGTCGCACCGCAACCTGGCAGCTTTCCAGGCCCTTGATCTGGCCGAAGAGCGCTCGTGTGACGACCTGCTGGCAATCTTTCGCCAGCACCGGCCGCAGATGCTGGTGCACCTTGCCTCCATCGGCCACTCGCCGCGCGTCAACAGTCCTGATCGCGAGCGCATGTGGAAGATCAATGTCGCCGGCACCGGCCGGGTAATGGAAGCCATCGCCGAACACAACCGCGGCCTCGGCACGGTGGAAAAGTTTGTTTACATCAGCAGCGCCGAGGCGTATGGCCCCGATCGATCCAATCCGGCCATAGAAGCAGACGCTCTTGAAGGTGGAACGCTTCCCTGGATCGCCGATAAAAGGGAAACCGATCTTGCCATTCAGACCAGAATCAAGAGCCTGCGCCACTGCAGGGTGTACCTTTTGCGTCCGCAGGCATACGCTGGAAAAACGGCCCACAACTTTGTTCTCAGCGCGCTGCGCGGCCTGCCGGAAGGCGAAGGACACTGGGCGTCAAGAATGCGCCGCAAAGAAAGCCGGTTGCCGCTGCTGCTGCCTTCGGGGGGAACGTATCTTGATCGCAAACGCCAGTTTGTCCATTTGGACGATATGGCGCGGCTGATTGTGGAGATTCTTCGCCGATCCATAACGGATCCGCACCTGACGGTGATGAATGTTGCCGGACGCGGCGACCCGCTGCTGTTGCGCAGCTGCATGGAAATGGCAAAGGCTGAAGTAAAGCGCCTGCCGGGAAAAGCTTTCTGCCGCCAGGCCATGCAGCTTCTCTGGGACCTGGGAATTTCCGGCCTGCCGCCGGAGTGGCTTCCCTGGCTGCTCGGATCGCAACTTGCGGACGCTTCCCGTTTGCGGGTGTTTCTGGGAGACAACTACCGCAATGTGATTCAGCACACATCGGCAGAGGCCCTGATAGAAAGCTTTACGTAGTCAGACAGGATTGGCCAGAAATGCGAATTGCTTTCAATACGCTATTCGCCAACCATTTTTCGTCCCCGATACAGTCCGGCAATTCCAAATGTATAGGGATTCCAGTTCGGCAAGTTGAAGCCCGCGGCTTCCATTTTTCTGAGCATCTCTTCAGGCTGTGGGAACTTCTCGACGGACGCCGGCAAGTATTCGTATGGGCCTTTTACGCCGGAAATCAATGAGCCGATTCGCGGCAGCACATGACGGAAATAAAAGCCGTACAATTTGCCCAGCATGCCTCCAGGCTCGCTGAAATCAAGGATTCCGGCTTCACCCTGAGGTTTGAGCACGCGAAAAATTTCACGCAGTCCGGCATCATAATTGGCAAGATTGCGAAAGCCGAAGGCGGAAACCACCAGGTCGGCACTGTTGTCAGGAAGTGGCAAGGCCAGGGCATCAGCTTCCACCGGCTGAATTTGCCTGCGGGTAAACTTCATGCTGCCATGCGTCAGCATGGAATGAGAAAAATCGAGCGCAATGATCTTTACCTGCGGACCAGCGGCGCGCAGCGCCACCGACATGTCTCCGGTACCCGCACAAAGATCGAGCACACAGCAGTCTTTACGTGACAAGATGTGGCTAAACGTTCTGGCCGTCCTGCGCCACCACAAACGGTCCACATTCATGGAGAGCACGTGGTTCAAAAAGTCATACCGGGGCGCAATCTCATCGAACATCTGCCGCACGGCCTTTGCTGCGGACTGCTCGTCCACCGCCCCGGCCGGAGCAGCGCCGGCGCCAATCTGTACTGGTTTAGACATGGTTTCTGATCTCATCCACCGCAGCGCGAACTATGTCGAGTGGAACTTTGCTGGTGATGGTTACCTTTCCCACCTTTACGGGAAGAACATAATGCACGGCGCCCGCAATTGTCTTCTTATCCGCGCCGAGGCGTGCCAGCACGTCATTCGCCGTCACGGTGACGGGGGGCAACTCTCCATACGCAAGCACCGCTGCCTGAATTCGCTTTGCGGTCTCGGCGCTGCACAGTCCCGCGCCACGTGCGATGCTTGCCGCTGCGATCATTCCCCAGGCAACTGCCTCGCCATGCAGAAAGTGTGTGTAATTGGTGGCCGATTCGAGCGCATGACCGATGGTATGGCCATAATTCAAAATGCGCCGGAGTCCGGATTCCCTTTCATCGCTTGCTACTACAGCAGCTTTGACCTGTGCGGACGCAAGAATGATCTTCTCCGTAAGTTTACGGCTGCGGCCTTTTTGACTGTTGCGCTCCATCAGATCAAACAACTTGCTGTCACGAATCACGCCGCACTTGAGGGCCTCGAACATTCCAGCGCGAAACTCGCGTTCGTCCAGGGTCTCCAGCACATCCGGATCCACAATTACAGCCCGTGGCTGGTGAAAGGTACCGATCAAATTTTTCCCCGAGCGCAGATTGACTCCGGTCTTGCCGCCAATACTGGCATCGAGCTGCGCCTGAACCGTGGTAGGAATCTGCACCACGGGAATTCCACGCATAAAGATGGACGCAAGAAACCCAGCGCTGTCGCCCACTACACCACCGCCGAAGGCCACTACCACAGACTGGCGGTCGGCGTGCGCTTCGACCATCTTTTCGGCAAGCTGTTCCACCGTCACCAGTCTCTTGGCCGGCTCACCGTCGTTCATTTCCAGCACTTCATAACGAAGTTTCGCCTTCTTGAGCGACTGTTCCAGCTCCGCGCCCCAGCATTTCCGCACTTTGGGCGAGGTCACCACAAATACTCGCGATTCCGGCCCCGGCAGCACGCGGCGTACTTCCCTGCCGGCGTGGCGAAGCAGGCCCGAGGCAATACTGATGTCGTAGCTGCTTTTACCAAGTTTGACTTTTATTTTTTTCACGCTCAGAAATCATAAATGATTGCGCCTGGCCAGCTTCACGGCGATTCATTTTCTGATTAATATCTGCTTTGTTACTATTTTGGATTCATGCAAAAAGTTCCAGACCAGGTTGATTTCATCGTTGCCGGAGCAGGTGTCGCCGGTTTGCGGGCCGCCATTGCTCTGGCCGAGGCCGGTACTGTGCTGGTCCTTGCCAAACAGGAGTTGACCGAATCCGCCACGCAGTATGCCCAGGGAGGCATCGCGGTAGCGCTGAGTGATGAAGACGAAATCAGCCTGCATCTGCAGGACACAATTCAGGCCGGTGACGGCATCGTGAACACAGATGCTGCCCATGTGCTGGTGGAAGAAGGTTTGCCGCGAATTCAGGAGCTGATTGAATGGGGCACGCAGTTTGACCGCAGCGGAACCAAACTGGCGTTTACACGCGAGGCCGCGCACAGCCGCGACCGCATCCTGCATGCTCATGGCGACTCCACCGGACGCGAGATCGGCCGCGCCCTCTATGCCCGGGCCAAAGCAAGCAAAAATATTTCATTTTTGGAGTTTGAATTCAGCTCCCGGCTGGAGCTTGAATCGGGCCGCGTCCGCGGCATGGAGCTGATTTCCGCAAAGGGCGCCGTGTATATGATTCGCAGCTCCGCCGTACTGCTGGCCACCGGAGGCGCAGGACAGATCTACAGCAATACCACCAATCCCAGTGTGGCTACGGCCGATGGCATCGCCATGGCCTGGCGGGCGGGCGCTGAAATCAGCGACATGGAGTTTGTGCAGTTCCATCCCACCGCGCTCTCCATCGAAAAGGCCCCGCCTTTTCTTCTCTCCGAGGCCCTGCGCGGTGAAGGTGCGATTCTGCGCAATGCCGAACTGCATCGCTTTATGCCCAGGTATCACGAAATGGCGGAACTCGCCCCGCGTGATGTTGTCGCCCGCGCGATTGCCCACGAACTGGAGATCTGCCGGCTGAAAGATCCCGTGGTCTATCTCGATATGACGCACCTGCAGCCCGACCATCTTCGCAAACGATTTCCCAGAATTTTTGCGAGTTGCCTGAAATACAACGTGGACCTCACCGTCGATCTGGTGCCGGTTCGCCCGGCCGCGCACTATTTAATGGGAGGTGTTCGCACCGACCTGCACGGACAAACAAGCCTGCCCGGGCTCTATGCCGCCGGTGAAGTTGCTTGTACTGGTGTTCACGGAGCCAATCGTCTGGCCAGCAATTCCCTTTTGGAGGGTCTGGTATTTGGCGCTCGCGCCGGCGAAGCCATGCGCAATGAGCTACGCGAATCCACTGCGCCAGTGCACGCATCCGGCACCGCTGCAAAACCAATGGCCCATGCCACGGAACCGGATACCGAGCCATTCATCCAGGAAATTCAGCAGCTTGTGTGGAGCAAAGTTGGCATTGTGCGCACCTACCAGGGGCTCAGGGACGCCCTGCATCGTCTCGAAACCGCAGGTGAAAGCATTCCCCAGCCTGTTTCCCGGCGCGCCTGTGAGGCGCGAAATATTCACACCGCGGCCCTGCTGATCGTTCGCGGCGCACTGGCCCGCGAAGAAAGCCGCGGTGCGCACTACCGCACCGACTTTCCCGCACACAATGACGCAAGGTTTAAGCGGCACTCCGTGATCACACAGCAGAATGTACGGTTTGAATAATTCTGTTTCGTATTCCAGCCAGCAGCTTTGGAACAGTACTTGTCACTGCTTCGCCCTTTCATACTGCTCGGGCCACTTGATATCGTGGCCCAATTCCCGAGCGGCAATCAGCGGCCAGTAAGGATCACGGAGGAGCTGCCGGGCAAGAAAGACCACGTCAGCCTGGCCATTGCGGATGATCTGGTCAGCCTGTGCGGGCTCGGTGATCATGCCAACGGCGCCTGTCATTATGTCCGCTTCATGGCGAATCCGTTCTGCAAAGGGGACCTGATAACCTGGGCCAACCGGAATTTTCGCGTGAGCAATATTGCCGCCGGAGGAGCAATCGACTAAATCCACGCCCAGCGGTTTGAGCAGTCTGATCAGCTCGATGGATTCTTCAACCGTCCATCCCCCCTCCATCCAGTCGGTCGCCGAGATTCTGAGGAAGAGTGGGTATTCATCACTCCAGACCTTTCTTACCGCAGTCACGACTTCCCGCACGATGCGGGTACGGCCCTCAAAGCTGCCGCCATAAGCGTCCGTACGTTGATTGCTCAGGGGCGAAAGGAATGAGTGCAGCAGATAGCCATGCGCGCCGTGGAGTTCGATCAGCTTTGCGCCCACATCTTTTGCCCGTCCGGCTGCTGCAGCAAACGCGGCGACAATGGACGCAATCTCGGGCTGGGTAAGTTCGTGTGGCGTCTGGTAACCCGCGCCGAACGGGATAGCGCTGGGAGCAGGAATGGGACTCCAGCCTCCCTCGCTGACAGAAAGTGGCTTGCCGCCTTTGAAAGGAGCGGCGGTACTGGCCTTGCGTCCGGCATGAGAGAGCTGAATGCCGGGAATGGAGCCCTGTCGGGCGATAAAAGCAAAGACCGGCTGGAGCGCCTCGGCATGGGCATCACTCCACAGGCCAAGATCGTCGGGGCTTATGCGGCCTTCCGGTGTTATGCCAGAGGCTTCCGCGATAACCGCAGCGGCGCGTCCAACAGCCCGGCTGCCGAGGTGGACCAGATGCCAGTCATTGGCCAGACCGTCCTGGCACGAATACTGGCACATGGGCGAGACAAAAATCCGATGCGGAAACTCAACACCCCGAATGCGAAGCGGTTCGAATAAATGGGACATGATTTGAAAGTGTCTATTGTAATGAAAATCCCTGAGACGGAAGCTTAAGGATTCTTCAAAATTACTCTGGTAACCCCTGAGCGGACCTGGCTAAGTTACATTTCTGAAGCTTGTTGCGGAGAAAAATGATAGCTTTTTAATAAGTCCTCGAAACTTATGCCAAGGATCCGGGCTCTGAGTCTTGTGGTGATGCAGCTGGCGTTGTTGTACGCGGCAGCTCAGGGACTCTTCGCTCAGTCGCTGCCCCTGCCGGAACATCCTCGTTTTGCTTTCCAGAAAATTCCTGAAAACCTGGATCTTTCCACGGCCACGATATCCACTTTGGCGCAGGATTCCAGTGGTTTCCTGTGGATTGGTACGCAAGTCGGGTTGTTCCGTTATGACGGAGTCAATGTGGCGCAGTTTGCCGCGGACCAGGGTCTGGGCAACTTTCGCATTAACCAACTGTTGATTTCACCCCGTGGCGACCTTTGGGTTGCCGGCGATCAGGGTATCTGGCGGTATGAACAGGGCCGTTTTAACAAATTGCCCCTGCCTTCGGGACATAAAGTGCACGGCGGCATGCAGGTTATCGCCGTGAACACCGACAATGTGATTTGGGTACTCACGGACAAGGGCCGTCTCCTCGAAATCAACGCGGACCATCCAGAGAATTTTGCGGTGTTTCCCGGCAACCGCGCCGCCCTGATAACCCGCGCACCGGACGACTCAATGCTGGTGGCGGTAATTATAGAGGGAAATCAATTTAAGATTGGGCGCATTCCCAAAGGCAGCAATGAAGTGGAAGTTTTTCCCGGAGATCTGCCTGGCAGGCTAATGTACGGGCTCATCTCGGATGGCAAAGATGTCTGGGTACGAACGGCACGGCACTTCAGCCGCTGGGACAGCGAACAGAAACGCTGGGTCCCGGATGATGCCGGCCTTCCGGGCGCTAGCGGATACCCCACGGTCACCCGCGAGGGCGATATTCTCCTGCCCACCATTCAGGGACTGTATCGGCGACGCCACGGACGCTGGGAGAGGACAGGTGAGCGAGAGGGCATGGGAAGCAATACCCTGTTTGCGGCACTGGAGGATCACGGCGGCGGAATCTGGCTTGGCTTCGGCGGCAACGGGATGGAGCGCTGGCCCGGACCGAATGAATGGATGGGCTGGTCACAATCAGAAGGATTACCGGATTCCGTGGTCTGGGCCACTGTGCGTGACAACCGGAAAAGACTTTGGGTGGGTACAAACGCCGGTCTGGCAATGTGGGATCCCTCACAGCACAAATGGCGGACATGGAAAGTAAAGGACGGCCTTCCTGGCGAGTTTGTCGCGAGACTGGCCATCACTCCGGAGGGGACCCTGTGGGTGCTCTCGTACCCAGGCGGGCTCTCCTGGATTGATTTGCAAACACTCCGCCTGCATAAGATCAAAACCACTATTCGGCCAAACGGCATTGACTACAAAAACATCGTTGCCGGTTCCGGCGGCTCCCTGTGGGCCAGCAACAAAGAACGTATCGACCAGTATAAAAACGTCAACGGGCGTATCACGAGAAAAAGCATAAGTGTCCCTGATACGGTAAAAATGGCCACAACCATTCTTCGGATAACGCCGGAAGGCGTCATCTGGGGATCAGGCCCGCGAGGAGTTTCACGGTTTGATGGTAAACAGTGGCAGCTCATCACCACACAGAATGGCCTGCTCAATGCCCCCGTGGAGGAACTTGGCGCAGCCACCGCGGACGATGCCTGGATAAGTTACTTTGCGTCCAACGGTGTCACCCGCATTCACATGAATCCGGATGGCCATCCACAGCTCCGGGTATACACCACGGCTGATGGCCTGGCCAGCAATTCCATCTATCTCATATCGCGTGATCATAACGGCAATGTATGGCTGGGCGGTGACCGTGGATTGTCCATCCTTCATCCGGACGGGACCATCAGCGATCAGGCGCGCAATTCCGGACTTTTGTGGAACGATGTAATGTCAGACGCGTTTTATGAGGACGCCGATGGAGGCATCTTCATCGGCACCAGCCGGGGACTGGCTTATCGCCGGCCGAATATACCATTGGCCAAGAGCATGCCCAGGGAGACATTGATTACCTCCGCTGCCTTTGCCGGCAAGGAAATGCTCTCTGCCAATCACCCCGGTATTTCCTATCGCGATGCGACCTTTGAAACGCACTTTTCCGTGCCTGCAATCGACACTCCCGCCGGCCAGACCTGCAAATATCAGCTGCAGGGACTGGAACGCAACCCGGTTGAAACCACTCTGCGCCAGGCGCGCTATACCGCGCTTCCCGCCGGGGACTATACATTTACCGTAAGCTGCGGTTGTGCCACCCGCGGATGGAGCACGCCCGCCACCTGGAGTTTTACCGTCCAGCCGCCCTGGTGGCAGCGGCTGTGGACGAGAATCACTCTGGTGTTCCTCGCACTCTTTGCCATTACCCAGATCACCAGAATTCGCACACATGCGCTTGAAAACCAGCGGCGGCGCCTTGAAGAAGCCGTGGCCGCGCGCAGCGCTGAACTTCAGGCGGCGAACAAACTCCTCGAAGAAGCTTCTCTCAGGGACCCTCTCACCGGCATCAGCAATCGCCGGTTCTTTGAACTCACCATTCCTCGCGATGTCCAGCAAACCATTCGCGCCTACCAGGGCGCAAGTCCCGATGGGCCGCCCAGGAACCGCGACCTGGTATTTTTCATTATGGATATTGACCATTTCAAGGATCTGAACGACACCTGGGGCCACGCTGCGGGCGATGACGTGCTGGTCGCCATGGCGCGCAGGCTGGCCAGTGTGATTCGTGAAGCCGATATGCTGGTGCGCTGGGGCGGCGAGGAATTCCTGATTGTGTCGCAGAGCACGAGCGCTGATGCCGCCCAACAAGTGGCCCGCCGCATCCTGGACGTAATCGGAGGGCAGCCGTTCGAAACATCCGACGGCCTCTCCATTTCAAAAACATGCTCCGTGGGCTGGGCGGCCTTTCCCTGGATCAGCCAGGCTTTGGTCGATATTTCCGTGGATGACATCCTCAAACTGGCCGACCGTGCCCTCTACATGGCCAAACAGGGTGGCAGAAACCGCGCCATTGGTCTTTATCCCGACGAGAGTATGGAAGACGAACCCATCTGCCAGCAAAAGGCGAGACCACGCGTAGTAGAGATACACGGACCAGTGCCTGCCATACAGCACCTGTCATAAAGGCAGGCACTTTTTAGACCGTATACTCTGTAGCTTCTCTGTCCCGTATGGAACACCCCGAGGCGTAAGCGAATTACTTTGGTACACCCTGGAAACCTGAAACTGGAGCAAGCCGGAACCAACATGGAAAATAACAGAGAATTTTAATTTCTGGGTTTGTTATGCCAAAGAATGATAACTTGGAACAACGACCTTGAAACGTATGTCAAGGCTATGGCTGTTGAGTCTTGCACTGGTGCTGCCAACGCTGTTATATACAGCGCCTGACGAGTTGTCTGCGCAGTCACTGCCGTTGCCGGAACATCCCCGTTTTACTTTCCAAAAGATTCCTGAGCACCTGGGCCTCTCCACGGCCACGGTCACCAGTCTGGCGCAGGACTCGCAGGGCTTTCTGTGGATCGGCACGCAGGATGGCCTTTTCCGCTACGATGGAGCGAATGTGATAAAGTTTGCCGCCGGGCAGGGGCTGGGCGACTTTCGCATCGACCAGTTATTTATCTCGCCCAGGGGTGATCTGTGGGCCGTCAGCCTTCTGGGGGTCTGGCGGTATGTGCAGGGACGTTTTAAGCAATTGCCATTGCCCGATGGTCACAAACTGCGCGGTCTTGTGATGGGCGCAACCGTAGACAAAGACAATGTGGCCTGGGTAGTCGTGGACGATGGCATTCTCCTCGAAATCAACGCGGACCATCCGGAGGATTTCCATGTGTTTCCAGCTGGACCTGTCAGACTGGTGACCTACGCGCCTGACGACTCCATTCTGATAGGGCTGGAATCGCGGGTTGCCCGCATCCCCAAAGGGAGCAAAGAACTGGAGGTCCTTCCCGGAGATCTGCCCGATCTTCCGGTGTACGCTCTGGTCACCGACGGCAATGGCGATATCTGGGCGCGCACGCCCAGGCACTTCAGCCGCTGGGACTCCGAAAAAAAAGGCTGGATACAGGATGATGCCGGGCTTCCCGGCGCCAGCGAATTTGGATATCCCACCGTCACCCGCCTGGGAGATATTTTGCTGCCTACGATTCAGGGACTCTATCGCCGAAGCCACGGGCGATGGGAAGCGATTGGGGAGCGAGAAGGCATGGGCACCAATGCCTTGTTTGCGGCCATTGAAGATTTTGATGGCGCGATCTGGCTGGGGTTCGGCGGCAACGGTGTGGAGCGCTGGCCGGGACCGAATGAATGGCTGGGCTGGTCGCGGCCGGAAGGACTGCCGGACTCCGTGGTCTGGTCCACCGTACGCGACAGCCAGAAAAGACTATGGGTAGCCACCAACACCGGGCTGGGCATGTGGTCCCCTTCACAACACCAATGGCGCATCTGGAATACAAACAACGGCCTGTCCGGCGAGGTACGCAAGCTGGTCATTACTCCGCAGGGGGCTCTGTGGGGGCTCTCCGTCCCCGGTGGGCTTTTTTGGATTGACTTGCAAACACTGGACCTGCACACCATCAGAACTCCGGAACATGCGAAATTGCTCAGCAAACCCTACGGTAGTATTGCGCCGGGCCCAGGCGGATGCCTGTTGGCCGGCGGCAGCGGATTTATCGACCAGTATAAAAACGTGAAGGGCCAGATCATCAGGAGCAGCATCAGTGTTCCTGACACGGTAAAAATGGCCGTCCGCGAACTCCAGGTGATGGAGGACGGAGTTATCTGGGGAGCGGGGCGTAAAGGAGTCTCGCGGTTTGATGGCAAACAGTGGCAGTTCATTAGCCCGCAGGACGGCCTGCTCAACGAATCTGTAAGCACGATTGGCGCGGCCAGTTCGTCGGAGCTATGGGTAAGTTATTTTGAGCCTGTAGGAGTAACCCGCATTCGTGTGAATAAAGACGGTCGTCCGGAGCTCAGGCATTACACCACGGCCGATGGCCTCGCAAGCAATTCCATCTATCTCATTGCAAGGGACCATAACGGCAATGTATGGCTGGGTGGAGATCAGGGAGTGACCATCATCCATCCTGACGGGACCTTCAGTGATGAGACTCATAGCTCCGGACTTTTGTGGGACGATGTAAGCGCGGACGGGTTTTATGAAGATGCCGATGGTGGCATATTCATCGGCACCAGCCGGGGACTGGCCTATCGCCGTCCGAATATACCCACGACAAAGAGCCTGGGGCCGGAAACGGTGATTACCTCGGTGACTTTTGCCGGCCGGGAAATGTTCTATGCCAGTCATCACCGCATTTCCTATCGGGACGCAACCTTTGAAGCACACTTTTCCGTGCCTGCAATCGACAGTCCTGCAGGGCAAAGCTGCAAATATCAGCTACAGGGGCTGGAGCGCGATCCGGTTGAAACCACGCTGCGCCAGGTGCGTTATACCGCGCTTCCCGCGGGTGACTACACCTTCGCTGTAAGCTGCGGCGCCCTGAACCGGGGCTGGAGCGCGCCTGCCACCTGGAGTTTTACCATCCAGCCTCCGTGGTGGCAGCGTCTTTGGAGCAGAATTGGTCTTCTGATTCTGCTTATTTTTGCCATCGCCTGGATCACCAGAGTTCGCACCCACGCCCTTGAAAACCAAAGGCGGCGGCTGGAAGCAGCGGTGGCCGCGCGCAATGCTGAGCTGTGGGCAGCGAATAAACAACTGGAAGAGGCTTCTCTCAAGGACCCGCTCACCGGTATCCGTAACCGCCGGTTCTTTGAACTGACCATCCCTCGCGATGTCCAGCAGACCATTCGCGCCTACCAGATGGCAAGTCCGAGTGATCCGCCAAAGGACCGCGACCTGGTATTTTTCATTGTGGATATTGACCATTTCAAGTCCCTGAACGACACGTGGGGACACGCCACGGGAGATGAGGTTCTGATTGCCGTGGCGCGCAGGCTGGCAAGTGTAATTCGCGAAACCGATGTGCTGGTGCGCTGGGGCGGCGAGGAGTTTCTGATCGTATCGCAGAGCACGAGTCCCGCGGCGGCCCGGCAAGTGGCCCGCCGCATTCTGGATGCGACAGGGGGGCAGCCGTTTGAAACGTCGGATGGCCTCTCCATTTCGAAAACATGCTCCGTGGGCTGGGCGGTCTTTCCCTGGATCAGCAAAGTTCCGGTAGCTGTCCCCGTGGACGACATCATCAAACTAGCCGACCGCGCCCTCTATATGGCCAAGCAGGGCGGCAGAAACCGCGCCATTGGACTTTATCCCGACGAGACCATGGAAGACGAACCCCTCGGCCAGCAAAAGGATAGACCACGCGCAGTCGAGATACACGGGCCCGTGCCCGCCGTGGAGCACCAGTCATAAAATACCGGCAATCCCCGGCGGGCACTCTGTAGCTTCCCCGATACAAGCGGCTGTTATTTTGGAGCGCTGGCCGGCGACAGACCGCGATACTTCAGCATGGGTTCAATGCTGGGCGGCCCGCCGCGCCAGGCAGAGTAAAGTTTCTCCAGATCTTCCGTATTGCCGCGTGACAACACCATTTGCCGAAAGCGCTCGCCATTGGCGCGGCTCAGTCCGCCGTGGTCCTCGAACCATTGGAATGCATCGTGGTCGAGCATCTGCGTCCACAGATACGCGTAATAACCGGCGGCATATCCGCCGCCCCAGATATGGCTGAAATAGCTGGAGCGGTAACGCGGCGGCGTATGGCTGAGAGACAGGTGAGTTTGCTGCAGGGCCTGGGTTTCAAAAGTGTCGGGATTCTGTGGTGGAGCGTCCGCGGGCAGTGTATGCCACTTCAAATCCAGCTCCGCCGCGGCCAGCAATTCAGTAACGTCGTAGCCCTGATTGAAGGTGGAGGCCTTTCTGATCTTCGCCGCCAGTTCCGCCGGCATCGGCTCACCGGTCTTGTAGTGCTTTGCGTAATGGTCAAAAACAGCGGGATACTCCGCCCAGTGCTCGTTGAACTGCGAAGGAAACTCAACAAAATCGCGGGCCACGGACGTGCCGGAAAGGCTCGGATACTGCGTGTTGGCAAACATGCCGTGCAGAGCATGACCAAATTCGTGGAACATGGTCCTTACGTCGTCGGTTGTTAGCAGAGCCGGCTGGCCTGCCGCGGGCATCGCAAAATTGGCTACGTTGCTGACGACGGGTATGGTGCCAAGCAGTTTGGCCTGCCCCACAAAGTTGTTCATCCACGCGCCGCCCTGCTTGTTATCTCGTTTGAAGTAGTCGCAGTAAAACAGGGCCAGGGTGCTGCCGTTTACGTCGAATACTTCGAAGACGCGCACACCCGGGGCATAGACCGGAAGGTCTTTCCGTTCCTTAAAAGTGATTCCATAAAGCTGGGTTGCCGCGTAGAAAACGCCGTTCTGCAACACGTTGTTCAGTTCGAAATAAGGCTTGACCTGCTCTTCGTCCAGATCATATTTGGCCTTGCGGACCTGCTCGGCGTAGAAGTCCCAGTCCCACGGCTGGACCTTGAATCCACCCTTTTGTGCGTCAATCACGGCCTGAATGTCCTGCGCTTCTTTGGCCGCTTTGGCCGTGGCTGCGGGTACCAGCGCATCCAGGAACTTCAGCGCTGCTTCCGGTTTCTTAGCCATCTGGTCCTGCAATTGCCACGCGGCGAAATTCGGGAACCCGAGCAGTTTGGCCTTGCGGGCGCGAAGCTGTGCGATCCGCGCAAGCGTGTCTCGCGTATCATTCGCGTCGCCGCGCTCCGCGCGCTCCCAGGAATGCGTGAAAAGGGCCTGGCGGCTGCTGCGATTAGTGAGAGAAAAAAGATCGGGCTGCAGCGTCGTGTTCTGCAGCGGAATCACAAATCCTTCTACCTTCCGGTCTTTTGCCGCCGCGCTGGCGGCGCTGATCTGTGCGTCGCTGAGACCGGCCAAAGCTGCTTTGTCTGCGGTCACAAAAGCGTTGTCTTTGGTGGCTTCGAGCACCCGGGTAACGAAGGTATTGGAAAGTGTCGCCAGTTCCTCGTTCATCTTCTTCAGTTCCACCTTGTCGGCTTCGCTGAGACCAGCGCCCTCATGGACGAACTGGTCATGGTAAAACTCAAGCAGGCGCAGCGATTCCGCATCCAGCTTCAGCGAATTGCGCTGTTTGTAGAGCAGGTCCACACGTTGAAATAACTTCGCGTCCAGATTGATTGCATCCGCGTGCGCCGCCAGTTTTGGGGCCGCCTCCGCTCTCACCTTCTGCAGAACAGGATTGATATTCGCGGAGCTAACGGCAAAAAATACCTGCTGTACCCGCATCAGGAGCTGGCCGCTTTTTTCGAGGGCCACAATGGTGTTTTCAAACGTAGGCGGCGCCGGATTGTCCGCTATCGCCTGCACTTCCCTGCGCTGCTCCGCCATGCCTGCCTCAATCGCCGGCTGGTAATCTTCATCTTTGATTTTGTCGAAGGGTGGCGCCTGAAACGGCAGAGCACTGGGAGCGAAAAAGGGGTTCTGCGGCCCGAATTTCGCGTCTGATGCCGTGGAAGGAGTAACAGTTAAGCCAATAATAACGGCAGTGGCGGTAATAATAGTCAAAGCAGTCATGGGGGATAGTGTACTCGCTGGAAGGATCATTTGGCACTCGCCAGCCAGTACAGGAATCGCCCCTCAGCGGCAGGTCAGGACCGGGCAACTGGCCTTCGCCATTACCTGATAGGCCACACCAGAGCGCAGATTTATGCCGGGAATAAATGCGTGCCTGGTTCCCATGGCTATAAGATCATTCTTATTCGCCACGGCCGCGCGCACAATCGCCTCGGCAGGGCTGCCAAACTCAATCAGAAACTGAGGGACATACCGGGTAAATTCCTGAGAAAAGGTCTTTTTGAGTGTCCGGCGCACGTCTTCTGCCTGCAACCTGGTACTGGATGACGCCTCCAGGGGAATCACGTGCAGGAATGTAATGCCCGCTCCATACTCCTGGGCAATCTCCAGAACATACGGCAGAATCTCCGTGCTCTCCCGGGAAAAATCCGTTGGCACCAGAATTTTGCGAAATAGCGTCTCCTCCGGGAACACCACTTCCGGTCCAACCGTTAATACCGGACATGTGGCGATTCGGCAAATTTGCTCCGCGGCTGAACCCAGCACCAGACGGCGAATTCCGGTACGGCCATGAGTCCCAACAACGATTAAATCAATCTCTTTATCCCGGATTTCCCTGTTCAGTTCGTCCTCAAGCATGCCGCTGTCCAGAATGGTTTTAGTCGGCACGCCCTTCAATTCGGGTAAAAGCGCCATGGCCGCCAGTTCTTCTTCGCTGGCCCTGTGTTGTGCTTCATATAGATATGGAACTGCTTCCGGAGCGCCGATCATCAATTGCGAAGGAGTAACAACATGGCACAGGTAAATAGTGGAACCAAATTTTTGCGCCAGATTTGCGGCACAGGGCAGTGCCTGCCGGGAATA
>Ga0070730_10002666_pt1 | contig 16173 bp, 12 predicted proteins | sample Coa_R1_3_FD_66447 | JGI IMG/M metagenome (GOLD analysis project Ga0070730, IMG submission 66447) | Surface soil microbial communities from Centralia Pennsylvania, which are recovering from an underground coalmine fire - Coalmine... | ecosystem: Environmental > Terrestrial > Soil > Unclassified ...
AGCCCCAGGTGCCCGAGGTATAGAGGATGCCGTCGACGATGACGGGCGTGGCTTCCTGGCCACGCTGCGGGAGCCCCAAGTCGTATTGCCAGGCAAAACCCAACGTTTTGACGTTCGACGCATTGATGGCCGTCAGCGGCGAGTAGTACGAACCGGCCTGGTCCCGCCCGCCGGTGTACCAGTTCTGCGGTTCGGAGTCGGCCGCCGCCAATCGCGGCGCGTCGACATTGCCCGCAATACGAGCCGAGGCGCTTGGGGCGGCGGTCGCGCCGCGGGCCGTGGTGCCGGGGGTCTTTGAGGCGGCGGCTGTCGCCGTGGAGCCGGAAGTCGTTGCGGTGGCGGCCGCGGCGGTGGTGCCCGGCGCACCGAGCGCTGCGCCCATCGGCTGCATGAGAATCAGAGTGCAAACGATGCGGCTCACCGCGTTCAAAAAGCCGAGCAGGGGGGTTCGCGACAAGACCGGTTCTCCTCAGAGGGTCGAAAGCTGATGGCCACCGGCGCCAAAGTTATCACGAGTCAGATTGGCGAAGTGTCGCATGGCGGCAGGGCGAGGCGAGAGCCGACGGCACCGACATCGCGCCACCGGTGTCGAGCCTCGAGCCAGGAACCGAGCCTTCGTTCGCGTAGATTCGCGTAGATGATGATCGAGCGGATGGGGTACCTTCTCCCTCCTCGGGCCGGCCTCGCGCTTCAAGTCCGCCATTGCGCAATACGCAAATTAATTTGCTCCCCAGTAAAAGTCGTGCTTATATTCTCCTGAAGCCATCGAGCTGTTGAACGAAGATCCCATGCCCCATCGGTTACTGCGTTTCGGCTGGTCGCGCAAGCACCCGGAACCCCGGATGTTCACGCACCACGAGTCACTGAAGCCCACCTACGATGTCGTGATCATCGGCGCCGGCGGCCACGGGCTGGCGTCGGCCTATTACCTCGCCCGCGATCACGGCATCCGCAATATCGCGGTCCTCGAGAAGGGCTACATCGGCGGCGGAAACACCGGCCGCAACACCACCATCATCCGCTCCAACTATCTGACTCCCGAAGGCGTCAAGTTCTACGACGAAAGCGTGCGGCTGTGGCGCGATCTCGGCGAAGATTTCGATTTGAACCTCTTCTATTCCACCCGCGGTCATTACACGCTGGCGCACACCGATTCTGCCATGCGCACCATGCGTTGGCGCGCCGAGGTGAACAAGCATTTCGGCGTGGACTCCGAGGCCGTGGATGCCGCCTTTGTGAGACGCGGCATTCCGGACATCGACATGAGCTGCGGCGGCCATGCGCCGATTCTCGGCGCCTTGTTCCATGCCCCGGGCGCCATCGCCCGCCATGACGCCGTGGCGTGGGGATACGGCCGCGGAGCCGACCGGCGCGGCGTGGAAATCCATCAGCAGACCGAGGTCACGGGCGTCCGGGTGCAGGGCGGCCGGGTCGTGGGCGTCGACACGACGCGCGGCTCCATCGCGACGCCTCGCGTCCTGTGCGCGGTAGCCGGCTTTACGCCGCGAATCCTCGATATGGTGAAGCTCCGGACGCCGATCTACGTGCACCCGCTGCAGGCGATGGTTTCCGAGCCGCTGAAGCCCTGGCTGGATCCCATCATCGTGTCCGGATCGCTGCACGTGTACGTGTCGCAGACGGCGCGCGGTGAACTGGTCATGGGCGCCTCGCTCGATCCGTACGAATTGCACCAGACTCGATCGACGCTGGATTTCGTCGAGGGCCTGAGCTCGCACATGCTCGACCTGTTCCCTTTCTTGAGCGAAGTGAAGGTCAATCGCCAATGGGCGGGGCTCTCCGACATGACGCCGGATTTTGCGCCCATCATGGGGGTCACTCCCGTGGAAGGATTCTTCCTCGATGCGGGGTGGGGAACCTGGGGCTTCAAGGCGACGCCGGTCTGCGGCAAGACCATGAGCCACACCGTCGCAACCGGGCGCAATCACCCGTTGATCGAAGGCTTCACCATGGATCGCTTCGCGCGCTATCAGCTCACCGGCGAAAAGGGCGCGGCCTCGGTGGGGCACTGAAGGTGGGGGGCCTCCGTTGAAAATCATGGTCTGTCCGCTGAACGGGCCGCGTCCGGTGTCGGAATTCGCCTATGGCGGCGAAGTCCGCGCAAGCCCCGACCCCGATACCTGCTCCGATGCCGAGTGGAGCCGCTATGTGTTCGACCGGTCCGGATCTCCCGGCGTCAAGTACGAGTGGTGGTGTCATATCGCCTCGGGATTCTGGTTCATCGCCCTGCGCGACACGGGGTGCGACATCGTGGTCGATACTTTTCCCGCCGAGGCCGCGCGGCGCGGCTTGCCGCCGGCGGGCGCACGGGCCGAGTCGGCAGCGGCCGGCGATGCAGCGGCCGCCGGTGGATCGCGTTCCGGTCCGGCCGTCGAGCGCGCGCCGTGATGTACCGGCTAGAGGCCCATCCGGACGAATGGATCGACCGGTCGATCCCGCTCTCCTTCGAGTTCGAAGGGAAGCGATACCTGGGCTACCGCGGCGACACGATCTCCTCCGCGCTCGCGGCGTCCGGCTTGCCATACCTGGGCCGCAGCTTCAAATACCACCGGCGGCGGCACATCCTGTCGTTCGCCAATCATGACTGCAATACGCTGTTCCAGGTGGACGGGGTGCCGAACGTGCGCGGCGACGTCACTCTGCTCGCCGAGGGTATGCACGCCCGCGCGGTCAACACCTTCGGCGGACTCCTCCACGACAAGGCGCGCTGGCTCGACCGGCTGGCCCGCTTCCTGCCGGTCGGCTTCTATTACAAGGCGTTCCATACCAAGCGCCTGTTCCCACGCTGGGAACGCATGTTCAGAATCTTGACCGGGCTCGGCGCCGTGTCGCTCGATGCCGTGCGCCGAACGACGCCCAAGCGCTACGGATTCTGCGACGTTCTCGTGATCGGCGGCGGCCCGAGCGGCCTATCCGCGGCCCTTGCCGCGGCGGCGGCCGGAGCGCGCGTCACGTTGGTCGACGAATCGCCGCGATTGGGCGCGAGCGGCATGGGTCTGGATGACGGCGAGCGGCGCGCGACGCGCGTGCTCATCGAGGCCGTCGAGGGGTCGCCCCGGATTTCGGTATGTTCCGCAACCGTCGCGGCGGCCTGCTACGCCGATCATTGGATTGCGCTCGCGGACGCGGCGCGCCTGACCAAAATGCGGGCGAAAGCCGTGGTATTCGCCACCGGCGTCATCGAACAGCCCGCGGTATTCCGCAACAATGATTTGCCGGGTGTGATGTTGGGCTCCGCTGCTTCGAGTTTGTTGTTGCGTTACCGGGTCGCGCCGGGCCTGAGGGTCGTGATGATTGCCGGCAACCTCGAGGGATACCGCACCGCTCTCGGGCTGCACGCACAGGGTGTGGGAGTCGCCGCCATCGTCGATCTGCGCGCCGACCTTACCGCCGAAGAGATCGCGGCCGCGGCGCAATGCGCGGCGGCGGGAATGGAGGTTCTACGGTCGCATGCGCCGTACGCAGCGGTCGCCGGCGCGGATGGCGTGGTGGCCGCGCTCGAGGTGGCGCCCATGGCCCTCGCCGCGCAGGCGGCTGTGCCACTCGCCGAAGCGCCGGTCGCTCGAGCGTCGCTTGCCGCGGTGCCCTTCACTGAAGCGGCAATCGGTGCCGCCGTTCGTGCCCGATCGGCGGGCCGGGTCGACCTGGGCAGCGTTCGCCGCATCGAATGCGACAGTGTTCTGATGAGCGTGGGCTGGGCCGCGGCCGCGAATCTGCTGTTGCAGGCAGGCGGGACCACCCGCTATTGCGACGCCCTGCAGCAGTTCATCCCGAGTTCGCTGCCCGCGGGCATTTTTGCCTGCGGCCGGTTGAACGGCGTGTACGACTTCGATGCGCGGGTTGCCGATGGCGCGCGCGCCGGTTCGGCCGCCGCGGCACATGCCGGATTCGGCGCGGCGGCCGGCGCCGATGTCGATCGCGCGGCCCGCTGTCCCTCGCATCCATTTCCCATCATCGATCATCCACACGCCAAGAATTTCGTCGACTTCGATGAAGACCTTCAGGTCAAGGACTTGGAGAATGCCGCGCAGGAGGGGTTCGATTCGAGCGAGCTTTTGAAGCGCTACAGCACGGTGGGCATGGGACCGTCGCAGGGCAAGCATTCGAACATGAATGCACTGCGCGTGCTGGCGCGTTACCGCGGCATCGGCGTCGGGCGGCTGGGGCTGACCACGTCCCGCCCCATGTATCACCCGGTGCCATTGAAACTGCTGGCGGGGCGCAGCTTCAATGCGGAAAGGCGCACGCCGGTGGACGCGGAGCATGAGCGCCTGCGCGCGGTTTGGATGCCGGCCGGGAACTGGCGCCGTCCCGAGTATTATGCGGTGTCCGGCGAGACACGCCGCCAAAGCATCGAGGCGGAAGTCGCGGCGGTCCGCGGCAGTGCCGGCCTCATCGACGTGGGGACGCTCGGGAAGATCGAGATCCACGGGCCGCAAGCCGGCCTGTTCTTGGACCGCGTGTATACGGGCCGGTTTTCGGATCTCGACGTGGGCATGACCCGATATGGTCTGATGCTGGACGAGGCGGGAATCATCATCGACGACGGCGTGATCGCCCGCATGTCGGCCGACATGTTCTATTTCACGACCACCACGGGCGGGTCGGCCACGGTTTTTAGGGAACTGCAGCGGTGGAACGCGCTGTGGGGTTTGGATTGCGCGCTCGTCAACGTGACCGGTCACCGTGCGGCATTCAACTTCGCCGGCCCGATGAGCCGCGAACTGTTGCAGCCATTGACCGACGCGGACTTGAGTGAAACCGCCTTTCCATACCTCGGGGTGCGCGCGGCCCGGCTGGCCGGCGTCCGCGCGCGGCTGCTGCGCGTCGGATTCGTGGGCGAACTGGGCTACGAAATTCATGTTGCCGCGAGCGATGGCGCGCACCTGTGGCGGTCGTTGCTCGCCGCCGGGTCGCCGCGCGGCATGCGTCCCTTCGGCGTCGAGGCGCAGCGTGTGCTGCGGCTGGAAAAAGGTCATTTCATCGTGGGTCAGGACACGGATGGCCTGACCGATCCGTTCGAGGCGAATGCGTCGTGGGCGGTGCGCATGCAGAAGCCCTTCTTCGTCGGACAGCGCAGCTTGAAGATCCTGAAGTCGCGCGGTCCGCGCCAGAGGTTGGTGGGCATCGAATTGCAGGATCCCGGCCGCATGCCGAAGGAGTGCCACCTGGTGATCCAGCGGGGCGCCATCGCCGGCCGCATCACGAGCGTGGCGTACTCGCGCACGTTGAACAAAGCGATCGGCCTCGCGATGCTGTCGCCGGCGCTGGCGCAGGCGGGCGGCGAGATCGAGATCCGGGTTGAACGAGGCGAATTGCTCAAGGCGCGCATCGCCGCGACGCCGTTTTACGATCCGAAGAATATGCGGCAGCGGCCGGCGGCGACGGCATGAGTGCGCCGGACCGGCATGCGCTCGAATTCCGGCAATGCAGCCGCCGCGATCGCATCGGGCTCAAGGGTCCGCGGGCGGCAGAATGGCTGGCGTCGCGCGGCGTCGCTGTTCCGGCGGCGCCCAATCAGTGGGCCCGATGGGCCGCTGCCGGGCCTGCCGCCGCACCGGGCGCCGCCACCTCGGGCGCAACTGCGAATGCAGAGGGGCGGAGCGGCGCGATCCGACGCGAAGAAGCGGATGCGGCGACCATGGAGATGGCGGCGGGCGAGGACGGTCTGGTGGCGCGGCTCGGGACCTTTGAGTTCTTTCTCGAGGATGGCGCCGGAGGAGGCACGGTGCGCGGCCTCGAAGCCGCGCTGGAGACGCCGCTGCCCGGCGTCTATCCCGTGCTGCGCGAGGACGCGGCATTTTCCCTGTCGGGGCCGGGTTCATACGAGGTGCTCGCACAGGTATGCAATGTGAATTTTGCGGACCTCGAATTGGCTTCGCGGCCCGTCATCATGACCTTGATGATCGGCGTCGCGGTCCTGGTCGCGCCGCAGAGGGTGGGTGAGCGGCCTCGATTTCGGATCTGGTGCGATCCGACCTTCGGGGCGTATCTGGAAGAGTCTCTGGGGCCGGTGGTCACGGAGAGCGGCGGGAACCACAGACGGCAAACGTGAGGGGAGAGTGGGCATGAATCGGGAACAGGCGAAAGCGTTCTTCGAACAGAACAACATCCGCTATGTCTTGGCGCAGTTCGTCGACATTCACGGCTCCGCCAAGGCGAAGGCCGTGCCGGTCGAGCACTTGGACATGGTGCTGACCGATGGCGCGGGATTCGCGGGCTTTGCGCTATGGGGTTTCGGGATGGGTCCCGAAGGACCGGACTACATGGCGGTCGGCGATCTTGCGACCTTGCAGAACATTCCGTGGATGCCCGGCTACGCCCGCCTCATCTGCAACGGCGTCGTGAACAAGAAGTCCTATCCGTACTGTTCGCGGGTGGCGCTGCAAACGCAGATCGCGCGGCTCACCGAGCGCGGGCTCACGATGTTCACCGGGATCGAGCCGGAATTCATGCTGCTGGCGCGCCGCGCGGACGGCACCCTGGGGCCGGCCGATCGCACCGACGACTTGGACAAGCCTTGTTACGACTACAAGGGGCTGTACCGCACCCGCGAGGCGCTCGACGAGATGGTGAGCGGCCTGCGCGAAGTCGGGATCGACGTCTATCAAATCGATCACGAAGACGGCAACGGCCAGTTCGAGATCAATTTCACGTATGCGGACGCGCTCAAATCCGCGGACAACTTCACCTTCGTGAAGATGGCGGCGAGCGAAATCGCGCATAAGCACGGCATGATCGCGACGTTCATGCCGAAGCCGTTTTCCAACCGCACCGGCAGCGGCGCACATTTCCACGTGTCGCTGGGTTCGGCGGCGCAGAAAAATGCGTTCCACGATCCCAACGACAAGTCCGGCATGGGCCTGTCCACGATGGCCTACCAGTTCCTGGCGGGCGTGCTCGCGCATGCGCGAGCCTTTTGCGCGGTGGCGGCGCCGACGGTCAATTCGTACAAGCGTCTCGTGGTCGGGCGATCGCTGTCGGGGTCGACATGGGCGCCGGCCTACATCGCGTACGGGGACAACAACCGAACCGCCTGCGTGCGGGTCCCACACGGACGCCTCGAGGTGCGGCTGCCGGATTCCGGCTGCAACCCGTATCTGGTCTCCGCCGCCCTGATCGCGGCCGGCCTCGATGGGATCGACCGCAAGCTCGAGCCCGGCCCCGCGCAGAACATCAACTTGTACGAGATGTCGCTGGAGCAGATCGCCGCCAAGGGCATCAAGCTGCTGCCGCAGTCGTTGAACGAAGCCATCGATGCGCTGGAAAACGACCCGGTCATCTGCACGGGGTTGGGCCCCGACCTGGCGCGCGAATTTATCCGTTTGAAGCGCATGGAGTGGACCGAATATTCGCGCCACGTGTCCGATTGGGAGTCGAAACGCTATCTGGAATTTTTTTAGGGTTTTTCTGGCGAGTTCTCTCAGCGAGTTTTCCGGGCGATTTTTCTCGAGGTGCGCCGCATGTGTGGAATTGTCGGACTATTGGTGAAGAAGCCTTCGCTGCGCCCTCAATTGGGGGCGCTCATGGTGCCCATGCTCACCGGCATGACGGAGCGAGGCCCGGACTCGGCGGGGCTCGCGGTCTACACCGCGCCGGTGTCCGAAGGCCGGCGCAAGCTCAGCCTCTACAGCGGCGAACTCGCGGTGGATTGGTCCGAACTTCTCGGGCGGCTCCGCCATGCGATCGCTGAGACGCATGAGATTGCGGCGCACGGCAATCAGGCGGTGTTGACCACCGCGGCCGACGCGGATCAGGTCGCCGCCTGGCTGAAGCGCCATGCCCACGGGGTCGCAGTGCTTTCAGTGGGGCAGTCCATCGACCTCTACAAGGACGTGGGGGCGCCCTCCGAGATCGCGCGGCGCTACCGGTTCGGCGAACTCCATGGAACTCACCTCGTCGGACACACGCGCATGGCGACCGAGTCGGCGGTGACTCCGGCGCATGCGCATCCGTTCACCGCCGGACGGGATTTCTGTCTGGTGCACAACGGTTCGTTGTCGAATCCGCATCTGGTGCGCAAGCGCCTGGAACCTCTCGGAATTCAATTCGAAACGGACAACGACACCGAAGCGGCATGCCGCTTCTTCGAGTGGCGGCTGCGCGAAGGCGATGATCTCGAGCGGGCCGTTGAGCGCGGATTCAGCCAACTCGACGGCTTCTTCACCTTCTTGATGGGCACCGACCAGCAGCTGCTCATCGTGCGCGACGCGTTTGCGTGCAAGCCGGCTGTGGTCGCGGAGACGGACGACTATGTCGCCATCGCATCGGAATTCCGCTCGCTCGCGCATTTGCCGGACATCGGTCAGGCATCCCTGTTCGAACCCAAGCCGGAGGAGATCTACTCATGGCGAATTTGAAGCCCGTCCCGGCGGCGCGGGAGTTCGATCTGTCGCGCGATTCGCTGCGCCAGCTCAATCTCTACCTGCACAAGCATGCGGTGGAGGAAGGCATTTCGCAGATCCGGGTGCAGCATCCCGACGGGGCACATTCGATCGCCTGCGGTCTCGACGCCGATCTGGACGTCCAGATCCACGGGCACGTGGGCTACTACGTGGCGGGAATGAACCAGCTTGCCTCGGTTACCGTCCACGGAAATGCGGGGCCCGGCGCCGCGGAGAACATGATGTCCGGGCGCGTGCATGTCAAAGGGTTCGCATCGACCGCCGCGGGCGCTTCGGCGCACGGCGGCCTGCTGGTCATCGATGGCGATGCGTCCTTGCGTTGCGGAATTTCATTGAAGGGCGCGGACATCGTGGTTGGCGGCAGCGTCGGCAGCTTTTCGGCGTTCATGGCTCAGGCGGGACGCTTGGTCATCTGCGGCGATGCCGAGGATGCGCTGGGGGATTCGCTCTACGAAGCGGTGATCTACATTCGCGGCCAGGTCCGTTCACTCGGCGCGGACGCGCGCTTCGAACCAATGACGGACGCCGATCGCGCGGCGGTCGAGGGCTTGCTGCGCCGCGCGGGCCGATCCGAGGATCCGGCGACGTTCAAGCGCGTCGCGTCCTCCAGGAGCCTCTACCACTGGCACGCCGATGCCAATCAGGAGTATTGACCGATGAGCGGCCATGAGCTCGAGGAATCGGCGGGATTCGACCGCCACACCATAGACTACATTCAGCGCGCGGCCGCGAGCGGACTGTACGAGATTCGCGGACTGGGGGCGAAACGCCGGGTGCCGAATTTCGACGATCTCTTGTTCCTGGCGGCATCGCTGTCGCGCTATCCGCTCGAAGGCTATCGCGAACGCTGCGCCACCAAGACGGTGCTCGGTACCCGGTTCGCCTCCAAGCCCATCGAGCTCGCGATTCCGATCACGGTGGCCGGCATGAGCTTCGGCGCGCTGTCCGCACGCGTCAAGGACGCGCTCGGCCGCGCGGCGACGGAAGTGGGGACCTCCACCACCACCGGCGACGGCGGCATGACCGCCGAGGAGCGCGCGTCGTCGAAGATGCTGGTGTATCAGTGCCTGCCCTCGCGCTATGGCTTCAATCCCGACGACGTGCGGCGCGCCGATGCCATCGAAATCGTCATCGGTCAGGGTGCGAAGCCCGGCGGCGGCGGCATGCTGCTCGGGCAGAAGGTCAATCCGCGCGTCGCACGCATGCGAACCTTGCCGGAGGGCGTGGACCAGCGCTCGGCCTCGCGTCACCCCGACTGGACCGGGCCCGACGATCTGGTCATCAAGATCAAGGAATTGCGTGAAATCACCGATTGGGAAAAGCCGATCTACGTGAAGGTCGGTGCGACCCGCGTGTTCAACGACGTGAAGCTGGCGGTGCACGCCGGCGCCGACGTCGTGGTGGTCGACGGAATGCAGGGCGGCACGGCCGCCACCCAGAGCGTTTTCATCGAACATGTTGGGATCCCGACGTTGGCGGCGTTGCGGCAGGCAGTCGATGCGCTCGACGATCTCAACATGCGCGGCACGGTGCAGCTGGTCATTTCCGGGGGAATTCGCAGCGGCGCCGATGTCGCGAAGGCGCTGGCCATGGGCGCCGATGCGGTGGCGATCGGTCAGGGTGTCCTGGTGGCGCTCGGCTGCAACAGCGACACCTACGTCAAGGACGGCAAACACGTATCCGCGCGCGACGACTACGCCGCGCTCGGCACGGCGCCCGGTTTCTGTCACCATTGCCACACGGGCAGATGCCCGGTCGGGGTCACGACGCAGGATGCCGAGCTCGAACTGCGGCTCGATCCGGCCGTGGGTGCCAAACGCCTCAGGAATTATCTGAAGACTCTCAACATGGAGCTGACCACCATCGCGCGCGCCTGCGGCAAGCAGGATGTCCACCATCTGGAAAAGGAAGACCTGGTGGCGCTCACGGTCGAATCCGCCGCGATGGCGGGGGTGCCGCTCGCCGGAACCTCGTGGATTCCGGGGCGGGGAGCTGCCCCATGAGCGTGGAAACCGCGCAGTTGACCATCGCTGTCGGCCGGGAAGCCGAATTCTGTATTCGCGTGGTGCGCTGAGGCGCCGAGTGCGCGCATCGCTTCTGGCGGCGCTCGTTTTTTTGATCGCGCCGCCGGCGCCCGCGCAGGCTCCCGCCCTCGATGAAATCGTCGTCACCGGCGAGCGCTCCGGGCCCAACATGTGGCATGTGCACAAAGGCTCCGCGCATGTCTGGATCTTGGGCAGCCTCACGCCGCTGCCGCGCGGGATCACCTGGCGGTCGCACCAGGTCGAGAGCGTTCTGGGCCACACCAATCAGGTGCTCGTGCAGAAGCCCTTCGAAATCAGCATCCCGCGCATTCTGTGGGTGCTGCTCACCGACCGGAAGCTGTTGCTGGTTACCGGCGGCAAGCGCTTGAAAGACGTGCTGCGGGCGGATCTCTATCAGCGATTTGCCGTGCTGCGAACCCGATATACGGATGATGACAAGAAGTGGGAGCGCTATCGGCCCATCGTCGCCGCGGCATTTCTCGAACGGGAGGCATTCCATCGTGTGGGCCTCTCGGTGCGCCTCGATCTCGGCGCCGCCGTGCGCAAACTGGCGGAACAGGATCACGTCAAGGTCGAGGAAATCAAGATGGCCGGCACCGGCGACATGCTGAACGCGCTGAAGACCCTGCCAGCAAGCACCGAGAATACCTGCGTCGAGGCATCGCTCGCGACCATCGAAGGCGGCCTGCCGCGCCTCCTCGAGCGCGCCCAGGCCTGGGCGGACGGCAACACCGAAAAACTTCAGAGCCTTCCCGTGCCCAAGGAAGTGGATGCCTGTCTCAACGCACTCGACAGCGGCGCCGGCGCGGGCGAACTGATGAAGCGCATGCGTAGCTCCTGGCTGTACGCCATCGAGGGATACCTGGCGAAGCCGGGCACTACCATTGCAGTCGTGAACTATGATTTGCTCCTCGATCATGGTGGTGTGCTCGACCAGCTGCGAAACGCGGGCTTCGAAATCGATGCTCCGTAGAAGAGCGCAGCCGTTAACTATATCTGGATAACCCTTCACCACCGGTTGAGCCATCTGGAGCGCTTATGGAAGGAGGACCTTGACGCTGCTGTCGACCGCGCTCCGCTCGATGTAGCCGATGGCCCGGGGGTTCGCTGCAACGATGCTCTTCACCTTGATGCTGCTCGATGACGTCTTGGGTGGCTGTCCCCGGCCCGTGAACACGATCTTCGCCCAGTGAGATTTCATCTGCGCCGCCGATTTGCCCGCGTAGACGGCATAGAATTCATCGCGCACGGGCGACCCTTCCTCCTGGTCGATGGGCACGGCTTGCGTGCCGTCCGGAAAACGGCTCGTCTTGCCGAGAAAGATGTCGACGACCTGGGTTTTGCTCAAGCTTGTAATCGCGCTCGCCGGCGAGACGATTGCCACCACGTCCGCCGCGACCGGGCCTACCGCAAGACTCAGCGCCAGGCCGAAGATGGCGCGCAATCCAACACAATTCATACCGGCCACGATTCCCTCACCACACGAAATCAATCGTGACGCTCAAGAGATTCACCGTGCCGCCGGGGTGAAATCCCGGTTGAACGTTGATCAGCACGCCCGCGGAACCCCGCCCCAAGTCGATGCGATCGTATTGCAGCTTGAGGTCCACATTCTTCACGAGATCCCACCGGGAGCCGACCGAAACGGTATTCTGAACCGGGGTTGATGCCAGTATCGAATCGAGCGCGGCATTGAGGCCGGCGGCGGTGCCTGCGAGATATGGCGGCAACGCGGACACATTCAAACCGGGATCGGAGGCAATGCTGTTCGCCTGCGTCGCGGTGTACGTCAGATACGGTGTGAACTTCGCCAGGCGGTAGCCGCTGCTCAGATACCAGGCGGTGCTCTTGCCGATCGCCGAATGCAGGTTTCTTCGGCCCCATTCCCCCATGAGGAACCACTGGCCGGGGTCATATGCCGCGCCGGCCGTCAGCAGCTGTGCAAGTTTGTTGTCCAGATCGTAGCGGTCTGCGAGCGCCATGCCCCGCGCTCCGAATTGCCGGAATGCATCGAATAGTGGATCGAAGGCATCGTAGGTGTAGGAGGATGCCTGATAGGCGAAATGCAGGGTGAGCGGGCCATATTCGATCGTATCTGCGATCACCCGCAGCCGACTCGCCTTCACCGCGCCTCCGCCCGGCACGCCGAAGCGGGTCTTTCCATAGGTACCCACCAGCGTATTGACAACGTCTCCCACGTTCATCTTGTAGCTCGCATCGGCGCCATCGCTGTCGAAGACAGGCGAAAGACCGTAGACCTCCACCGGCGGCCGTACCCAAGGATTGGCATAGCCCACCTTGCGCGAATCGGAGAGCAGGAACGTCGGCAGCACGATTCTTCCCAGGCGCACGCTCAATTCCGGCGTCGGCTGGTAGGTGATATTGGCCCACTCGACATGCGGCTGATAGCTGTCATCGGAGCGCTGTTCCGAGATCACCTGCAGCATTGCCGATAGCTGCGGGGCGAGATGGACGGTGGCCTGCGCGCCCAATCGACTGTCGACCCCCGTGCTCCACGAGTGCGTATGCCCTGCACCGTTCGGCTGCAGGAGATTTGCCGTAAAATCCGCTTTATCGTCGTTCGAATGGACCGCCCCCAGCGTGCCGAAGCCGCTGAACGACAACAGCGACGTGCTGGAATCCTCGCCGGCGTTGCACACACCCGCCCGCAACGACAGCATCGCGATCACAATGATGGCATTGAGCGGGCAGGGATTGCCCCACGACTTGGACCGCGTAATTGGATTCGGCATTGCTCACGTCCGGATGGCAGATCCCAATGGTGATCGTACCCAAGCAAATCGATTCGCGATGTGCGCCATGCAGCGTTGGCGCACAGAACACGAGCCTCATCTCTGTTAAGTTCAGTCGTTGATGCGCGCTTTTCATCACAGGATTGGTCGGGCAGCGGAACCGCAGATACTGTTCCCGCTCATTGCCGTGCTATTGCTGACGGTCATATGGGGGATCGTCCTAGTCCTCCTTAAGGTTCGACACTCCGATGCCGAGCACGCAGCGGCCGTCTCCAGCGGAGAGCTTCTGGACACGTACGAGGCGCAGGTCCTGCGCGCCCTGCGCGAGATCGATCAGGCGTTGAATCTCGTCAGAATGTGGCCCGAGCGCGGAGCCGGCCGGCACATGCTCTCGGATCTGAAGGACAAGGGATTGTTGCCGCCGGATTTCCTCTTCGACGTCAGTATCGCCGACGTCGACGGCCGGATCGTGGAGAGTACCCGCTCGATGGGGCAGCTGAACATCGCCGATCAGGACATCTTCCGCAAGCAGCGCGACGGCGATGGTCTCTTCGTCGGACGATTACCCAGAGGTCCCACCGGCGACACGAAGTTGAGGTTCAGCCGACGGCTGAATGCTTCGAATGGCGCCTTTGACGGTGTGGTGATCGTCAGCGTCGATGCGAATTATTTCGTCAGCGGCTATGACAGGGCGAAATTGGGCGACCATGGCGTGCTCGGCCTGCTCGGAGTCGATGGCATCTTCCGGGTCCGACGGTCGGGCGAGGCGCTGTTCTCCGGGGATGCAATCGACTATGCGGCGGCGGTCGCGGGAGCGGACGCTCCGGACACGGATGCCACCGTGGCGAGGAGCAGCTGGGATGGGGTGCGCCGCTGGACGAGGGGACGCGAACTTTACGGCTTTCCGCTCGCCGTGCTCGTGGGACTGTCGGTGGATGAGCAAATGGCGGGCGCGCAAGCGCAAACGCGCGCGACGCTGTGGTGGGCGGCCTGCGGCAGCCTCCTCGTCGTACTGCTCACGGGACTGTTGGGCCGCATGAGCTGGCAGCTCGCGCAGGGGCGCCGCCGCGAAGGAGAGACGAAACTGGCGCACGCGGAGCGCGTGGAATACCTGGCTTATCACGACGGGCTCACGGGCCTTCCCAATCGCAGCATGTTCAGCAAATTGCTGAGTCACGGCATCAGCGAAGCGCGCCGCTACGATAGACGATTGGCAGTGGCGTTTCTGGACCTCGACCGCTTCAAGCAGATCAACGACACGCTCGGGCACGAGGCGGGAGACCAGCTCTTGCAAGAGATCGCCAAACGCCTCAAAGGGTGCATTCGGGACAGCGACACCGTCGCCCGTCTGGGAGGGGATGAATTCGTGGTTCTCCTGCCTGAATTGGCAGACGAAGTGTATGCCTCCATCGTTGCCCAGAAGATACTGGCGGCGGCCGCCCGGCCGTTTATTCTGATGGGTCAGGAATTTCGCGTGACTGCGAGTATCGGCATCAGCACCTATCCGCAAGACGGCCTCGATGAGCAAACCTTGACCAAGAACGCCGATATCGCGATGTATCAGGCGAAAGCGGAGGGGAAGAACAACTTTCAGTTCTATTCCGAGAAGCTCAATGCCAATTCTCTCGAGCGACTCACGCTCGAATCGGGTCTGCGGCACGCGCTCGAGCGAAACGAATTCCGCCTCCACTACCAGGCGAAGCGGGACATCGTCAGCGGCAAGATCACCGGCATGGAGGCATTGCTGCGCTGGCAGCATCCGGACTTGGGAATCGTGGCCCCCATGCAATTCATTCCCGTCGCCGAGGAGACGGGGCTCATCGTGCCGATCGGCAGGTGGGTTCTCAAAACGGTGTGCATACAGAGCGTCGCCTGGCGGCAACAGGGGCTGCCGGCTCTGAGCATTGCCGTGAATCTGACGGCACGCCAGTTCTGCGACGAGCATCTGCTCATCGACGTGACGACGATTCTGACGGAAACCGGCATGGATCCGCGGCTTCTCGAGATCGAACTCGCGGAAAGCCTCTTGATCCGCGACGTCGAGAACACGCTGCGGATTCTGACGAGCCTCAAGGCCCTCGGGATTCGCATCGCCGTCGATGATTTTGGTTCGGGCTACGCCTCGCTCACCACGCTGCAACGATTCCCCCTGGATACAATCAAGATCGACCGTTCATTCATGCGTGACATCGTCAGCACGACAGAAGACACGGGTCTGGCGGATGCCATCATCGCGATGGGAAAATCTTTGAGCTTGACGGTGGTGGCGCAGGGCGTGGAAACCAAGGAGCAAGCCGAGCACCTGCGTTTGCATGCCTGCGATGAATTGCAGGGCTTCTATTTCAAAAGGCCGCTCCCTGTGGAGGAATTCACGCGGCTGCTTCGCGACCAGGCGACCGAAATCACCTATGTTGGCAGGCGGCTGGGACTCAAGAGCCGACAGATCCCGTGAAATGAAAACGTCATTGCCGCCAATTCGACGGAGGCCGCGATGGTCCCATGCCCTGGCGCTTTTGGTGGCCGGCGTTGCCTCCGCCAGAGCATGGCGCGACCGGGCCGGCCTGCAAGAGGCGGAGGATAAGCTCAGGCGTCTCGACCGCCAGTACGCGATGATCAGCGGCATCACCGCGCTCGGGATCCGCGTCAAGGACCGCGAGGATCTGTTCAGCAACGCCTGCCGGATTGCGGTCGAGCTGGGTGAATTCGAGATGGCATGGATTGCTCTCGTGGACCGCGCCGAGAACAGGATTGTTCCGATGGGCTGGGCGGGGCTTGACGAGCGCGCCATGGCCGCCATCAAGGATCTTTTCGCGACGTGTGAGGGCACGCTCGAGGGAAGAACCTTGGCCGCGCAGGCGATCCGCGAGAAGGGGCCGATCGTCTCCAACGATGTGGAGAACGATGTGGGCCTGATCTTCGGCAAGATGCACGCCGCGGCGGGAGTGCGCTCCA
>Ga0070730_10002667_pt1 | contig 16172 bp, 9 predicted proteins | sample Coa_R1_3_FD_66447 | JGI IMG/M metagenome (GOLD analysis project Ga0070730, IMG submission 66447) | Surface soil microbial communities from Centralia Pennsylvania, which are recovering from an underground coalmine fire - Coalmine... | ecosystem: Environmental > Terrestrial > Soil > Unclassified ...
GTTGCGGTCTTCTTTCATTTTTTCGATGCAGGTGAACATGCAGTTGTAAACGCCCTTCACGTTCACGCGGAAGATGCGGTCGAAGTCTTCTTCGGTGGTATTTTCCAGCTTGCCGATATGAGCGATGCCGGCGCTGTTCACCAGGATTTCAATGGGCCCTTCCTGCCTGATCTTATCGAAGGCGTTCTTTACGCTCTCGCGCCGGGTGACATCGCAACTATAAGCAGTTGCGATACCGCCAGCTTTTGTGATCTCTGCGGCAACTGTCTTGGCCAGCGATTCATCCAGGTCGACAACATAGACACGCGCGCCGTGCGAGGCAAAGGTCTCGGCAATGGCGCGTCCAATGCCACTGGCGCCCCCGGTGATGGCAGCTACTCTGCCTTCAAGCCTGAATGTCCCATTACTGTGAGCGTGCTCGATCAGAGGGAAACTCCTCTCTTCCAGGGAATAAAGTCATCTTGCCCGAGTTGCTCGGCTTTGGTCCGGATCTCGCCGCTCGCAACTTTAACAACGAGTTCCATAATGGCTTCGCCCATCTGCTCGACGGTTTTTTGTCCGGAGATGACAGGGCCGGTATCAATATCAATGATGTCTGGCATGCGTTGCGCCAGCCTGGAGTTGGTGGAAACCTTAACCACGGGCGCTATGGGATTGCCGGTCGGCGTTCCCAAACCGGTAGTGAAGAGCACAACGCTCGAGCCGGAGCCGACCTTGCCGGTGACTGCCTCAACATCATTGCCGGGCGTGCACAGCAGATTCAAGCCGGGTTCGGTTGCGTACTCGGGATAATCGAGAACCGCGGTCACCGGCGACGTGCCGCCTTTCTTGGCTGCTCCGGCCGATTTCATCGCGTCGGTGATGAGCCCATCGCGAATGTTGCCGGGAGAGGGATTCATATCGAATCCAGAATCTACAGCCTCAGCCCGCGCTTCATAGGCGCGCATCAACTGCAGAAAACGTTTGCCTACCTCATCGCGGGTGCTGCGGTTTACGAGTTCCTGCTCTACGCCGCATAATTCGGGAAACTCAGCCAGTATTCCCTTGCCGCCCAGGGCCGCCATAACGTCAGCCACGTGGCCGATCGCGGGATTGGCGGAGATGCCGGAGAATCCATCCGACCCGCCGCACTTCAACCCGACCGATAAAGCCGAGAGCGGGGCGGGGGTGCGCTCTAACTTATTGGCCTCAACCAAACCCAAAAAGGTCTGGCGGATGGCCTGCGACAGCATCTCAAATTCGGTCCCACTTTGCTGCTGCTCGAAAATCAGCAATGGCTTATTGAAATTGGGATCACGTTTCTTCAGCTCTTCCTGCAAAATCGGCACTTGGGCGTGCTGGCAGCCCAGGCTCAGAATCGTAGCCCCGGCGACATTGGGATGGTGGATATACCCCGCCAACAGACCGCAAAGAGCTTGGGAGTCTTCGCGCGTGCCGCCGCATCCACCTTCGTGGGTAAGAAATTTGATTCCATCGACGTTGGGAAATACTCGGCGATTGCGGGCGGCCTCAGGCGCGGGTTGGCTGCGGAACGCCTCAATGTCTTTGATTTTGCCGGCTTGATAGAGCTTGACCATATCCGCGACCTGGTTGCGGTAGGGCTGGGGCGCGGCAAATCCTAATTCCTTTACAAATGCCTCTTTGATAAACGTTACATTCCTGTTCTCGCAGAACACCAACGGAATAACCAGCCAGTGGTTGCGCGTGCCTACCTGGCCGTCTGAGCGGCGATAGCCCATGAAGGTTTGCTGCTTCCAGTGAGAGACATCGGGCGCGGTCCAGTGATAGGTTGTGGTCCTGCCTTCGACCGCGGCAGCATCATGGCGCGTGTTGCGGGTGGTAATCGCCTCGGCTTCGCGGATGGGTTCAACCGCCCGGCCCACGCGCACGCCGTACATGATTACAGCGTCACCAACTTTCAGCTCCTGTGTGGCAAATTTGTGCTTGGCCGAGACATCGGACTGCAGAACAAATTCTTTATCGGGCGTAGAGATGGTCTCGCCTTTTCTCAAATCGGTGAGCGCCACCAGGACGTTATCCTTAGGGTGGATCTTCAACACTTTGGCCTGCGTCGCGTTGGCCGCGGGCATGACATCACGAACGAGTTGGATTGTCTTGGCTATGAGAGTTTCTCCCTATCCGCCGGCATCTTCGGCTAACTTACCGTCATGTTCTGATGATAATGCAGCCGCTGCCGGCAACGATAGGATGTGGCGTGTGTCGATATTTTACCTATTGAAATATTGCTTTTAGACTGTGCGATGAGAGATTGTCACGGATGCAACAGACGTGTCAACATGTACGGCGCACAATTTGTATCTATGATTGGAAAGGCTTCCCGCGAGGCGGGACGGAGGAGAAGAGGGATGAAATTGTTTCGTCAGTTCAGTTTGGTTTTAGGAATATTGGTTCTGCTTTTGACACAGACGTACGCGCAGGGTTCCAGCGGTAGTGAGAGGCCGGTTTTGGCCCAGGCTCAGACCTCGCAACCACCCGCGTGCCAACCGACGGCACAGAGCACAACAGTCGCACAAGATTCTTCTGATGTATCGAAGCTGCGCTCTGATTTAAAGATGGCGCAGAATAAGTTGAAAGACTGGCCGAATTTAGGCCGCTATCGCGATGCTGATGCCCAGGTCCAACCGCCGGCACCCGGTGAGAATCGCGTGGTCTTTATGGGAGACTCGATCACCGACGGCTGGGGACACAATGACAGCAGGTTTTTCCCCGGCAAGCCATATATCAATCGCGGTATCAGCGGCCAGACAACACCACAGATGCTCATCCGCTTCCAGCCTGACGTAATCGCGCTGAAGCCCAAGGTGGTTGTGATTCTTGCCGGGACCAATGACATTGCCGGCAACACCGGTCCCAGCACGCTGGAGGCGATCGAAAATAACCTGACCTCAATGGCAGAGCTGGCCAAGGTGAATGGGATTCGGGTGGTGCTGGCCTCGCTGCTGCCCGTGTGCGATTACATCAAGCCGCAGACGGCACGCCGGCCTCCGGAGCAAATCGTTGCGGTCAACGATTGGATGAAAGATTACGCCGCCAAGAATGCATTGGTTTACCTGGACTATTACTCGTCTTTGCTCGATGACAAGAAGATGTTCAAGCAGGAGCTGACCCGTGACGGGCTGCACCCGAATGATGCCGGGTATCAAGTGATGGGACCGCTGGCGGAGAAGGCGATTGGCGTGGCGCTGCGGCAGGAGGCTCCCACGCACAAGAGATCCGGGAAAAAAGGACCAGACGTGAAACAAAGCAAGCGGGGTACTGGAACTTAAATGCTTGAGTGAGAACTGAAGGTGCGTCGTTCTCATGATGACTATCCTTAAAATGCCGCATTGTCATCGCGAATCAACGAATTAGATCACATCTCCTTCAGCGTACCTAATAGCATGGTGGGTGCAGCAAACAAGTTTCGCTCTCTACCGCCAGGCTCGGATCGATTGCTAACTCACTTTTGCGGGACATGAAAGACGAACAACCCCGAAGGGGTGGCGTATTATAGCCCAGCACTTCTAGTGCTGGGAAAGCAAACAAAAATAAGCCAAGTCCTGTAAGGACGACGCCCCAAGGATTAGACATGGCGCATTCTTTCGTAAACAACAACCTGCATTGTGTTTTCAGCAGAAAAGAGCGGCAAAACTTGATTCGTCCCGAATTTGAAGAACGTTTGTGGAAACTCATGGTGTCGGTGGCGGTGGAACGCGGCATGAGAGTTCCGGCGATCGGCGGCATCGAAAACCATGTCCACATCCTGCTTTCCGTGCCGGCGGTGTTGCCGCTGGCAAAAGCCATCCAAAGCATCAAAGGGGTTTCCTCAAAGTGGATCAACGAGAAATTCCCTGGCCGCGGCAGGTTTTGCCTGGCAGGAGGGTTATGGCGCATTAGCGTCGGCCCTTCGCAAATTGAAAACACGATCCGGTACATCACGAACCAGCGGGAACATCATCGCAAACAAACCTTCGAAGAAGAATATATTTTGTTTTTGAAGAAGAACAGCATGGAATACGACGAACGCTTCGTATTTGGATAAAAGCGAGCGTCGTCCCTACGGGACTGGAATCATTTTGGCATCCTTACCCAGCGCTGGAAGCGCTGGGCTATAGTACGCCGCCCCGTTGGGGCTGGTGTGTCGTTTCAGCGTTGTTCTCGTAAACTTATGAAATAAGGGTTAAGCACAAAATGGGGCTCAACCCCGCACCTTCAAGATCGATGGCGTCTAAGCACCCTTGGAAACTGCCTCTTCACGCACGCTTTCACGGGCAGGAAGCTCAAAGCCGAAATACTGGCTGGCATTGAAATAGCAGATGTTCTCGATCATCTTTCCCACCAGGTCTTCCTGGTCGGGGAGGATGCCAGCTTCCATATCGTTCCCCAGCAGGTTGCACAAAATACGGCGAAAATATTCGTGCCGGGGATATGACATGAACGAGCGCGAATCCGTCACCATGCCGACGAAGCGCGAAAGCAGGCCAATGTTAGAGAGTGCATTGAGCTGCCACTCGATGCCTTCCTTGTGATCGAGGAACCACCAGGCGGTGCCAAACTGGACCTTGCCCGCGACAGTGCCATCCTGGAAATTTCCCGCCATGGTTGCAAACAAATAATTGTCTGCGGGATTCAGGTTGTAAAGGATCGTGCGGGGAAGGGCATTCTCCCGGTCAAGCCGGTCCAGATAGATTCCGAGCAGCTCGCCCTGCGGCCAATCGCCGATGGAATCCAACCCAACATCAGGTCCCTTCAACATGCGTGTGTTGGCGTTGCGGTGGGCGCCCAGATGAAGTTGCTTGGTCCAGCCCTTTTCGGCGTCAAGGTGTCCGAAGAAAAGCATCATGAATGAGGCAAACAGCGATTGCTCCTGAGGAGTGGGCGCCTCCCCGGCATGGGCCTTGGCAAAAATCCCCGCGGCCGTTGGCTCCGAGCACAAGTCCGCATAACAGAAGCTCAGGCCGTGGTCTGAAAGCCGGCAGCCCATGCTGTGGAAGAAATCATGGCGCTTACGCAACGCCTCGAGGAAATCCTTCAAGTTGCGGATGTCTACGTTAGCCGCGGCTTCCAAACGCTCAACCCAGGCATTGAACTTTTCGGGTTGGTGCACTTGCAGCGCCTTGTCGGGACGAAATGCCGGATACACGCGAGGCACCAATTTCAAGTCAGCAATCTTTTTATGCGGCCCGAGGTCATCGGTCGGATCGTCGGTCGTACACAGAAGTTCGACGCGAAACTTCTTCAGAATGCCGTGGGTACTGAACTCTTCACTCGCCAAAAATTCATTGGCGCGTCTCCAGATTGCGGGGGCCGTGGCCGAATCCAGCAGTTCGTCAATCTCAAAGTAACGCTTTAGCTCCAGATGGGTCCAGTGATAAAGCGGATTGCGCAGCGTTTGGGGCACGGTTTTTGCCCAGGCCAGGAATTTTTCGTAAGGATCGGCATCCCCGGTGCAGTAGCGTTCCGCAATGCCATTGGCGCGCATGGCCCGCCATTTGTAGTGATCGCCTTCCAGCCAGATTTCAAACAGGTTCTTGAACCGGCGGTCCTCTGCAATATCGCTGGGAGAGAGGTGGCAGTGGTAATCAATGATAGGTTGCGTCTCTGCAAATCGCCGGTACAGATGACGAGCGGATTCGGTCTGAAGCAAAAAGTCGTCGTTAATAAAGGTCATTCATGTGCCCGTTGGCTAGCTAATTGAAATTGCTGAATAAAACATTACACCAGAAGATCCAATTTCTGAAAAAGCGAAATTGCTGAATGAAATCTTGAGATTTGTTAAACGAACACTGCCATTGTTGAACTCTGTCATCCTTCAAGACATGGGCCGGGGGGACGCCATTCGGTCAAGAAGCCCGAGTTCTTTGTTGCTGCAATTATGCACTGCCCTGGGGGTTGCTGACAAACATTTTGAAGATAAATCGCCACCGAATTTTCCTGCAAGTACGTTTACTCTCCAAGCTTCGCGGTGAATTGCCCGCTCTTCTGTGTATATGTCTCTATCTATTTAAGGATAAGGCATAGAGGGCCGAAATCAGGTGTTTCCGCCGTTAAGTTTTTCAAAATCAATCGTTTAATCGTTTTAATTTGACACACAAGCAGGAAAGCTATAGGTTTTGCGGGGCGCCGGGATTCTCGCATCAAGGGCCACGGCTTGGGAATCGCGTATGTCTGCAACTAACACGGTTCGCTGCCGCCCGCGCCATCTATCACTCCGCACAACTGTGAAGACACTGGCCCTATGCGCATTCGATTTTCGTCATGCTCCAGGCGAGGCGGAGCGGACGCCAATTCCAATCTTGCCTTCCGCACAGGCAGAGCACGGTGATGGTACTGAATTCGTGAGCAGCCTGGTGAAATGCCTCTGCGAGTTCAATCTCCGTCTGTTCTGATTTCAGCTCATTGACAGCGACAAACCGTTGAATTGATTCCTGCGTTTATAAACGCCGAAGAATAATAAGGAGAACGATGAAAATGCGACGCATATCATTTGTAGCAATCTTGTTGTATGCAGTTGTTATGACCGCCCTTGCCGGTCAAAGCGCAGCCCAGTGTGCGACCGCAACTGGCGGCGGCGGGTGGGTGAACAGCCCGTTTGCGGCGGCGCAGGCAGGAACGTTTACAGCCAGCTTCGACGCCACCCCTTCACTCAGCAAGATGAACAGCGTGGTCGGATTTTCGCATGGGGCTGGGACTGCCTATAGCGCATTCGCCAACCTGGTTGCGTTTAACGGCACAATGGGCACAATTCTAGCGCGCAACGGCGGAGCTTATGCCGGGCCTACTCCGGCCATATCGTACTCCGGCGGAAATACATATCACTTCCGCTTGATGGTGAACATACCGGCGCATACCTATTCGGTCTTTGTGACCCCGCCGGGAGGCTCGGAGTTGACGGTTGGTTCCAATTTCGCTTTCCGCACGGAGCAGAACACGGTGACCAGTCTCAACAACCTCGGGGTTTTTGTAGGCGCAACGACCGGCTCGCTGGCAGTCTGCAATTTTGCGATCGGAGGAGACGCTCCGGACTTCACGCTCTCTGCATCGCCCGGCTCGCAGACGATTACCGCCGGTGGGAGCACAACCTATTCGGTAAGCATCGTCTCGGTTAACGGTTTCAGCGGCAGTGTGGCCTTGAACGTCAGCGGACTGCCGAGCGGAGCCAGCAGCAGCTTCAATCCGGCTTCGGTGAACGGCTCGGGAGGATCGGTGCTGACCATCACTACTCTCAGCTCCACACCGACAAACAGCTATGCTCTGACGATCACCGGGAGCAGCGGCAGCTTCTCTCATAGTTTTCCGGTGACGCTGAATGTGAACTCGGGCGTGCCTGATTTCACGCTCTCCGCGATGCCTACTTCGCAGACAGTTACGGCAGGGAACAGCACCAGCTATACGGTCTCGGTGACGCCGCAGAACAGCTTCAACGGAAATGTAGTGTTCAGTGTTTCCGGTTTGCCCAACGGCGCGAGCGGCAGTTTTAATCCGGCTTCCATTACAGGATCGGGCAATTCAACGTTGAACGTTGCGACGCTGAGTTCGACTACGACCGGCAGTTCTACACTGACGGTCACAGGCGACAGCGGCAGCCTTTCGCACACCGCGAATGCGAGCCTGACGGTAAAGCCGGTTACCACCGGTACGGATTGGTCGGTGGCTGTGGTCAACTCCACCATGAAGCGCTTCACTCCAGGGACGATTGGAGGATGGAGTTATCCGGTTGGTCTATATCTCCATGGGCAGTATTTGGTTTATAAGCGGACCAAAAACCCAAGCTATCTGCAGTTCATCCAGGCGTGGGCAGACCGGTTCGTAGACAGCGCCGGCAACATCAACAACGGCTTCGGCAGCCTGGACAGCATGCAGCCTGTTGTTGTGCTGCTCGACCTGTTCCAGGAAACCGGCCTGGCCAAGTACAGGATTGCGGCCGGCCACATGCGGGCCCGTCTCAACACCTATCCCAGGACCAGCGATGGCGGCTTCTGGCATGCCGACAACACCAGCCGGGCCCATCAACTCTGGGGAGATGGCACATTCATGGTGCTGCCCGGCCTCATTCGCTACGGTCAGCTCGCGAACGACAGCGTCTACGCCAACAACGAGGTGGGCAACCAACTGGAAATTTATGCCAGCCATCTGCAAGACAGGTCGGGCGATGCCGCCTCTGGGCTCTTCTTCCACGCTTATGATGAGAGCCGGACGCAGAGTTGGGCGAATAAGACTACCGGCGATTCACCGGAAAAATGGTGCCGGGCGATGGGTTGGTACGCCATGGCAACCATCGAGGCGCTGGAAATTCTGCCGGCGAATGATCCTCATAGGGCTCCGTTGATTGCTATTCTGAAAAACCTGATCAGCGGGCTTGCAAAATTCCAGGATCCGGCCACAGGACGCTGGTTCCAGGTGGTGGATAAACCGACGGTTGCCGGTAACTTCACTGAAACCTCGTCTTCCAGTATGTACACCTACGTGATTTCGAGAGCGGTAGAAAGAGGTTACGTGGATTCCAGCTTCCTGAGCGTGGCGCAGAAGGGATACCAGGGCGTGCTGCAAAGAATCTCTCTCGATTCGAGCGGCATGACCAACCTGACGCAGATCTGCATCGGGACAAACGTCGGCGATCTTGCGTTTTACCTTGCCCGGCCCAGGGCCACCAACGATTTCCATGGGCTGGGAGCGTTCCTGATCATGAATGAGCAGCTAACAAAATAATCGCCGGGAATGTGCAAGTAAAAACAACAAGAGGAGGCCACATGGCCTCCTCTTGTTGTTTTGACGCGCTTTTCCTTTGTGTGCCTTCGTCTACCTTTGTGTCCTTTGTGGTAAGACTTTGCTATGCGTTGACCAACTGTGGACGGCCGTTTTTCGCGCGCTTTTCGTCCTCTTCTTCGCCTGCGTTGCGGTCTTCGGCAGAGGGATTGTATCCAAGCTCCGCCGACAAAACCGCGGCCGCGTTGATCACTGACTTGGCCACAATCGGGATCTTGTAAGCAGGGATGCGAAATGAAGGCCCTGAGACGCTGATGGCCGCGGTCGCGTCTCCGGAAACTCCGCGGACGACGGCGCCAACACAGCATACGCCTTCCTCGTTCTCCTCGTCGTCAACCGCATAGCCGATTTTGCGAACCTTCGCCAGTTCGGACTTAAGCTCGGCCAGCGATCCAATAGTTTTCCGCGTCAGCGGGCGCAAACCGTGCTTTTGCACGGCGGCTTCAATTTGCTCTTCCGGCAAGATCGCCATGATGGCTTTTCCCACGGCGGTACAAAATGCCGGATGCCGGCGGCCCACAGTCGAGGCCAGGCGAACACTGCGCGCGGGCTCGACTTTATCCACGTAGACCACTTCGCCGTTGTCGTAGACGCAAAGGTGCACCGTCTCGTCGGTCTCGCGGACCAGGCGCTCCAGGATGGGCCGCGCGCGCTCGCGAAGGTCGAGTTGCGAGACCGCCCTTGTCCCAAGCTCGAAGAGTTTCATCCCCAGACGATAGGTGCCGGTCTTGGAATTCCTCTCAATCAGCTTGTGGCCTTCCAGCACCATGATGAGACGATGCGCCGTACTCTTGTGGAGATGAAGCATTTGGGAGAGCTCCGCCAGAGTAAGGTCGGGGCCTTCCTGGGAAAGCACCTTCAGGACCGCTAATGCGCGATCCAGTACCTGTATCTGGTACGGTGACTTGTTCTGACGTTTGGTTTTACGATGTGGCACGGTCATAAAGAGTGTTTACCCTTTAAAATCTTTAGGATACTTCCTGAACCTAATTTTAGCCCTCATACGCTCAAATTAATGAGCGATTCCTGCTAAAACAATCGTTTAGCCAGATTGTTCATGGCAAATGAAAACCGGGGGAAGTCAAAAACATAAGCCCGTGCCTGAAAACCCTGAAATCCCCGCCATTAACGTTAATTAACGGTTAAAAAGACCAAACCATTGTAGCACCCGACCCATAAATTCCCTTATATTTACAGTTGCTTACTCATACATCTTTAACGTGAAAGATCTCCCTTGGAATAGGGTACGCTGGAAAATTAATGGGCCGAGGTTTGTAACTGCTCGTGTGCATCTCCCCCGAGGCTGGGATTATCAGGGTCACCCGTCAGGTAGAATGCCGCCCAATAATAAGGATGCGCGGTTCGATGGTCTTCACGCACAGATGCCATGGCGCGGCGGAGGGCTTCGTCTTTAGCCAGACCGGCACGCAAATTGCGGTGAAAGGCAACCATCAGGGTCAGAGTGCTTTGATCATCGGCCGTCCACAGGCTGGCCACAATCGAGCGTGCCCCGGCGTACTGTAACGCCCGCGTAAGCCCGATCAGGCCCTCGCCGGCAATGGCTTCTCCTCGCCCGGTGTCACAGGCTGAGAGCACAACCAATTCGGCCTTGAGCTTGAACTGGCTGTAAATTTCCCAGGCCTGCAGCACATTGTCATGATCGGTTCCGGCGTTCTGCGATTGCTGTTGTGGTTGTGCGAGCAGCAACCCCGATGACATGGCGCGTGTAGGATCGGTGCAGCCATGCGTGGCCAGGTGAACCACGTCAGCGTTTTGAATCTTTTTTCGCAGTGCGGCTTTGGTCGCGTCTTTTCCGAGCAGGGGCGAACTGTTATACAGAGCCGCTACCTTGAGGGCTTCAATTTCTGTTCCCGGCAAGGGAGACGGCGGCTGATGCTCTCCAAAGCAAAGATAACCGCGCGCATGGGATTTGTTGTCAGCAACAATTTCGCGCGTGAACAGCGGATTTCCCAGCACCAACGCGGTGGTCCGATGGCCGCGGGCGAGTTGCGGGGCATCGTGGCGCGACTGGGCAAAAAGCGTCAACGACTGGGTGTAGGTAATTGCCTTCTCAGCGCCAAGATAGACCGGCATGCCTTCAGCGTTGGTTACAAGAGCGGCGAAAGGGACCTCCCAGAGAGGGCCGTCGGGAGAGATGATCAAACGCGCAGTAGCGTCAAGATCGGGCCGGGCCTCGGGAGGGAAGAGCTCAGCGAACAGGCTGCGGCTGGCGGCGATGGCAGCTTCAAGATCAGAGGGCTTCGCGATCTGCTCCCGCAGTTTGTTGACCCGCTTGCGGAGCTGGCTGCGCTTGAGCGGCAGCGTGTAGGCTGAAAGCGGGGATTTGCAATTGCAGCCGGCGCGCAAGAGAAAAAGAACGGTGTGCTTGTCACCGGCGTAGAACGCCGCAACCAATGTTCCCGCGGGCAGCTCTTGTTGAGCTTGCTCGAAAGTAAGCGGTGGAGTGAAAGTGCGGGGCGCGTTTTTCTTGATATCAGCCCAGAGTTCATCAACCTTGGTGCGTGCCTGGGTATAGGCGGACTGGGCTTCATCCAGATTATTACCGGCAGTGTGCAGCTCATCCTGCGCCCGGTCAATCACCTCGGGCGCGGCGCTTTCCTTGCGCTTCGAAGCCAGTTCGGCTTTGGCACGAAGCTTATCGGCGCTGGCCTGCGAGAGCGATTTCTCGCTTTCGTCCCGGGCGGCAACGGCCGATTCATATTCACTCCAGCGGGCGTTGTCTGCGATGTTGGTAAGGACGTGCCGATCCATGAGGATTTCCTGCAGAGCCTGGGCCCGGCTTTGCTCCATGGTGGCGAAGGCCAAATCGGGTTTCCCCAGCGCGAGTTGACGCGATATCAGGTTAGCGGCATAGCGTGCGGCAGATTTGTCAAAGGCCTGGCGCGCTTCGTCCCCGGTAATGTCGGCGGCCTGGTTGCGCACCAACTCCCATGCCTGGCGGGCGAGTTGCTCCGCTTTTTCTTCATCCCCTTCTTTTGCGGAGGTCACTGATAAGTTATAGAGGCTGACTGCGGCAGAAAGAGAATTCGGGACCAGCTTTTCCTTTAGAACGAATCCGTGCTCATAATATTCGGAAGCCTTGGTTACGTCTCCCTGCTTGATTGCCGTGTCTCCCAGAAGGCCGAGATTGTGAGCAACCGTGACCGAGTCGGGTGAAACTTTTTGGTTAATCGCCAGTGCCTGCTGGTGATATTGCTCGGCCTTGGCCAAATCGCCCCGCTTTGCAGCCAGGCTGCCCAGGCTATTCAGGCTGGCAGCCACGGAGAGGGAATTGGGCGACAACTTTTCCCTGATGACCAGCGCCTGTTGATGGTACTGCTCTGCTTGCTCTAACTTGCCCTGCTGCGCCGCCAAATTCCCCAGATCGCTCAGACTCTGTGCAACTGGCAGCGAATCCGGCAGCAGTTTTTGCCTCAAGGCAAGCGCCTGTTGATAGTATTGCGCGGCAACATCCAGATGACCGCGTTTTCTGGCAATATTTCCCAGCGAGGTCAGGCTCGCGGTTTGATCGAGAGAATCAGGGGCGAGTTTCTGAGTAAGCGCAAGCGCCTGGCGGTGATACTCTTCAGCGGCGGCGAAGTCACTTTGCTGTGAATATATGTCCGCCAATTTGTGCAGACTCTCTGAAACGGCCAGGGAATCGGGAGCGAGTTTTTGCCTGAGTGCGAGGCTCTGCTTGTAATCTTGCGCCGCCGTTGCCAGATCGCCTTGATCGAGCGCCAGGTTTCCCAGGCTATTCAGGCTTGAGGCTGCTTCGAGAGAATCAGGCGCAAGCTTCTGCCGGATCGCGAAAGCCTGCTGATAATATTGTTCCGCTTTCGCCAGGTCCCCTTGCTTTCGCGCCACATTTCCTGCCGCGTTGAGACTTGTTGCCACCTCCAGCGAGTCAGGAGCAAGTTTTTGTCTGAGAGCCAGCGCCTGCTGATAATATTCGCCGGCCCGCTCCACGTCGCCTTCCTGATAAGTGACGCTGCCCACGCCCATGGTTGCCTCTGCCAATTGCAGTGAATCGGGCGCAATCTTTTTGTCAATGCTTAAGGCCGCGGTCCACAAGCGTAAGGAAAGATCGAAGTAACGCCGCTCGTAGCTGGAGCGCGCCGCCGCGTGAAGTTTCTGCGACGCGGCCAGCGGCCGTTTGGATTCCCCCGAGACCAGAGTGAGAACGCGGGCGAACAACGCATCGGCAGATTTGTCTGGCATGAGAAGCAGGCCTGCGCTTGTGAGCGCTTCAATCAGCCCCGGAGCATCACCGATGCTCTCCCATGCAGATGCCGTCTCTTGCCAGGCGGCAACGGCGGCATCCTTTTTGCCAAGGGCTTGCAGCATCAGGGCTCGCGAGCGGTGTCCGCAGGCGTTTCCTGCCGGATCTTTTTGAGCTTGGGCGACAGCGATCGCCTGCTCGGCCGCCTGCAATGCCTTGTCGAGCTGATTGTCGGCAGTCAAGCGATCCGATTCGTCCAGGATTTGCTGCACCGCGAGGGAAGGCTTGGGTTCTCCTGGTTCAGCCGTCGCTCCACTGTCGGCCCAACAGGGCGCCAGCCCGAGAAAAATCAAACCCAGGAGACAAAAAGTATTCGTGCGCCTTATGGCAGCTCTTTGCTTCATCCGATGCCTTTGCACAGAATTATGATTTACAGTTGCTTGCCAGTTACTTTCCGCGAGGAGAGGGAACTCCTATCGAGTGGCAGCGAGGCGAAAAGGAAACTGAACAAGATCGTGCGCTTGATTGCCATCTACGCCATAGATTTCGAGTGTGTACAATCCAGGCTTTAAAAGTTCTTTTCTGACTAAATAATTCAGCGTCCCATCCTGTTGGGCTACCCGGTCTGATTTCACGATATTTCTCGAACTGTCCTGCAACACCAGTTTGTAAGTCTTATATTGTCCAAGTTCCTTGGATAAATTTGCCTGCAAAACTAAAAACAACTTTGAATCCTGAAGTTCGGCGGTGGGGATCGTGTCTCCTCCGCGGCCGGCTGAGAGCAGCAACACATAGGCCGCATCGGCCCGCGGCTTCAGGTAGGGCTGCAATTTTTGCCGGAGCTCGGCAATGGTTTTTTCCTGCTGCGGATTTTGCTGCAAGGTGCCTGCGCCGCCGGGTCCGGCTTGCTGCATTGGTTGCACCGCTTGCGGTGTTGAAATCGCAGAATTTTTCTGCGACAAGCGGACGCTGTTTTCCGCCAGCTGGCTGCGTACCTGCTGCTTCAGCCCGGCAATTTGCCGTATTTCCACCGCCTGCAGGATCACAAGCGCCAGGGCCAAAGCAAAAGCGGGCTTTTTCCAAATTGGGAAGACCCTTAACCAAAAATTCGCTTTGGGTTCTTCTTTAAGCTGTTTCGCGCATTCCTGTTCCGACTCCAGGACAGACCAGTAAATCCTTTCGCACGAAGCGCAATTTTCCCGTTCGAAGTGATGTTGAATCCTGGCCCGCTGCTCCGGCTGCAGGAGATTGGGGTCAATGGCCAACTGGATGATCTGTTCTTCCGTAGGATGAATCAACGCCATCCTGCGTTTTTCACCGGCGCGCGCCAGTTTGTGCTCAAAGCGGTCGAGCGCCCAAAGGGCCTCGGCACAATCGTTGCATTCGGTCACGTGCGAGTCGACGGCGGCGCGTTCTTCTTCACCGAGTTCCCGGTAGAGAAGAACCTGTCCGGCCATCGCTTCATCGTGACAGGTCATACACGCTGTCTCTCTTTGTGAAGCATGATCTGCTCCCCCTGCTGGTGCGTATCGAGAAGGTAGGCGCGCAAATGTTTTTTCGCGCGCAGCAACGACGTGTTCACAGTGTTGATGGATTTCTGAAGTTTCCGCGCAATTTCTGTGGGCGTGTAATCGTATACATAGCGCAGTTCGATGACAGTTCTCTCGAATTTGTTTTTCAGCGCGCGGTCCAGGGTTTTTCTGAGCTCCTGGTCGGCGAGGTCCGGTTCAGCCGTTCTCGCCTGGGCATGGTGTTCCGTCTCAGAACAGTATTGCAGCAGGATGGGCGCGCGCCGCTCAGAACGAAGGACGTTTCTGCAATGATGATAGGCGATGGAGCGAATCCAGTTTCTGAGAGAGTCTTCCGAATCGGCGAGGCAGGTATCTATCTTCTTCCATACCTGGGTACGGATTTCCTGCCAGAGGTCGTCTTCCTGGTATCCCAGACCGTGATTCCGGATGATCCTTAATACCGATGACTTGACCTTGGTTTCCAGGAAATCGTCACCCTCACCATCATGTTCCTTGATTGTTTGTATCAGTTTTTCCGATTCTGAAGTGCGGTTCACGGCTGCATCGTAGCAGTTTTTTGTGGCTCAGGGTAGCGGTTAAAACATCAAATTCTCTAAACCAATCAATCTAAAATACTTAATTAATTGCGGCCACCCGTGCGTACGTCCGCTTTTGGACGGAACCACGGTCTCAACCTTCGCCATCGTTTCAATTGCTGAAATTTCCAGCGCCTTTCCAGACAGAGCATAAGAAAAATTTATCCATACCATTTGAAATCGTGAACAGTGGTCGGGCCATTCAGGTGTCTCTTATAAATGAGCGCCGAAGTCTATGTCCAGGCAGCCAAGCTGAATAACTTCCTACACTCCCAAGGAGAAGAGAATGCACCGTTTATTGTCATGGATCACGGTCGTCTTAATAATTACGTTCGGGGCCGGAGCGGTTTCCGCGCAAAGTGTTCATAATGTATCGTCCATCGCAGCACTGCAAGCTGCGATCAACAGCGCGGTTCCCGGAGACCAGATTATCCTGGCCAATGGCAGTTACACGACGAGCGGAGCTATAACTGTCGCCCGCGCCGGGACCGCCGCTCAGCCCATCCTGATTGCTGCGCAGACTGTAAGCGGGGTTACCATTTCGGGAACAGGGGCGTTTACGGTCAATAGTCCAGCCGCCTTCGTAATCATCCGGGGGTTCTTTTTCAATCACGTCGGGGTCTTCTCCATAAACCCCGGTGCAAATCACATCCAGGTTACGCGCAATACATTCAATAATGGAGCAGGCAGCCAGGACCTCAATGTTGCTGCCAGCGACGACAACCAGCTTGACCATAATCTCTTTGAGAACAGGCCCAACGGCGGGCAATTCATAAGGCTCACGAACGTGGGCGGCACCTGTGCCGGAGGAAATGCGCTGCGCAACTGGATACACCATAACCACTTTATCCATAACAATGGCGGTGGTGGAAACGGCGCAGATCCTATCGAAAACGGCGGAGACAGCACGGCAACCGAACAGATGACCGCCGAATTCAATCTTTTTGAAGACTGCAACGCCGACCCGGAAACCATCTCCAATAAATCATGGGACAACATTATTCGATATAACACTCTCCTGAACAACCATTCCCATATCGAACTGAGGGATGGAAACCGTTGCCAGGTTTACGGAAA
>Ga0070730_10002668_pt1 | contig 16170 bp, 14 predicted proteins | sample Coa_R1_3_FD_66447 | JGI IMG/M metagenome (GOLD analysis project Ga0070730, IMG submission 66447) | Surface soil microbial communities from Centralia Pennsylvania, which are recovering from an underground coalmine fire - Coalmine... | ecosystem: Environmental > Terrestrial > Soil > Unclassified ...
CCTATCAGGCGCGTGACCCTGATCTGCTCCTCTGGGTCCACGCGACACTGATTGATACGATCCTGATGCTCTATCCCCTGCTCGTTGCGCCGCTCGCGCCCGCCGAACAGGAGCAATTTTATCTGGAATCCCTGCAATCGGCCCGGCTCGTGGGCCTGTCGCCGGATCGCTGCCCGCCGACGCTGGTCGCTTTCCAGGAGTATATGCGCGCGATGCTCAGCAGTGACCTGCTGGCCGTTACCCCGGCGGCCAAAGAGCTTGCGGCGTTGGTACTGCATCCGCCCGCGCCAACTGTAGCCTGGCCGCTCTTTGAGGCGACGGCCAACATCACCACTGGCTTGCTTCCTCCACGCCTGCGCGAGCTGTTCGGCTATCGCTGGGGCCAGGGTCAGCAGTTCCTTTTCAACGGCTGGGTGCGCAGCACACGGCAAACACTGCGGCGCCTTCCACCCTGGCTGCGCGAGTTTCCTACTGCCCGCTCTGCCGAGCAGCGCGTGGCGCGGGCGCTGGTTGCAGAAGAGGCGCCCGTCCTGTCAGCGCGCTAGCGCCTATCCAGGTTTGCATGACCATTCGTGCCAGCTATATCCATCGCGCCGGAAGATTTCATACGCCGCCTGAGCATTCGCCTGGGCATTATAGGGCGAGGCGCCTGCCTGCGAGGTTGTGCGCCAGGTCGATGGATAGAGTATCTGGAAAAGCCCGCTGGCATGGCTGCCACCGATGGATGTAGGATTCACTGCCGATGGGTTCAAGCTGGACTCGCAACGTGCCACAGCAATGGCCTCATTGGCATAGGCGCCAAAGACCGCCTGGATGATGCTGACGACCTGCCCGCTCCCTGCCGACGGAGGCGGCGTGGGCTGATGCGTTGGCGGCACGGGCGGTCGGGTAGGGGTGGGTGTCGGCGTGGGGAGTGCGTAGCTTTCTGCCGGTCGGCTGGTGAACAGCAGCAGCGCCTGCTGTGCGGGGCGCAGGCGCGCCGCCGCGAACGAAGAGGCGATCAGCGCCACGATCAGGATGCCTAACCCGATCCAATGCGCCAGTGATGGTCTACAGCCTCTGATCTCTTCCTCCGCTCTCTATGCCAGTTGCTCGCTCTGCGAGCAACTGGCAGCCTGATAGGACGGTTTTGACGGGCACGAGGGAGAGTATGGCATATCTGGCTTTTGCTCAGCCAGCGGAGTAGCCCAAAAGTCACGCTGGTTCTTAAACTTCTGGGCTACTTCTTGGCGCCACTATGGGCCATATTGAGGAGTCATCTGGGGGCGCTGGCCTCAGCCGCGCCCTTTATGCGTTAGCTTCTACACGCGCAACGGGATTGCGCAGCAGACCCACGCCATCGACCTCGGCCTCGACGAGATCGCCTGGCTTGAGGAACTCTGGCGGATTGCGCGCAAAGCCCACCCCGGCAGGCGTGCCAGTAGCAATGATGTCACCGACTTCAAGTGTCAGGCCCGCTGAAAGCGTCTCGATAACTACCGGCAGGTTATAGATCAGCAGCCTGGTGTTGGACTCCTGCTTCACCACGCCGTTGACGCGCAGCCGCAGGCCCAGCGCGTGCGGGTCGGCGATCTCATCAGCGGTAACAATCCAAGGCCCCATCGGGCAGGAGCCATCCAGGCTCTTGCCCTTAAACCACTGCTTATGACGGGCCTGGAGGTCGCGGGCACTGACATCGTTGATAACTGTATAGCCAAAAATATACTCCAGCGCCTGCGCGGCGGGGATGTTCTTGCCCGTCCTGCCAATGATGACGCCTAGCTCGACCTCCCAATCGATGCGCTCGGAGACCTTCGGATCGATAGGAATGGGGTCGTAGGGGCCGCTGACTGTCGTGGTGGCTTTGGTAAAGAAGATCGGGTCTTCGGGCACCTCGCCCTTATCGCCCCGCGCCAGCGTAGACTCCAGCGCGTGTTCGACATAGTTGCGGCCCAGGCAAAAGATGTTTTTGCGCGGGCGCGGAATCGGCGCGAGCAGGTGGACATCTGCCAAGGCGTGCAGCGCGCCCTTTTGGCGCAGTTCCGCCTCGCTGGCGGCATCAAGCGCCTGGCGGAGTTTTGCCAGACCCCCTGCGCCCTGGTCGATCAGGCTGAGCATATCGGTCGTTTGCGCGAATCCTGGCAGCGCCGCCACATCACTAATCTGCTCGCCGCGCACGACGCCCAGGCGTGGCAGGCCGTCGGCGCGATAGGTTGCTAATCGCATGGATGCTCCTTCTGGTGTTGCTGGTGTTGGTTGAGGCAGCTCCCTTGAGCGTGGGATAACTACGCGTGGCCCTCTCTCTTGTTTATTGTACGCTGTCGCGTCTTGTGATGCCTGTATTGGTCAGGGGCGACCAGGCGCAGGATGCTGTGCTGTTATGGTCGCAAGAGCAAGACCGGGCAGGGCGCGTGATCCAGGACAAAGCGGGCGACGTGGCCGACAGATTTTGGCCCCGGTGGATGCGGTGGCTCGTGTGGTTGCAGCACACGCCGGTTGCAGACCAGAATGAGATTGATGGATATGGCCGATGCCAGGCGCACAATCTCCTGCTCTGGCTTGCCGTGCAGTGTCACAGCCTCAATCTGCTCCGCGCCGGGCGCGCCGCCGGGCCAATGGGCGCGGAGCGCCGTCTGAGCCGTTGCCAGGGTTTCCGCGCCCTGCTCTTGCTCGGCCTGCGCCATCTGCGCGAGCAGTTCTGCGCCGCGCTGGCCCATGCCGATAAAGCGCAGGCGCAGGCGCTCCATCTCGTGGCTGGGACCGACATCGACGACGTGCAGCAGCACAAGGTGAAGGGCGCTGGTGTTGAGAAATGCGAATGTTTGCTGAGCAAGTCGCTCGGTATTGGTTCCATCAAGGCAGAGTAAGGCGCGCATAGCCTATCCTCCCTGGTAGAACGCCGGAACACTTCCGGCTTATGTTGTCTCCGTGCGGGCCAAGCTGCTTGTAGCGCCAGCCACCGTGCTGGCGCTACGATTCGCCGCCTGGAAGGACTGCGCTACTAGCGGCAGCCCCCAGTTTTTGCTGGAACCCAGCGTCTCCGCATCCTTCTTTATACACAAGATATACAAGGTACATGCTATTATATTTGGATTATCAACCAGATTGCCAGCGCCCCGACCAGCAGCATCACGGGCGTGACCATGATGCCCAGCTTGAAGTATTCCAGCGAGGAAACATCCATGCCGCGACGGCGCAGCAGCAGCAGCCAGAGAACCGTCGCCAGTGAGCCGACGGTGGTCAGGTTTGGCCCCAGATCACAGCCAAGTATCGTCGTGGCGATCAGTGCCAGCCGCACGCTTGGCGAGCCGCCGGAGAGCGCGCCAATCGTGGAAACCAGCACCAGCGCCATTGGCAGATTGTTCACCAGATTGGCGCCAATGGCCGCGCCTGCCGTGCCGATCAGCGTTGCGGAGAGAACATGTGACCCGGCCACGTTCGTCAGCAGTTGAGCAAATCGCTGCGTCAGGCCAATATTTTCCACGCCCTGCACGACGATGAACATGCCCGCAATAAAGCCGAAGATGGACCAGGAAATCTCTTTGCCCAGCCCTTTCCACTCCACCTGCTTCCAATGCCGCGCGCCAATCAGCAGCAGCACGGCCCCGGCAATGGCGACCAGCGACAACGGCTGCTGCACCAGCGAGATAACCACATAAGTGGCAGCAACGAGGCTGAGGACAATAGTGACATAGCGAAAGTAGCTTTGATGGCGAATGGCGCTGGCGGGTGTGCCCAGGCGTTTGATCTCGAACATTCCGCCGATCTGGCGGCGAAAGATGAAAAAGAACGCGCCAATATTGATCCCGATGACCAGCAGGCTGGGCAGCAGCAGCAGGCGCAGAAACGTGAGCAGACCCAGGTTGAAATGAGAAAGGACAATAATATTCAGCGGGTTGCTGACAGGCAGCAGGAACGAGGCCGTGTCGGCAATAAACGTGCAGGCGAACATAAATGGCATGGCGCTGATGCGCAGCCGCGTGACCAGCGTATACACGATAGGCGTCAGGATCAGCGCAGTGGCGTCATTGGAGAGAAAGGCCGAGATCAGCGCGCCCAGCAAGAAGACGTTCAGGAACAGGCGGCGCGTGCTGCCCTTTGCCAGCAGCGCCGCGCGCACCGCCAGCCAGTCGAAGAAACCGGCGCGTTCGGCTAGCGCGCTCAGCGTCAGCATACCCAGGAAGAAGAGGAAGATGTTCCAATCGCTCAGCAGCGTTTTGGCTGCCTGCACCGGGCTGACGATGCCCGCCACAATCATAGCGATGCCGCCGCCCAGCGCGGAGAAGGCTTCGTTCAACTGGCGCGGGCGAAGCATAATCAGCACAAGCGTGGCGACAAAGATCACACCAGCAATGGTCGTCGTGGCAACGGGAGGCAGTCCATAGCCAAGCGATGAAAGCGTGTATTTCAAGGGGTAATTGCTCCTGAATGGCGATGAAGTGTGGACTACACAAAATATAAGGCATGCGCTGGACATTGCTGGTAGAGCGACACAGCCATACAGTGGCATATCTCTTGCATAACTTCGGCCAGAGACGAGCCTTACGCTTCTTCCTCTCCTGGGCGAGAGTTGAGGCGCTGGCGCGGGGAGGGACACGATGGAGACAATGATTCGCTGGCAGCCAGGCGAGACGCTGACGACGCTGCGCCAGGCGATTGATAAATTGCTGGATGAGACCTTTGCCCAGCCGCTGGAGACAATCACCGAAGACGGCGATACGCTGACCTCGACGACGCTCTATCAAACCGACCGCAACTATCTGGTGAAGACGGGCCTGCCGGAGACAGAACCAGAGCAGATCGAGGTGACGGTGCGCTCCGATCAGGTGACGATCAAAGCAGAAGTGACTCGCACCAGCCATACACGCATTGAGGGCTGCACAAAGCTGGAGCGCACGATAGAGCGCTTCTTTCGCTCGGTGGCGCTGCCAGGCGCGGGCGACATCGAAAACGCGCGCGCCGTGCTGGAACATGGTATGCTGACGGTGACGATCCCCAAAGCCCCGCCGCCGCCGTCGCGTCGGCTGGTGGTGGAGCCCGGCGAGTCGAAAGAGTCGGACGGCTAGCGGAATTATCTGGGTCTGGGTTGTTTTGCCAGGGGCCTGCCTCGGCGGGCGGCGCGCTCGGCACGGATGCGCTCCTTGACCTCAGCGGGCGTGAGGACACGAACAGTCGGGGGCACAAGCTGCAAGCTGCGACGAAAGAGGTCGTAATGGGGCTGATCGGGCCGACGGCGGTCCATCCACTCTGGCTTCAGGTCATGCTGGCGTCCCCACTCCGCAAGCTCGGCCTCGCTGTCGGCAAACACTTTGACGACCCGCTCGCTGCGTTGCAGCCCGATGCGGGAATTGCCCCCATGCAGGCCAGTCCAATCCTCAAATCGTAGCATCTCTCTTCCAACGGCCAGGTTGAGCATTTACGTGATAGGCCAGCGCAACGTCGGGCTGAGGCGGATGCGCACGCCCTGTTTGCTCGTTGCCTCATCCAGGCCCAATTCGCGCATTTTGGCCGGGCTGCCGCTCTTGAGCGCGTTGAACTCTGCAGTGGTCAGGTCCACGCCGTTGAACGCCTGGCGTGGCTCGAATTGAAGCTGGCGGCGAAACTCCTGATCGCTGCTGGCGCGCTGAATGAGCGCCGCAAGCGCCTCGATGCTCATCATCTGCCTCTTCTCTTGCTCAAAGCGGGGAGCGAGCGATCAGGCCGCTCAGCACTCCTCCTCAGAGTGTACATCGGCTTCCAGGCCGATGCAAGCCATCATCCTCTGGACGAACTCAATCTCATCCTGATTGATGGTGTGTCCCATCCCTGGATAAAGGCGCTCCGTCACGTTGCCGCCCAGACGCCGGAAGACTTCAGCGGTCTCATGCACCCGTTCTTTGGGGATGTGCATGTCCACGTCGCTACAGCCGAGAAAGACTGGCGTTCCTGCCAGGGAGCTGGGATAATGGCGTGGTGTATCTGCCGGGCCGATCAGCGCGCCGCTCAGACCGACCATCCCCCCATAGCTGCGGGCATGGCGCGCCACAAATTCGAGCGCGAGACAGGCGCCCTGCGAAAAGCCCAGGATGATGGTACGTTCGGGACCGATGCCAGCGCTGGTTAACTGAGCCAGCATGGTCTCAATCGTCGCCAGGGCAGATGAGAGATAAGGTTCGTTGCGCTCCAGAGGAGCAAGAAAGCGGTTAGGATACCAGGCATCATCAGCGGCCTGGGGAGCCAGATAGAAAAAACCCGGCTGGCCCAGTTCACCAGCCAACTCCAGGATATTTGCTGCCGTTGCGCCGCGCCCATGAACCATTACTATTGCTGCTTGCGCTGTCTCCGGCGGTTCGCCTGCGGTGAGAACCGGCTGGCCTCCATGCGGCCCAGGCGCGTTATTTGTGAAGCTGTTCATAGGTAGTGATGCCATCCCTCCAGGGTCAAAGGCCACCGAAACGTGTCCGACTGATGCTGTGTGGCTCATATGAGCATCAGTAGAGGCTTATAGCTGAGGCTGCTCTCCAAAAAGCGCCTGGCGCACATCTTCGATCACTTCTGCGGGAACACCGGGATACCCATGTACCCAGAGTTGGCCGTCGCGCAAGAGAAGGTCTGCCACCGGCTGGAAGCCTGCAAGCTGCATCCCTTTGTGGGAAGGCAGATTTTCGTATGAGGCGCCAATCCAGACCCGCCGCAGCCCTTCAGCGCGCAGCTTGCCGGTGATATGCGTCAGCAGCGCCGGATAGAGTCGCAGCCCGCGATAAGCCGGAAGCGTCGCGCAGTCCCAAATATACGCTTCGCCGGGCGGCAAATGGAGGCGTAAACCGATCTCGCCAATGCCCTCTTCCTCAAAGCTGACCCAGCCATAGGAAGCCAGTGTGCCTGCTATATTGGCGACATAACAGCGTCTGCCGATAGCGAACCGCTCCAGCACAGGAGTGGCATCATCCAGTCCCATTGCCAGAGCAAGCGAACTAGTAGCCTCTGCGCCAACACGCGCAAACGTTGTCGGCACGCCAGGCGCTACCACCACTTGTTCAGCCTCAGTGAGTGGCAGCACCCAGAACGTGCCCATATGGCGCGGCTCAGACTCGGAGGCCAACGCCATGTTGCTATACCTCCGCTGGCGTCAGATGCGGCGCCTTCCGCCGGGTCAGTTCGGAAATGGCATCAGCCAGGTATTCATCAGTAATAGCGTACGCGCCAGCGGCCACGCGGATGCGATGCGCCGTAGCGAGTACGTCGGCTATCGTGTAGCCTTCTGGGGGCACAAACTTGTAACAGGCCATTTCGAGCAACTGCCCGTTGGGATCGCGGAAGTAGATGGAGTCCATAAAACCGCGATCAATCTCGCCGGTATTCCAGATGCCACGTTCATTCAGCCGTTTGGCGACCTGGGTGTAGACGGCGTGCGAGACGGTAAAAGCGAGGTGATGCAGATTGCCAATCCCTTCAGGGTTGGGTGTTGGGTTATTTGAACGTGAGGGGCGCACGAAGAAGGTAATCAACCGCCCATCGCCAGCATCAAAGTAGAGATGCTCCTCCTCTGGAACGTCCAGATTGGGCTGGTTCATTACCAGAGGCATACCGAGTACCTCCTGGTAAAACTCAATCGTCGCGTCGCGGTTGGAGCCAACGAACGTGATGTGATGGACGCCTTGCGCCTGAATAATGCTCATAACGGTCCTTCCATCCTGTCCCTGAAGGGAGCGCCTGGTTACTGGAATTGGTGACGTTGCCCCGACGTATTATATCCTGAAGAACAGATGCCGGACTTGATCGATCACCTTTGGATCGCCGCTGGTCTCGCCGCCAGGGAAGCGCTGGAAAGCTGTCAGCGCAAAATCTGAAGGGTGCTTGAAGTGGAATACGGCCTGCGCGCCATCCAGATTCTCGGCTGGCTCGTAGGAGAACTTGCCATCTTTCACAGTGACGCGCCACTGGCCGCCCCACTCACCATCAACCTTGACGCCAAATGTGGCATCCATGCCTTTGGCGGACTCCTCATCCACCGTGACCTGCATGAGAATGAACATATAAGGCACCAGCACGCCGCCTGTGCGCTCGTCCAGCCTGGCGTTTTTCTCGCCCAGGCCCCACTTCATATCCCAGGTATGGACGCCATAGTCCATCACATGAAAGGCCGGATAGAAGAGCGTCGGCAGCGGCCCCATGTACGGATGCGTGACCATGAAGCCGCTCCATTCCTCGGCGGTCAGCGCATCGAAAATCGCCATCATCTTGTCGGAATCGGCCTTGAGCCGGGCGATCACTTCCTCACGCGGCAAGCTGCGAAACTTCTGGGCTTCATCATTGAGCCGTTCGCCCATGACGAGCAGACCGAGGGCGTCTGCCGGTTCGCCTTTGCGCGCTATCTCCCAGCGCGACAGGTAGCCCTCGGTCACATCGATCATGTGCCCGGCAATATCGCGCACTTCCCAATCGTCGCAGCGTGTCTGCACCTGCCAGTTCTTTGGGTCATCAATAATTTCATAGAACCTGGCGCGCTCGGTGCGCACCACGTCGAGGACGGTATCCTTGCCGCTGTAATCCATTGAGTTGACCGCCATGAATGTCCTCCTTTGGTTGTTAGGAACACGAACCGCCTTTGGTCTTGCAGATTCATCTGGCCGATCAGACGAGAGACGAAGCGAGCTGATGCTTCCGCAGCCCCTTTCAGATGGAGTGGCCTCAGCCCATCATCAGCTACAGTATACAGGGGAACCCGTCACTGAAACGTCAAAGCGTGCGTCATTGCGGCGTTAGCGTGTTTTAGCATGTGAAGGAGTTGAGTTCGGCGCGTGCGTCATGAGCGCTAAAGATGCGGCTGGCTTCGTCCAGAAGGATGTGACCCTTTTGAGCGGAAGAGCCGGAGCGGAGTAAAAGCTGGCCCCAGGCTGCCTGTATGCGTGCTTGCTCAATGGCAAGGCCAAGCTGAGTGGCGCGTTCCAATGTCTCGGCAAAGAGCTGGTTAGCAGCAGGCCAATCATGGCGATCCGCCAGCAAGCGCGCGTGTATGCGCTCTCCCTGGAGGAGTAGGAGCATGCGGCCCTGAGCATGGGCCAGCGCCAGTCCTTCTGTCAAGAGTGTCTCAGCTTCATCTTCTCGCCTCTGGAGAAGCAGTGTCTCGGCCAGCCAGAGCAAGATGCGCGTGCGCAGATGCGCATAGCCCTGGCCGCTAATAAGCGACAGCGCCTCATTAAGCAGGGTGGTTGCGCGTTTGAGGTGGTTCTGCCCCTGCGCCGCCAGCGCCAAACCTGCTCGATACCCAGCCTGACGTTCTAGATGGCCGACCTCCTCGGCAAGCTGAAGACCACGTTGAAATGCCTCGGTGGCCGCTGCCCACTCGCCCTGGTACAGATGGAGTTCCCCCTGGGTACTCAACAGGTGCAGGAAGGCGCCGAGTAATTCATACGTTTCGGCCACCCTTTGGCCTTGATCCAGCGCCCGCCGGGCGTCATCAAGGCGCCCCAGCAGCAGGCTATGGTAGGCAATGTTGTTGTAGGCCAGCGCCTGAAAATAGTGCGTATGGCCCAGCGCAGCCTTGCGTGCGGCTTCTTCATACCATTCCAGAGCGCGCAGCAATTCACCGCGTTGTGCCGCCACATTGCCCAGTTCAAAGAGGGTCGCGCACAGATCGGCCAGATTATCGGCGCGCTTGTGAGCGGTTGCTGCTATTTGCAGGTGGATTTCCGCAGCAGGGAGGTTGCTCCCCTCCATTGCCAACGCAGCGCCAAGAAGCCGGTGTCCGCGCGCCTCAAGTTCACTGCGCGCTGGCGCTTCAAGCGCTGCGCATGCGCGCAATCCTGCCTCTGCTGCCGCGATAGCTGCCAGGTACTCGGTCGTCACCAGCGCCAGTTCGCCCATTTCAAAGTGTGCATTGGCCTGGGCGGCGAGATCCTGTGTCTCAACAGCAAATCTGAGGTGTTGCTGATGCCAGTGCGCGGCCAGTTCAAGGCGTCCCAGTAATTGATGCAACTGGCCCAGGACGGAGGTTACTTGCACCATCTCCTGTGAGGAAGCGGTCGGAACAAGGAGATCATGTAGGTGTTGTACAAAATCGACTGCCTCTGCGCCAGCAGCATCGCGTGGCAACTCTGCCAGGACTCGCAGACCATACCGCCGCGCCCTCTCGATATCTTCGCCCAGGACCGCGTGCAAGGCAATTTGCCGGAGAGGCATGTGCTGTTGGAGCGCAGGGCAGGCTTCCACCATCTCGGCCAGGCGCCGGTGAATGCGCCGTTGGCGCAGATGGCTGAGACGATGAACCAGCGTCTCGCGCAGCAAGTGGTGAGGTAAGGCCAGGGTCTCGCTCTCTCTTTCGACCACCAGCCGCCGCGCCAGCAGATCGTCCAGCAGCGGCAGCAAGTGATCGGCCTGTACGCCAAGGAATTCACGCAGCAGATCGAATGGGAGCGGCTGGTCGGCAACTGCCAGCACTTCCAGCAGCCGCCGCGCCTCGGATGATAGGTCGGCCAGCCGCCAGGCAAGCAAGTCGTGGATGGTCTCTGGCAAGGTGCGCGCCGCGCGCCAGCGCAGCCAGCGCCCCGTGTCGAGATGCCAGTCGTCGCCAACGGCGATCAGGACCGCCTCAGCGCGCAATTGCGCCAGGATTTCCAGCAGGATAAAAGGACTGCCGCCGGACTGCGCGTGCAGCCATTCGGCCAGTGCGGCAACGGAATCTGAGCTGATTCCTGCCGAGTGAAGCAGGGGGGGAACTGCCTCCAGCGAGAATGGGGGCACTGAGAGGAGATGAACCTGCCCGTGACGGCTTCCTGATAGCGCCAGGCGTTGCAGGGCAGGGATGGCTTCAATATGTTGGGCTGTCCCCACCAGCAGCACGGGCAGATTGCGCAGTCGGGTGGCAAGGAGGCAAAAGAGACGCAGCGTCGAGCTATTAGCCCAGTGCAGATCATCGATGGTTAGCAGGAGGGGCGCATCGCGCGTGAGCATGCCCAGCGCCTGATAAACCCGCCAGAAGAACCGCCCCTGGTCGTCATCTGGCGTGGCGTCATGGGATTGGGTCAGCAGATCGGTCAGGTCGCCCAGGTCTGCGTTTTGAAATGCTTCAAGGAATGGACCATAGGAGCGCAGATCGTCAAAGGGTGAACACGACCCTTGCAGGACTATCCAGGGAACGGCTCTCGACGACAGAGCACGCACTAATTCATCCAGCAGGCGGCTTTTGCCGCTCCCATCCTCGCCTTGGAGTAAAATGGCAGCGCCGCGCCCGCCCAGTGGCTCCTGACTGAGCGTCAGCAATTGCTTCAGGAGGTTGCCATGATCAATGAATGGCAACCTCTGGGGCGCGCCGACCAAGAAATGTACGGAGGGCTGGGCACGAGTCTTTGGTCTCTGCTGTGATCTGAGCGCTGTTTGGATCAGTTCCTGGGTTTCGAGCGAAGGCGCGAGACCCAGTTCCTGCCTCAGTTCGGACTCAAACTGGCGATATTGGCCCAGGGCCAAACCAATCTCTCCCCTATGCAGATACATCTCAATCAGCCGCCGCTGTGGTTCCTCAGTCAACGGGTCAACATGCGCCATGCGCTGAAGATACTGCGCTGCCTCGGACCATGCTTGCCGACTTTCAGCCAGTTCTGTCAGCCGCTTCAGAGCGCCAAGGTACGCCTGGCGCAGTTCACTCTCCTCGAAGCGTACCCATTCCTCAAACAAGGGGGTATCGGCCAGCGTGAAGCCCTGAAGCAGCGGGCTATGGTAGAGAGAGACGGCTTCAGCGAGCGCGCCCTCGCTGCTGGTTGCCAGGAGCCGACGAAAACGCAGTACGTCGCAGGCATCATCGCCGGCCTGAAATGAAATCAGATCACCCGCGATGACCAGCGCCGCATCGTTTCCTTTGGTTTGTAACGCATGGCGGAGATGGTAGAGGCTGGAGCGGAGCGAGTGGCGCGCATTCTGATCGGGAGCTTCGCTCCACAGGAGCGAAGCCAGATGATCGCGGGTGTGGGGGCGCCCCGTAGCCGCCAGGTAAAACACAAGCGCTCGCGCTTTCTGGTCATTGAGCGCCAGAGGCGCCCCCGCAGCCTGGATTTCTGCTGCGCCAAGCAGGTGAATAGTGATTCGAGCGAGACCATCGGTCATGAGCATAGCTCCCGCGATCTTCCCTACTTCTGCCAGGTGGCGCCCCCAGCATTCATTGGCAGCTCCTGGATGAACCACCCTCTATCATACCAGATGCTGTACATGTACGGTAGAATCCCATCTGTCTCTTCCCGCTCAGGAACAGTGAGGATGCCGGCCAAATTGGCTCTCACTCGTTGGTGAGGTGTGGGGCGCAGAACAGGGTATCACCGACATGAGCGCCAAGCTGACTGGAGGCGTGGCCGTCGCGGATGGCAATTTCCAGCAGCCCCTCGCTGTTGGTGAGGGCCAGTGGCGCGCCGGGCGGCGTCGCGCTATAGGTCGCGTGGACGCCGCGCAGCCGATGCGAACCGAGCGACACCTGGAGCGTTTCTAGCGGCCCCAGCGCGGGCAGCAGCCCCTCCGCGATGTTGCTTATCAGGTTGCCGAAGTGATCGACAGCGATCACTCGCCCCTCAATCACGGCGGGCGAGAGAACTGAGGCCGCTGCTGGCAGCAAGACCAGGCTCTCCAGCACGATGGGCTGGCCGAGATCAGTCGGCGAGACGCCATTCGCCAGATGCGCGGCGACCGGCGCGAAGAGGTCGCGCCCCTGAAAGGTTGCGCCTGGGCCTTCCAGCCAGTAGGCGCTATTGGTCAAGACATAGGCGGCGGGCAGATACTCGCGCGGGGTGGTCGCCAGCGCGGCGTCCAGATCGAACGCTGGATGCCAGACGGCGGGCACGTCGGCTGGCTCGCCGGTCCATCCGGCGGCCTGGGCAATGGCCGCGCGCAGCGGATAGCTGAAGAGGCCGTTGTCCGGCCCGATAAAGCGGCCCTGGTCTGTAACGAGCAGCAGGGCGCGCCGGGCGCCGCCCACGCCAGGATCGACAACGGCCACATGGATCGTCTCCGGCGGGAAGTAACGATAGGAGCGGTAGAGAACAAAGGCGCCCGCCGCAATATCCTGCGGGGCGATCTCGTGGCTTAGATCAACGATATGGACCTGGGGCGCGCGGCTTAGCATGACGCCCTGCATCGTGCCGACGTAGCCATCGGCCTGCCCAAAGTCGGTTGTCAAGGTTATCAGTGGCGTCGGCATAACACATCCTCGTGGTTGCCTGCAGCTGGGTTGCCGCACTCTCGCCTGTAGCGTCGCCGACCCTGCCTGGAGGCGCCTCGTGCGCCAGCACGGTGGCTGGCGCTACAAGCAGGATTTAGCAGGAGTTGGTATAAGACTGCTTGACCAAAGCCCCATCTAGAAAGATGGTCGTGAACGTTTCGGCCAGTTGTTCCGGCGTCAATTCTCCATCAGGACGATACCAGAAAACGGACCAGTTGAGCAAATTGAGCAGAGCCAGTGTCTGCGGCTTCGCGGGCACATCCTGGCGCAGCACCCCCGCTGCCTGCGCCTCGGCAATCGCGCCCTTGACCAGCTTCTCATAGACATCCTGCAAGCGCAGCACCTCGGCGCGGCGCTGCGCCGAAAGCGCGCGCATCTCGGTGAGGGCCGTTGCAAACATATCCTGGTCGGCCAGAATCACGCGCATATGCGTCTGGATAAGGGCGCGCAGGCGCTCCAGGGGCGTCTGCTGCGCGGCCATCGCCTGCTCGACCTCAGTCGTAATATGTTCCAGGCTGTTGACGCACAACTGGTAGAGCAGGTCTTCTTTCTTCGCAATATGGTAATACAGCGACCCTTTCTGGATGCCCAGCAGTTCGGCCAGTTCGCGGGTTGTGCTGCTCGCATAGCCCTTCTGACGAAAGAGCGCGGCGGCGGCGCCCAAGAGCCGGGCAGCGGTCGTATCGGTGATAGCAGATGAGGTGTCTGGGGCTTGCATTTTGGGTATCCTTCTGGTATGATTGCGCTAGAAATTCTACCAAACGCCCGTTAGGGAGCTTCTTTCTATTGTATCACGCATTCTGAAACGTTCTACAAGCTCTTTTTCAAGCAAAGCTCTATCAGGAATAGAGGTAGGTTCCCTTGTAGGGCGGCTTTTCCAGGCGTCCCAATGGTTCGCCGTCTGGAAGGCGGCGCTACAAGTAATCGCCCACGCTTTTGGGTGCATCTAACAGGGATGCGAGGACAAGCATGTCGAGAAATCTGCCAGAGAGCCTGACGAGTCAGATGGTCCTGCCGGTGATTGCCGCCCCGATGTTTCTGGTTTCCGGTCCTGAACTGGTGCTGGCCGCCTGCAAAGCTGGTGTCATTGGCTCATTTCCCGCGCCCAATGCGCGCACAGTAGTGATGCTGGATGAGTGGCTGCGGCGGATCAACGATGAACTGGAGATTGCCCGTCAGGAGGAGCCGCGCCGACGCATCGCACCCTGGGCAGCGAATATTATTGTCCATCGCAGCTACAAACGGATGCAAGCGGACCTGGAACTGGTGGTGCGACATCGCGCGCCGCTAGTCATCACTGCGCTGGGCAGCCCCGCGCCTGTGGTGGATGCGGTCCACAGCTATGGCGGGCTGGTCTTTGCCGATGTCAATTCAGTGAGCTTTGCCCGAAAGGCTGTCGGCGCGGGTGTAGATGGCCTTATTCTCGTTTCGGCTGGCGCGGGCGGGCACACCGGCCCGATTAGCGGCTTTGCCTTTCTGGATGCGGTGCGCGCCTTCTGGGATGGGCCGGTCGTGCTGGCCGGGGGCATTGCCAATGGGCGGGCCATCCGCGCCGCCGAGGTGTTGGGCGCTGATCTGGTCTATATGGGCACGCGCTTCATTGCCACATGCGAAAGCCTGGTCAGCGACGAGTATCGCCAGATGCTGATTGAGGCGACGGTCGAGGATATTCTGCCCACCGCCTCCTTTACCGGCGTGACGGCTAATATGCTCAAGCCGAGCATTCGCCGCGCCGGGCTGGACCCCGATCACCTCAAACCCAGAGATGCCATTGATTTTGATGATCCTCTCTCGCAGATGAAGCCCTGGAAGGATATTTGGTCGGCAGGGCAGGCGGTGGGCGCGATTCAAAAGATTCAGCCTGTAGTAGAACTGGTGGCCGATCTGCGCCTTGAGTACGCGCAGGTTGTTGACGAGGAGCGTAACGCAGCGAACCCCTGGATAGACAGTCTTATTGCGAGACAGGTTATTGGCGATTTGCGCCAGTGAAAAGGAACACGAGCATGGCCCAATTACGCAACGACATGGTAACGTTCGCGCTGGAGACGCGGAATAACCCCTACCTGTTTGGCAAATACGCGCCGATTGATACCGAGATTAGCGCCGATTGCCTGGAGGTGATTGGCGAGGTGCCCAAAGACCTCAATGGGGTCTATGTGCGCAACGGCCCCAATCCGCGCTACCCGATGCGCGGGCGCTATCATTGGTTTGATGGCGATGGCATGATGCACGCCGTCCACATCCGCGATGGCAAGGTGACGTATCGCAACCGCTGGATTCGCACCACCAGCCTGGAGCGCGAGCGGGCGGCGGGCAGTGCCCTCTGGACAGGCCTGCTGGAGCCAGTCACGCACAACCCGCCCGGCGTGCCCTATAAAGATACCGCCAATACCGATGTCGTCTTTCATAACTGCCAACTGCTGGCGCTGTGGTATCTGGCAGGCAAGCCCTACGCGATGGACCCCGTGACGCTGGAGACGAAGGGCGTCGAGGATTTTGGCGGCAAGCTGCGCGGCAACATGTCGGCGCACGCCAAAGTGGATGAGCATACCGGCGAATTGATGTTCTTCGATTACGCGCCGCGCCCGCCGTATATGACCTATGGCGTTGTTTCGGCCAGCGGCGAATTGACGCGCGCTGTGCCCATCGATCTGCCGGGGGCGCGCCTGCCGCATGATATGGCGATCACCGAGCATTACTCCATCTTGTTTGATCTGCCACTCTTTGCCGATTTAGAGGCGCTGCGCAACGGGCGCTATCGGGTGGAGTTTCACCGCGAACTGCCCAGCCGCTTCGGCATTCTGCCGCGCTACGGCGATAACGCGACGATTCGCTGGTTTGAGGCCAGCCCCTGCTATCTCTATCACACGATCAATGCCTGGGAGGCGGGCGATGAGATCATCCTGGACGCCTGCCGGGTGAAGCGCCCGAACCCACCGGAGACCGTCGAGGCCGGGAAGCTGGAGCGCATGCTGTCCTTCCTGCGGCTGGACGCGCATCTCTATCGCTGG
>Ga0070730_10002671_pt1 | contig 16159 bp, 12 predicted proteins | sample Coa_R1_3_FD_66447 | JGI IMG/M metagenome (GOLD analysis project Ga0070730, IMG submission 66447) | Surface soil microbial communities from Centralia Pennsylvania, which are recovering from an underground coalmine fire - Coalmine... | ecosystem: Environmental > Terrestrial > Soil > Unclassified ...
CCGCATCGTCTATCTCTCATCGATGAGCGTACGCGAAGACCTCGCCCAACAGAGCGATCCGATTACCGCCTTTCACGCTGCCATCGAGCGGATGATCGAGCAATCCGGCCTGGAGTGGACCTTCTTGCGTGTTAGTGGGCTGGCAACCAACACGCTAGGCTGGGCGCAACAGACCCGCTCCTCTAATGTCGTGCATTGGCCCTATGGAGCGGCAACCAGGTCGCTGATCCATGAGAAGGATATCGCATCTGTGGCAGTTCGTGCGCTGACAAATTCTAAACATACTGGAGCAAAGTATATCCTGACCGGCCCCCAGGCGCTGACCCAGGTCGAGCAGGTGCACGCCATCGGTGAGGCGATTGGACGCCCCTTGCGGTACGAAGAAATCTCACCAGAGATCATCCGGCAGCAGATGCTCACCCAAATGCCATCCGCAGTAGTGGATGGTATGCTCAAAGCCTGGGCTGGCTTCGCAACCAAACCGGAGCCAGTCTCACACACAGTGGAAGAGATCACCGGAACGCCAGCGCACACCTACAGAGAATGGGCCATCGACCACGCCAGCGCTTTCCGCTGAGGGCTGCTGCCCAAAAAATCCATCCATGCAAAACAAGCATTTCAGGAAAATTCATTATCCCCTCTGAAGTGTAATTTTGTAATTCTGTAATTTTTGGCTCTCAACCCGCTTCAGAGGCCGGTCTAGCAAAATTACAGAAAATTACACTTAAGAAAAGTGTAATTTTCTGTAATTTTCTTACGTGGGGTCTTATCTGCTTGCAGATGAAAATACACCATTACATTGGCTCGTACAGAATCACTCCATCATCTGTACGCACCTGCTTCACCTGTCCCTTATAGCGCAGATATTCCAGGTGGGAGATGATTTCAGCGGTGGCCATACGGCGCGCCTCATCGTTTCTCAGGCGATTGCCAAAAAGCTGCTCGGTAAGTTGATAGGCGTGTTGGGGTTGTTCTCTGAGCAGGGAGAGGATATGGGCCAGGCGCTCATCGTGGTGGTCCTCGATCTCGGTAACACGCCCGGCAAGGTCGGCGAACGGTTCGCCATGCCCTGGTAACACAATCGTTGCGGGCAGGGGCGCCACCTTTGCCAGGGAGTCAAGATAGTCCCCCAGCGGATTTGGGCGCTCATGGGGAGAGTAGAGCCCGACGTTGGGTGTGATGCGCGGCAACACATGATCGGCGGCGATGAACACTCCATCGCGCTCGCGGAACAGGCAGATCTGTCCATCGGAATGACCCGGCACCCAGATTACCTTATAGCGTTCGCCCGCCAGCTCAAGCGCCTGTCCATCCTCGACTGGCGTGATGGCTTCATGAGCAGGCGCGCGAATAATCATACGCGTCGCTTTGGGATCGGCCTTCATAAACCAGAGTTCGGTATGCGTCAGCCCATGCTGGGCGAAGAAATTGGAGACGCGATTGAACCGCTCAGGCAGCGCACCTGCCCAGTTAATCTGCAGCACAGCCTCATCAATCGGATGCATATAGACCGCCGAGCCGCTCTCTTCCTGCAATTCGCCTGACAAGCCAATATGGTCGGGATGGTGATGTGTCAGCACAAGACTCTGCAGGTTGGTCAGATGCAGTCCCGCACGCTCCAATCCACGCTGGAAGGCGGCCCGGGCGTCAGGCGTTCCCATGCCCGCGTCGATCAGCGTCCAGCCGTCATGTCCCACTAATGCGTAGACATTGACTGTGCGCAGAGGAAACGGAATCGGCAATACAATCTTCCAGATGCCAGGGGCAACCTCACGCGCTTCTGGGAGTTCTTCGTCCCTTTTATGTGTCACTACCGGCTCTTCTTTTTCCGATGCTCCCGTTGATGGAATGTGCTGCATGCAATATTGATCCTTTGTTTCTGCCAGGTGCTACAATAACAACCAATCACCTTCAGATTGTATGGTCCCGCCCGCGCTTCTGTCAAATTATCGTGTCCACTATCATTGATGAGTCAGATATAGTGCGAAAAAGACGAGCTTATCTCCTCTATTAGAATGCTATCAACCCTGCTCTCAAGCCAGCAGACCCTGAGATTTTTATTCAATTTTCTAACTCTATAATTGGTGTGAATTGGCTTCTGGAGCGGATCCACTGCGTGTACGCTCTCTACAGGCGTAGTGACACGCTTGTATTTCTCAAATTCGCATGCTATACTCCTAAACGGCAGTGAGGTTGTAATACCGCTCTACAGGCCCAACAGTAAATAGATTGGGACGAAAAGCGGATATGTGTTGATTGTTGCAAGGAGGATTTTGAAACCATGGCCGAAGATAAGGCAGTCACAACCATTGGTCGGCAGGAGCTTTCAAAGCGCATTGCCAAACAGGCGAAAGTATCCCAGAAGGAGGCGGCTGTAGTGCTGGAAGCAACCCTTGATGCTATCCGTGAAGCACTTCAGGAAGGTGATGAGGTCCGTTTAGTCGGCTTTGGCTCTTTTAAGGTGCGCCAGAGTGCCGCTCGTAAGGGGGTCAATCCACGCGACAGAAAACCTATCGAGGTGCCCGCGAAAGAACGCGTGCGCTTCTTCCCCGGAAAAGAACTCTCAGAGGCCGTTGTCAAAAAGTAGTACGTAGTCAGTTTCTCACTGCCAACACAGAATCACCCCTGGTAAGCATCAGGAGAGATGGGCGCAGTTTATCGCCCACCTCTCACGCCATGCACTATCAGGGGTGATCCACGTCTCAGCAGCATTCAGTCAATGGTACCTCCACCTTGTGCTATGGCATCCCAACCAGTTATAAGGTAAAATAGAGAAGATTTGAGTAAGAACAGAGACACAATGATGTGTCACAAGCAGACACTCACTACATACACCGTCGTATGCGCAAAATTTACCTACACAACTATCACGATTCATACACACAAGGGGGGCCTATGGCGATCAGCAATGCGACGCTAGCCGGGTTAACTCGAACACAACTCATGGATATGCACTACATGATGGCACTGTTGCGGCGTTTTGAGGAGAAAAGTGCAGAGGAATATACACGTGGTAAAATTGGTGGATTTATGCACCTCTACATTGGTCAGGAGGCGATTGGTGTTGGCAGTATCGCCGCGCTACGCCAGAGCGACAAGGTGTTGTGCAGCTACCGGGAACATGGGCATGCACTCGCCAAGGGCATGAGCCCCCGCGCGGTTATGGCTGAATTGTTCGGCAAAAGCACCGGTTGTAGTAAGGGAAAGGGCGGCTCTATGCACATGTGGAGCACGGAACTGGGTCTGCTTGGCGGCAACGGGATTGTCGCGGCCCAATTGCCGATTGCCGCTGGCGTCGCGCTGGCCGCACAGTATCGTGGCGAAGATACCGTGACAGCATGTTATTTTGGCGATGGCGCTGTGGATGAAGGCGCCTTCCATGAATCTCTGAACCTGGCATCTCTCTGGAAATTACCCGTTCTCTACATCTGCGAAAACAATCAGTACGCGATGGGCATGGCGGTCGAAAAAGCCTGGGCCGTCGATAGCCTTACTCCACGTGCCGCAGCACATAATATCCCCTACGAGCAGGTAGATGGCATGGATGTTATCGCCGTCTATGAGGCCACCAAACGCGCGGCTGAACGGGCACGCAGCGGTCAGGGCCCAACCCTGCTGGAGGTCAAAACCTACCGCTTCCGCGCCCACTCGATGACGGACCCCGCCTATTATCGCACCCGCGAAGAGGAACACCAGTGGCGTAACACCCGCGATCCGATTGGTATCTTCGAGAAAATGCTGTTGGACCACGCTCTGGGCACGCAGACGGAGTTTGATGAGAATGATGCCAGGGCGACTGAGGTATCGGAAGATGCGGCAGAGTTCGCGGCCAACAGTCCCGACCCCTCGCTCGACGAACTCTATACCGATGTCGTGGTCGATAACTCCACTGCCATCACCTACCGCTACGAGAGGAAGTAACATCTATGCGCACACTGACGTATCGTGACGCGCTGCGCGAGGCTATCCGCGAAGAGATGCAGCGCGACGAGCGTGTTTTTATTCTGGGTGAAGATATTGCCGGCTACGGCGGAACATATGCCGTCACCAAAGGTCTGTTCGAGGAATTTGGCGAGAAGCGCGTGCGTGATACTCCCCTGGCGGAAGAGGTCATTACTGGGGCTGCCATCGGGTCCGCGTTGGGCGGCCTGCGCCCCATCCTTGAGATTATGACGATCAACTTCAGCCTGCTGGCGATGGATCTCATCGTCAATAGTGCCGCAAAATTCCGCTATATGTTCGGTGGACAAACAGAGATTCCGCTGGTTATTCGCACGGTCTCAGGTGGTGGGGCACAGCGCGGCGCTCAGCACTCGCAGATGTTTGAGTCCCTCTACGCCCACTTCCCCGGCCTGAAAGTGGTGATGCCCGCGACCCCCTATGACGCCAAAGGGATGCTGAAATCCGCCGTGCGCGATCCCGATCCCGTGCTCTTCATCGAGCATGAACTGCTCTATAATGTCAAAGGCGAGGTACCCGATGAGGGCGTTGAGTACACTGTCCCAATCAATCTGGCCGATGTGAAACGCGAGGGACGCGATGTGACAATTGTAACCTTCTCGCGTATGCTCCATATTTCCTTACAGGCCGCCGCCGATCTGGCTCAGGCAGGGATCGAGGCCGAGGTCATTGACCTGCGCAGCATTCGTCCCATCGATATCGATCTGATTGTCGATTCAGTCAAAAAGACCAACCGGGTGGTGATTGCTGAAGAGGGCTGGAAATACTACGGCACCGGTCAGGGCCTGGCCGCGCTCATCTATGAGCATGCCTTCGATTATCTGGATGCCCCTATTCAGCATGTGAATGGCGCCGATGTTCCAATGCCTTACTCCAAGGTGCTCGAACGGGCCGCTCTCCCCACCAGGACCGACGTTATTGACGCGGTAAAGGCTATTGTGCCTGCCGCCCTCGCTCGTCGCTAGAATAAGGTATGACACATGAAAACTGTAGAAATGCCCAAATTGGGCGACACCATGGAAGAAGGCAAGATCCTTCACTGGCTGAAAAAAGAGGGCGAGACGGTCAAGAAGGGCGAGCCCATTGCCGAGGTTGAGACTGATAAGGTCAATATTGAGATCGAGTCTTTCTCCAGCGGCATCCTGCGCAAAATCCTGGTCCAGGAAGGCTCCTCCGCGCCAATTGGCGCGGGAATCGCGCTCGTCGGCACTGCCGATGAGCCCCTGCCAGGGGACACGGGTAACACGGCCAGCGCTACAGCCACCGCCCAACCAACGCAGTTGGGAGTTGACGTAAACCTTGGATATAGCGAGATCCAGAGCAGTAACGCGATAAGCACAGTTTCAGCGAGAGCTTCGGCAGTGGCTCAGAGCAGCGCTGTGGAGCGCGGACGCGTCTTCATTTCGCCCATCGCACGCCGCCTGGCTGAGGAGTATCAGCTGGATTATACGCGCTTGCAGGGAACAGGCCCTAACGGACGCATCATCAAGATGGATATTGAAGCGGCTCTCGCGACCCGCCAGGCTCCGAGCGCACCGCTCGCGCAACCCGTACCAGCACTCCCGCTCATGGAGACCTATGTCGAGCCGAGGCCAGAGCCTACTGCTGTGCCGGTGGGCGACGTGGTCGAGATTCCGCTGACCGCGATGCGACGCACGATTGCCAGACGGCTCAGCCAGAGCATGCAAACAGCCCCGCATATCTACGTCACCAGCGTGATCGATACCGGCAAACTTGCCAGCCTGCGCCAGCAGATTAACGATTTTGCCGCAACCGATCCAGAGCCAGTAAAGGTCAGCTTCGATGCTTTGATCGTCAAAGCGGTCGCGCTGGCCCTGACGCGTATGCCGGAGATCAACGTCTCCTTCGCAGACGATCGCTTGATCATGAAGAAGCAGATCAATATTGGGGTCGCGGTCTCCCTGGAGCAGGGTCTGATCGTGCCTGTGATCCGCAACGCCAACCAGCGCGGCATTCTCGATATTGCCCGCGATATCCGCCGCCTGGCGGAGGCGGCGCGCACAGGCAAACTCCGACCGGAAGAATATAGCGGCGGCACCTTCACGATCAGCAATCTCGGCATGTACGATGTTGAGAGCTTCACCGCCGTGATTAATCAGCCAGAGGCAGCCATTCTCGCCATTGGTTCGATCATCCCAACCCCTGCCGTCGTTGATGGTCAGGTTATGGTGCGCGATCGCATGCACGTCACACTCTCCGCCGACCACCGGGCTATAGATGGCGCACCTGCCGCCCGCTTCCTACAGCAGCTCAAGCACTTGCTAGAGGAGCCTTTTGGCCTGCTCCTCTAATCCGGGAAACGGACTCTTTTACCTCGAATGAAGCCTGCTGACCTGGTAAGAAAAATAACGCTTACCAGGCAAGCAAGCTTCTTCTCTCCTTCACGCAAAAGCGGCATTTCCGGAATTTTGCCTACGCCCCTGGAAGTGTAAGATGAAAAAGTGTAAGATTCAGGCCTTAAACCCACTCCCCAGGCCGATCCATCCAATCTTACACCAATCTTACGTTTTTTGGAGTGTAAGATTGGTGTAAGATTCTCATCAGACCTTTTTATTGCAAAATAAGAAGGCGATCGACTATACTAGGATATGCCCGTAATAGAGTCAATTTATTGTAAGCTTATGACCTTTAACAGCTACTTAGGGAACGAGAAGATGGAAGCGTTTATGTCAACACATACTATCAACGGAGTCACGCTTGCCCTGCTACAAGGCAACATTGCAGAGGTGCAGGCCGATGCGATTGTTAACGCGGCCAACAAGGGTCTGGCAGGTGGTGGAGGCGTCGATGGCGCCATTCACCGGGCAGCCGGGCCGAGCATCATTGAGGAGTGCCGCAAAATTGGCGGCTGCCCAACTGGCAGCGCAGTTGCTACCACAGCGGGAAACCTCAAGGCTAAATATATCTTTCACGCTGTTGGCCCCATCTACGGCTACAGTGATGGCGACGAGCGCCTCCTCACCAGTGCCTACCAGAGCTGCCTCAACCTGGCCGAGCAGCACAAAATCAAGAGCATCGCCTTCCCCTCGCTCAGCACAGGCGCTTACGGCTATCCTATCACACTGGCCGCTCCCATCGCGCTACGCACAGTGATTGAGCACATCAAAAAGCCGACGAGCCTGCAACAGGTGATCTTTGTGTTATTTGGCCAGAGCACCTATCAGAAATTTGAGCAGGCGCTGGCGAAATTGCTGGCAGCATAAGCGATCTGATCCCCACTTGACAATGAATACCCATTTGCCGAAGAATACACTGAGATAAATTGCGTCTTCTATTAGAAAGTACAGACATATGCAATATTTGAAAACAGATAATGATATCGAGTTAATGCGCAAGGCTGGCCTGCTCGTCTGGGAGGCTCACCAGATTGCCGCGGGACTGGTCAGGCCAGGGGTGACGACCGCCGAGATCAACGCCGCCGTTGAAAAGTTTATTGCCGATCAGAATGCGATCCCGCTCTTCAAAGGTGTCCTGAGTTCCGACAATATTCCATTTCCAGCCGTAGCCTGCATCTCTGTGAATGAGCAGCTTGTCCATGGCATCCCAGACGGGCGCAGTTTGCAGGAAGGGGATATCGTCAGCATCGACATTGGCTGCAAACTCCATGGTTGGTGCGGCGATGCGGCCGTGACCTATCCTGTGGGCAAGATCGATCCTAAGGTGCAGCATCTCCTCGATGTCACTGAGGGTACGCTGAGCCTCGCGATTGAGCTGATCCCCCAGCGCAAAATGTGGAGCCAGGTGGCTCGGGAGTTGGAGGCCTACGTCAAGGATGCAGGCTTCTCGGTCGTTGAGGGTCTGGTAGGTCATAGTATCGGGCGGGAGATGTGGGAAACTCCACAGGTGCCCAACTACTACACTCTCCAGTACGAGGCCCTGGGCGATTTCGAGCTGAAGCCCGGGGTCGTGATTGCCGTTGAGCCAATGGTGAATATGGGGGCAAGACAGGTAAAGGTGCTCTCAGATCACTGGACCATCGCGACAGTTGATGGCAAACCCAGCGCGCACTTTGAACATACCCTGGCCATTACCAAAAAGGGCGTGCAGGTGCTCACCGCCGGACCCGATGGCAAAGCATGGGCCGTTGGTAATAACTGATGGAGTAGGAAGTGATTGCCGCACCTGGCTGGAAAAGGCAGATGCGGCAGTCCATGTTAACTCTCCTCAAGCAGGCTACACACTATGTGATGCTACGCCGCTGTGGTGATCAAAGAATCACTACGTAAGCGGGCCTCATCTACAACGTCCCGATAGCCTTGCACTAGCTGCTCCATGGCTTCGTGCCAGGTGTGACGATGTGCCTCAGTGAGTGCAGCGTCGCTCATCATGTGACGGGTCTGCTGCTCCAGGGTAAGGCGTGTCAGGTGCTCTCGATAGGCCAGCACCTGCTGCTCATGCGCTAGATCCTGCGCATCCAGCAGCAGTCCCGTCTGCTCATGCTCTACCAGATCACGCACCCCTTCAGCTTGCAGGCCCACAACGGGCAGTCCCGAGGCCATGGCTTCCAATACCACCTGCCCGAACGTCTCGGTATAGGATGGAAAGGCAAACACATCGGCTGAGGCATAGGCAGTGGCAAGCTCCTGGCCAGTCAGGTAGCCGGTAAATGTTACGGGCACGTCGGCGAGAGCCTGCTGAATCTCGGCGTGTGCCGGCCCATCGCCAACCATCACCAGATGACAGCGGCTATGGTCCATCTCGCGGTAAGCCTGCATCAGGAGCTGCAGATTCTTCTCCCAGGAAATGCGGCCAACATATAAGAGGATAACCTTCTGATCAGGCTCGCTTCTCCCTTTGAGCCAGTCGGCGCGCAGATCCGCACTTCTGCGCTCTGGCCGAAAGAGGGTCGCATCTACGCCACGTGGCCAGATGCGCAGGTTCTCAAAGCCCTGCTTGCGCAGCATTGTAGCGGTTGAGCGGGAGGGACAAAACGTTAAGTTACATTGGTTATGCATAAAGCGATTATAGACGAGCATCGGGACCGTGAGAAGCGAAAAACCAAAATGCTCACAATAGGCAGCCAGATTGGTGTGATAGGAAGAAACAATGGGTGTATTAAAAAAACGGGCAGCGGCTAAACCCGATGCCCCTAAAATGACTGGGTCCACCAGATGGATCACGTCTGGACGAAACTCGCTCAGGCGCCGCACAAACAATGGGCGGAAGAAGTTAAATTTGAGTTCGGGGTAAAAAGGGAATGGCAACCCGGCAGTACCAACGACCTGCGCCCCGGCATATTCCGCCATCCCACTTTCAGGGCCAAGCAGCAGAGCATGATGGCCATTGGCCTGTAAATGCTCCAATAGTCTTGCCAGTGTACGAGTCACGCCATCCAGTTTCGGCAAAAAATTCTCAGTGATAATCGCGATGCGCACCTTTCACCGCCTGCTTCAGCAAGAAATCTCTCAATCAGTGACGAGGCATCATCAGATAAAAGGGCCGATGATGTATCCCTACACAAACATAGCACGTTGTAGTTAGTGGGGAATTAAGGGGGTTTTAGGTTTCTGTAAAGCCCTGACTAAGAGTCGGTTAAAGACCTGCCTGTACACCTGCCAAATGTACTACCACATGCTATCGAACGAGCATAGTAGTGGACAATCACGCTATGATTGGCTATATTTAATCCCAAGTATATTTTTTTGTATCGTTATGACTGGCAAAAAAGAAAGAAGGGCATCCCCTACAACTTTATATATACAATCAGGGGAAAGCATACAAAAGAGGGACTCTGCAAGAGGTTCTCGGTAGTTAGAGAATGAAGGAAGCAGGTAAGCTACGTGAATCGTCAATATCCGCCAATGAATCCTGAGGAAGATGGGTATCCTCGGCAAAACCCGCAGGCCCCAGCCTCTCCACAATGGCCAGGGGTAGGGACCTCGCCTGCGTCATCTAATCAGTCGCGCGAAGCATCACCGGCACCAATACCCCATCCACCGACAACTACGAGAAAAGGGCTCTTATCTGGCTGGAAATCCGGCGATCTACCTTACGCGAGTCCCGCCGCAACCTCTCTCGCCACCCAGAATCCTGCCAGCTCGCAGATCGGGGCGCGGACAACGACGGATCCACTTGCAGACTATAGCAATATACAGGGATTTGCACCTAATCAGAGTATGCCACCATCTAGAGCAGGCACAATGCCACCGGCGCGGCAAGACGGCATGCCCAATCAGGCACAACAAATCCCATTTAACACCTATGGAGCAGCTCCCACGGCATTCGCTCCTTCCGCCCCTCCACCGTCCCGACCCTATGGCGCGCCAAACAACACACCGCCCTGGCCACAAGCGCCCATGCCAGTTGGGCCCAACTATCCCAATAACCAGAGCAACACTGGCTTCCCCACTAATGGAAGTTATGCAGGCAACACCGGCTTCCCTACTAATAGCGGTTACGCGGGGAACTCTTTCCAGCAACAACGCTATACAGGCAATCTATCACCAATGGCCGTGATGCAACGTCAAGAACCGGTCAGGACACCTCTGCCTGTACAGAAGAAAAAAAGACGCGTCCCGATCTGGGCTCGTGTTGTCCTTGGGATCCTGATCTTTTTCCTGACAGCTGGTGGAGTAGGTTATGCCTACTATCAAACCCATTATGCTGCGGCTCTTACTCAGATTACTGGCCAGCAAGCGATCCACCAGTATGCGAATAAAGCTGGAGATACGACAACACAATCCAATACCAACGCCAATACTGGCGATATATTGAGTGGTAATAGCATCAATATTCTACTCCTGGGCAGCGACGATGATGGGAAAGGGAATGATGAAGTTACTGGTACGCCGCTAACACAAACCGATATCATCGTGCATATCGATCCCACAGCCAAAACGGTGGCCATGATCTCCATTCCACGTGATTTGCAGGTCACTGATCCGGTCACTGGAGCGCGCCCAAAGCTTGATGGCGTTTTTAGCGCTGGCTATCGGGGCAACTCTGTCGCGGAAAAAGTGGCATCAGGCGCCGGCAGGGTTGAGGATGCCATTCAGTATAACTATGGTATTCACATTGATCACTACGCCTGGGTTGGTCTTAAAGGCTTTGTCAAAGTGGTGGATACCGCCGGTGGAGTGGACGTGGATGCCATCCACCCGATCGTGGATGACAACTATCCCAACGATGTGGCGAATGGTCAGGATATCTATAGCTACAAACGCTTATATATCGCGCCCGGCCCTCAGCATATGAATGGTATACAGGCGCTTGAATATGTGCGTTCGCGTCACGCCGACCTGATTGGTGACTTCGGGCGTTCGGCCAGGCAGCAGCAGGTGCTAAGCCAGTTGAAAGCCAAGCTGGCCACTCCTGAGATTGTCAATAAGGCTCAAGATCTGCTAAATGAACTGGTCGGCTTCGTCCAGACCGACTTGAACATCACTGACATGGTCAAGATGGCAAATTTCGCGCGCAGCCTCGATATGAATAAGATGAATCGGCTCACGCTGAGTCCACCATTCTCCAGCGCCAGCGGCACCAATACAAACTATCTGCCAAATTGCAGCCTGATTGTCCCGGCGCTGAATAAGGTTTTCGGGCCTCAGGCCAAGTGTCTAGCGCAGGTGGCTATTCCTGACTCAAACAACACAAATAACACAAATGGTACGACCAATACACCAACGCCAACGGCATCAGGGCAACCAACGCCAACGCCTGGAGCTACACCCAGCCCCACTCCAACTAAGAAGAAGAAGAACAATGGCGGTGGCGACATCTTACAGGCCTTCAGCTGGCCTGATGCAAGCCAGATTAGCATATTCGATCCAACTAATCCGAGCGCTATCCGCAGCATCCTTGACGTGATGTTCCTGACAACGTTTGAATCATTGGATGCTGTACAAGTCTAATAAACAACCATCCCACGTAGGGTGAGGCTTTCAGTCAAAAATTTCGCATATAGCGTTAACAAATCAGATAATGCTCCCACTAGAATGTATGGGATAACGATAACGATGACGAAGATATTCAAACAATGGCATCTACTAATTTTACTGGCAATCCTGGCACTGAGTTTACAAAGTTGCATGGGCATTGGCGATAATGGTCAATTTAAGACGACCAACGTCAACAATCAGAATGGCAGCCAGAACGGGCTTGGCATCAATGCGACCGATCAGGCTAAGTTCAGCGGTAAGATCTACTTTGTGAGTGGGGGAAACCTTTACGTGCTCGATGGGGCCGATACTACCCATACCCCACGCCAGTTAACAAGTAAATTGGAGGTTCACGATCCCGCTGTCTCGCCCGATGGCAAGCAGATCGCCTTTATCGCTCGTTACCCGAACTACTCCGACCTGATGCTGATGTCCTCGGATGGCGGCAACCAGCACATCCTGCGCTCAGGCAACGGTAAATATGTGATCAATCCTAACACCGGGCTCTGGAACAGCACCCACGTCTGGTACATGCAGCCATCCTGGAATCCCGATGGCAAGCACCTGCTCTTCCTCAGCGATCTGGGGAAAAGCTTCATCAATCCCGGCGTCGACGCCTTTATGCTCGATCTACAGGTCTATGCCATCTCGCTTGACAACCCTGGCATTCAGCAGCCGCAGTCGATCGCCTACGCCGTTTACGGTGATGGTGGCCTGCGCGATGCCAGCTACCGTCCAGGTCACACCGACCAGCTTGTCTACACCGGCTACAAATATGGCGGCAATAATACCGACCAGCTCATCCAGATCTATCTGGAAGATCCCAACGCCATCGCCAATCATCCCTACAAATACCATGCGGGAGCATCTGGTATCGAGGTCGATCCCGGCGTGGCCCTCACCCCTGATAACCCTCAGATAGCTAATCATGAGCCGGCCTTCTCGCCCGATGGCAGCTCTATCCTCTACACTCGTCGCGAAAACGCCACGCAAACCAGCATGTATATTATGCCAGTTGCCGAGAACATCACCGCCGATCCCAATAATCCTGTCGTGATGAAGAAAGCACTGGACCCCTATAACCAATCATCGAAATTGCTCACAGACGAGTATATCAGCCACCCGATCTGGTCGCCTGATGGCAAACAGGTTGCCTATATTGGCTATGCCAACAACAATTTTGATATCTGGTTGGCTACCCTGGTCAAAGACCCGAAAACAGGCGCCTACAGTCTCAAAACCGATAGCAAGGTACAGCTAACGAACGCCAATGGCCTGCTCGACGGCAACTCACGTCCATGCTGGACTCCCTAACCTAGAGATGGTATACTAGCCTGAGAATGGACATGATACATCTGTCCCTATGAGAGACGGCGGACACGATATATCTGTCCCTACAAGGGTATCTCTATGGTGTATTCGCGAAGGTCGCTTGAGGTGGAACGTTGAACCAATTAGAAGGTACATTGATTGCCGGACGGTACGAGATTCGTGAGCATATCGCCACTGGTGGTATGGCGAGCGTTTTTAAAACCTGGGATCACCGTGTGGAACGGATCGTGGCGATCAAGGTCCTGCGGTCCCTGGATAAAAATGATCTTCGCGCCGTCGAACGCTTCCGCCGCGAGGCTCGCGCCGCCGCTGCCCTCGCTCACCCCAATGCGGTTACCATTTATGATTTCGTTGAAGAGTTGGGCCAGTATTTTCTTGTCATGGAATATATCCATGGTCCGACATTGAAGCAACTTATTGGCCAACGTCGTCAGATGCAGGCGCGCGAGGCCATCGAGGTCGCGGCCCAGGTCTGCGCCGTCCTGCAGGTTGCCCATGCTCGTGGCTTTATTCATCGTGATATTAAACCACAGAATATCATGCTGGCCTGGAGCGGCAATGCGGCTGGAGGGCTGGGCGATGGGGGCGCATGGGTGAAACTGACCGATTTTGGGATTGTACGTGTGGCTGAGGATCAGGGTCTGACCAATAGTGGGATTGTGCTGGGCACCGCCGACTACCTCTCACCAGAACAGGCCAGAGGCGAGACCTTAACTGCCTCCTCTGATCTCTATTCGCTTGGCGTCGTGATGTTTGAAATGCTGACGGGACGACCTCCCTTTATGGGGCCCACAGCCGTCTCTATCGCTATGCAGCATGCCACCACGAACCCGCCGCCACCGCGCCAGTTCAACGCCAGCATTCCGCCCGCCGTTGAACAACTGGTTCTGCGCACCTTGCAAAAAGAGCCAGAAGACCGCTTCGATTCAGCAGTGGAGATGCAACAGGCACTGCGCCAATGCGCTAAAGAGTTAACACGAGGCAAAGCGACAACGCAATCCGCCCAAGCGTATCCACGCTCTTATCCGAATAATGATCCGAGGAAGCTTCCTCCGTCGGGACGCGGGCAATACTCAACATAATTGCGCGTGCCATGTATACTAGCTCTAGCAGGCCCGCTACTATGGGACTTCATGCCCATAGGCACTGATTTCCTGAACTTATTATAGAGGGTGCAAGGTCATACTTGCTATTTATGGAAAAAAATTGTATGGAACACACTCAGATCACAACATCGCAGGCACCAGCCGCTATTGGTCCTTATAGCCAGGCCATTCGCTGCGGACAATTTCTTTATACTTCCGGCCAGATTCCGCTCGACCCCACTACTGGTGAGATGGTCGGCGAGGATGTACAGAGCCAGACACATCGGGTGCTGCAAAATCTACAGGCCGTGCTCAGCAGCGCCGGTTCGTCCCTCAAGAGCGTTATTAAGACGACAGTCTTTCTCACCAGCATGAGTGACTTCCAGGCCATGAACGCTGTCTACGCGACCTATTTTTCTGGCATAGCGCCAGCACGTTCCACCGTAGCTGTCGCGGAGTTACCACGCAAGGCCCTCGTCGAGATTGAGTGCGTCGCGCTCATTGAGGACTAAGCCATGGGAGAAGACTGGTGAACACTGCTACTATCTGGCGTACAACCCTTGAACGCCTGGAGAGAACGCCTCTCGATGAGACCAGCAAGGCAGGGCTACAAAACGCGCAATTGGCAAGCGCTCCCTCTGCCAGTGCCGATGATATCGATGCCTCCCTCACTGGACCGGAGCAAGGGGTCTATTTTACGCTGCAGGTCTCTAACGAGCTGGCCCGCAATCTGATCAATACGCGCTGGCGCCGCTCGCTGGAGGACATTCTCGCTGATGTTACGGGCCTGCCTGTAACGCTTTCGGTGATGCCTGCCTCTGAGCAAGCTAACTCAACGCAAGCGCCGCCTGCTCGTCAGGATATGCGCGACCATCCCTCAATGTCATCCAGCCAGGCTCCCAGCTCTCAACAAAATTATGCCTACTATGACCTGCACAGAAAGATGCCGGTCCAGCCTGAACTACAGTATATGAACGGAGGGGAAGCGTTTGAGGAATGGGATAACGAGCAGCGTGCCAATATTTTGATGCATAACCGGCTCAATCCTCGCTATACGTTTGAGGCTTTTATCGTTGGCAATAGCAACCGCCTGGCGCACGCCGCATCTCTGGCAGTGGCGGAGGCGCCCGGGGAATCATACAATCCCCTCTTCCTTTATGGGGGCGTGGGATTGGGCAAAACCCACCTCTTGCATGCGATTGGACACCAGGGAGTTCAGACTGGCCTGGCCGTCCTTTACGTCTCCTCCGAACAATTTACCAATGAGATCATTAACGCTATTCGCTACCGCACGACGGAGGAGTTTCGCGCCAAGTATCGCTCAGTCGACATCTTGCTGGTGGATGATATTCAATTTATCGCGGGCAAAGAATCGACCGAGGAAGAGTTTTTCCATACCTTCAATAGCCTGCATGAGATGAGCAAACAGATCGTGATTTGTAGCGATCGTCCTCCGAAGGCCATTGTCAGCCTGGAGGAGCGCTTGCGCTCACGTTTCGAGTGGGGCCTGATCGCCGATATTCAACCACCCGATCTGGAGACGCGTATGGCCATTCTGCGCGTCAAGGCCGATCTGCTGCATTATCGGGTTCCCGATGATATCATCTCCTACATCGCGGGCCGCGTGCAGACAAACATTCGCGAACTGGAAGGCTGCCTCAATCGTCTGATGGCCTTTCAACAGCTACATCGCACCGACCTGACGATGGATGTGGCCCGCGCCGCCATGTCATCACTGGGCAACGATACCAGAGAGTCGCGCCTGAATAGCCGTCAGATTGCGCAGGCTGTGGCAGAATATTATCATGTCTCATTGGAGGCCATGTGCGGCAAGCAGCGCGATAAACATATTGTGATGCCGCGCCAGATCGCTATGTATCTGAT
>Ga0070730_10002672_pt1 | contig 16157 bp, 12 predicted proteins | sample Coa_R1_3_FD_66447 | JGI IMG/M metagenome (GOLD analysis project Ga0070730, IMG submission 66447) | Surface soil microbial communities from Centralia Pennsylvania, which are recovering from an underground coalmine fire - Coalmine... | ecosystem: Environmental > Terrestrial > Soil > Unclassified ...
GACCGTTGAGCCATCAAAAAATGTCTGATTACGTTCGGGTCATGATCTCAATCGCGGCTCAGTGGCGCGTGGTGCGCGCCGTGGGTCCTTCGGCGCTGGCCCTGGCAGGCGTGCCGGTCACCGGTCCGGCCAGGCCCAAGGGGCGGAGCGCGCGAGCCAACAAGACCAACCAGCAGCAGGTTGCGCCCGAAACGGCGCAGCCCAAGAACGGACATAAGACCTGGAAATGAAGTCCGGCGGCGCTGGCACGGGAATTGCTGTGACTCTTCAGACGCGTGCTTTGGCGCCGAGCGGGCTGATTGGACCCATTGGACCCATTTCTCAATTCCGCCTATGACGACTGTTGAACTGACTCATACCGAACAACCCGTCCGCAAGAAGCTCTTCGGCCTGCCGATTGACTTCCTGTTGATCGTCATCGTCGGCGCCCTGGTGGCCTTTGGCTTGATGATGGTCTACTCCACCACCTTCGACTGGTCCTACCAGTCCTATGGCGACCCGTCGCTGATCTTCTTCCGGCAGGTGCGCTGGCTGGGCATCGGCCTGGTGTCCATGACGCTGACAGCCATCATGCCCTACCGCTGGTGGCGGCACCTGGCCGTTCCCGTCATGGGCCTCACCCTGGCTTTATTGGTCCTGGTCCAGCTCATCGGCGCGGTTAAGTTCAATGCTCAGCGCTCGCTCTTCAATGGCTCGGTTCAGCCGTCCGAGCTGGCCACTCTGGCTACCATTATCTACCTGGCCGTCTGGCTCGACTCGAAAAACGATCGCTTGCACGACCTGAGCTATGGGGTTGTGCCCTTCGGCATCATCGTTGGGGTGATCGCGGGCCTCATCTTGCTCCAGCCCGACCTGTCGGCGGCGGGCATGTTGGTCATGATCGCCGTCGTTATGTTCTTTATCGGCGGCGCCGACATTGTGCAGATGGGCCTGGTGGCCGCGGTTGGCTCCGTGGCCGGCTTCATCGTACTGCAAGTCAACGCCACGGGCCGCCAGCGGCTGGCCGAGTACTTCGCCGGTATCAAGGACGTCACGCAGGCCTCCTGGCAATTACAGCAGGCCGCCATCGCCTTCGTCAACGGCGGCATATTCGGCCGCGGGTTGGGCGAAAGCCATCAGAAATTTGGCTTCCTGCCCACCCCACACACCGACGCGATCTTCGCCGTCATCGGCGAGGAGCTGGGGCTCATCGGCTGCATCGCCGTCATCTTACTGTTTGCGGCGTTGGCCTGGCGCGGCTTTCGCATCGCCACGGGCGCGCGCGATCAGTTGGGTGCTGTGCTGGCCTCGGGCATCATCTGCTGGGTCATCCTGGCCGCCGCCCTCAACATCGCCGTCAACCTGGGACTGTTTCCCTATTCCGGCCACGCGCTGCCGCTCATCAGCTATGGAGGCTCCAGCATGGTGGTCACGCTCACCGGCATGGGTATTTTGTTGAGCATCTCGCGCCGGGAGAAGCGCGACGAAAAAATTCCGCGCCGCACGCTCGCTAACGGCCCCGCCTGGAGCTGGACCCAGCGCCTGAGCGACGCCATCAAACCGAATGCGGCTCCTAATCTCGGCCGGCGGAACGGGCGGAGGAGTATATCCCGCTCTGTCGGTCGCGACGATAGCGAAGAGTAATTGGCAATTGGCAATTGGTAAGGACCTGGAATTACCAATTGCCAATTACCAATTACTGTGGGTGGGTAGTTATTCCGGCCTGGAAGCCGATCTAGTCACCCGCGCCGGCCTGCCCTTCCGGGCCATTCACGGGGCCGGCGTACACGGGGTGGGGTGGCGGCTGCCCTTAAACGCGCTGGACCTGGTGCGCGGCCTGGCCGAAGCGCTGGGCCTGGTGCGGGCCTACCAACCGGAGGTGGTGTTCGTCACTGGCGGTTTCATCACCGCCCCGGTGGCGGTGGCGGCCTGGCTCAACCGGGTGCCGGTGCTGGTTTATCTGCCCGACATCGAGCCCGGCCTGGCGGTGCGGCTCATCGCCCGGCTGGCGCGGCGCATCGCGGTGACGGTGGACGACTCGCGCAGCTTCTTTCGTGGGCAAGCGAGCAAGGTCGTCGTGACCGGCTACCCCACCCGGCCGGGGCTGGAGGCGGTGTCGCGGGCCGGGGCCCGGGCTGCCCTGGGTTTGGAAGCGGAGCGGCCGGTGGTGCTGGTGACGGGCGGCAGCCGCGGGGCGCGCAGCCTTAACCGGGCGGTGTTCAAGGCGCTGCCCGATTGGTTGAAGGATTACCAGGTGGTTCATCTGAGCGGGCAACTCGATTGGCAGGAAGCGGAACAGGCGCGGGCGGCGCTGCCGGCCGAGCGGATGGCTCGTTATCACGCCTATCCCTTCGTGCATGAAATGGGCCAGGCGCTGGCCGCGGCGGATTTGGTGGTCTCGCGCGCGGGCGCATCGGCCTTGGGCGAGTATCCGCTGTTCGGGCTGCCGTCCATCCTGGTGCCCTATCCGTATGCCTGGCGCTACCAGAAGGTGAACGCCGATTATCTGGCCAGCCGCGGGGCGGCGCTGCGGCTGAACGATGAGGACCTGCCCGAGCGGCTGGCGGCCACCGTGCGCGCCCTGCTCGACGACCCCCAGCGGCTGGCGGCCATGCGCGCGGCCTCGCGCGCGGCGGCCCGGCCGGGAGCGGCGCAGGCCATTGCCGCCGAGCTGGCGCAACTGGCTGGGGCGCCAGCCGGGTCGCCGGGAGCGGCGCCACCATGATGACGCTGACGGCCGTCTTTTGGATGTACATCATCCTGTTTGGCATCGTCGGCGGCTTTCGCGGTTGGGCCAAGGAGTTATTGGTGATCTTCAGCATCTTGCTGGCGATTGCCATCGACACGGTGCTGCTGACCTATGTGGAACCGGTGCGCATCATCATGACCGCCAAGCCGGGCATTACTCAGTTCGCGCTGCGCGCCGGGCTGTTGCTGACCTTGACTTATTTCGGTTACCAGACGCCCAACCTGCCCGCTTTCGCGAGCGGCAAGTTTGCCCGCGAGAAGCTGCAAGACCTTTTGCTGGGTGTGGCGCTGGGCTTCGTTAACGGCTACTTCATCGCGGGCTCGGTCTGGTACTACATGCACCAGGCCAATTACCCGCTGCCCTACGTCACCCCGCCCACCGATCCGAACGTGGCGGTGACCTACATGAAGTACATGCCGCCGGTGCTGTTCGGGATACCGAACATTTATTTCGCCATCATCGCGGCGTTTGTGTTTGTGATTATCGTGTTTGTTTAGGACGAAGAGACGAAGGACGAACACAATAACATGCCTCATGTCCATCTCGTCGGCATCGGCGGCAGCGGTCTCTCGGCCATCGCCCAGGTCTTGCTCGAGTCGGGTTACGACGTGAGCGGCTCGGACGAAGTGCTCTCGCCGTTTGCCCGGTCCCTGGCCGCCCGCGGCGCGAAGGTTTTCCAGGGCCATGCCGCCGAGCAGCTCGATGGGGCCGAAATGGTCATCGTGTCCGCGGCGGTGCCAGCCGATAACCCCGAGGTGATGGCCGCCCAGGCGCGCGGCATACCGGTGCTCAAGCGCGCCGATTTCCTGGGCCAATTGATGGAAGGCCGCCAGGGCATCGCGGTGGCCGGCACGCACGGCAAGACCACGACCACCGGCCTGATCGCGCTGCTGCTCGACCGGGCCGGGCTCGACCCGACCTTTATCGTCGGCGGCTGGCTGGCCGATTATGAAACCAATGCGCGCGCCGGCCACGGCCGGCCCTTCGTGGTGGAAGCGGACGAATACGACCGGATGTTTTTGGGCCTCAAGCCCACGGTGGCGGTGGTGACAAACGTTGAGCACGATCATCCTGACTGTTATCCGACCCTGGCAGATATGCAAGAAGCGTTCCGCGCCTTCGTGAATTTGCTGCCGGCCGGCAGCGACCCCAACGGCGCGGCCGGTGCGGGTGGCTTGTTGGTCGGCTGCGGGCACGATGCCTTTGTGCGCGCCCTCGTCGACGAGCGCCGCGCGGCTGGCCGGCCCGCGCTCACGTATGGCTTGCGCCGCGACGATGACTTCCGCGCCGACTCGCTGCAGCTCAACGGGGCCGGCGGCTACGACTTCTTGCTGGTCAAGGGCGGCCAAACGTTGGGCCTGGCGCGCAACCGGCTGCCGGGCGAGCACAACGTGCTCAACTCGCTGGCGGCCCTGGCCGTGGCCGACCACCTGGGCGTGGCCTTCAACGACGCCCGCAACGGGCTGGCCGAGTATCGCGGCGCCGGGCGGCGCTTCGAGGTGATGGGCGAGGCCGGCGGGGTGACCTGGGTGGACGATTATGCCCACCATCCCACCGAGATCCGCGCCACGCTGGCCGCGGCGCGCCGGCGCTTCGCCGCCCACCCGCTATGGGTGATGTTTCAGCCGCACACCTACTCGCGCACGCGCGCGCTGCTGGCCGGCTTTGCCGAAGCCTTTGCCGATGCCGATCACGTGGTGATCGTGGACATTTATCGCTCGCGCGAAGCGCCGGACCCCGGCATCAGCGCCGAGGACATCGTGCGCCGCATGGACCATCCTGACGCGCGCTATGTGCCGGCCCTGGATGAGGCGGTTGATTATTTGCTCGAGCGGCTGCATGCGGGCGATGTGCTGCTCACCCTGGGGGCCGGCGACGGCAACCAGGTGGGGCGGCGCGTGCTGGAGATTTTGGGAGGGAAGAGCGCGCAATGACAAGACAAGCGACGAGCAAAGCGAAGGGTCAAGCAAAACACCCGGTGAAGACGTTTGAGCGCAAGGCCGGCCGGATGCCAACGTTGCAGCGCGCCGCGCCGGCCGCCGCTGCCGCGCCCGCCGGCGCGGATAGGGCAGCGGAGCCGGATCAGCAGGCGGAGCCGGCCATGCCGGGTTTCTTGTCGCAAAAAGAAGTGCTGTTGCGGTTAGTAGAGACGCTAAAGGCGCTGTGAGCCTTTTGAGCCTGTGGGTGATGAGCGATCTGCGCGCGGCTTTTGGGACCCGGCTGAAAACCGCTGAGCCCCTGGCCCGCTATACCTCGGCCCGCATCGGCGGCCCGGCCGATTTCCTGGCCGCCGCCGACAGCGCCGGTGAGCTGGCCGAGCTGGTGCGCTCGGCCTGGCGGCTGGGCTTTCAGCCCGTCATCCTGGGCGGCGGGTCGAACGTGCTGGTGAGCGATGCCGGGGTGCGCGGGTTGGTGATCCTCAATCGCGCGCGCGCCATCGAGTTTCATGCAGCGTCCGAACAAGGCCAGCCCAGCGTGTGGGCCGAGTCGGGTGTGAACCTGGGCTCGTTGGCCCGCCAGTGCGGCGCGCGCGGCCTGGCCGGGCTGGAGTGGGCGGCCACCGTGCCCGGCACGTTGGGCGGCGCGGTATTTGGCAACGCCGGCGCCCACAATGGCGACCTGGCTGGGAATTTAGTCCTGGCAGAAATCTTGCAACAAGATGGAACCGTACGGCGTTGGTCTCAAGCGGAGCTGGGTTTTGCTTATCGCACCAGCCGCCTGAAGCAGCTCAAGGCGCAGGGCCGGTGGCACGTGGTTTTGGCGGCCGGGCTGGCGCTGAGCGCCGGCCAGCCCGAGGCATTGCAGGCCAAGGTGGATCAATTCGTGGCGCATCGCAAACGCACGCAGCCGCCCGGCGCCAGCATGGGCTCGATGTTCAAGAACCCGCCCGGCGATTACGCCGGCCGCCTGATCGAGGCGGCCGGGCTGAAGGGCGCGCGGCTGGGCCAGGTGGAAATCTCACCCCTGCACGCCAATTTCTTTGTCAACCTGGGCCAGGGCCGGGCCGACGATGTGCTGGCCCTCATCCACCAGGCGCATGCCGCCGTGCTGCACCAGTTCGGCGTGGACCTGGAGCTGGAAGTGGAGCTGGCGGGCGATTGGGGAAGGCAATGCTAAGGAAGCTCCGACTGGGTCTCATTTTCGGCGGCCGATCCGCCGAGCACGAAGTCTCCCTGCGCTCGGCGCGGTCGGTGCTCAAGGCGATCAATCGCGATAAGTACGAGATGACATTGATTGGCATCAGCAAGGAAGGCAAATGGTTGGCCGGCGCGGACCCGTTGGCGGCGCTGGCCGCCGGCAGCGGCGAAGCGGCCGCGGCCCCCGTGGCCATGCTCTCGGCCGAGCCGGGCAAGCGCGAGCTGCTGGCGGTCACCGCCAACGGCGCCGCCACGGGCGGTGCCCATACGCTCAAGCTCTCGGCCATTACCGAGCTGGACGTAGTCTTCCCCTTGCTGCACGGCCCCTTTGGCGAGGACGGCACCATGCAGGGCCTGCTGGAGCTGGCCGATCTGCCCTACGTGGGCAGCGGGGTGCTGGCCTCGGCCCTGGCCATGGACAAGGCCATGTGCAAGCAGTTGCTGCGGGCCGCGGGCTTGCGCGTCACCGATTGGCTTGTGATCACCCGCACCGACATCGAGGGCGACCCGGATGCCGCGGCTGCCATCGCGGCCGGGCGCTTCAGCTTCCCTATCTTCACCAAGCCCGCCAACCTGGGCTCGTCGGTGGGGGTGGTGAAGGCGCACGACTATGCCGAGCTGGTGGCCGGGCTGCGCGAGTCAGCGCGCTATGACCGGCGCGTGCTGGTCGAGCCGGGCATCAACGCGCGCGAGATCGAGGTCAGCGTGCTGGGCAACGCCGAGCCGGTGGCCTCGGCCGTGGGCGAAGTGGTGCCCAGCCGCGAGTTTTACGACTACGAGGCCAAATATGTGGATGCGGGCTCGCGCCTGATCATTCCCGCTCCCATCCCAGCCGAAACGGCGCAGCTGGCCCGCGCCGCGGCAGTGGCTGCTTTCCAAGCCATCGACGGCGCCGGGCTGGCCCGGGTGGACTTTCTGATGGATCGCGATAGCGGCGAGCTCTACCTGAACGAGATCAACACCTTGCCCGGCTTCACCGACATCAGCATGTATCCCAAGCTATGGGAAGCCACCGGCCTGAGCTACCCAGACCTGATCGACCGCCTGGTGGAGCTGGCTCTCGAGCGGCAAGGGGAGAAGGACAAGAACGTGACCGTTTTTCAGGGTGATCGAAGTGCGTAAAGCGTATGTGGGTGTGTGCGTGTGTGCGTGTGTGAGTAAGACACTCACATACCCACATACACACACGCTTCGCGTTACACACTTTTTTCAGAGGGTGCAGGAGTAGTTAACGCATGGCGGCTCGACTAGCCAAGAACCCAGCAATCCCCCGCTCGGAGCAGGTGCGCCGGCGGAGGCAGCAAAAAACCAAGCGGCGCTACGACGCGGTCTCGCGAGTGAGTGGGACGACGCTGCGCAGTGGGCCGCTGGTCAGCCGGCCGCGCACCGGCCCAGCCGTTTCACGGCTGGCGCGCGCCGGGCGTCAGGGCGGCATGCTGGCCGCCCTGCTGCCGGCGGGCATCAGCGTGAGCCTGCCGACCTTGCCGCGCGTGCGGTTGGGCTGGCGCGCCATGAGCGTCACGCTGGTGGCGCTGCTGAGCGCGCTGCTGGGGCGCATGCTCACCGACCCGGGCATGTACATCAGCGGCGTCAACCTGGGCGGCGCGGCGCTGGTGCCGGGGCAAGAAATTTATGCCGCGGCCGGCATTGCCGGCCAGCACATCTTCTGGGTGGACGCGGCCGAAGTGCAGGCCAAGGTCGCGGCCGTGCCCGGCATTGCTTCGGCCGTCGTGCACATCGATTGGCCGGCGACCGTCACCATCAAGGTGGTCGAGCGCATCCCAGTGGTGAGCTGGCGCGAAGGCAGCCAGACCGCCTGGGTGGACGCCGACGGCAACAAGTTCACGGCCCGCACCGATCTGCCCGGCCTGCTGCCCATCACCGTGGATGACGCGGCCGGCAGGGCCTACAAGATCGTTCCGCCCGCGGCGGTGGAAGGCGCGCTGCAATTGCAGCAGCTGCGGCCCAACATCGAGCTCTTGCATTACGACAGCCAGCATGGTCTCAGCTATCAAGATGGCCGCGGCTGGCGCGGGTACTTTGGGGTGGGCACCGACATGGTGCAGAAGCTGGCGGTATACGAACAGCTGGTAACCAGCCTGACGGCCCGCGGCGTCCAGCCCAAGACCATCAGCGTGGAATCCTATCAGGCGCCGTACTATACGAAGTAGGAAACAACATGGACAACGCAAACCCCCTCCTGGTTGGCATCGATGTCGGCACTACCAAAATCTGCGCGCTGGTCGGCGAGACGGACGAGATAGGGTCGCTGCGCATCCTGGGCGTGGGGGTCGAGCCGGCCCGCGGCATGCGCAAGGGCGTGGTGGTCAACGTGGAAGAGGCCAGCGCGGCCATTGCCAACGCCGTCGAGAAGGCCCAGCGCAGCGCCGGCTATGAGATCGGCGCCGCGTTTGTGAGCCTGGCCGGCTCGCACATTGCCTCCATCAACAGCCGCGGCGTGGCCGGCATCGGCGGCTCGAACCACGGCATCGACAACGACGACATCGACCGCGCCCTCGACGCCGCCCAGGCCATTGCCATCCCGCACGGCCGCGAGGTGCTGCACGTCATCCCGCGCGGCTTTACCGTGGACGGGCAGGACGGCATCCGCCAGCCGTTGGGCATGCACGGCTTCCGGCTGGAAGTGGAGGCGCACATTATCACCGCCGCCACCGCCTCCATGCAGAACCTAAGCAAATGCGTCGAGTCGGCCGGGGTAGCCGTGGAGGCCTACGTGCTCAACCCGCTGGCTTCGGCCGAAGTGGTGCTGACCGAGACCGAGAAAGAAATGGGCGTGGTGGTCTGCGACATTGGCGGCGGCACCACCGACCTGGCCATTTACCTGGACGGCAACGTCTGGCACACCATGGTGCTGTCGGTCGGCGGCAGCCACCTGACCTCTGACATCGCCCACGGCCTGCGGCTGCCGGCCGATATGGCTGAGCGCCTGAAGATCGAGCACGGCCACGCGCGCCCGGCCGACGTGCCCGTCAGCGAGAGCATCACGGTGCAGCCCTTCGGCGAAGAGCGGCCGGTGCAAATCTCGCGGCTGGACCTGGCCACTATTATCGAGGCCCGCGTCGAGGAAATGTTCAGCCTGGTGCTGCAAGAGATCAAGCGCACCGGCTATGACGGCCTGTTGCCGGCCGGGATGGTGCTCACCGGCGGCAGCAGCCAACTGCCCGGCATCAAGCGCGTGGCTACCGACGTGCTCAACCTGCCCTGCCGCACCGCCGGACCGGCCAACCTGCAGGGCCTGGTGGACAAACTGACCGGCCCGGCCTATTCCACCAGCGTGGGCCTGCTGCACTGGGCCCAACACGAGAGCCTGGTAATCCAGCGCACCAGCGCCAACAGCAACGGCAACGGCAAAAAGCGCCGTGGCGGCTCGCGCGACCTGAGCCGCAGCTTCGATTTATTCAAGCGGCTGCTGCCCTGAGCGCGACCGCAATCGCAGAATCAAACAGGCCGGCAGGTGCGCGACTGCGTAGCGCCCCTTTGGGGATGGGCCTCCCGGCAGATTGAAGGAACAACAATGAACATTTACTCCCAGAGGCGCATCGCCAAAGTCAAGGCGCCTATTGCCCACATCCAGGATCGCCATGCCAAGGTCAAGGCGCCCCTTTCTCATATACAGGATCGCCACGCGAAGGTCAAGTCGGCGCCAGCGCTGTCCACCCGGAGCGCGACCGCAATCGCTGATTCAAACAGGCGGGCAGGTGCGCGAAGGGCCTCCCGGCCGGTTGCAAGTGCAACGCTGAGCATTAAATCTCAGGCGCGTAACGCCAAAGTCAAATCACCCGGGAACCACACCCGGGCACGATTAGTAAAGGTCAAAGGAATTGCGTCCCGCGAAGGGGTCCTTCGTCGACCGTCCGCCTATCATGAAGATTCGGGACTTCGTCCCTCGTCGAGGAGCGAGCAGTCTGGAGCGGCTGCTCGTGAGCGAAACATCAGTCAGGAGTGAGGAGGCTAGCAATGCAACCAGCACCAATCAGTTCAGAGTCGTTCGCGAGGATCAAGGTGGTCGGGTGCGGGGGCGGCGGCAGCAATGCCGTCAACCGCATGATCGAGCAGGGCATGGCCGGGGTTGAATTTATCACCATCAACACCGACGCCCAGGCCCTGCTGTTGGCGAATGCCCCGCGGCGGGTGCGCATCGGCGACAAGCTGACGCGCGGCCTGGGCGCCGGCGGCAACCCCGAAATCGGCCAGAAGGCGGCCGAAGAGTCGGCGGAGGAGCTGTACGATGTGCTGCGCGGCGCCGACATGGTCTTCATCGCCGCCGGCCTGGGCGGCGGCACCGGCACCGGCGCCGCGCCCATCGTGGCCCAAATCGCCAAGGAGTGTGGCGCGCTGACCATCGGCGTCGTCACCAAGCCGTTCACCTTCGAGGGCTCGCGGCGCTTACAGTCGGCTGATGGCGGCATCAACAAGCTCAAGGAGCAAGTGGATACCCTCATCGTGATCCCCAACGATCGGCTGCTGCAGATCGTGGACAAGCGCGCCTCGCTCCAGGAGTCCTTCCGCCTGGCTGACGACGTGCTGCGCCAGGGCATCCAGGGCATCTCCGAGCTTATCACCGTGCCCGGCCTGATCAACCTGGACTTCGCCGATGTGCGCACCATCATGTCGGAAGGCGGGGCGGCGCTGATGGCCGTGGGCCGCGGCGCCGGTGAGGACCGGGCGCGCGTGGCGGCCGAGATGGCCATCTCGTCGAACCTGCTCGACATCACCATCGATGGCGCCCGCGGCATTTTGTTCAACGTCACCGGCGGCCCGAGCATGACCCTGTTCGAGGTCAACCAGGCCGCGGCCATCATCAAGGAAACGGCGCACCCCGAAGTGAACCTGATCTTTGGCGCTGTCATCGACCCGAACCTGGCCGACGAGATCCGCGTGACGGTTATCGCCACCGGCTTCGAGCGGACCGGCGTACCGCGCCGCACCATCGAGCGCCCCAGCGCCAGCAGCAGCCGGCCCATGGCCCGCAGCCAGTCCGCCGCCAACAACAACGTGCCGGTGCCGGCCGAAGTTCCGGCCGCCCCGGCTCAGCGCGGCGCCGAACTGTCCGAGTTCCAGGCGCGGTCGTTCAACCCCGACGACCTGGACATCCCGGCCTTCCTGCGCCGGCGCTAGTTAGAGTCGGTAGCACGCGGTTTGGGAGCCAGTATGTGAGTGTGTGCGTGCGTGAGTGTGTGGGTGAAAACCCACCTACCCACACTCACGCACTCACACACAGCTCTTACGCCGCTCACTCCTGTGGGATCAGGCCCGTCCCCGGCCTGGTCTTCACGCTCCCAGCGGGCTCGCTCGGGCCTGGCTGCGGTCGGTTCGCGCACGGTTCATTCCGCGCGCCGGCCGTCCGCCGCCGGACCTGGGCGGGCCCCAGCTGGACTCTTCCCCCGGCATGGTCCAATCTCACTACCTGATGTTAAACGACGCAGAGTCGAGCGCTGCCGCCGGCAAACGACCCTTCCCAGCGATCACTGCCGGCACGGCTGTGGCCAGAACATCCGTGCGGATAAGGCTTTTCGCTCTAGTTATTTTTTAACCTTAAAATATCTTGATATAAGCCATTCGCCACTTGCTTCCCGAATCAAAGTTTGCTATATTGTAGCGCCTGTAGGACGCCAAATATTGGCTGGTTTGTGACAAAAAGCCCATATATGGCGGTTTCGCGGGGGCTTTGGGTGTCGCGGACTAGGCGCCGGGGGGCGCTCACGCCCATAGTCTGGTCGTGTGGCGTGTCGTGCGCGGAGGCTCCCTGAAAGGCGTCCATGCGCTGTCCCTATTGCGGCGAAGCCGACTCGAACGTCATCGATACGAACCACGACGCCCGCGGCGGGGTGCGCCGGCGGCGCAAATGCCTGAAGTGCGGCCAGCGCTTCAGCACCTACGAGCGGGCGGTGCTGGCCACGCCCACCCTGGTGAAGCAGGACGGCAATCGCGAAGAATTTGACCGGGAAAAGCTGCTGCGCGGTATCCGCATCGCCTGCGCCAAGCGCCCCGTTTCCGCCGCCGATATCGAGCGGCTGGTAGGCGAGATCGAAGCCACGCTGCAAACCATGGGGGAAGTAGAAGTATCCAGCCGGGTGGTAGGTGACATGGTGATTAAGGGACTAAAAGAAATGGATCATGTGGCGTATATCCGCTACGCCATTGTCTACCTCGGGCTCGATGACCTAAAGTCCATTCGGAACGAAATCGATCAGCTCCTCGAGAGCTGAAAGGATGCAGCGCCTGGCTGCGCCGAGTCCGACTCGGCCTGCCGGGCGCGGTTTGCGATTCGTTATCAACCCTGAACATTATTGCATGAGGGAGAGCAGACCATGCTGGAAACCTCGAAGCGCAGCACGGATGGGCAGTCGAATGGCAAGGGCGGCGGAGGTTCGCCGCAGATGATGAGCCTGCTGCCGGGCGTGGTCATGCTGCCCGGCGCCATCCTGAAGCGCGATGGGCGCCTGGTGCCCTTCGAGGCCGAGCGCATCGAGAACGCCATTGCCAAATGTTTCGGCAGCCTGGGCTACAAGCCGGGCGTGTCGGCGTTCGATCTCACCCAGCAGGTGGTGAACATCGTCTCGGCCAAATACACCCAGCCCACCGTGGAGCAGGTGCAGGATATCGTCGAGATGGTGCTCCAGGCCGCCGGCGAATATGAGGCCGCCAAGCACTATATCCTGTACCGCGCCGAGCACGCCAAGATGCGCGAGAAGCGCCCCATCCCCGAGCCGCTGCGGGCCGCCTTTGCCGACTCGGACCAATACTTTCCTACCCAGCTTCAGAAGTTCCAGTTCTACGACAAGTATTCGCGTTTCAATTATGACCTGGGCCGCCGCGAGACCTGGATCGAGACCGTCGACCGCGCCGTGGACTACTTGCGCGAGCTCTCGTTCGCGCGGCTGCCGAGCGAGACCTACGAGCGCATCCGGCGCGCCATGTTGGAAATGCGCGCCATGACCTCCATGCGGCTGCTGGCCATGGCCGGCCCGGCGGCCCGCCGCAACAACATCACCATCTACAACTGCTCGTATCAGCCGGTCGACAGCATCGATTCGTTCGTGGAGGCCATGATCATCTCCATGAGCGGCTGCGGCGTGGGCTTCTCGGTGGAGAGCCAGTACATCGAGAACTTCCCGCGCGTCCACCGCCAGACCGGCCGCAGCGCCGGCATGTACGCCGTGGAGGACTCGGCCGAGGGCTGGGCCGCCGCTCTGCGCACCGGCTTTCAAACCTGGTTCGACGGCGGCGATATCAAGTTCGACCTGACCCACTTGCGCCCGGCCGGCGCTCCCTTGCGCACCAAGGGGGGGCGCGCCTCCGGCCCCGAGCCGTTCCGCGCCATGCTCGACTTCGTGCGCGCCCGCCTGCTGGCCCGCCAGGGCAGCTTTATCCGCCCCATCGACGCCCACGACATGATGTGCGCCGTCGGCAACGCCGCCGTCTCGGGCGGCATGCGCCGCACCGCCATGATCTCGCTGTTCGACTACGACGATGAAGAGATGCGCCACGCCAAGGACGGCGACTTTGAGCGCGAGAATAGCCAGCGCTGGAACGCCAACAACTCGGTGGTCTGGCCCGAGCGCGGCCTGACCCAGAGCGAGCTCACTCGCCAGATGCTGGAGATGGTCGAGGGCGGGCGCGGGGAGCCGGGCATCTTCAACCGGCAGGCGACATTGGCGACCAAGCCGGCCCGGCGCCAAGCGGCCGACTTTGGGACCAATCCGTGCGTCACGGGCGACACGTGGGTGCTCACCGACTCTGGCCCGCGCCAGGTTCAGGACCTGGTCGATCAGCTGCACGCCACCCTGGTCAACGGCCAGGCCGAGCCCGCCACCGGCTTTTGGGAAACCGGCGTCAAGCCGGTTCTGCGCCTCAAGACGCGCGAAGGCTACAGCCTGCGGCTGACCGGCAATCATAAAGTGCTGGCCGTACCCTATCTGTCGCGCAAGATCGAGCTATTTGATTGGGTTGAAGCCAGCCAACTCAAGCCCGGCGACCGCATCAAGTTGCACAACCACCGCGACGCCGCCTGGGAAGGCGACGGCACATATGATGAGGGCTGGCTCCTAGGCGTCTTGGTGGGGGACGGAACCTTTGACGAAAAAACGGCCAAATTGGTATTCTGGGGTGAACACCGCGCCCAAATGACAGAGCAAGCTGTCGGCTCTATCCGGCACAACCTCAAGGCACGCGCCGACCTTCAGGGCTACGATCAGCCGGACTACAATCGCAGCATTGTTGCTTCAACTGGGTTGCGCGACCTGGCCGCTGACTATGGCATTTACAAAGGCATGAAAACCATTACGCCGCTCGTCGAGCAAACCTCTAGCGGCTTCCACTCCGGATTTCTGCAGGGCCTGTTTGACACCGACGGCACCGTCATTGGAACTCAGGCAAAAGGGATTAGTGTGCGTCTGGCACAATCGGACCTGCCATTGCTCCAGGCTGCACAACGCATGTTGCTGCGACTGGGGATTGCCGCGACCATTTATGAAAACCGGCGTCCGGCAGGTATGCGCAGCATGCCCGATGGGCGCGGCGGCTACGCGGATTTTGAGACGCGTGCGCAGCATGAACTAGTCATCGCCAACGACAACCTGTTTCAGTTTGCTGAGCTCATCGGCTTCACCGATCCTGATAAACGCGAGCGCCTGGCTCGTAAGCTGGAGGGCTATCAGCGCACGCCCAATCGCGAGCGCTTTGTCGCCACGGTCGAAAGTCTAGAAGCCGCAGGCGAGGAAGTCGTCTACGATTGCAGCGTTCCCGGCAGCCACGCCTTCGACGCCAACGGCCTGTTCGTTCACAACTGCGGCGAGATCGTCCTGCGGCCGTTCCAGTTTTGCAACCTGTCCATCGCCATCGCCCGGCCCGATGACACTGTGGACACTCTGCGCGAGAAGGTGGAGATCGCCAGTATCATCGGCACCATCCAGTCCATGGCCACCCACTTCCCGGGTCTGCGCCAGCAGTGGCGCGACAATTGCGAGGAAGAGCGGCTGTTGGGCGTTGACATCAACGGCCAACTCGACAGCCCCGTGTCGCAGGACCCGCGCGTGCAGGAGCAGATGCGCGCCGTGGCCGTGGAGGTCAACCGCGCCACCGCCGCCGCGCTGGGCATCAACGCGTCGGTGGCGGTCACCTGCGTCAAGCCTTCCGGCAACTCATCGCAGCTCTTCGATTGCTCGCCCGGCATCCACACCCGTTGGGCGCCCTACTACGTGCGCAACGTGCGCGTGGGCACGCACACCCCCATCTTCAAGGTCCTCAAGGACGCCGGTGTGCCCATGGACCCCGAGAACGGCCAGACCCCTGAAAACGCCAACACCTGGGTCATCCACTTCCCGGTTAAGGCGCCTGAGGGCGCCATCACCCGCAACGACCGCTCGGCCATCCAGCAGTGCGAATACTGGCTGCAGAACAAGACCCGTTGGACCGAGCACAACCCCAGCGTCACCATCACCTATCACGCCGACGAAGTGCTGGATATCATCAAGTGGACCTGGGAGCACCGCGACATTATCGGCGGCATGACCTTCCTGCCCGCTTTTGACGCGCTGTATGCCCAGATGCCCTATAACGAGATCAGCGCCGAGGAATATGAGCGCCTGGCGCCGCAGTTCCCCGTTATCGACTTCTCTAAACTCTTCTATTATGAAGAAGAGGACCTGACCACCGCGGCGCAGGAGCTGGCCTGCCTGGCCGGCTCGTGCGAGGTGGATTATGGGGTGGGGCAGACGCAGTCGTAACTGAACCTATCGGAAAATGAAGCGGGCGCGGGCAGCATTGCTGCCCGCGCCCGCTTCATTTTCCGATAACACAATTGACAACCCGCCGCGGCCGTCCTATAGTTGCGACATGTCGCCCCGAAAAACTGCTTCTAAAACAAACCCGGAAGCACTGTCGCGCCAGCCCGCCCGGCGTCACGCGGCGCGCTCCAGGGGCGCTGCCGATACGTCTACCGCCGAGGCGCGCCGGGCGGCGACCCGGCCCGACGCCGCCAAGCCGCAAGGCATTTCCCAGCTTCAGCGGCTGGTGGGCAACCGGGCGGTGCAGCGGCTGCTGGCCCCCGCCAGCCCCGCCGTGGGCGCCGAGGGCGGCGAAGCCCCGGCCGACGTGCAGAGCCAGATCAGCCAGGCGCGCGGCGGCGGCCAGCCCATCGACGACGGCGCGCAGCGCCAGGCGGGCCAGGTGCTGGGCGCCGACCTCAGCCGCGTGCGCGTGCACACTGACGCCCAGTCCGATCAGCTTAACCAATCGCTCGCGGCCAAGGCCTTCACCACCGGTTCCGA
>Ga0070730_10002673_pt1 | contig 16156 bp, 12 predicted proteins | sample Coa_R1_3_FD_66447 | JGI IMG/M metagenome (GOLD analysis project Ga0070730, IMG submission 66447) | Surface soil microbial communities from Centralia Pennsylvania, which are recovering from an underground coalmine fire - Coalmine... | ecosystem: Environmental > Terrestrial > Soil > Unclassified ...
GCGGAATCGGCGTCGCCGTGAGGAGGAGGACGTCGGGGGCATCCCCCTTTTCCACGAGCGCGGCGCGTTGCTCTACGCCGAACCGGTGCTGCTCGTCGACCACCGCGACACCGAGCCTCCGGAACGAGACCGACTCCTGAATGAGTGCGTGCGTGCCGACGATGACGCGGGACGCGCCCCGCGCGATCCGATCCCGGGCGGCGTCCTTCTCGGCGCCAGTCAGGCGGCCGATCAACAAATCTGGACGAAGGTCGAGGGGGGCGAGCAGCCTGGTCAACGTCGCGTGATGCTGCTCCGCCAGGAGCTCCGTGGGGGCCATGATCGCGGCCTGGAACTCGTTCTCGACCGCCAGGAGCATCGCAAAGAGCGCCACGACCGTCTTCCCGGTGCCCACGTCTCCCATGAGCAGCCGGTGCATCCGCTGCGGGGCGGTCATGTCCTCCGTAATTTCGCGGATGGCGTGGCACTGATCGCCCGTCAGCTCGAACGGAAGGTGCTCCTTCAACGCCGTGGTGAGCTCGCGGCGCAGCTGGAACGCGATGCCCGTGCGGGCCCGCTTGGCCAGGAAGCGGGCCCGCGCCTGCACCAGCTGCTGATCGAAAAACTCATCGAACGCCAGGCGGCGGCGCCCATTCTCGGCATCGGCCGGCGTGCCGGGACGATGGACGGCCGCCAGCGCGAGCGAGAGCTCCGGAATTCCGACCTTGGCCCGCAACGCCGGAGGGTGGGGATCGCGGACGAGCCCGAGCAGTGCATCCAGATGTGGATGGATGAGCGCCCGGATCTGCTTGTGCGTCAGTCCCTCCGTGGCCGGGTACACGGGGAGGACGACGCCCTGGTCGGGGCCCGCCTCTCCAGGCTCGGCGAGAATCACGAACTCACGCGGGGCCAGCTGTTTGCCGTGATAGTACCGCACCGGCCCGGTCACGAGCAGGAGCTGGCCCGCCCTGATGGTCCGTTCGAGGAAGGGCTGGCCCGGCCACGCACACTCGAGCACGCCGCTGTCGTCCTTCAGCACCGCCCGGAAGACCCGCAGTCCGCGGCGCGTGGGAATGATTCCCGTCGAGACCACGTGGCCCACCCCGGTCACCTCTTCATTGATGCGCGCACGGGCAAAAGGCGTGACGGTGGTGGCGTCGAGGTAACGGTGCGGCACGTGATAGAGGAGATCGCCCACGGTTCGCACACCCAGTCGCGCCAGTGCTTCAGCCCGCTTGGGCCCAACCCCTTTCAAGAACTTGACCGGGGCGTTGAGCTCCAGGAGCATCAGTCGCGAACCAGGCGGCGTGCGAACGCGTCCGGATCGAACAGCGACAGATCGTCCACCGCTTCGCCGGTGCCGACGAACCGCGGCACCGCGGACGGCACGGCGCGGGCCAGCGCCACAACCGCGCCCCCCCGCGCCGTGCCGTCCAGCTTGGTGATGATGGTCCCCGTCAGCGGGATGTCCTTCGCAAAGGCTTCGGCCTGGCGCACCGCCGTCTGGCCGACGGAGCCGTCGAGAACCAGGAGCGACTCATGCGGCGCATCGTGTGCGGGGTGGGCCTTGCCCACCGCGCGCACGACCTTCTTCAGCTCCTCGATCAGACGGTCGTCCGTGTGCAGGCGGCCCGCGGTGTCGACGATCACCGTGTCGACGCCGCGGGCCGCCGCCGCTCTCACCGCGTCGAAGGCGACGGCGGCGGAGTCCCCCGTGCCATCGGCGCTCGGACCCACGAACGGCACACCCAGGCGCTCGGCCCAGATGCGAAGCTGAGAGACCGCCCCCGCCCGGAAGGTGTCCGCCGCGGCGAGCAAAGGCGTTCGCCCCTGTCCCTGGAGACGCCTGGCAAGTTTGGCCGCCGTCGTCGTCTTCCCGACCCCATTCACCCCGTAGAGCAGGACGACAGTGGGTGCCGTCCCAGCCCGGAGGAGCTCCGCCGGCACGCCATCGCCACTGAGGGCCCGGACCTCCCGTTCCAGCGCCGCTTCGAGCTCCCGATCGGACACCTTTTCCAGACGGCCCAGCAGCTCCTCAGCCAATGCCGGACCGAAGTCCGCCTCGAGCAGAATGCGCTCGGCGTCCGCGCGCGCCGCCTGATCGCGGCGCCCGAGGACGCGGCCGATCTTGCCCCACAGTCCCATCAGGGCAACCCCATCCTGCGCCGCCACGTCCATTCCGCCGCGAACACCAGGATGGCCAGCGCGAAAAGCTCCCACCGCTCACGCCAATCGAGGACCACCCGGTCCGCCGCCGCGCGCCCAGGCTGATCCTCGAGCGCGGACCCGCGTCGCCACTCCTCGGAGTACCTATCGACCACGATCAAGCCGTGCCCATGACCAGCGGCCAACGCGTAGCGATAGGTCCCCGGCGGGAGACGCACCTGGGCGTGACCGTCAGCGCCGAACCGCAGCGTGTCGGTGGTGGTTCCGGAGGCCGACGCGAACGCGACGCCGAGGGGTTTCGGCGATCCGGGCCCCGACCAGCGCCACGTGACGGGAAGTCCGTCGGGCACGTCCAGGGAATCCGGACGGGCCCAATCGGTGGCCGTCGAGCCCCCCGCCAGCAACCAGTCGACCAATCCGGCTACGGCCGCGCGATAGGCCTGCTGGGAAGCTCCGCCCCGGAAATCCCAGCGATACAACCCCGCCAGGTTCACCACGGCCCGGCGCCCCCGCGACGATTGCGCGACGAACACGACGGGGCGCGCCTGGCCCCGACGCGACCGCGTCGCTTCCAGCACGGGCACCGCGCCACTGTCCGGAAGACTGGGGAGCGCGGAAAGCACCGGGGGCAGCGAATCCCACGGCACCGTGGACAGCGCGCCCACCAGGGGTGAGCTCGAGGAGGGCGTGAGATACCAATCGCCCGCCGAGCCGCCCGCGCTGTTCCAGGTCAAGAGGGCGGGCGCGGAGACCTTCGGCCAATGTGATGGATCGCCGACCTCGACCACCAGCCGCGCCCCGCGGAGAGCGCGCTGCACCCGTTCCACGGACACCGGTGCGAGAGTGACCCCCTCGTTCCACTTTCCGGCAGTGATCTGGGTGAAGTACTTGACGGGCACTCGAGCCACATCGCCCAGGGTGCGCGCCAGGAACGTCGCATCCCAGTCGGGAGGAGCGCCGAGTACCACTGCCGCGGGTTCGGAGGTCACGTCGATCGGGAAGGACCTGCTGTCGTCTCGCGGCTCCGAGTCCCCTGCCCACTGTACTCCGACCGATAGGGCGGACCAGCCTGTCGGGAAACGAGAAACGGGAAACGTGAGGTCGACGTTCACAGTCCCGCTATCCGGCAGCACCACTTTTCGTGAAGTGAGGATGCGGTCGGAGAGCCGGACATTCAACGTCGCCTCACGATTCCCGATTCCCGATTCCCGTTTCCCGGATCTTCCGTACGTCATCCGAAGCCTCACCGTATCCCCCGGTGCCACCTGATTCGGCCCCTCGACCGACGCGACGAAGGCATCGGGAGGGCGGCCGTGGCCCACCACCACGACGCGAGCGCGGGTGATGAGGTCCGACGGCAGCGCATCCCGGTCGTCGATGGCGCCGTCGGTCACGATGACGATGGGGCCACCGCGCGCGGCGGCGGCGGTCAAGGCGGGAGCGAGACTGGAGGCGCCTTCATGCGGTACGGCGGTATCGAAGGGGGCGACCGTCTCGCCGAACCGGAGAATCACGCCGCCGTGAGCGAGCGCGCGCGCGGAGTCGAGCGCCTCGGCCCAGAGACCGGGTTGGGCACTCATCGAGAGCGACGCATCGAGGAGTACGACCGGTGCCGTTCCGCCGGGAGCCCGGCGCGTGATGGCGGGATTCCAGAGCAGGAGGACGAGACAGCCGACTCCGGTGACGCGGAGCGCCACCGGTCCCCAGGTGTTCAGGCCACGCACTGGAGCGCTTCCGTCAGCGTGAACCGTCCCTCGTACAGCGCACGTCCGATGATGATGCCCGCGAGTCCCAGCCGTTTGGCGCGCGTCAGCTCGTCGAGACCCGCGATGCCCCCCGAGACGATCACCTCGAGGCCGAGCTCCGCCACGCCGGCAGCGGCGTCGAGGTCGGCCCCCGCCAAGGCGCCGTCCCGGGGCACATCCGTGTAGACCACGGTCCGGATGCCCTGCTTCTGAAGCCGTCTGGCGAGCCCCAGGGGACTGGTGCCGGGATCGACCTTCGCCGCTCCGCGCGGGGCGAGTCGTCCGTCGGCGACGTCCAACGCCACACCGAGCGTACTGGCGCCGAAGGTGGACAGCAGCCGGTCGATGGTGCCCGCGTCGAGGGCCGCGGCCGCGCCGACGATCACGCGTGTCGCTCCCCAGGTCAGGACCTCGCGCACGTCCTTCTCCCCCCCGAGTCCGCCGCCGACCTGCACCCAGCCGAGCCCCGCGTGCAGGAGCCGCCGGGTCACGGCGTGATTCTCGCCGCGGCGATACGCGCGGTCCATGTCCACGTAGTGGAGCCACTGCGCGCCGGCGGCCACGAAGGCGCGCGCCACGGCGAGCGGGTCGTCGGCGCCGGCCGGAACCGCCGGGGCGCGCGCCACCCGCCCACCGGCGACGTCAACGGCGGGATAGAGGTCCATCGGATGTTCGGAAGCTAATCCCCGGCCGAAGCGAGGCTGGCGACGGGAGCCGGCTCGAGCAGCGACAGCAGCGTCGTGCGTACCGCGTTGAACGAGGCCTGGAGGGATTTCGGGACCGGCGTGCCCGCACCCATGTCCTTGCGATTCGGGTTCGTCGCCTGGCCATTCACGAGGAACTCGTAGTGCAGGTGCGGCCCCGTGGACAGGCCGGTCGATCCGACGAAGCCGATCGTCTCCGACTGCCTCACGCGCTGGCCGACGTGCAGCCCTTTCGCGTACGCCGAGAGGTGTCCGTAGATGGTCTTGATGCCGTTGGCGTGCCGCAGCTCGATCATGCGGCCGTAGCCGTCGGCTTCGTAGACGAGCCGGTAGACCACACCATCCGCCGTAGCGCGGACGGGCGTCCCATAGGCCGCCGAGAAGTCGATGCCTTCGTGCTTGCGCCACCGGTGCAGGATCGGGTGATACCGGTTTCCGAATCCGCTCGAGATCCGCCGGAACTGGAGCGGCGCGCGCAGGAAGGCGCGGCGGAGCGATCGGCCGGTTTCATCGTAATACCCCGCGCGTGCCGAGTCGACGCCCGCGAACCGGAACGCGTAGTTCGGAGTCTTGGCCGCGTCCACTCGGGCGGCCAGGATGCGCCCGAACCGGCGCTCGCCCGTGGGCGATTCGAGCCGCTCGAACAGGATGTCGACCCGGTCACCCGCGCGCACGTCCCGGGTGAAGTCCACTTCCCAGTCGTAGACGTCGGCGATGGCCCACGCGAGCGCCACGCGCTGGCCGCGAGGCAGGACGCTGTCGGGTATCGCGGCGTCGAGGCCGTCATACAGGTTGTCGGTAATGGCACCGGTGACCCGCACCCGGGTGGACGTCCAGGCGATGGACTCGACTCGCTCGTTCCACAGCGCGCCGGTCCGGGTGAGCCAGATCCGCTGTTCGGGGGCGGTCCGCACGCTGACCCGGTCCGCGATCGAATCGGCGATGGGACGGCGGAACGCGAAGACCAGGCCCGGGCGCAGGCGGCGGGCGTCGAGAACGTGCGCGGCGGAAAGCAACGCGCCGTAGGCACGACCCGTAATCCCGGCGCGCTGGAGCAGGTCACCCAGCGTCTCGTCACGCCGGAGGGTGTCGGAGTACTCCTGATACGCGGCGGTCACCACCACCGGCGGCGCCGCGAGTGGCTTGTGCATCCACGCACGCGCGATCAGTCCCCCGCCCACCAGGACCACCACGCCGGCACCTGCCAGCGCGCTCCGAACCATCTGCGGCCTCGTCATCAGTCCATCTGGCGCCGGATGAAGGTCGGGATCTCCATCTCATTCACTTCCGCCGTGGTAGCGGGCGGCGGCGCACTCGGCCGCTTCGGCTGAACCTCGGTGGGCTTCGCGTATCCCGGCGGAGGGGGCGGCGTCGGACGCGCGGCGGGCCGGAACGGCAGCACGCCGGGGCCCGGGCGGCCGGCGGTGGCGGCCTGGGCCGCGGCTTCACCGGCGACGCCGGCCTTGTCGAACCCGGTGGCGATCACGGTGACGCGGACTTCACCCTGCATCGCGGGATCGTTCACGGCGCCGAAGATGATCTCCGCTTCCTGGCCCGCGGCCTCGTGAATCGCCTCGCTGATGACGGTGACCTCGCCGAGGGTGAGGTCTTCACCGCCCGTGATGTTGATCAGCACGCCGGTAGCACCCGAGATCTGGATGTTGTCGAGCAACGGTGAGCTGATGGCCTGCTGCGCCGCTTCGAGGGCCCGGTTCTCTCCGCGGCCCACCCCGGTGCCCATCAGCGCCGAGCCGCCGTTCTGCATCACGGTGCGGACGTCGGCGAAGTCGACGTTCACGATGCCGGTCACGCTGATGAGCGAGCTGATGCCCTGCGTGGCGTGCAGGAGTACTTCGTCGGCCTTCTTGAGCGCGTCCTGGAACGGAATCCCTTTCCCGACCACGGCGAGCAGCCGCTCGTTGGGCACGACGATCATCGTGTCCACGTGCTTCCGCATTTCCGCGATCCCCATTTCGGCCTGCTTCATCCGTTTCCGGCCTTCGAAGAGGAAGGGCTTGGTCACGATGCCGATGGTGAGGGCGCCGAGGTCCTTGGCGACCTGGGAGATGATGGGCGCCGCGCCGGTGCCGGTGCCGCCACCCATGCCGCAGGTGACGAATACGAGGTCCGCGCCCTGGAGCGCGTGGAGGATTTCGTCGCGGTTTTCCTCGATGGCCTGGCGTCCGATTTCGGGGCGCGCGCCGGCACCCAGTCCGCGGGTCAGCTTCTTCCCGATCTGGACCTTGATGTCCGACTTGTTCTTGAGCAGGGCCTGCGCGTCCGTGTTCACCGAAATGAACTCGACGGCCTGCACGCCCTCGTCCACCATCCGATTGAGGGCGTTGCCGCCGCCGCCGCCCACGCCGACGACTTTCATCCGCGCGTTCTGCGCCACCGTCTCTTCGAGCTCGAAGATCATGGTTGCCCCGGCTCCCTGATCAAAAGAAGTCCTGCAGCCATCGCTTGACGGGTCCCAGGAGCTTGTCCATTCCCGGACCGGTCACGAGTGAGCCTGCCCCCCCACCACCACCCTGCCCGCCACTCATCACGCCCTGCACCACGCGCCGGGCGGCGTACATCGCGAGCCCGACCGCAACGGCGTAGCGCGGCGCCTGCACACTGTCGATCAATCCCCCGAGCCCCCGCTCGGGAATCCCGGCGCGCACCGGCATCGCGAATACCTCGCGGCCGAGCTCCACGATTCCCGGCAAGTGGGCGGTTCCGCCCGTCAGGACCACGCCCGCCGGCAGCAGCTTCGGATCGTCGTAGCCGGCCTTGGTCAGCTCGCCGCGCACCAGTTGCAGGATTTCGTCCATGCGCTGGTGGATGATGTGCGCCACCATGTCCCGCGGCGCCTGCCGCGCGCCCTGTCCGGGAGTCGACGGCAGATCGACCATCTCATCGGGATTCACCAGCGGCTGATACGCGCTGCCGAACCGCTCCTTCACCCGCTCCGCGTCGGCCTGCGTGAGCGACAGTCCCTGCACCAGATCGCTGGTCACGAAGCCGCCCGCGAACTTCAGCGAGGCGAGGTGCCGGATCTTCCCCTTCTGGAAGATCGCGACGCCGGTCGACTGCCCGCCGATCTCGGCCAGGGCGACTCCCAGCTCCCGTTCGTCATCCGTCAGCACCGCGTGCGACGCCGCGAGCGGCTCCAGCACGATGTCTGCCACCTTGAACCCGGCGCGCTCCACGCTGCGCCGGAGGTTCTGCGCCGCGGTGGCCTGCACCGTCACCAGGTACATCTCCACTTCCAGCCGCGTCCCCGTCATGCCGACCGGATCCGAGATCTCGCCCTGCTGGTCGACCTTGTACTCCTGCGGAATCCCGTGCAGAAGCTGGAGGTCTCGTCCCAGCGCGACCGCGCGCGCGACTTCGTTCGCCCGCTCGACGTCGGGGCCGGCGATCTCTTCCCCCCGGATGGCCACCACCCCGGAGGACGTCCGCGCCGACACGTGCTCTCCGGCGATGCCGCAGGTCACCTCGGTCACGCTGGCGCCGGCCATCCGCGACGCGTCCCGCATCGCCGCCGTCACCGAGCGGGCCGTCTCCTCGATATCCCGCACCATCCCGCGCCGCACACCCGTATTCCTGGCGACGCCGACACCCAGGATCTTCACGACCGGAACGCGGGGCAGATCTCCCGCAATCTCGGCGATCACCGCGCAGGTCTTGGTGCTGCCGAGGTCCAGTCCCGCGACCAGCCGTCGTTCGTTCTTGCTCACGACGACGCCTTTCGCCGGACCACGATCTGGCCGGCAAATCGCGCGTCCAGCTCGGCGTACGTGCGTCCTTTGGCCGCCAGATCCTGCTGCACCAGCACCACCGCCTGAATGACCTCCGGTTGAGGATCGGCTCCGAGGAGCAAGCGCCGGTGGGCGCCCCCTTCATCCAATACGACCGCGCTCCGGGAAATCCGCCGCGCCGAGGTGATCGACTGGAACAGCACGGGATCCACCGCCCGGACCAGGCCCAGCACCGACGCGAGCCCGGAATCCGCGCTCGCCGCCACCGGCAGATCCAGGACCGTCCGCGCCGGGTCGAACGGCAGTGGGTGGCCCGCCGCGTCCTCCACCACGAGCCCCCGCGGTCCCGGCACAAATGCCGCCGGATCCACCTCCCGCACGATCACTACCAGCGCGCCGGGGAGGTGGCGCTTGATCCTCGCGTCCGCCACACCCGGCAGGGCCCGCACCCGCGCTTCCAGCGGCGCCGTCGGATCGAACAGACTGGCCTCGCGCGACAATCCGAGGGCCTGAATCACGGCTTCCGGTGCCAGATTCCGCACGCCGACCAGCTCGACCTGGCGCAGCCGGAAGAACTCCAGGTGCCGGCCGACGGCCGGCCCGCCGACCCACAACCCGGCGAGTGCCCCCAGGACCACGAGCGGAATCCACACCCGCCGGTCCCGCAACGCCTCGAGTATCACACTCACCGCGGCGCCCGTTCGCGACCGGCGCTGCGGGATTTCGTGAGAATCTCGGGACCCACGCGCGTCACATCGCCCGCGCCCATCGTCAGCAGCAAGTCTCCCGGCTGGAGCAGTGCCGCTACGTCCGCGGTGAGCCTCGCCCGGTCCGCGACTTTCACGACGTCCGCGCCGGCCGCCCGCGCCGCGTCGATCACCAGATCCGACGTCACTCCCGGCATCGGCGCTTCGCGCGCGCCGTAGATCGGCGCCACCACCGCGACGTCGGCCGCGGCGAGCGCCTGTCCCAAGGCCTTCCCGTGCGCCGCGGTGCGCGAATACAGGTGCGGCTGAAAGACCGCCACCACGCGCCGATCGGGAAACGCCTGCCGGGCTCCGGCCAGGGTTGCCGCGACTTCCGTGGGGTGATGGGCGTAGTCGTCCACCACCATCACGCCGTCCACCTCTCCCAGTCGCTCGAACCGGCGCGCTACCCCGCGGAACTCCGCGAGGGCCGCCGCGGCGGACCGCACGTTCGCGCCGACCGCGTGCACCGCCGCCAGCGCGACGCCGGCGTTGCGGACGTTGTGCGCGCCGGGCACCTGCAACGTCAGCGCGACCGCGTCGCCATTGGGCAACTTCACGCGCGCCGTGGATCCGGTCGGCGAGAAGTGTGCGTCCTGTATCCTCACGTCACCCGAATCGGTCCCGACGGTCCACACCGGCACCTTCAGCCCGTGGACCACTCGCCGCGCGCCCGGATCGTCGGCCGAAGCGATCACGCGCTGCGCCCGCCCGGCGAACTCCGCGAACGCCCCTTCGAGCGCCTCGACGCTTCCGTAACACTCGAGATGATCCGGCTCGACGTTGTTGACGACCGCGACCGTCGGCCGCAAAGACAGAAACGCCTTGTCGTATTCGTCTGCCTCGACCACGAAGAGCTCGGAGCTCCCCTGCCGGGCATTGCCACCCCATCCAGCGACACGGCCGCCGACGAGTCCCGTGGGATTTCGTCCGGCGGCCGCTAAGCCCTCCGTCACCATGACCGTGGTGGTCGTCTTCCCGTGCGTTCCCGCGATCGCCACGACCGTCCCACCGGCGACGGTTTCCCCCAGGGCATCAGCCCTCCGGATGACCGGGATTCCGAGGATGCGCGCCCGCTCGACCTCGGGGTGATGCGGCGGAATCGCCGCCGTCACCACCATCGCTCGCGCTCCCTCCAGGTGCGACGGGTCGTGCCCCCTGGAGACCGGAACCCCCAACGCCACAAGATCTTGGGCTCCAGCCGGATCCTGGTCGCACCCGGTGATCTGAACCCCTCGCCGTTTGGCGATAAGCGCCAAGGCGCTCATCCCCGCGCCGGCGATACCCATAAAGTGGACTGGGCGGGGGTCCCCGGGTGCAAACAAGGTCATCTGTAGTGGGCTAATATAGGGAATCTACTACACTTGCGCCAGCTACGAGACGAGTGTCAACAATCTGGACACCACATCCCGGGACGCGGTCGGCCGACCCCGACCGAGTGCCGCGCGCGCCATCGACTGCCGCCGAGCCGAGTCGGAAATCAACTGCGTGATCGCCGCGGCGAGCGTGTGCGGTGTGAGCGACGACTCCTCCATCAACACGCTCGCGTTCGCTTCCGCCATCGCGCGCGCGTTCTCCAGCTGATGATTCGCCGCCGCGGTGGGCAGCGGAATCAGCAGTGAGGGTTTCCCCCACGCGCACAGCTCGGCGATCGTCAGAGCCCCCGCCCGGCAGACGACGAGATCGGTAGCCCGGTAAATGGGCGCCATGGGGTCCAAGAACCCCTGCACCACGACTTTCCCTGGCCGCGCGTACCCCGACAGTCCCGGGTAATTCGCGACCCCCGTCCCCCAAATGAGGTTCATGCCCTCCAGGTGGCCGTGCTCGAGCACGCCGGCCACCGCGTAGTTGATCGCACGCGCCCCTTGGCCGCCGCCGAAGACCAGGAGTGTGGGGAGTGCCGGGTCCAGGCCGAGGGCTTTGACAGCCTCGGCCCGATCCCCCGGCTGCGGAGGCGTGATGGGGTTTCCGAACGTGAACACCTCGGTGCGGTCTCCGGGTCGCAGCCGCGCCTGGGCCTCGGGGAACCCCAGGTGAATCTGCCGCGCCCGTCCGGAGAGCCATCGCGTCGCGATGCCGGGGCGCGCGTCGGACTCCTGAATGGCCGTCGGAATGTCGGACCGCTGTGCGTGATACACGACCGGTCCGGAGGCATACCCGCCCGTACCGACGACGAGCGTCGGCTGAACTTCGTCCAGGAGCGCGCCGATGCGGCGCCAGAGCCGCACCGCGAGTACGGGCCATTGCAGGTTCTTCCACCATTGCCGCCGATAAATGGGCTGCAGCGGCAAGAGCGTAAATGGATAGGGATGCTGCGGCAGGATCTGCGACTCGATTCCCCGCTCGGCACCGACCAGGTGGATTTCAAGGTCCGGGCGCATCTGCCGGAAGGTGTCCGCCAGCGCCAGCGCGGGGGTGAGGTGACCGCCCGTGCCCCCTCCCGAAATCAGAATCTTCACTTGGACGCGCCCGCCGGGGATGTCGCACGCCGGCGTCCGGCGGTCTTGCGCTGACTCTGCTGTCCGTGACCGATGCTCACCAGAACACCGATGGCGGCCAGGGAGACGAAGAGGCTGGTACGGCCATAGGAAATGAGAGGCAACGTGACCCCGGTGGCCGGCATGACGGCGAGACTGACGGCGATATGGAGGACCGCCGTCACGCCGATCAACGCCGTGAGCCCGGTCGCGAGGAATTGTCCGAAGGGGTCCGGGGCCCGGCGGGCGATGCGAAAGCCCAGCCAGCAGATCCCGGCGAAGCAGAGGATGATCACCGTGACCCCGATGAAGCCCCACTCCTCCGCGATGGTGGAGAAAATGAAGTCGGAATATGCATAGGGGAGGTATCCGAGCTTCTGCTGGCCCTGTCCGAATCCGACCCCGATGAGTCTGCCCGCCCCGATCCCCACCAGCGACTGGTGTACCTGCGACTGTGCCTCACTGGGCGCGGTTCCGGAGCTGAAGAAGTGCGATACGCGCGCCAGCCGGTACTGCGCGCTCGCCACGGCACCGAAGAGCACGGGAGCGGCGGCGATCCCGATCAGCAGGAAGTGCCCGATCCGCGCGCCCGCGGCGAACAGCACCGTACCCGCGAGCATGGTGAGCAGCAGCGCCATCGACAGATTCGGCTCGAGGAAGACGAGGCCGATGACGGGGAGCAGAACGACGAAGAACGGCAGGAGCCCGAACTTGAAGGTGCGGATCTGGTCGCCCTTCTTGGCCGCCAGCATGGCGGTCCAGCAGACCAGCGTGAACTTCGCCAGCTCGGAGGGTTGCACCACCGTGAAGCCGAGGTTCACCCAGCGACGGGCGCCATTCAAGATCGGCGCGATGGCCCTGGTGAATGGCAGTACGGGAATGATCAGCAAGAGCAGCGTCAGGCCGAGCAGAGGCCAGGCCCACCGCTGCCACACGTGGTAGTCGGTGCGGGCGAGAATGGTCGCGCCCAATCCCCCGATCGCCGCGCCGATGGCCTGTTTGAAGAAATAGCTGGCGCCGACGACGCCCCCCTGCGTGTTCACGAGGCTCGAGGCGCCGTACACGGATACCAGGCCCACGACGATGAGGATGGCGGCGAGGATGCCGAGGAGGCGCGTTTCCCAGGCATTCTCTTTCACAGGCCCTCCGCGAATTGCCGGAAGGTCGCGCCCCGCTCTTCGTAGTTCTTGAACTGATCGTAGCTGGAGCAGGCGGGGGACAGCAGCACGGCGTCACCGGGCCGCGCGGCCTTCTGCGCGCGCGCCAGGACGTCCGCGAACGTAGTCCCCCGCTCGATCGGGACCTGGCCCTCCAGGTCTTTCGCCACAATCGGCCCCGCCTCACCATAGGCGATGACGAGCCGGCACTGCGACTTGAGGAGTGGACCGAGCCGCGTGTAGGGCTCGCCCTTGTGCCGGCCGCCGAGCAGGAGCACGTAGGGTCGAGTCATGGCTTCGACGGCGACTACCGTCGAGGCGATGTTCGTCGCCTTGGAGTCGTTGATCCACTGCACGCCGTCGACCTCGCGGACCGGCTCGAGCCGGTGTGGCAGCGCCCGAAAGGACTTGAGACCTTCGGCGATCACCGACGGAGCGACTCCCGCCCGATGCACCGCCAGCGCCGCCGCCAACGCGTTCGCCACGTTGTGAGCGCCGAGGAGGTTGAGGGCCTCGCGATGGAGGAGGACGCCGTTCTTGAGCATCAGCGCGCCGGCCGCGGCGTCGTACCAGGCATCGGCCTTCCACTCGAGGGAGAACTGCAGCTTGGTCCCCGTGACGCTCTTCACCATGTCGAGGACGGCCCGGTCGTCGCCATTCACCACCCAGGCGTTTTTCCCGTGGGCATTCCGGAAGAGCATCGCTTTGTCGGCGTAGTACTCATCCACCGAGGCGTACCGATCGAGGTGATCGGGAGCGAGGTTCGTCAGGACGCCGATGTCGGGGGCGAAGTGGGGCGAGTCGTGGAGCTGGAAGGAAGAGACCTCGATCGCCAGGAACTGGGGATGCGGGGACGACAGCGCCATGTCGGACACCGGTCTCCCGATGTTCCCCACCGCCTCGGCCGGCAGTCCCGCCGATCGCAGCAAGTGGGCGATCAGGGCCGTCGTCGTGGTCTTCCCGTTGGTGCCGGTAATGGCGATGACGCGCGTATCCTCGAGGGCCCGGCACCCCACGTCGAGCTCGGAGACGATCGGGATTCCGGACTCCCGCGCCGTCTTGAGGGGAGGTGCATCGGGCGGCACGCCGGGCGACACGACGACGCCGGCGGCGTGCTGAATCCGCGCGAGGTTGTGATGCCCGAGTTCGACCTCGACACCCGGAAGCGTGCCCAGGGCCCTGACGGCGTCTTCCGCGTAGGGGTGCTGCGAGCCGTCGGACGCGTAGACCTTCACGTGCTCGCGGGCCAAGAGCCGCGTGGCCGCGACCCCGCTCTTCCCCAGCCCGATCACCGCGACGGTGCCGTGCCGCCAGGATTCGGGGAGCTTCATCGCACCTTGAGCGTCGCGAGCGCGATGGCCGCGCACAGCACGCCCAGGATGTAGAACCGCATCACCACCAGCGGCTCCGCCCACCCCATTTTCTCGAAGTGGTGGTGCAAGGGCGCCATCCGGAATACCCGATGGGCGTCCGCGTACTCCTTGCCCCGCCGTTTCCGGTTCCACCGGTACACGTTGACCTGAATCATCACGGACAGCGTCTCGGCGACGAACACAGCTCCCGCGATCAGCAGGAGAAACTCCGCCTTGAGCATGATGGCGATGGCGCCGAGGGCCCCGCCGATGGCCAGTGACCCCGTGTCTCCCATGAAGACCTTCGCGGGGTGCGCGTTATACCAGAGGAATCCCAGACTCGCCCCGAGGAGCGCGGCGCAGAACACGGCGAGCTCACCCGCACCCGGCGAATAGAGCACGCCCAGGTACTTCGAGTAGTCGGCACGGCCGAAGACGTACGCGAAGATGGTGAATGATCCCGCGACGATGGCGGTGAGACCGGTCGCCAGGCCGTCGAGACCGTCCGTGAGGTTCACGGCGTTCGACGACCCCGTGACGACCAGGGTCACGAAGGCGATGTAGATCGGCCACGGCAAGACCAGAAACCAGTACTTGAAGAGCGGCACCTGCGTCGCGGTTCTCCATTCGACAACGAAGGGCCACAAGACGAGGAAGGTGCCGAGCGCGATCCCGAAGGTCACCTGCCCCACGAGCTTCCACCGGGCGACGAGGCCCTGCGATTTGCCCCGTACGATCTTCAGGTAGTCGTCGAGAAAGCCGATGGCGCCCATCCAGAGCGTGGCGACCACGGCGACGAGCACATAGCGCGTATCGAGCCGCGCCCACAGCAGCGTGGGGATGACGGTGGCGATGATGATGATGAGACCGCCCATCGTGGGCGTGCCCCGCTTCCCCTGATGGCTCGCCGGCCCCTCGGCACGCACCACCTGTCCGACGTTGCGGCGACGCAGGATGTCGATGATCCAGGGACCGACGAGAAACGCCACGATCAAGGCCGTCGCCGTGGCCCCGGCGATCCGGAACGTGATGTAGTTGAAGAGATTGAAGAGGATGTACTTCTTCCCGAGTGGCGCGAACAGGTGATAGAACACGGCCCGATTTCCGCCCTCAGTTGAGGTGGCGCAGCACCCGCTCCAGCGCGACTCCCCGTGACGCCTTGAGCAGCACCACTTCGTTGCCCGTGAGCCGCTGCTTCAGCAGCGGCCCCAGCCGCTCGGCATCCGGTGCGACGACGAGACGGTCCTTGAGCGCTGCCGCAAACGGCGAGAAGGCGGCCTCGAACGCGCCGACCGCGCCCACCAGCGCGGGCGCCGCGGCGACGATCTCCGCCGCCGCCGCCCGATGCAATTTGTCACTCTCCGCGCCCAACTCCAACATCGTCCCGACCACCACCGCGAGCGGGCGGGAGCGCTTGTCGGCCAGCCAGCGGGCGAACTCGACGGCCCGCCGGAGTGACCCGGGGTTGGCGTTGTAGCTGTCGTCGATCACCGTCAGGCCGCGCACCTCCGTGACCGCGCCGCGGCCTCCGGGCACCCGGGCGGCCGTCAGCCCCTGCAACGCGTCTCCGGGACGGATCCCCGCCTCCCGCGCGACGGCCACGGCGATCGCGGCGTTGTCGATCTGGTGGAACCCCGTCACGGGCACGGTGACCTCGCGCCCGCCCCACCGGATGCGCGGGTGACCCGACTCGTCCAGGTCGGCCGCATCGGGATGCATGTCGGTCCCGGCGCCGGCGCCGGCGACGACGGTCCGGGTCTTCGCCCGCGCGGCCACGGCGAGACCAGGGGGTTCCGTGCCGACGACCGCCACCTCCGCCTTCTCCACGAGCGACACCTTCTCTCGCATGACCCCCTCGAGAGAGCCGAAGCCCTCGACATGGGCGTACCCCACGTTGGTCACCACGGCGATCGTGGGCTCGATGATGTCGCGCAGCCTGGGGATCTCCCCCGGGAGATTCGCCCCGGCTTCGATCACCATGGCGTTGGTCCCGGCGGGGGCCGCGAGAATCGACAGCGGCACGCCGACCAGGTTGTTGAGGTTCCCCGCGGTCGCATGCACGTGATAGCGGACGCCCAATGCGG
>Ga0070730_10002674_pt1 | contig 16156 bp, 14 predicted proteins | sample Coa_R1_3_FD_66447 | JGI IMG/M metagenome (GOLD analysis project Ga0070730, IMG submission 66447) | Surface soil microbial communities from Centralia Pennsylvania, which are recovering from an underground coalmine fire - Coalmine... | ecosystem: Environmental > Terrestrial > Soil > Unclassified ...
CGATGGAGTCTCTGGGCGGGAGATCCGTCGTCCCCCCTGAAAGACGGCTCTGCTCGGGATGACCCACCGCCTTGGAATCCGATATCGCCACTCGACTCCAAAACTCGCCATTCGCTGTTAATTCCCGCCATTTCTGTGGCTTACGTTGACCATCCGGGTACTTTCCGGTAGTTTATTAGTATCGCCCACAATGGGGATTGTGTACCCTGAAGGCAGGGTTTGTGGGCCTTTTGCATCCAAACGACAGCAGATTCCTCGCTCCGCGCGAATGACATTACGCGGGAGCAGGGTTTGAGGGGTGGGTTTACATCGTGGCTGGAACTTTAGCGAGAACTGACGGAAAGACAGTACTTCTTCTGAAACCGAGGGGTTTCTGCGCGGGAGTAGTGCGAGCCATCGATGTGGTGCGGATCGCACTGGAGGCTTTCGGGCCGCCGATTTATGTGCGCAAGGAAATCGTCCACAACAGCTTTGTCGTGGAAGAATTGCGCGGCAAGGGGGCAATTTTCGTCGATAGTGAAGACGAAGTTCCCAACGGCGAGAGGATCATCTACAGCGCTCACGGCGTCTCCCCTGAGGTGCGCGAGCACAGTGCCAAGCGGGGACTGCGCGTGATTGACGCGACTTGTCCGCTCGTGACGAAGGTTCACGTCGAGGCGGTGAAGTTCGCTAAGGAAGGGTATTCCCTCATTCTCATCGGCCATAAAGATCATGATGAGGTGGTTGGGACACTGGGCGAGGCGCCGCTGGTGACTCAGGTGGTGGGAACGCCCGAGCAGGTGACCTCGCTGGTGGTACCGGATCCGAATCGAGTTGCTTATCTGACCCAGACCACGCTGAGCCTAGACGAGACCAAGGACATCATTGCCGCTTTGAAGCAGAAGTTCCCCCACATCAAAGGCCCTGCGGCGCAGGATATTTGCTACGCCACGGAGAATCGCCAGGTTGCCGTGAAGCAGGTCGCGTCAGAGTCGGATCTGCTGCTGGTGGTCGGTTCGGAGAACAGTTCGAATTCCAACCGGCTCGTCGAAGTGGCGAGGAACCTGGGCACTAACGCATATCTTATCGATAGCTGTGAAGATATCGAGGCGGAGTGGCTGAAAGGTGTGAACACGGTTGCCTTAACTGCTGGGGCATCCGCGCCGGAGCATTTAGTGGAAGAGACGGTCGCGTTCCTGCGGAGCAAGGGATTCGCGAACGTACAGGAACTGGAAGTGATGCCGGAGAATGTGCGCTTTGGTTTGCCGCCGGAGATCGTGGAAGCGATCGCGGCAGCGCCGGCGAATTGACCATTTATGTTGCACCACGGGATCGTCCCGAACTCCGTGTCTCTGTGTCTCCGTGGTGAAAGACGTTCGAATGGAGTTGTGAATGGGTAACGAATCCCCCGAATCCAGCCCGAGTACGGCCTCGCTCGGTTCTAATCCCCAGCTGCGTTTCGGAAAAATTGAAGGGCTTGGCGGCCGCGTGAGTGCCGCCATTGCGGCTGCGCGAAAATACCTGTTTTCGCAGCAGCACGAAGAGGGCTACTGGTGCGGGGAGCTCGAGGCCGACACTACCCTTGAGTCGGATTACATCCTGCTGCATACGCTGCTCGGAACGGGGATTCAGGAGCGATTTCAGAAAGCGGCGAACTGGATTCTGCGACATCAGAACGAAGACGGAGGATGGAGCATCTACGCCGGCGGCCCATCGAACATCAGCGCGTCGGTGAAGGCCTATTTCGGATTGAAACTCGCAGGCTACACGGCGGATCATCCCGCTTTGTGGCGAGCGCGCAAGAAGATTCTTGAAATGGGCGGCGTGACGGAAGTTAACACGTTCACCAAGATTTATCTCTGCTTCTTCGGGCAGTACGACTACGATGCCGTCCCGGCAATTCCGCCGGAGATTGTGCTGTTTCCGAACTGGTTCTGGTTCAATATCTACGAAATTTCCTCCTGGTCGCGGGCGATCCTGGTGCCGCTCTCGATTTGCTACGCGAAGAAACCATTCAAGAAGATTCCGCGCGAATGGGGCGTGGAGGAATTGTTCGTGGGGGGCATGCAGAAGTCCCGCATGCACCTGCATTGGGCGAAAAAGCTGGTTTCGTGGCGGAATTTCTTCCTGGTGCTCGATCGCCTGACGCACTGGCTGGAGCGGGTGCATGTTCGGCCGCTGCGGTCGATCGCGCTGAAGAGCGCCGAGAAATGGATGCTGGCGCGCTTCGAGATGAGCGATGGGCTGGGCGCAATTTATCCCTCGATTATGAACTCAATTATTGCGCTGCGCTGCCTGGGCTATTCGCTGGATGATCCGCAGGTGATTCGCGCGCTGGATGAGTTCGAGAAGCTGGGCATTGAAGAGGAAGATACGTTCCGCATGCAGCCTTGCATGTCTCCTGTTTGGGATACGGCTTACGCACTGTTTGCGCTGGGCGAAGCGGGAGTCCCGGCCAACGATCCGCGCATGGTGAAATGCGCCGATTGGATGCTGCAAAAGCAGGTCCGCAACGTGGGAGACTGGAAGATCAAAAATCCAAAGGGGCAGCCGGGCGGCTGGTACTTTGAGTTCAACAATGAGTTTTATCCTGACGTCGATGACAGTGCCATGGTGTGCCTCGCACTGAGCCGCGTGGAGCATCCCAATGGGCGCTATCAGCGCGAGTCGGTGCAGCGCGCGATTGACTGGATTTTCTCCATGCAGTGCAAGAACGGCGGCTGGGCGTCGTTCGACAAAGACAATGACCGCATGGTGTTCCAGTACGTTCCCTTTGCCGATCACAACGCCATGCTCGATCCTCCGACGGTTGATATCACCGGCCGCATTCTGGAGATGCTGGCAACTTACGGATATGACAAGAATCATCCGGCCGTGAAACGGGCGATCCAATTCCTGGTAAAAGAGCAGGAGCCCGATGGCAGTTGGTTCGGCCGCTGGGGCGTGAACTACATCTATGGCACTGCGCTCGTGCTGCGCGGGCTGGAAGCGATTGGCGTCGACCTGCACGAGCCTTGCATTCAGCAGGGCGCGGAGTGGCTGCGCATGGTGCAGAACTCCGATGGCGGATGGGGCGAGACGGTTGGATCGTACGATGACCCGACGCTGCGCGGGCAGGGCGACAGCACCCCGTCACAGACGGCGTGGGCGATTCTGGGCCTGCTGGCCGCGGGCGACACGCGCAGTGACTCGGTGGCTCGCGGTATTGCGTATCTTATGCGCACCCAGCGGAATGATGGGTCGTGGGATGAGCAGTTCTATACCGGCACTGGATTTCCGCGCGTGTTCTACCTTGTGTATCACCTGTACCGGCAGTACTTCCCCTTGTTGGCGCTGACCACGTACGCGAAGGTTGTGGAGAAGGCGGGAGCTTAGTTCTTTCTTAAGGCCCCAACTCCCGAGGGGTGCCTTCACTCCTTTACACGATCAGGAATGGATTGTGTACGGCGCGGCTCGTCCGCGCCGATTGACATTTCCGACCCAGTGCTGAATGCTGAGTACCAATGTTGGCATTCGTCACCGGAGCAACTGGATTTCTAGGTTCTCACGTCGCCCGCGTTCTGGCGGAGCAGGGTGCAGACCTGCGACTACTCGTGCGTTCCACCAGCAATCTAACAAATCTTCAGGGTCTGAAGGCTGAGACTGCGACGGGCGATCTGCGGGATTCGGCCTCGCTCGAGAAAGCCATTTCCGGATGCGAGGTCGTGTTTCATGTTGCGGCCGACTATCGGCTATGGGTGCAGGATCCGGACCAGATGTATCTCTCGAACGTCGAGGGCACGCGGGCGGTTCTAGAGGCGGCGCGCAAGGAAGGCGTAAAGCGTGTGGTCTATACCTCCAGCGTTGCGACCATGGGTTTCACAAGCAACGGGCATCCTGCCGACGAAGACTCGCCCGTGGCGTTGGCCGACATGATCGGCCACTATAAACGCTCGAAGTTTATGGCGGAACAGGTCGCGATGGAGGCTGGACGCAGTGGAATGCAGGTTGTGACCGTGAATCCGACGACCCCGATCGGCGAGCAGGATGTGAAGCCGACGCCCACGGGGCGCATCGTTGTCGACTTTCTCAAGCGCAAATTTCCCGCATACGTGGAGACGGGGCTGAACCTTGTGGATGTAGGGGAGTGCGCCCGCGGCCACGTTGCCGCGATGGAAAAGGGTAGGTCGGGGGAGCGGTACATCCTGGGCGGGGAGAATCTGACGCTGAAGCAGATTCTCGACAAGCTGGGCGCAATCACGGGGCTGCCATCGCCAAAGATCAAGTTGCCGTATGTGTTCGCATTTCTCGCGGGAGTCGTCGATGAAGCGGTCACCGGGCGCATCCTGCACCGCGAGCCGCGGGCGACGGTCGATACAGTGCGCATGGGGAAGAAAAAGATGTTCGCCAGTTCCGCCAAAGCAGAACGCGAGCTGGGATGGAAGATCGTTCCTGTAGATGATGCATTGCGGCGTGCCGTGGAGTGGTTTCGGGCTAACGGGTATGCATGAAGTGCGTGGCTTTTCTCTGCGGCCTCAGCGGTTGAGTGCTTTTACCTGGTCCGGAAAAAGCTTTTAACCGCAAAGCCCGCTGAGAGAAGCCGCAGAGGTCGCAGAGAAAAACGCGATGGTGCGACGGTCTGAGGTGATGGAGGGGAATCGCTCAAAAATCGCTGTCGTGGCTGCGCTTGAACGCGAAGTGCGGCCTCTCATTAGCCAGTGGCGCGTCATCGAGAAGGATTATGGCGGGCGGCGGTTTAGATTTTTCGAGGATGGCAAAGTGGTTTTGGTCTGTGGCGGAATCGGCGCGCAGGCGGCGCGGCGCGCGGCAGAAGCGACCATCGCGCTATTCCAACCGAAGGTTATCTACTCTGCGGGTTTCGCGGGAGCGCTTGATCGTCGCGTAAAGGTAGGCGAGGTTGTGCGTCCTGCGCGTGTCATTAGCGCGAACGACGGCAGCAGCATTGGTGTCGAAGGCGGCGATGGTGTCCTGGTCAGTTTTGAATCGGTTGCCAGCCCTGAACAAAAAACCAAACTGCGGGATTCTTTCGGCGCTCACTTCGTGGATATGGAAGCGTCTGCGGTAGCGCATGCCACGCAGGTTCACGGACTCGGATTTGCGGCGGTGAAGGTGATCTCCGATGAACTCGATTTCGAATTTCCCGCCACTGAGCAATTTGTGGACCCGCAAGGAAATTTCCGCGAAGGGCGATTCGCGATTTTTGCGGCCCTGCGTCCCTGGTTGTGGCCCAAAGTGTTGCGGCTGGCAAGAAACAGCCGGGTCGCGACGCAAGCTCTCTGCGAGGAACTGCGGAAAATTCTTACGACCTAGCGTGGGAAACAAGGCCGGGCGATCAAATTGGTCGCCCAACAGTACCTCTCAAGCGATGTCATCCTAAGCACCGCGCCAGCGCTGCGAAGGGGCTTACGATAGCAGGTAGGGCCGAGGCAGCCGAAAGGGTCGCCCTGCGCTGCATGCGGTAGTGTATTCCCGTCCACTGCATTAAAGGCGGAACCCTTCGTAGGGTCCCTTGTGCCGGCTTCGCCGCCGCTCAGGAGGACAACTTTTTCGTAAATTACGGTTGGCGGGTTGGGTACATGTGGGTAAATTGCACGGTCTCCTTCATCTATAATCGCTGCAGGCATTCTCCCTAACGCGATGCAATTTTTCCCCTTGCTGGCAGTGTTCGTCGGCGGCGAAGTCGTCGACATGATCTCCAACAGCGGCCCGGTCGCCAAGCTTGTTCTATTGGCGCTGCTCGCCTTCAGCCTGATTTCATGGGCCATTATCCTGACCAAATGGAGCCTTCTGCGGCGCGCGCGCGCGCAGAGCGGACGTTTTGTGCGAGCCTTCCGCAAAGCGCAACGCCTGCAGGATATCGCCGCTGTGGCCGAACAGTTCAGGCCCAGCCCGCTGGTGGGCGTATTCGAGGGCGGCTATGAGGAATATCGACGGCAAGCCTCGGCCACGGGCACGGTCAGAAATCTGGTGGGCATCCAGCGCGGTATGCAGATCGGCGCGTCGGAAGGGATTACCCGCCTCGAGCGCAACGTGCCTTGGCTGGCGATTACGGCGGCAGTGACACCATTTGTGGGCCTGTTCGGCACCGTGTGGGGCATCATTGACGCATTCCATGGACTGGGAACGGCAGGAGCAGCAACTCTGCGCGCGGTAGCTCCCGGGATTTCTGAAGCTTTGATCACGACCGCAGCGGGACTGGCGGCCGCGATTCCTGCGGTGATTGCCTACAACCTGATCGGCGCCTCCATACGCGAGTTTGCCGCGCGCAGCGATGACTTTGCCCTGGAAGTACTCAACGCGGTGGAGTCCAGCCAGGCGCAAGTGCCTGCGGACGTGAGGCGCTGATGGCGTTTACGACTTCAGCCGGACGCACGCAGACCGCACTCGCCGACATCAACATTACCCCGCTCGTCGATGTGGTCCTTGTGCTGCTCATCATCTTTATGGTGACGGCGCCTGTCTTGCAGTCCGGGATTGACGTCGCCGTGCCCAAGACGCGCTATGTCAAGCAGATCACAGAGGAGCGGTTAGTCATCACGATCAACAAAGATCAGCGCGTGTTTCTGGGAAACGATGCTATTAATATCAACGAGATTGGCAGCAAGCTGCGGCAGAGAATTCGCGACCCGCGCAATCAATCCATCTTTGTGCGCGCCGACGAGAACGTTCCCTTCGGCGCATTTGCGACTGTGATGGACTCAGTGAAGCAGGCAGGATTCAGCAACGTCAGCATCGTGACTCAGCCTCTTGATCAAAATGGCAGCAAACGCTGAAATCTATTTCGAGCACGACCGCTGGGGACGCGCGCTGGCGTGGTCCGCGGGGCTGCATGTCGGAATCACTTTGGCGGTGCTGGCTTATTCGGCCTTTTTCTATCGGACGAGCGGGGACACATGGGGAACGGGAGGGGGTGGGGAAGCGATCGGTGCAACCTTAGTGAGTACGGTTCCGTTGCCCGCCAATCCGTCACCCACGCAGAATGTGCTCGCCAACGAATCCAAAGGCGTGACGCAATCGCAGCCAAAGGTGGAAGAGAAGGCGCCGGACGCGATCGATATTCAGGGCAAGAACGCCAGGATCAAGCCTAAGAAGAAGCAGGAGAGCGAGTCCAAGTCAAAGCCGCAGGCGGCCCCGGAAGAAGAGACTAACCAGGTGGCGTTCGGCGAAGGCGGCCCCGTCAGCGGACCTTATGGAACGTTTTCTGCGGCCGGCGCCAAAGGCGGGTTCGGAATCACGGGTGGTGGCGGCGACTTCGGTACAAAATACGGATGGTATGTGCAGGTGATTCAGCGGAAGGTGTCGGAGAATTGGCTACGGTACGAGGTCGATCCGAAGATATCGACCGCGCAACGAGTCTATATCACGTTCGACGTGGCGCGCGATGGGCATCCCGCGAATGTGCGCGTGGAGCAGTCCAGCGGTGTGCCTTCGCTGGATATTTCTGCCACCCGAGCCCTGCAGCGTATCGATACGTTCGGCCCGCTCCCGCCCGATTACCCCGGGAGCAAGATTTCTGTCGAGTTCTGGTTCGATTACAAACGATGACTCGCGTGTACTTCCGCGCCGTAATCATCCTGATGCCTGCCGAAGGTTGCGGGCAGTAAAGAGAGCAGAATTAAGAATCCTAGTGGCATGAAGGTCCAGATGTTGCGAAACAATTCATATCGGAATACGATATTAAAGCTCAGGCAGAACGCTTTCCGCTCAAAGATGGACGAAGCCGATAGACTACTCCTTCCTCGCCGGCCAGTTTCATTCCGCAGCCGGATGTTCTTTCTGGTTGTAGTCTGCTTTCTGTTTTCCGGCATGCTCGCTGCCCAGGATTGGGTCAAGACCGGCACCAGTCTTGGGATAGAAAAGGTTCGGCTGGCGGTGCCCGATTTCAAGCCTGCAACTGCAGATCCGCAGAACGCCGCGCTCCTGAAGACCTTCAACGACACCCTGTGGAACGATTTGGATGTGTCCGGAGTCGTGGACCTTGTTTCCAAAAGCTTCTACCCGTTGCAAGTCCCCGGGCAGCCACCGGAAGTCAATTTTATTGCGTGGAATCAGCCGCCTCCGAATGCCGCCATGCTTGCGTTCGGGAATTTGGGTGTCACAGGCGGAAGGCTTACGGTGCAAGGATGGCTCTTCGACGTCAAGAACATCCAGTCGCCGCAGATTCTGGGCAAGCAGTACGCCGATGCTGCCAGCGATGCGGCGGCACGGGTGATGGCTCACAAGTTTGCCGATGAGATCATCTTCCGCCTGGGAGGTGGCATTCAGGGCATTGCCGAGACGCAGATTTATTTCGTCAGCGACCGCAGCGGCCACAAGGAAATCTGGGCCATGGACTATGACGGATCGAACCAGCACCAGGTTACGCGTTTGGGTTCGATCGCGCTTTCGCCGCGAATCTCGCCGGATGGATCGCGGGTGGCATTCAGCGCACTGACAAAGGGCGGCTGGGAGATTATGATGTATTCCCTCGAACTAAACCGGCCGGTGAGCTTCCCGCGGATGGGGGGTACCAATTTATCGCCGGCCTGGTCGGGGGACGGAACGAAATTGGCGTTTTCGTCGTCGCGCAGCGGGAGTCCGTCGATTTACGTTGCAGATGGCGCAGGCGGAAATGCACGGCGCTTGACCACGGATAAGGGCCCAGATGTTTCCCCGGTGTGGAACCGCAAGACGAATTCCCAGATCGCATTCGTGAGCGGCCAGACCGGGCTCCCGCAGATTTATACGATGGAAGCCGACGGCACAAACCAACAACGTATGACGGACCAGGGTTATGCTGTGTCGCCGAATTGGGCTCCGAATGGACAGTTCTTGACGTTCGCATGGGTCCGCAAGTATGGTCCGGGCGAACCCGGGGCTTCTGATCTGTATTTGATGGATATCGCCAGCAAGCAATGGGTACAGCTTACGCATGACGGCGGCCGCAACGATTTTCCGTCATGGTCGCCGGACGGACGCCACATTGTGTTTCAGTCGAACCGCTCCGGAAGCCCGCAAATCTGGTCGATGTTAGCGGATGGAAGCAAGGTCCAGCAGTTAACGTTCAGCGGACAGAATTCGCAACCGAATTGGAGCTGGAAGTAATTAGTAGCAGCAAATCGAGTAGAAGCAGTAAAGGTAATCATTTGCAGTCCGAAATAGTAAATAACAGATACTTCGTCTGATCCTCGCGCATGCCGGGGGTCGTAGGGAGGAATAAAAGTGAAGCAACTTAAACTGAAGTGGTTTCTATTGTTAGTCGCATTGAGCGCTCTCCTGCTACTTGGCGCTTGTAAGAAGAAAGCAGCTCCGCCCCCACCGCCGCCACCGCCTCCGCCGCCGGCTCCGACCGCATCGATTTCGGTGAATCCGACCTCGATCCAAGCCGGACAGTCGGCTTCGCTCACCTGGCAGACGAGCAACGCGACCGATGTGTCCATTGATGGAATCGGCGCGGTGCAGCCCAACGGATCGCAGAGTGTGTCTCCGACGGACTCAACGACCTATCATCTGGTCGCCAAGGGTACAGGCGGCACGCAGGAAGCGACGGCACGTCTGACGGTGACGCAAGCTCCGCCGCCACCACCGCCGCCGACACCAAGCGTGAGCGATGAGGACTTGTTCAGCCAGAATGTCAAGGACGTCTACTTCGACTACGACAAGGCGGACATCCGAGCGGACCAGCAGGCCTCGGTACAGGCCGACGCGCAATTCCTCAGTCAGCACACCAATGTGAACTTCACGATTGAGGGACACTGCGATGAGCGCGGATCGACGGAATATAACCTGGCCCTGGGCGACCAGCGCGCCAGTGCCGTGAAGAATGCCTTGACCGCTGCGGGCGTGAACGCCAGCCGCATCAAGACGATCAGCTACGGCAAGGAAAAGCCGTTCTGCACGGAGAGCAATGAAGCTTGCTGGCAGCAGAACCGCCGTGGTCATCTGGTGTACCAGAAGTGAGCGGGCGCGGGAGACGCGATGGACGCGTCTCCCGCTTCTTCACAGCAGTTGACGGATCGGCTGGCGACCACGCAAGAATCGGAAAGGTTGCCGCCCTCACCGCGTTGACCAGGCGGTTTCCTCGCCCTTTCGATTTGGAATGATCCTGTCCTGTGGGACTATCATGGCATCTAAAGAGTTCAGGAAATCCCTTATGAAACTACATCGCATGTGTGTATTTGTTGCTTTGTTTTCTGTGCTGTGGCTCGGACTGACGCCAGCCTGGGGTGTCAGCAAAGAGATGGTTCAGTTGCAGACGCAGGTGCAGCAACTGCAGGAGCAAATGACCGCGATGCAGCGCGGCTTTAACGAGCGCATGGGCGTGATGAACAATCTTGTGCAGCAAGATGCCGATGCGGTCAACAAGCTTTCGAACGCCATCAACGCGCTGCAGCAAACGCTGCAGAAACAACAATCCGATGGCGGAGGGAAAATCGATCAACTGTCGGGTCAAATCCAGGCGTTGAACGACACGATGGATGAGATCAAGGTGCGCCTCGCCAAAGTTACGAAGCAACTGGAAGACATGCAGGCCGCACAACAGAGCATCCAGGCGCAGCAGGCAACACAGCAAGCCGCTGCCGATGCCGCCAAGAACGCTCCGCCGCCCGATGTGCTCTATAACAACGCGTTGCGGGATTACAACGGCGGCAAGATGGATATTGCTTCCGGGGAATTCTCTGACTACATCAAGTTCTATCCCAACACCGATTTGGCGGGGAACGCCTATTTCTACATCGGAGAGCTCCAGTTCAAGGGCGGAAACTACCAGCAGGCAGTGGCGAGTTACGATCAGGTCCTGCAGAATTTTCCCAGCGGAAACAAGGCGGCGTCAGCACAGTTGAAAAAAGGGTTTGCGCTCATCGAGCTGGGCAAGCAGGATGACGGCGTGGCTGAGTTAAGGCACGTGGTGCAGCGGTACCCGCATTCTCCGGAGGCGTTGCAGGCTCGCGACCGCTTAAGGAAGCTGGGAGTGTCGACGCGAGGCGGCTCGTCGCCATCATCCGGAGCCGGCGCCGAAAGCGAATAAACCGCACCCGGCTAGACGGAACGATATTTATGCCTGGGAGCCTTGTGCCTGGCTGCCTTGTGAGCGTGGTGATGCCGCACGTGATGATGAATCCTTCTCACGTTTGTTAGAGACGCACGGGGCATGTCTGCAAACCCCAACGTGCTCACAAAAAGGCAGATTCCCCACAGAAGATACTTCTTCATAAATCCTCGCTGCGGTTGATACTAGCAGAAATAAGTGTGTGATTCAGAAATCGCATGGTCTACACTGGGCTGCGAGGGGCGATTCTAATCTTTCATCGCGCCCCTCAATTCGTAGCAAGGGGTCGCAATCATGGTAAAGAATATTCCGGATCAGGATCTTGCGAAAGGTGCGGGAGAAACTGAAGATCACAAGGTGCCCGGGAATCTCGGACTGCAGGGACAACTCGGGCATCGCGATCAGGATCCCATGCTGAAAGATGCGGACTCGGACTTCCCAGAGCCGGGGCAGAATCCGGAGCACAGCGGAGAGCCACGACTGAAATCGGCTTAGCTTCTGCTGGCAGTCATCGCGGCATCCTCTGCCGCATAATCAAACTGTGCGAGCGGCAGGGTAGGAGCCGGAGTTTCAAGCTCCCATTGGACCGTCTGACGAATCGCTTCGTCAATCGAGATGGGCTCCTGGTAATTCAATTCTTTGCGGATCCGTGCAGAACTGGCTTCCCAGTGCTGTGCCGCGTTGCCTGGCCTCACCAGATGTTGCGGCGTGCGCTCCATCGGCAAGAGCACGAACTCGCCTTGCCAATGCATTGCATCGGCAATTTTCCGCGCCCATTCCAGTTCACTGAACGGGGGCTCCTCGCACACGTTGTAGATTCTTCCCGCTGCGCGTGAGTCAGTTGCGGCCAAAGCGATCGCTGCCGCGACGTTGTCGATGTGGCCCCGCGGGGAGCGCCATGCGGCCAGAATGTCGGGGAAGATGATGTGGGGGCGCCCGTCAGAAATGCGCTTCACAACCGGATAGAAGCGGCGCAAGGGATCTCCGGGCCCGTAAATCATCGGCAGGCGCAGCACCGTGCCGGGAAGATCGCGATCATTCATCACGATTCGCTCGGCTGGAATCTTGTCGTAGTCGTCGGTCACCCACGTAAAAACCTTGCGCATCATCGACAGGTTTTCAGGAGGGTAGGGATGCAAATTGCGCCGCAGCGGTGATTCCTCCGTGAGTGGCACGGGCTCGAGTGGGCCATCTTCGGTGCCGTGCGAGATGCCGATCGCCCGGTAAACGTCCATGCTGCTCAGCATGACAATCCGCCTGGCTATGCCACGGCAAACGTCCATGAGTTGTTGCGCCTGGGAGCCGGTGCTGAGAACAAAGTCGATCACAACATCTGGCGCGAAGCGCTTAAGCTCCGAAGCGCTCGCTGGAAGGTTATTGCGGTCGCCTACAATGTCCTCGATGCCATCAGCTGAGGGGGAAGTGCCACGGTGAAACCGGGCCAGCGAGTGTCCCTGGGGTTGGAGCGCGGCGATAACGCGGCGGCCGATAAATCCATTTCCGCCAATGAGAAGAATGCGCATGAGACACGAAGCCAGTCCAGACTACTCCAGATCGGAAGGGTGCTAAGGGCGTTCTCCGCGTTCTCTAGATACTTGTTCGCGAGGATTCGCAGAGATCGCGGAGTCGTATGTTATCGCAATTCTTCCATCACCGCGTCGAGCACTTCCTTGCCGGGCCGTGTCACCGAGTCCGGCAGGGTGGCGAGAGGCTGGTCCACAACATTTAGCATGTCGAGGAAGTTCGGAGCCTTTGGGTCTACGTAGAAGATGCCGGTCAACACTTCACCCTTGTCGTGGGCTTCGGTCAGGCGAGTCATGGCCTGAATCTTGTTGGTTGGGTCGTAGTCTTCCTCGAGCTTGCGCAGGTGCAGGTGCGAGCCGTCGTGCATCGTGACATCGATTGTAGATCCAGCGTCATATTCGACGTTGATATCTTCAAAATGAGGAACGAAGCTGACGTCCTGAAGGGTTTCTTCGTGCTCTTTTACGTACTTGTAAGACTTGGTCGAGCCTTCGTGGTCGTTGAACGTGACGCAGGGAGAGACGACGTCGAGCATGACCGTTCCCTTGTGTGCGATGGCAGCTTTCAGCATGGCGCTGAGTTGTTTCTTGTCGCCAGAGAAGGATCGTCCGACGAGCGTCGCGCCCAGTTGGATCGCGAGAGCGCAAGTGTCGATGGGAGGCAAATCATTGACGACGCCGGTCTTCAGCTTCGAGCCAAGATCGGCGGTGGCGGAGAATTGGCCTTTGGTCAGGCCGTACACGCCATTGTCTTCGATGATGTAGATGATCGGCAGATTGCGGCGCATGAGGTGCATGAACTGTCCAATACCGATGGAGGCGGTGTCGCCATCGCCGCTGACGCCGATACAGACGAGCTTGCGATTGGCGAGCAGCGCCCCGGTGGCAACCGAGGGCATGCGTCCGTGGACGGCGTTGAAACTGTGCGAGCGGCTCAGGAAATATGCAGGTGTCTTCGAAGAGCAGCCGATCCCGCTGGGTTTGATCACGAACTCGGGCTCGACGCCCATCTCGTACATGGCCTCGATGATGCGTTCGGAGATCGCGTTGTGTCCGCATCCGGCGCACAGCGTGGTCTTGCCGCCCTTGTACTCGATGACGGTGAGGCCGATTCGGTTCGTCTTCGGACCGTGTGCTGATGTGCCCGGCTCAACAGTGCTGGTGCCCATTTACTTCCCCTCCATGCTGGTCAGTTCGTCGGTGATGGACCGCGCGTCGAGCGGCAGCCCGGTGATATGCGCGATGCTGCGCAAGCGAGGCGTGAGTTCAGGCTTCACGTCGAGCTTCAGCAGGCTGAGCATCTGAGCGTCGCGATTCTGCTCGACGACATACACGTGCTCGTGCTGCTCGATGAACTCGTGCACTTCGCGGGTGAAGGGAAACGCACGGAGCCGGAGATAATCAGTCTCGATGCCGTATTCCTCACGCATCTGGTCGCGGCTCTCGGTAATGCCCCAATGCGAGGTGCCGTAGCCGATGATGCCAATTTTCGCGTTGTTACCCCTTGTGATTTCCGGCCGCGGAACGAAGGAACGCGCGGTTTCGAACTTGCGGTTCAGGCGTTCCATGTTGTTCTCGAAATCGTCGGCGCGCTCGCTGTACTGGGCTTTCTCGTTGTGTCCGCTGCCGCGGGCGAAATAGGCGGCATTGGGATGTCGTGTCCCAGGGAGGGTGCGGTATCCGATGCCGTCGCCATCGACGTCTTTGTAGCGGGCGAAGCCGCCGAGGCGGTCGAGGTCCTCTTTGCTGAGAACCTTGCCGCGCTTGATGGGTGTTGTGGGGTAGGGAAATGGGTCCGACATCCAGTTGTTCATGCCGAGATCGAGATCGGACATGACGAAAATGAGTGTCTGGAACTGCTCTGCCAGGTTGAAAGCGTCGGTCGCCATCGTGAAGCATTCTTCGACCGAGCAGGGGAACAGCATGATGTTCTTGGTGTCGCCGTGCGAAAGGACTGCTGTGGAAAGAATATCGCCCTGCGAAGTGCGCGTGGGCAGCCCCGTAGAAGGGCCGACACGCTGGATATCCCAGATCACGCCGGGAACTTCAACGTAGTAGGCCAAGCCCGCAAATTCGGCCATCAGCGAGATGCCGGGACCCGCGGTCGCGGTCATGCTGCGCGCGCCCGCCCATCCGGCGCCGATCACCATGCCGATCGCCGCCAGTTCGTCCTCCGCCTGGACGATTGCGAACGTCGCTTTGCCATCAGGACCGATGCGGTATTCCTTCATGTACTCGATCATCGTCTCGACCAGTGACGACGACGGCGTGATCGGATACCAGGTCACCACCGTGCATCCTGCGAACATGCAGCCAAGAGCAGCGGCAGAATTACCGTCGACGATGATTTTGCCCGCGGTCTTGTCCATGCGCTCGATGTAGAACGCGCCGCGTTTTTGAAGGTTGGCCTTCGCGTATTCGAATCCAGCTTGCGCCGCAGCAAGGTTCAGATTGGCCGCCTTCACCTTCTTCGCGAACTGTTTGCGGATGGCCTTCTCAACCTCCGCCATATCGATCGTCAGAAGGGCAGCCACCACGCCCACGTACACCATGTTCTTGACCAGCTTGCGCAGCTTGGCCTCAGGGCAGACCTGGGCGACGATCTTGTCGTAAGGAACGGAATAAAAAATCAGATCATTGCGGAGCTTATGAAGGCCAAGTGGCTCGTCGTAGAGGACCGCCGCGCCCGGCGCGAGTGACATGGTGTCTTCCGTAGCCGTTTCGGGATTCATCGCGACCAGGAAATCGATTTCCTTCTTGCGGGCGATGTATCCATTTTTGTTGGCGCGGATCGTGTACCACGTCGGCAATCCGGCGATGTTCGAAGGGAACATATTCTTGCCGGAGACGGGCACGCCCATCTGAAAGATACTGCGCAGTAAGACTGTATTTGAACTTTGAGAGCCGGAGCCGTTGACCGTCGCGACCTGGATGCTCATGTCGTTGACGATCCGCTTCTGCCCCATGCCGCCGGATGATTCCCGGGGCACAATATCGGTTGTGGCCATCCCAACACCTTCCTTCAGTTCGCGGGCGGAATGCACTCGCCCTGAGTTAGAAATTGCGGAGGAGGAAAACCTTATTATACGGCGGATGCATGGCTCGAGTCGCGCAAATTGCCCGTCTGCGGCCCGGAAAGGAACCTGATTGAGAACGAGGAAAATCGCCGGCCTCAGGCTTCGGTCTTGAAAAACTGCGCGATATTACGAAACTTATTATATCGTGACACGACCAATTCGGCAGGGGGAATCTGTTTCAGTGCGGCGTAGTGTTTCTGCAAGGCAGCATCCAGCAAATTGGCGGCGGCCTCGTGATCGCGGTGAGCGCCGCCTTCGGGCTCCGGGACAATATCGTCGATGCAGCCCAGTTCGCTGAGATCATCAGCGGTGATCCGCATAGCTTCGGCGGCCAGTTCTTTTTTGGCGGAATCGCGCCACATAATCGCCGCGCAGCCTTCCGGAGAAATCACCGAATAAATCGAGTTCTCCATCATCAGGACGCGGTCGGCCACGGCGATCGCCAGGGCGCCGCCGCTTCCGCCTACGCCAATCACAGTGGCGATAATCGGGACCTGGAGCCGGGCCATTTCTCGGAGATTGTAGGCAATGGCCTCGGCCTGCCCGCG
>Ga0070730_10002676_pt1 | contig 16154 bp, 15 predicted proteins | sample Coa_R1_3_FD_66447 | JGI IMG/M metagenome (GOLD analysis project Ga0070730, IMG submission 66447) | Surface soil microbial communities from Centralia Pennsylvania, which are recovering from an underground coalmine fire - Coalmine... | ecosystem: Environmental > Terrestrial > Soil > Unclassified ...
TTGCCGGGCGTACCCTCGCGGCCGTGCGAGCCTTTCGCGACCGAGCCTCGCCGCCGGGCGGGTGAGCGGTCAATCACCAGATCCTGGTGATTTACGCGCCCGGGCCACGGTCGAGGTTGAACGCGGCGCTGATCAGCGCCAGGTGGGTCAGCGCCTGGGGGAAGTTCCCTTGCTGCTATCCGGCGCGGCCGATCTGCTCGGCATACAGGCCTACGTGGCCGGCGTCGGTGAGCATCTTCTCGAACGCAAACTGCGCCTCGTAGAGGAGCCCGGCGCGAGCGAGCGCCTCGACATACCAGAACGAGCACGCCTAGAAGGTGCCTTCCGCCGCGCACCCCGTCCGGGCTGGCCCGTGGGTTGTACCGGTAGACCAGCGAATCGGACACCAGGCTGGCGGTGAGTGCGTCCAGGGTGGATAGCCGCTTAGGGTCAGTCGGTGAGATGAACTTGACCAGCGGCATCAGCAGAACGGCCGCGTCGATGACGTCGCTGCCTTCGTACTGGACGAACGCCTTCAGAGTTGGTGACCAGCCGCGGTCCATGATCCGCCGGTTGATCGCATCGCGGGCCCTCCGCCAGCGCTCCAGGTCGGCGGGCAGGCCCTGGCGGGTGGCCAGCCGGATCGCCCGTTCGATCGCCACCCAGCACATGAGCTGCCAGGGACAGGAACTTCTCGGGGCCGCCGCGGATCTCCCAGATGCCCTCGTCGGAGCTGATCCCAGTGGTCGCAGACCCATTCGGCCTGCGAGGTGACCTCGTCCCACCCGGCGCTAGGGATGTGCCCGTACCGGCGGTCGTAGAGGTAGACCGAGTCCACGAAGCTCACCGTAGATGTCGAGCTGAAGCTGCCCCCCGTTTGCCGCGGTTCTCCTGATCTCCGACGTCCCAATCGCGGTCGCGATCATCAGGTTCGTCCGGTGGTACCGCCGCCGGTCACGGCAAGCGCCACACCCTGATCCCTCACGGCTGCATGGCCCACCGGGCGGCCTCCGCAGACTTGACGAAAATACCGTCCTGGTCTCGAACACTAACTGGCCAGGCAGCGCCACCAAGTGAGCCGGGGGCGAGCGGCAAAGTTGCCCGGGCTGGAAATACCGGGAACCCCGCGAACGGCGAAGTCACCAGAAGCCGACACAGAACACCCAGATCTGGGAAGCCGCGGATCGTGCCAGCCGACAGCACGATCCCGCGCATAGCGGCGGTTCACATTCACCCTAGGGTCACGATGTGTCACGACGACGAAGTGGTCAGATCAGTGGCCGGCAGCGCCGCCAGGCGGCTGACCGCCAGGCGGCTGACCGCCAGGCGGAGCTGGTCTCAGTCGGCAGCGCGTTACCGCGCGGCCAGGGCGGCGAGGGCGGCGATCGTACCGCGAACGACGACGCGGCCCAGCGCGGCCCCGGAAAAGCAAGGCGATGATCGCTCCGGACTCGCCGCCGGCAAGATCCGGCGGCATACTGGGGACATGGGCCGGATCATCGGGGCAATCCTTGGCGGGATCCTCGCCGTATGGCTTGCCGTCACGGCTGCGGGCGGGATCGTGGCTACGCTCAAGACGTTTGTTATCGTCGGGCTGATCGCGATGGCCGTATTCGTCGTCGTGTGGCTCGTGGCCAGGCGCCCTGGTCGCGGCTAGCGCGGCGCAGCCGCTGCGGGCACCTGATGCCGACCGCTGCGTGGCGGTGGTCGGCTGCGCCGCAGAATCCGGGCTACAGGCTGGGCAGCCGGTTACCCGGGGGTGATCACCGGGCCGGGGATGAGCATGGCCACCAGGGACACGGACCGGCGGTAATGGCTGACAGCGGTTCCCTTCTGCCCGCCCTACCTTGGCGCTGGTCTCCTTGCTCCGTCGCCAACCCGCCTGCGCTTCCAAGGCGGTGGGCCGGTCGGCGAGCGGCTGTGCGCGGTCTTGCTGGATCTGTTCGCTTTGCCGCACGCTGAACGGGCTGGATCGCGCCGCGGCGACACCGGCTGACATCGGCGCCGCGGGTCCCGGCGATCTTGAAGATGTTCCAGATCGCCGACTATGCGCGTGTCATGCGACGGCGCGACAATCGGTGCAACCCGCGCAGATCCATCAGTTCTGTGGCGCTAACAAATGGCAATCTTGTCTTGCCGAGGTAGACATCGAGTTCAATGAGAAGAAACTGGCGCGCTGGTGTTCTGGTGTGTCGCGAGGCCTTTGACGGAACCGTCAGCGAGTTGTTCCAGCCAGTGCCGGGTCCTTGCGCCCGTTCTGGTCATCGGCCGGCAGTCGATCTTGAGCCGGTCCCGGTCCCGGTGCCCCGGGGCGGGGCGCCCCTGGCCGCGGCCCGCCTGGCCGGCCGCGCCGCCACCTGCCTAGCCGCCAAGCAGCGGGCAGCTCGGTCCAGCCGGGGAGGAACATAGTTCATAGCGCCGTGGGCGCGCCCGCTGGTAGGCCTCGCGTGCTACCGCGCGTATCAAGTGAATCTGGCCAAAGGAGAGTCACATGCCACTTTTCGGCAGCAAGCCAGCCGACGGTGCGGCCGCCTGGGAGCCGCAGGCCGCGGCCGGCCGGCTGGCCCAGACCGCGGGCGCCGCTCCGTCGGGTGTTTTCACCTCCGACTTGTCGGTCTCGGAGTACGTGCTGCTCGGCGAGGCCGGGTTCGAGCCGCTCGGCTTCGTGGTCGGATCGTCGATCTATCACATTGGCTTGCAGATCGGGAGATGGTCGCAGAACCAGGAACTGCAGGTCCTGACTCAGGCGATGTACAACGCCAGGGAACTGGCCATGACCAGGATGCAGGCCGAGGCCGACCACCTCGGCGCTGACGGTATCGTCGGCGTCCAGCTGCGCCTGCAGAGCTACGTGTGGGGCCAGGGCGTCCTGGAGTTCATCGCTACCGGGACTGCGGTGCGCGCGCTGGGCAGCACCGGGCGCGGTACCGAAGGCGGCCACCGGGCCCCGGACGGCCGGGCGTTCACCTCGGACCTGTCGGCTCAGGACTTCTTCCGGCTGCTGGCGGCCGGCGCTGTGCCGGTGGCGTTCGTGCTCGGAGTTTGCGTGTACCACATCGCTCATCAGTCGGCGATGCAGTCGCTGCGCCAGGCCGGCCAGAACCAGGAAATGGTGATCTTCACCCAGGGCATCTACGAGGCTCGTGAGCTCGCGCTGGCCAGGATGCAGGCGGAGGCCACGCAGGCGGGGGCCTCGGGTATCGTCGGGGTGAGCGTCGCGGTCAACAATCACGTCTGGGGCGAGCACGCGACCGAATTCCTCGCCACCGGAACCGCCATCCGGCGCCTCGGCGATGAGCACCGGCTCCCCGAAACCTCGCCGAAGCCCACCTTCACCTTGGGGCTCGACAGCTAGCCCCGCCGACCTCCCAGGCTTCGCCGGCCGTCAGGGGTGACGAATGACCGGGCCGTCGCAGCGTTCGCTGACGGCCCGGGTCGATCGCCCTTGCGGTGCCTGGCGCCAGCGGGGTAGCGACTGTCAGGTCGCAACCGATCTGGCCATTTCGCAAGGATCTGGCCAGCCAGTTGGCCACGTCTCACGAATCTGGCCAACCCGCACGTCACCGTGCACGCCAGGCATCAGGCGTCAAGCTGGCTCAGCGCGGCACTCAGGAATGCGTCGCGGCGCGAGGTCAGGATACGCGCGTCAAGATCGGGGCGGTGGTGGTCGAGCAGCGGCGGCATGCACTCCGCCATGTCGCCGACCGTGGTCAGCGCGGCGACGACGTCCCAGTACGCGACGTGCTCCGGCTCCCGGCCCGCGGCCTGCTGCCAGCCATCGAGGATCTGGGCAGCGCCGCCGGGCCCGTAGTACAGCGCCGCGTCCAGCCGCAGCGTGCCCAGGTCGATGCCGGGAGACCCGGCGCCCGCGGCGTCCCAGTCGATCACCCCGGTGCACACGCCTGCGGACCACATCGTGTTGCCCTGCCACAGGTCCCCGTGCACCAGCACCGTCGCGCCGCCGGGCACCGGCAGCTCGCTGATCCGCCGTTCCGCCCTGGCCAGCAGCGGCGTGGTACCAACTGAGCGGCGCCAGGCGGCAAAGTCCGTGTCCGACAGCGGCCGAGTCCGCAGCGGCAGGTCCGGCCGGGGCGTCAGCGCGACAGCATGAATCGCAGCCGCCGCCGCGCCCAGCTGGCGCGCCCGCCCGGCGGGCATCATCCAGGGAATCGCGCTGCTGCCCGGCAGCACGCTGGTCACCATGGCCAGCACGCCCGCCTGGCTGCCGGCCAGGTCAGCGGCGATCACCCGCGGCACGGGCAGGCCGCGGGCGTGCGCTAGCGCCAGTGCCGCGACCTGAGTGCGCAGCTGCATCCCATCTCGGGCACTGGCGGGATCCCCGGTCTTCAACACGGCCCGGTATCCCTTCCCGGCACGCTCCAGCCGCAGCAGCCACGGATTCCCGCCCTCCCGCAGCCCGGCAGCCTGCGTGATCCGCGCGCCCGGCGCCACAGCCTGCGCCGCCCACGCCAGCACATGATCTCCCGGGCCACGCACCAGCCGAGCGTAATACCGTGCCCCGGCATGCCTCCTCGATCCAGGGGTGGTGGCGGCATTTGAGGACCGCGCGCTGTGAATTGGCCAGGTGAGTTGAGACGACAGGCACGCAGCGGCAAGGGTGCCTGAGGCTACCGCTAATTCCTGCGCGGCTCTTCCCTGCGCCCCCGACAAACGTCAACGGCGGTGACACGTCGCGTCAGTACTGGTCTGGGATCCGCGGGCACCCTCTCGGGGGCACCGTACGTTACGTCGGGCGGCGCGGTCACCGGGACTTGACGCCGACGGCAGCAAGCGCGTAGACGGGCTTTCCTGCCGGTTCGCCGCCTGTCCCCGCTATCCACCTGCGCACCTCGCACACTCCCGGCCCGACGGGCTCGAGCCCGGCCAGCATCGACGCGAGATCCGCGGCGTCGTGGTTCCAGAACCGGGTATGCGTGGCGGTCTGCTGTAGCCGGCCGGCGAGTTCCTTGTCCTCATAATGCCCCGAAGACACGATCAGCCATGAACCCCGGGCTGCCCGGCGCATGTACCGGCCACACACCGCGGCAGCTGAGTCGGCTGGCAGGAAATGAAGCACCGCGGCCAAGATAACGGCGATCGGCCGGGACATATCGATCACCGCGCGGACCTGCGGATCCGCCAGCACGATCTCCGGCTCGGTCAGGTCGGCCCGCACCGCGGCGAGCCCCGCGTCGCGAGCAAGCAGCGCCTCCCCGTGCAGCACGGCCACCGGGTCGATGTCGACGTAGCACACCCGGGCGTCCGGGATTACCTCCCGCACCGCGTCGTGCACCGCCGGGTGCGCGGGCAGCCCGGAGCCGAGGTCGAGGAACTGGCTGATGCCCGCAGCGGCTGCGCGGGCCGCAACGGCGCAGATGAACTCCCGGTTGTGCCGGACCAGTTGCGGCAGCGCCGGGTTCACCTCGGCCATGCGGCCGCCCATCTCCCTGTCGGAAGCGAAATTGTCCTTTCCGCCCAGCCAGTAGTCATAGACACGGGCGATGCTCGGCCGGGTCACGTCGATGCCCACCGGGGGGGTCTGGTCCGTCACGACCACAGGCTACCCAGACCTGCCCGCCGCGGTCCGCGGGAACGGCTGCCAGGCCCAGGAATTGGCCACACGGGTTGAGACGAACAGTGGATTGCCTGTCTCACGGCAACTGGCCAACGGGCTGGTCAGCAGCATAAACAGTGGCCAGACTAAAGGAGTGGACCTGACAGCGACGACCTTGCCGCCGTTGCAGGTGATGGTCATGGGTTCGGTGCCTGCGCTCCAAGCCCAGGGCCCCGATGCCGGCGCAGGTGACCCGGAGACCCTCAGCCTGCTGGGGCCAGCAGGGAGATCAGGGCATGCCCGGCGGGCAGGCCGAGCCTGGCTGGGCATCGAGGAGGCAGACCATCGTCATCGCGGAAGCGGGGTTTCTGGGGCCTGGCGGATCTCGCTGTCTGGTTCAAATGCCAGCGGAGAGCCGCCGGGCGTCAGCGGCGATGCCAGGCCCGCTCGGCTGCCCCTGCGGCATCGAGGTGCGATGAGGACTGCCTGGTGGCTCATCGCGGCATCGGCCTGGTCAGGTCTGGGCAGGTGCTGGACGTGCGGGAGGCCGGTTCACGTAGCGGGCCACAGATCCTCCGGTTCACGGCCGCGGGTTTCGGGGAGCAGCCAGAACAGCACCATGACCAGTGCCGCAGGCAAGAAGGTGACCAGCCCGGCCACCGCGAACCGGTGGCCGGCGCCGGCCACCGCGCCGAAGGCGACCAGGCCGGTGACCGCCCCCAGCACGCCTGCCGCCAGCGACCAGCCCGCCACTGAGGCCCGGACCGGTGTGGGAAACAACTCGTTGACCAGCGACCCGGCCGCTGGGGCGAAGACTGAGGCGGCGAACACGCCAAGGATGTAGCCGGCCAGCAGCGCCGGGGCCGAACCGGTGTAGGTCACGGTGGCGAACAGGGCCACGGTCACCATGGCCAGCGCACCGGTCAGGCGCCGGCCTGCCCGGTCCGCCAGCCACCGTCCGGCCAGGAGCCCAGCCAGCCCGGCGACGCCGGCCCCGGCCACCATGCCCGCCGTCACGATGCCCGGCTGGTGGAGGACGTTCTGCGCGAAAAGGAAAACGAAGCTGTTGGCCGGCCCGGTAATTACTGACACGGCGAAGGCCAGTACCACGATCACCGCCAGGCGGCGCCGGAACGGCCTGGCCACGGCATCGAGCACCGGAATCGGATGCCCGGACCGGCCTGCGGCCACGGTGAACCGGTCAGGCTCGGCGATCCAGCGCCGGAGCAGCGGCAGCAGGGCCAACGGGACCAGCGCCAGAACGAACACGCCGCGGAACCCGAGCGTGCTCGCCGCCAGGCTGTGCACGATGGCGATGACCCCGGCGCCGGCGCCGTACCCGGCGGCGATCAGCGCCACCGCCTTGGCCCGGTCCCTCGAGGCGGTCTGCTCCGCCGCGGTGACCTGCGCCAGCCCGTTCGTGGCGCTGAGCAGCGGACGGCCGCAGGCGAAGATGGCCACGAACCACCAGTAACTGGGGCTGGCCGCGGCCAGCGCTGTCATGGCCAGCCCTGCGCCGACCGTGCCGAGCAGCACCACCCGGCGGCCGAAGCGGTCGGCAAGGCCAGTGACGGGAAGCGCGCCCAGCGACGCCAGGCGCATGATGGCCAGCCCGATCCCCAGGTCGGTGCCCGAGAGCCCGGCCTGGTCGGCCAGGGTCGCGCCGTGGTTCACCTGGCCGAACCCCCGGGCCACGTCGCCGAGGGCGGCTACGACGCCGAACTGCCCGAACCCCGAGGCGAAAGCGGCGACAGCCACACCGACCACGGCCCGGTCGTTCCAGCGGCGCAACCGCAACCCGCCCGGCCCAGGTACGGGGACCTTGCCCGGATCAGCGCTCAATGCCGCCTGCCTTGTCCATCACATATTCCCTGCCGGCTCCCATCGCGCGACGGGGAAGACCGCGACGATGCGCCGGGCCGCGTGACTCACGCCAATGCCACCGCCGATACGCTGAGCAGGTACCACGGCAGGCCGGGAGCACGGCAAGATCACGCAGAAGTTCGCCTCGACACTTTCTACCTCAGAATCCTCCAGGGCAACAGCGCGCCGCGGCAACGGGCCGCCGGGCATATCCCGCTGAAGCACACGGGCGACCTGAACAAAAGCCCCCCGGCCGCCGGTGATTTCCTTGCCTCTCCAGCCGGTGCGCGGTGGAAGCGGTCAATGGCGATGTGCGCTGAGGATGATGTCAGCCCGGGCGCGCGGTACTGCGAAGGCTCTGCCGAGGCGATGGTTCGCACGGCGCCGTGCGCCGTGCGAACCATCATTACCTGACTCCGAACGCCCATGTGATCACCCCCGCACCTGGACCCGGGCTATCCGTGGCTGACAGACAGCGACAGCCGACGGCTGTGAACGCCCGTCCAGAGTGGCGCACAGAACAACCCGTTCGGCGTGATACGTACGGACCCCCATCTACCAGGCCAGGCGCCCATAGCGGCGGCTCGGGTGCGAGCCTGGTTCCGCATGCTGGCCATGCTCGGTGAGTGCCCGGGCCCGGGGCGGTCGCGTACGATGGTGGTCGTGAGCCAGGCGCGTCAGGAACCCGAGCCGATAGCCGGCCAGTTGCCGACCATCGAAGATCTCGCTCGGGCGCAGCATGCTGAGCCGGTGGCTGATCCCGGAAAGCTGGCTGCCGACATCTGGGAGTCGGATGCCGAGCTGGCGGCTTTCCTGGCCGACCTGCGGGCGAGCCGGAACGCCTCGCTGGCCTGACCGGCCGTGCGCGACGTCGTCATTGATACCGATGCCGCGTCGTTGCTGCAGAAGCAGCAGGCGCCGCCGTGGGTTCTACGCCATGTTGACGGTGCCCGGGTCTGGCTGACCTTTGTCACCGTGGGAGAGCTGGCGAAGTGGGGTGTGGTCCGCCGATGGGGTGAGGACCGGCGCCGCCGTCTGGACGACTGGACGGCCGACCGCCCGGTTATTCCGTATGACACGCAGATCGCCCGGGTGTGGGGTGCGCTGGCCGGGGCCGCCCAGCTGCGGGGACGGCCCCGGCCGCAGAATGACACCTGGATCGCGGCGTGCTGCCTGCGCTACCAGATACCGCTGGTGACGCTCAACACCGCCGACTTCAGCGACTTCGCCGGGCACGGCTTGGTGCTACTCGGCGGCCAGGAGTAGCGCCTGCCGGGGGCTTGATGGTGACTGCAGAGGCTGCTACCGGGCGGCTCCGGCAACGTAGGCGGCGACGATGTAGGTGGCATGCCGGTCCAGGCTGCCGCGCGCCCGGTCGTACCGGATCGTTGTGCGCGGGTCGGCGTGCGACGCGGCTTCCTGGACGTCGCGCAGCGGGACCCCGGCATCGAGGGCGGCGGTGATGAACGCATGTCTGAGCGTGTGAGGCGTGACGGCCTTGCCGATCCGCGCGCGGCGGGCGGTCTTGCGGACGATCCGCCCGGCACCGTGCCGGTCCAGCCGCCGTCCGTCCGCGGCCAGGAACACCGGCCCGCCGGTGCGTTCCCCGATGGCCAGGTCGATCGCCCGGGCGGTGCGCGGCGCCAGCGGGATGGTGACCACCTTGCCGCCCTTGCGGGTGATCGTCAGGGTCCGGTGGCCCCGTTCCAGGCCCAGGTGCTCGATATCGGCACCGGTGGCCTCAGAAACCCGCAGGCCGTTCAGGGCGAGCAGCGAGATCAGCGCATGCTCCGCCGGCGAGCCGAGCCCGGCAGCGACCAGCAGCGCGCCGAGTTCGTTGCGGTCCAGCGCGACCGCGTGGGACTCGTAGTCCACCCGCGGGCGGCGGACGTGCGCGGCGGGTGAGTGATCGATGAGTTCTTCTTCAACCGCGTACCGCTAGAACCCGGCGATGGTGCACAGCCGCCGGGTGACGGTCGCCCGGGCCCGGCCCTTGGCCTCCAGGTCGCGGGCGAAGGACTCGATATCGGAGCGGCGGACGGCAAACAGGGCCACGCAGCGGGCCCGGCACCAGGTAGTGAACTGGCGCAGATCGAGCGCGTAGGCTTCGCGGGTCAGGCCCCGGTAGCCCGCCAGGTACCCGGCGAGCGCGACCCGTTCGGCGTCGGTGAAGGCAGGCTGGATCGTGACGAGCGCGGTGGATGGGGCGGCAGTGGTCATCGGGCACCTCCGGGCCGGGCTGAGACCCGGGAGGCCGGGCCAGCCGCAGGTCCCAGCGATTGAGCGGAACCCAACCGTAAGCCGCACCGGCCGGTCACGCCATGTCACAGCCAGCAGGACATGAAGCGACGACCAACCACTGGAGAAATACTCCAGAACCCTGCCGAATCGGGCGCGGATGGCGATGGCGCAGAGACATCGGGCGCGGGCGACAGGATGTGCGTTAATGGACGGCTCCATCATCCAAACGCCCCGCCGGGGCCGCCCGCACCGGGCGGGGCGCGGCCACCCCATGAGCTGGATGCGGATCTGGCCAGTGCGCCCGTACCCGGGGTCGGTCCGCCATGTCCGGCCGGGCAAGGCAGCATCGCCCGGTGCGGCACGGGCGGATGGGCCGCGACGGGCCTGCGCGGCAGGCGGGGGCTAGCTGGTGCGTTCCCAGGTGACGGTGAAGCCGTTGCCGCTGCCGTTCAACGGGCCTGGCTGGGCTTTGACCAGCCCGGAGGAATCCACCATGGTGATCTCGTCGTCGGGGAACGTCGAGATCACCCCGGAGGTGGAGCCGGATTTGTCGGTCGCACCGGACTCGGTCCAGGTGCCGAAGTTGGCCAGCGGAAGGACCCCGCGTGAGCTGCTGGGCGCCTCCGCGATCCACTCGGCGCTGGAGTTGGCGCAGTTTGAACAGGTCTGGGTGGTGGTGAAGCTGTCGGCTGGGCGGGTGGAGTCGGTGAGCGAGAGGTTGTAGCTGGTGCCGGTGCGCACTACTGAGGCGCTGATGCTGTCCCCCGGGCGGACCGATGTGCCGACTGTCTGGACGCTGTTGGCGGGATACATCTCCCACCAGGAGTAGTAGTAGGCGGTGCCGTGGTAACACTCGGCGAGCGTGCCGTCCTGCTCCACCGAGTTGCTGCTGTAGCCGTCGATCCCGACCCAGAACGCCGCATACTGCGTCTTCCGGGAGGAACAGGTCACCGCGGGCTCGGTCCAGTTCCCGGTGACGGTGCTGTAGGTGTTGCCCGCGCTGTTGTCGTCGGCGTAACCGGACCAGTTGGTGCTCTGCACCTGGTTCTGGCCGTTGACCCGGACCGAGTGCCCGACCCGGTGATCGGGGTCCTGCCCGACCATCAGGTGCCTCAGCTGGGCCAGCGCGGCGGCGCGGGCGCTGCCTGGGGGTGTGGTGGCGCTTGCGGCCGGGCCGAAGCCCGCCAGCAAGCCCATCACCAGCAGGCACGCGATGAGTGGGCCAGCCAAGAGCCGGGGAATGCGACGCGGCATCACAAGAGTCCTTTCCCGCAGGGCGGCCTGGGCTGACCGCTCGTGACTCGATGGTAACTTTGAGCAGTATCGCCATCAATACCGTATTTGCGGCGGCCTTCGCCGGCGGGTCCAAGGCTCGGTCGGAGCGGGCCGGGCCGACTCAAGAACCCGTTGAGCGCCCGGTGCAGGGCGGTCCCGGGAGCTCGCCGGCCAGCGGCCGCCTGCTGGATGACGTGGCTGGCGTGCCTGCTGCCAGCACTGATGCCGGTCGTGCGTGGTCACCGATCAGCGCCGCCAGCGGGCCACCCCGACCGCCGCGTCCTAGGCGCCAGGCAGCTGACCGGGCAGACCTGCCAGCGGTTTGCGGCCGGCATGCCTGCACCGGCGCCGTGCCCCTCACCGAGCAGAGCCAATCCAGCGGCCAGGTGAGTTTCCACCCGGGCCGCGATCGATGACCGCACCGTGCAGAGCCAGCGCTACACCGGGCAGCCGGACACGGTGCCCCACGGCAAGATCGTCACGTCCGACGCCAGACCAGGCCGGTGAGGGCGGCGCGCCGATCATCCAATTCGGCATCGGCCCATACCGCACAAGCCTCATCAGCCCGCGGCGCCAGATCGGCGGTTAGCGCGCTCAACTGTCTGGAGGCGTGGCCACGGTCTGTGACATACCCCGGCACGCCGCACGGGAGCGCAGCACGGTCGGGTCATTGGTGTCGTCGCGGTGCGGCGCGTTCCCACCAGTCGATGGTTTCTGCGTCGGCGGTCATGCGGTCGAGGAGGCCGGCGATGAACTCGGCGTGAGCGCCGCCGCCCCGGGCGAAGCAGAACTTCCACAGTTCCGCGGCGGCACGGTGGTAGTGGTGGATCGTCTCATCCGCGGCATAGGCGTCGATCTCGCCGGCGCGGTAGCGGTCGATCTCTGCCCCGACGTGGCCGAGAAGTCCGGCCAGGTGCGATTCGTGGTAGGCGCTCACGCGTTCGCGCGCGGCGCGCCGCTCGGCTTGGGTGGCCATGACCGGGACGGTACCGTGTTTCAACCGGGCCGGCCCTCGGCCCGGGCTCACCAGCCGGCACCAGGGCAGCGCGCAGATCAACCTGCTGCTCGGTACCGGCGGCGATGCGCGCCTGCTCACGTCGAGGTCAGGTCACGCAACGTGAGCCGAACCGGTCGGCCTCCGCTGATCGCGATCGCCGAATCGGCGCGTGTCCCCGGTGGCTCATCTCAACCACCCGGTCAGGCACGGATTAGCCGGTTATGAGTGGAGAGTGTTGGCGGTATCCTTACTATCGGCGCCGGTTGCCGAGGAAGGAGTGGAGGTGGCCGGCCAGGGCTTCGGAGTCCGGGCCTGCGCCGTGGATGTAGGTGGAGGCGCGGGTGCGGAGTACCGGCAGGCCGAGGATGTAGAGTCCGGGGGCGCCGGTGACCACGCCGCCGTCGTGGCGGATGCGGCCGTTGCGGTCACGCACGGGGATGTCGAGCCAGGAGTGGTCGGGCCGGAAGCCTGTCGCCCACAGCACCGTGCTGATCTCCCCGCTCCGCAGATCTAGCTCCAGGGGCGAGTGGGGATCGACGCGCGTGGGTGCGAAGCGGTGCGGTGGCGGGAGCTCATCGTCGAGGCCCGATGCTGTGGCCCACTGGTCGGCCCGGGTCAGGAACCGGTTCATCTTCAGGTCGGCTAGAGCGCATGTGTTGGAGAGGGAGCCGGAGAACTGGGTTATGCCGCCGGCGATGCGGCCGAGGCGGCCCACGATGCGGATCCCTAGCGCCGTAAGCGTGTTGAGGTCGGTCGTAATGGCTCCGGGGGTCCCGGTGAGCTGCGGGGAGGGCAGGTGACGGGCCCGGGTGAGGTCGTCGATCTGGTCGTAGCGTTCGGCCAGCAGGCCGGTCGCCTGCATCCACCAGAAGATGTCGCGGCCGCGGTAGGTTCGGGGCAGCCGGACGTGTTCGCCGACCGCGAGGGTTACCGGGCGCCCGGACCGGTGGATCTCACCGGCGAGCTGGACGCCGGTGGCTGAAGCGCCGACGACGAGGACCCCGCCGTCGGGGAGCTGGCTGGGATCGTGGTAGGTGAGCGGGGTGAGCGTCGTTATCGACGGTGGGACGGCGTCGGCGATGCCTGGAATCGCTGGCAGGTTGCACGCCCCGGTGGCCAGCACCACGGCCCGGGCGTAGAGGACGTCGTCGCTGGTATGGATCTCGAGGCCCTGTGGTGCGGTGCGCAGGGTGTGCACCGTCCTGGCAGTGCGCACCGGTGCGTCGATGAGACGGGCGTAGCGGGTGAGGGTGGCTACGACCTCGGCGAGGGGCATATAGCCTTCGGGGTGGTCGCCGGCGTAGTCGTGGCCAGGGAGCCGGGTCTGCCAGTTCGGGGTGAGCAGCCGCAGGGTGGGCCAGCGTTGGGTCCGCCATGAGTTCGCCACCTCGCCGCGCTCGAGGACGATGTGGTCGATCGAGCGTTCGGTGAGGCGGCGGCTCATGGCCAGGCCGGCCTGGCCGGCGCCGACTACAACTGCCGTGGTTCGCATCACGCAGGCGTCCGGGCCGTGGTTGTCAGGCCAGCTCGACGAGCACCTTCGTCGGGTTGGCCACGATGTCGAAGGCCGCCGAGCGCTTCTGTGACTGGGCGATCAGCGCTTCGAGGTCGTCGCGGGAGGCGTCGGCGTCGATGGCGAACCGGACCGTGACGGCCTCGAAGCCGTTGCGGACGTCAGGGTCGGCGCCGAGGATGCCCAGGACGTTCATCTCGCCTTCGATGGTGGCGGTGACCGACCGGAGCTGGATGCCCCGGTGCTGGGCGACCGAGGCGACGCCGGCGGTGAGGCACCCGACTAGGCCGACCAGCACGAACTCCACCGGCGTGGCGCCGTTGTCCTCCGACGCGAAGCACTCGGGGTGGTCGACGTCGAATTCATACTCGGTGCGGTGCTGCTGCTCGGTACCAAGGCCGGTGAAGCCGGCAATGGTGGAGTGGCTGTGGGTCCCCTTGCGCCAGGTGCAGCTGGCCCGCCAGGTGAACTGGGCCGCTTCCGGTGCGGCGGACAGCGCCTCGCGCGCCCCGAGCAGCGCCTGTACGTTCACGCCGTTGTCGACGGGACGGTCGGTGATGGTCATCGGTGTCTCCTTGGTTTCAGTGGGATCGGACATGTTCATCCCTGACGCCGGCCGGGGGCGAGAACGACTGGGAGCGACACCAGGCCGCGCAGGACCAGACCGTCGCCATGCGCCCAGGCGAGGGCGTTACGGTCGACCGCGAGCCGCAAGCCCGGGTGACGGCCGAGCAGGGCTTCGAAAGCGACTCTGGCTTCGAGCCGGGCCAGGGGCGCGCCCAGGCAGTAATGGATCCCGTGGCCGAACCCGAGGTTCGTCCCGTCGTTGCGGCCGATGTCGAGGATGTCGGGGGCGGGGAAGCGAGCAGGATCGCGGTTGGCCGAGCCCAGGCACACCAGCACCTGTTCGTGCGGGGGGATTTCCACGCCGCCGAGGGTCACCGGCTCGGTCGTCACCCGGAACGTGGCGTGCGGGACGGGGGCGGTGAACCGGATGAGTTCGTCGATCGCGGCGGGAAGCTGCCCGGGATCGGCCAGCAGCGCCTTGAGCTGGCCGGGGTGATCCAGCAAGGCCACCACGGCGTTGCCGAGGAGGCTGGTCGTGGTGTCGTGGCCGGCGACGACGAGCTGGAACAGGCTCGACAGCAGCTCCTGGGTGGTGAGCGCGTCGTCTTCGGCGGCGACCAGGACGCTGACGAGGTCGTCGGCGGGGCTCTGGCGCTTGGTGTCGACTAGTTCGCGCAGGTAGGCCACGATGCCGTCCGAGGCCTCGACCGCCTCCGGCGGCGGGTCACCGGCCCATCCGGTCAGCAGCACACCGAACCAGGCGTGCAGAAGCGGGCGGTCGGCCGGGGGGATGCCCAGCAGTTCGCCGATCACCCGGAACGGCAGCGGGTAGGCGTACCCCTCGATGAGGTCGACGGTGGCGCCGGGGCCGGCGGCGTCCAGCGCGTCGAGGAGGTCGCCGGCGATGCCCCGGATGGCCGGCTCGAGCGCGGCCACCCGGCCCGGCGTAAAGGCCCGGGATACCAGCCGCCGCAGCCGGGCGTGGTCGGGCGGGTCGACGTTGAGCATGTGCCGCGAGAACTCCGGCCCGGGCAGGCCCTCGGCCACGACGTCGCCGTTGTCGTGCAGGGCGGCGAGCATGTCCTTGGAGATGCGCGGGTCGTTGAGCGCGAGGCGGGCTGCGTCGTAGCCGAGCACGACCCAGGCGGGGTGGCCGTCGGCCAGGCGCACCCGCTGCACCGGGCACCGGGCCCGGGCCTCAGCGAAGTGGCTGAACGGGTCGTCGCGGATCGCTGGTGCCCAGCCGCCCCAGGTAATCAGGGTGTCAGTCATGGTCGCCCTCGGGCCGGTAGCCCGTGCAGAGCAGGTCGAGCCGGGCGATGCGGCCGCCGTCGGCGGTGTCGGCGTAGGCCTGCTGTTCGACGGTGAACCAGCTGGTGCCCAGCCGCTCCGCCTGGAGCCGGAGCCGCCAGTGCAGGTGCAGGCGACCACCGACCTCGCCGACGGTGGCCTCGACGAGCTCGAAGTCCTCGGTGTCGCCGAACCAGCTCGCGAACACCTCGGCGATCGTCTCGGCTCCGGTCCATTCCCGCAGGCCCGGGGGCAGCAGGGCGCGGAGGCGGACGTCGCCGGTCAGTGCATCGCCGAGCCGGGCGAAGTCCTGAGCGGCCAGGCCCTCGAGGAACGACCCGGCGAGGGCGAACTGCGGCACCGCGGTAGCGGCGCTGTGGTTTAGTGCTGTCGTTGTCATGGATCCGTTGTACGGATCCGACGGGCGGGAGCGAATCGGGTAACTGCCCGATCTTTTTGTCAGGTCCCGGGTTCGCCTGCCGCTCCGGTAAGACCGTGGCGCATGGCGAACAGGGCGGCCTCGGTCCGGGTTTTCACCCCGAGCTTGGCGTAGATGTGCTCCAGGTGGGAGGAGACCGTCTTGCGGCTGACCTGCAGCTCGGCAGCGATCTGGGGGTTGGAACGTCCCTGGCCGAGCCGCACCAGCACCTCGGCCTCGCGGGCCGTCAGCCCTGACGGCAGGCCAGCCCGGCGCCGCGGCCGGTGGCCCGCGGCTTTCAGGACCGCCTGGACCGCGTCGCCGTCGAGCCGCCCGGCGCGCACCTCATCGCGCATCGTCCGCTCGGCGTCACCCGCCTCGAACGCCGGGCGGTAGGGACGGGGCTGGCGGAGAGCGTTGTAGACGTCGGCAGCGCCGAGGATCCGCGCCGGCAGCG
>Ga0070730_10002678_pt1 | contig 16150 bp, 13 predicted proteins | sample Coa_R1_3_FD_66447 | JGI IMG/M metagenome (GOLD analysis project Ga0070730, IMG submission 66447) | Surface soil microbial communities from Centralia Pennsylvania, which are recovering from an underground coalmine fire - Coalmine... | ecosystem: Environmental > Terrestrial > Soil > Unclassified ...
GCAGCCGGGGCAGTGTGGTGCTGACGTTTAAACAGCAGATCGCCGCCGGCGGCCCGGTGACCGTGACCCACCCCGACATGGTCCGGTACTTTATGACCATTCCGGAGGCGGTCCAGCTGGTGCTGCAGGCCGCGGTGCTCGGGCAGGGCCGGGAAGTCTTCACGCTCGATATGGGGGAGCCGGTCAAGATCGTCGATCTGGCCCGCGACCTGATCGAATTATCCGGGCTGCACGTCGGCCGGGACATTGATATCGTCTTTAACGGCATGCGGCCGGGGGAGAAGCTGTTCGAGGAGCTGTTCATCGCCGGCGAGGACTACCAGCGGACCCGCCACGAAAAGATCTTCATCGCCGCCAACGCCAGTCAGCTAGGGTCGTTGGATCTCGACCACGCGTTACACGCCGTCACCCGCGCCGCCGCAGACAACGATCCGGGGGCCATTGTCCAGGAGCTCTGCCGGCTCATCCCGGAGTTCAATCCCGCCGGGGAGCGGGTGGTCGGCATCGGCCGGCAGGCCTTGCCCATGCAAGAGCAGCCCGATCTTCTGTATGCCGGGTCAGCCGCAGGGTAGCCGGTAGTAGATGTAGAACCTATATGCAAAAAGATCGCACGAATCGTGTGTTTCTTCTCCAGTATCGAGTATCGGTTGCTCTCTGGCTACTCATTGGGCTGATTGGCTTAGAATGCTTTATACGCACGTTTGTTTATAGCCCGACGGCCCGAGTGATCTACAAGCCGGATTTAGGCACATTGCCGGTTACTGGTTCAACGGTGGTACGGGGTACCGAAGGTTTTGGGGTAACTCATTACTCGGACGATGGCGAAGTGCTTACATCCTTCTCGGCGCCCAGTGGCCCCCGGATCGTTCTGCTGGGCGACTCCCATACCGAGGCCTTGCAGGTAAATGATGCCGAGAAATATCCATCCATCGCTGCTGCCGCGCTGCAGCAAGATGGCATGACAGCGAACTTCCACAATATTGCGCAATCCGGTTCCTCGATGGCAGATTTTGTTTATCTGGCCCCCTTCGTGCATGCACAGTTCCACCCCCGTATTGTCGTAATCCAGATCGGGGTACAAAGTTTTGTGGACGGTAATGCATTTGACACACAGCATACCAACTATTTTGTAATGGCGAGTGATGGATCGTTACAGCTTAAGCATAAAGCTTTGCCTGATCGTACAGCGGATTGGATGTTGAGTCCGAAGCGTGATTTCGCGCTGATAGACTATGGTATCTCGCGCTGGAACGAAATGATGAATAAGATAAAGAGTCAGCAGACACGCCTGGCAGCAGAACCGGCTACGCCCACCGTAAATGCTACCCCCACCGAGGCAAATGACTTTCCGCGGAAAGTCAAGGCGCAATTAGATGCATTGCATAATGCTTATCCTGATGTGACGCTGGTCATTGTCTTCCTGCCGTTTGTGCCCTACATTCAACACAATACATTAGTAACGCAGGATCGAGATGAAGATCTCGTCCGTCTGAGTCTATTACCCCGGACCTACTGGCGGGTCGTTGATCCGACAGCTGACTTCAATGCCCTGGTCCAGCTGGGCAAGCTGCCCCGGGGCTTCGCAAACACAACCCCGGGCTCGGGTCATTTGAACGCCGATGGCCATGCAGTGGTGGGCAAGTTACTGGCACAACAGCTTGAGGATCTGTTACGATGAGTTTTGTCTCCATTCCCTTTGCTATCTTATTGCCCACCCTCTTAATATTACTATGGCTGCTGCGCTCTCCAGTCGCTAAGAAGCTGATTCTATTAATCGCCAGTTGTATCTTTTATGCGTATTGGGATTGGCGTTTCCTCGGACTACTGGCTCTTGTAACGGTTCTTGATTACTACATCTCTAACTTCCTGGCCGTGTCTACCACACCCCGTCTACGCCAGATGCTGCTGCTGTCGAGTGTAGTTACTAATCTGGGTTTTCTCGCCTTTTTCAAGTATTTCAACTTTTTCCTCGACAACATCAATCTTGTGTTACGACCTCTCGGTTGGCAACTAGGGACTCTGGTTATTATATTACCGATTGGTATTTCCTTTTATATATTTGAAACGTTAAGCTATGTAATTGACGTTTATCGGGGGCGCACCCGGCCCGTCCGCTCTTTGCTCGATTATGCTATATTTATCACCTTCTTCCCCCGGTTAGTCGCCGGCCCGATTATGCGGGCCACCGAGTTCCTCCCGCAATTGGCCCGCGGCATTGAGGTGAATTGGCCCAACATCAGTGCCGGCGCCCAGCTCTTGCTGCGGGGTTTGCTCAAGAAGGTGGTGGTGGCCGATAATATGGCGCTCCTGGTTAATACCGTATACGACTCACCCAGCCTCTTTACCTCGGGTACTACGTGGTTAGCGGTGTTCGCGTATTCAGTGCAAATCTTCTTCGATTTCTCCGGTTATACAGATATGGCGGTGGGCATCGCCCGGATGATGGGCTTTCAACTCCCGCCCAACTTCCAGATGCCTTATACGGCCGAATCGCTGACCGAGTTTTGGCAGCGCTGGCATATTTCCCTGTCCTCTTGGCTGCGCGATTACCTCTATATTCCTCTGGGAGGCAACCGGAAGGGCACAGTACGGACCTATATTAACCTGATGCTAACCATGCTGCTGGGTGGCCTATGGCACGGCGCGAGTTGGAATTTTGTCCTCTGGGGCGGGCTCCACGGCAGTTACCTGGCGCTGGAGCGGCAAGCTTTCGGCAAGCCCGCCACCCCGGGCCGTTGGAATGCGCCGTTGACGTGGGCGAGAGCGCTGGGGGTCTTTTTGCTGGTGACCGTGACGTGGATACCATTTCGCTCCCCGTCTCTAGAAACAACCTGGACGATTCTCCAAAAACTGATGTTCCTTACCCCCACGGGGTTGGTGTGGATGTATACGCCAGCACTTATTGCGATCCCTGCAGTAATAATTGGTGGATTTCTTATCCGTTGGTTAGATTACGACTTCACTTTACCACCCCTATACCGTAGTTTCACATTCGCCAGTATGGCCATCCAGGTGCTGATCATCTATTTTTTCGCACCGCTGAATATCTCACCATTCATTTACTTCCAGTTTTAAGAGCGTATACATCCCAGGATTACTTGATGCAAGAAACAGTTACCATCGTGATGTACCACTACGTTCGGGATTTAGCCCGATCCCGGTACCCAGAAATTAAAGGCTGTGATCTCCACGACTTTCGGGAGCAACTCGGCTATATTTGTCGCTATTACACACTAATTACAGCGCAGGATCTGATCCACGCGGTGCTTGACAAGCGCGCAACGGGCCGCTGGGAATTACCCGCCAACGCGGCCCTGCTCACTTTTGATGATGGGTATGCGGATCACTTCCATCATGTATTTCCGTTGCTGGCCGCCCTCCGAGTCCAGGGTAGTTTTTTCGCCGCCGCCCGGGCCATCTGTGAGCAGCGCGTCCTGGACGTCAACAAGATCCACTTTATTCTCGCGGCGGTTGCCGATAAGCGGACCCTGGTGGCGGAGCTATTTGCTTTACTGGATAGGTATCGAGCCGAATATCGCTTAGAGGAGAATGAAGCATACTACCGGCGAATCGCCCGGGCTTCCCGGTACGACCCCCCGGAAGTGGTTTTTATTAAGCGCCTCCTGCAAAGAGAGCTACCCGTTACCGCACGTGAGAGAATCACGGCGGCGCTGTTCGCCAAATATGTGTCACAGGATGAAGCGGCGTTTGCTTCCGAGCTCTACATGGATCTGGATCAGTTACGTTGCCTGGCGCAAAATGGGATGTACATCGGGAGTCATGCGTATAACCACGTCTGGTTGAGTCAGTTAACGCGCGAGGAACAAGCGGAAGAAATCGATCGATCGATCGAATTTCTGTCACTGCTGGGGAATAATACAACGACCTGGATCATGTGCTACCCCTATGGCGATTCGAGTGAGTCGCTCCGCCGCCTGATTCACGCGCGGGGTGGGGTGCTGGGGCTGACGACGCGGGTGGCTATTGCGCACGCCGCTGACGATCCCCTCCTCCTCCCCAGGCTGGATACCACGGATTTGCCCACGCACCAAGCGGCCCCCCCCGGGGCCTGGACCACCCGGGTGCTGGCAGGTAGGCACGATTTGGAAAGCAACGGCCATACCGAGTAAAATAGCTACCGAGACCGATTTCTGGAGGATACGGCAATGGACAGAGGCCTGGCGCAGCTCCTGCAGGCAGTGGATAAACGGCCGACCCTGGCGACCTATATGCAAACGTCGCGCGAGGTGCCGCTGTTCCAGGCGCAACTACATACGGCGCGCCTGGCATTACTCGCCACGTTTACCGTGGATTCCTTAGTACCCTACTTGCACGTAGAAGCAGCGCGCCAGGGTTTTGCTGCCGATATTTATGTGGCCCCGTTCAATGCCATCAGCCAGGAGTTTCTTGATCCGGGCAGCGGCTGCCGGCGCCATCGCCCCGACATTGTGTTTGTAGCGCAACTGCTCAGCGATATTTGCCCGCCCCTGGCCAACGACTACCTCCGGTTGGAGAGTGCGGAAATCGATCGCTACATCGAGGAAACGATTACCGGCCTGGTCGCCACGTTGCGGGAATTTCGCCAGTCGAGTCCGGCGGCGATCGTGCTGCACAATTTTGCGCTGCCGGCGTACCCCTTGTTCGGAATCTACGAGGTCATGGCCCCCCAGTCCCAAACCGGGGCCTTACGGCAACTCAACGCGCGCCTGGCGGCAGCGGTACAAGCCGTGCCTGCTGTGTATGTGCTCGACTTCGATCGGCTCTGCGCCACCCTGGGTTATCAGCACTGCTTCGATACCAAAATGTGGTATCTCGGCCGCGCGCCGCTGTCGGCCCCGACCCTGCCCCTGCTGGCCCGCACGCAGGCCGCTTTTATACAGGCCCTCCTGGGCAGTCCGCGCAAGTGTCTGGTGCTGGATCTCGATAATACGCTATGGGGCGGCGTGTTGGGTGAAGAGGGGGTGGCGGGGATCAAAGTGGGCCCGGCCTTTCCCGGCAGTGCCTTCCGCGACTTTCAGCAGGTGGTCCTACAACTGCATCGGCAGGGCGTGATCCTGGCGATCAATAGTAAGAATAATCCCGCCGATGTAGAAGAGGTCTTTCGTACCCATCCCGACATGGTCTTACGGCCGGAGCATTTTGCCAGTCTGCAGATCAACTGGCGGGCGAAACCGGACAATATGGTGCAACTGGCCGCGGAAATCAATATCGGTCTCGATAGCCTGGTTTTCTTTGACGATAGTCCCGCCGAGCGGGATTTGATGCGGCAGGCCCTGCCGCAAGTGTTGACGTTGGAGGTGCCGGCGGACCCCCTGCAATACGCGAATATCTTGTTGGCGAGCCAGGCATTCGACAAACTTTCCCTCACCGAGGAGGATCGCCAGCGGGGGGCGACCTATCGTGATCAACGGGCGCGGCGCCAATGGGCCCAGTCGGCAACCTCGCTGCAAGACTTCTATGAGCGCTTGCAAATGGTGGTAAACATCCAGCGCGTGGGGGAATTTGCCGTGCCGCGTGTCGTGGATCTCCTGCACAAAACCAATCAGTTTAATCTAACGACGCGCCGCTATACGGCCGCCGAGCTGGCCGAGATACTCGCGGACCCGCGCTGCGGCGTGTTTTATCTGCAGGTGACCGATCGGTTTGGCGACAATGGCATTGTCGGGGTGGCCATCGCCCGGCATGGCGCGGCCGTCGTCGAGCTCGATACCTTCCTCCTCAGCTGCCGAGTGCTTGGCCGTACCGTGGAAACCGCCTTTTTGTCGTTTCTCCTGGAGTGGGCGCGGGCCGCGGGCAGCACGGCAGTCGAAGGCACGTTTATCCCCACCGCTAAGAATACGCCCGCGGCGGATTTCTATGCGCGGCATGGCTTCACCCCGATCCCCTCGACGGGCGCCGGGAGCCGCTGGCGGCTGCAGTTAGCAGACGTGGCGTTCCAATGGCCTAGTTATATTCAGCAAACCGACGAAGAGAGGAAACCGAAATGAGCACACCTGGCACAGCCACCGACCGGCTGTACTGCACGATTGCCGATGTGCTGGCGGTGCCGCCAGACTCGCTCGCGGAAGAGTCCGCACCGGATACGATCCCTAGTTGGGATTCGCTCAATCATCTCAACCTGATCATGGCCTTGGAAAGCGAATTTAGCATCAATCTCTCGATCGACGATGCCCTGGATATGCGCAATATCGGTTTGATCCGCACGATCCTCCGTGAGTACGGCGTGGGGGTTTGAGTGGCGCTGGCCTTTAGCGAGTGTCGCGCGAGCCAAGTGCCCGCGGTGCGCGCTATTTTTGCCCAGGTGTATCGGCCGGACTCGGCGCTAGCGATCGATGAGGCGCTTTTTCGTTGGCAGTTCGGGCCCCCGCCCACCGCCCCGAGCGACACGTACCATATGAAGCTGGCGATCGCCGACGGCGAAATCGTGGGCTGTCTCGGCTATGTGCCGGTCGAATTCAGTTGCGGCGGCCGGATCGTGGGGGGCGCCTGGACCGCAAATTGGGTGATCGTTCCCGGCTGGCGCCGCCTGGGGCTGGGTCCCTTACTCCTCCGCGATGTCACCCGCGGGTTCGCGGTTACGCTAGTCGCCGGCCTCTCCCCCGATGCGCTGGCGATCCTGCCCCGCATGGGCTGGACGAGTTTGGGCGAGCTCATCCGCTATATCCATGTGTTGGATGCGCCCACCGTGCAAACCTTAACCGCAACCGGCCAACTCGCCTGGCCGGCGCCTCCCCCGGCGCGGATCGGGATCCCCCGGCCCAATTCGCGCATTCAGCAGGTCCCGCATTTTTCTGAGGCGGCGACGCAATTATGGGATACTCAGGGGGGCCGCAGCGGGATGGGGACGCGCCGATCTGCCGCGTTCCTTAACTGGCGCTACGCCCAGCATCCTGTGTTCGCCTACCGCTTGTTCGAAGCGCACGAGCATGGGCAACTGCGGGGAATCGCCATCTATCGCGTGGAGCGGGTGCGGGACGTGCCGGTGCGGGTCGGGCGTATTGTCGAGCTAGTAGGGGAGGAGGGGCCGGTGGGGTGTTTGCTCCAGGCTATCGCAGCCGATGCCCAGGCGCAAGGGGTCGCGCTGCTCGATTTTTTCTGTACCAGCGCGCGATTCGCGCGCGTCTTGGCGCAAGAAGGATTCCTCTCCAGCGACGACGCGGCAACCGCCCAGATTCCCCTTCTATTTCAGCCGATCGACCGTATGCGCAAAGCTATTCCTTGTATGGCGTATCTCGGTAACTTGCCGGGCCCGCTCGAGGTCCAGGATTGGTACGTCACGAAAGGCGATGGGGACCAGGATCGGCCGGCGTGAGGAGGTAATTGAATGCCCGAGGCGCCCGAGATGGATCTGGATACGCTAGAGGTGGGCACGACGGTATCCTGCGCGTGGGTGGTGACTGAAGCGCAGGTCGACGCTTTTGCCCAATTGTCCGAGGATGTGAATCCTCTGCATATGCAGACGAGTGTCGCGCGCGAGTATGGCTTTCCACGTCGCGTCGCGCATGGCCTGCTGGCCCTGGGGGCCATTTCGCGCCTGATTGGGACCCGGCTCCCCGGTCCCGGCGCCTTGTGGCTAGCACAAGACGTGCAGTTCGTGGCTCCTGTTTTAGTCGGCGATCGTCTGGAAGCACGGGTGACTGTGCAACAGGTTTCGACAGGTGCCCAAATCATCACCCTGCGGACGGAAGTCACCAACACCACGACCGGAGCTCCGGTGCTAGTGGGGTCCGCGAAGGTCAAACGCTTACAGCGCAGGCGTCAGGAGGAAACAGGAACCGTGACAGACCGCGTAGCCCTGGTAACGGGTAGTAGCCGAGGATTGGGACAGGCCATTGCGCTTAAGTTAGCGGAGATGGGGATCGCTGTTGTCGTTCACTATCATCAACGGCACGATGAGGCGGCGGCGGTCGTCGAAGAGATCAGGGCGGGCGGCGGCCGGGCGGTCGCGGTGCAGGCCGATCTGGCCCAGGAAGAGGCCATCGACGCCCTCTTCCAGAGCGCCAGCGCGGCCTTTGGTAAGATCGACATCATTGTGAACAATGCCTCGCCGCCCATTCTTCGCCAGGCCTATCTAGAATGGCGCTGGGCGGACTTCCACTCCTACCTAGAGACCTATGTGCATGCCGCTTTCCGCCTCACGCAACTGGCCGTGCCCGGCATGCAAGCCCGCCGCTTCGGACGGATCGTGAACATTCTTTCATCCTCCGCGCTGGGCGTCCCGCCGCCCCGCTTAGCCGCCTATGTCACGGCCAAGAGCGCGCTGGCCGGTTTGTCGCGGGCCATGGCGGTGGAACTGGGCCCGCTGGGTATTACCGTCAACATGATTGCGCCCTCGCTGTTGATTACGGATCAGACGGTGGCCCTGGGTGATCGGGCCCGGCAACTGGCGGCGAGCCAGGCTCCTTTGCGGCGTCTGGCGGCCTTGGATGATGTGGCCAACACGGTAGCATTCCTGACCAGCGATGCGGCCGCTTTCATTACCGGTGTCGTGATCCCGGTAGCGGGCGGTGAGGTCATGCCGACGTGAGCGGCCCGGCGGCCGCCGCTTGACGTGGCCGGGCCCCGCCCGGTATAATACCACCAACCACGGGCGCTGGGCGCCCGGCCCGCTGTCGCGCGTCCCCTCAGCAGTCTACGGAAAGGACTTCCCGTTATGGATCGATCCCCGGCCGATCGCCGCCCGGAGCCGTCGTTACCCTCCGATGCTGCGCCCGCGACGGCCCGCCCGCGGCGGCCGTTCGAGCCCCCCGCCGTGCTCTGGACCGAGCCGTTCCAGCCGGTCGCCTATGGGCTATCCTGCGCCAAGCAGTCCGGGCAGGGGGGCCAATGTAACACCTTCCCCGCGATCTCCTGACTAAAAAAAGGGGTGCTCATGCGAAAAATGGCCAACGGCTTGCTGGAACGGATGCTGGTGGAGGCCGAGCAAAAGCTGATCCCCTTCGGCTTGCTGATCGAGATCACCCATCGCTGTAACTTCGATTGTGTGCATTGCTACCAGGCCCATCAGCACCACCCGACTCGCGCGGAGCTGACCACCGCCGACTGGATCGCGGTCCTGGACCAGGCCCGCGCGCTGGGCACCTTTTTCCTGACGATCAGCGGCGGGGAGATGCTCGTACGCCGCGATTGGTTCGCCATCGCCCAGCACGGTCGGGCGCTCGGCCTGGCCTTGCGCATGTACAGCAATGGCGCCCTGATCACCGAGCAGGTCGCCGATCAGATGGCCACCCTCGATCCCATCGCCGTCGAAGTGAGCGTCTACAGCCACCAGAGCGCCGTGTTCGAGGACGTCACCCAGCGCCGGGGCTCGTTTGCGCGCACCCTCCAGGGTATCAAGCTCTTACGCGAGCGGAACTTGCCGGTCTCGATCAAAACGCCGATCATGCAGCAGAACATCGACCATTACCAGGCGCTGATCGCCCTGGCCGAGGAGCTGGGGGCCTACTACAGCTTTGACCCGACGCTCTTCCCGCGCAACGACGGCGATCTGACGCCGCTGCAATACCAGGTCGATCTGCGCCAGCTCGCCGTCCTCTACCAGGACCCCGCCTTATACGACGCGCCCTGTACGATCAGCGGCCAGGACTTTGAGGCGATCATGAACGCGGCGCCGTGTGGCAGTGGGCGGCGGATCTGCGTGGTCGACCCCTATGGCGAGGTCTACGGCTGCCTGCAAATGCTGCGCTCCAACGGCAATGTGCGGGAGCAGGGGCTGGCCGAGATCTGGTGGCACGGGGCGACCTTTCAGGAAACGCGGAGCAAGCTGCGCAAGGATCTGGTGCGCTGCGCGGCGTGCCCAGGGCCGCCGTATTGCCACCCCTGTATGGGCCTCAGCTTGATGGAGCACGGCAGCATCGTCGGCAAATCGCAGATTGCCTGCCGGCAGAATCAGTTGCGCTACCAGCGGGCGCAGGCCGAGCAGGGCATCGTGGTCGCGGTGCCGGAGTCGGCGGCCAGCGAGCGCTACCAGGCGCCGGCCCAGGTGACGCCGCTGACGCTGCTGAGCCGCGAGCAGTTCCGCGCGACCCGCCCCCCCGCGCCCACCGAGTGATCCCCGCCCCCGGCTGGCGAGTTTCCACAGTACTTTCTGTGTAAATGTTGACAAATAGGCGGCAAAGGCCTATAATAGAAAAGCAAGTAACGCGCTGATGATCAGGGGGATCTGGTGATCTGGTGATCTGGAGGATCGGGTAATCTGAATATCTGGAGCGGTAGAGCTCTCTACTGCTCCCACCTCGTAAAGGTGGAGGACTGCAACCATGACTACCGAGCAGGTAGGAACTGAGGCCGAGGTCGCCGGGCTGGATAATTACAAATACGGCTTCCACATGCCGGAGAATCACGTTTTCCGCGCCAAGCGGGGGCTGAGCCGCGAGGTGGTGGCCGAGATCTCCGAAATGAAAGGCGAGCCCGAGTGGATGCGCGCCTTCCGCCTGCGGGCGCTGGAGACCTTCTTCCGCAAGCCGATGCCGACCTGGGGGGGCGACCTCTCCGGGATCAACTTCGACGAGATCTACTATTATATCAAGCCGACCCAGGGCCAGGGCAAGACCTGGGACGACGTGCCGGCCGATATCAAGAACACCTTCGAGCGGCTGGGCATCCCCGAAGCCGAGCGCAAATACCTGTCCGGGGTCGGGGCGCAGTATGACTCGGAGGTCATTTATCACAGTATCCGCGAGGATCTCCAGTCGCAGGGCGTGATCTTCACCGACACCGATAGCGCGCTGCGCGAATACCCGGAGCTCTTCCGCAAATACTGGGCGACGATCATCCCGCCGGGCGACAACAAGTTTGCCGCACTCAACAGCGCCGTCTGGAGCGGCGGCTCGTTCGTCTACGTGCCCGCCGGCGTCCGGGTCGAGATCCCGCTGCAGGCCTATTTCCGCATTAACGCGCAGAGCATGGGCCAGTTCGAGCGGACGCTGATTATCGCGGAGCCGGGCAGCTATGTCCATTACGTCGAGGGCTGTACCGCCCCGACCTATCGCGAGGACAGCCTGCACAGCGCGGTGGTCGAGATCATGGTATTGGAAGGGGCGCGGGTGCGCTATACCACGATCCAGAACTGGTCGGGCAACGTCTACAACCTGGTGACGAAGCGCGCCAAGGCGATGCGCAATGCGACGATGGAATGGGTCGACGGCAATTTAGGCTGTATTTCCGAAGGCTCGACCGTGACGACTCCAGACGGAGTTAAGGCGATTGAAGATGTGCAGGTCGGCGAGAAAGTGCTCTCGTATGACGAGCAGGCCGGCGCTTTCTGCTTCCGTGCGGTCACGGCCAAGCGGTACTCCGGCTTGCAGCCGGTGCGCGAAGTGAAGGTCGGCCAGCGCCGCCTGCGCGCCACCGACAACCACCCCTTCTATTCCTACAAGTACAACCCCGACACGCCGAAGAAGCTGGGGCGCTACAACCTCGGCTATGTGCGCGTGGATGAACTAGCCGAGGCCATCGTGCCGCGCGCTTCGCTGGATTACGGGCAACCCCACAAGTTGCAAATGCCCACCATGCAGACCGTCTTCACCAACTCCAACCAGTATGGCGCGGGCTACACCGCCACGCGGCAACTGGAGTCGCGGATCACGCCGCCGGAATACACTACCGACGACCTGATGTGGCTGTTTGGCTACTGGGTGGGCGACGGCAATATCGAGATCCACGCCGGCAAGACTGAGGGCGTGGTGCGCTACGCCAAAGTCGGCTTCTCGACGCCGCGCACTAACCGGGCACGGGCGCATGTCATGGAGACCATGACCACGCTGATCGATACCCCGCCGACCGAGCGGGCCGACGGCCACCACCTGGCCTGGAGCAGCAAAGAGCTGGCCGCCTTCTTCGAGGTCAACGGCTTTACCGGCAAGGCCCCCAGCAAGCGCGTGCCGGCGTGGGTCTGGTCAGTGCCCGAATCGCAGCGGCTGGCGTTTATCGCCGGCTACCTCGACGCCGACGGCCATGTGACGGCCCAACGCGGCTACTTCACCCTCAAGTCGGCCAACAAGGCGCTGCTGGAGGAGGTGAGTTCTCTGTTGGTGACGCTGGGCATCAACGCGCACCTGTACACCGAATTCGACGAGCCGCGCCAGGTGACGATCATGGGTGTGGAATGCACCGCGCACGGCTCCCACCGCCTGGATATTGCCCTGAACGAGCGGCTGGGGCGCTATGTCAGCCCGGCCATGCAGGCGCAGGCTGCGCAGGTTCCCGCCGCCCAAATGGAGTATGGCCGCAAGGTCGGCCGCTCTAACATCCAACTGCCGGAGAGCGTGGAAGTGGCGAAAGTCACGGTGAGCGAGCCATCCGCGCCGGTGCCTACCTGGGATATTGAGGTCGCGGGCACGGGCAACTTCGTCGCGCAGGGCTTCATCGTCCACAACTCCAAACTGACGATGAAATACCCGGCCGTCTGGTGCATGGAGCCGGGGGCGCGGGGCGACGTGCTCTCGATCGCCTTCGCCGGCAACGGCCAGCACCAGGATGCGGGGGCCAAGATCGTGCATGCCGCGCCCCATACGTCGTCGACGATTGTCTCGAAGTCGATCTCCAAAGGGAGCGGCCGGGCGACGTATCGCGGGCTACTGGAGGTGCAGGAAGGCTGCCACGACGTCAAGTCGAACGTGCGCTGCGACGCGCTCTTGCTCGACGAGCAGGCGCGCACCGATACCTACCCGAGCATCCAGATCAACGAGGACCACGTCCAGATCAGCCACGAGGCGACCGTCTCCAAAGTGGGGGAGGAGCAGCTCTTCTACCTGATGAGCCGCGGCCTCAGCGAAGCCGAGGCCTTCTCGATGATCATCAACGGCTTCATCGAGCCGATCACCAAGGAGATCCCGCTGGAGTACGCCGTCGAGCTGAACCGCCTGATCCAGCTGCAAATGGAAGGCTCGATCGGCTAAGCGCCCGGTCCATCCCCGGTCGCGCCCCGCAAAACACCCGGCCCCGGCCGGGTGTTTTGGCATCCCGGGCCCGCGCCTGGGCCGCCCTCTCTCTCTCGCCCCCTGGGCATGTTTCTTGCTCTAAGCCGGCAGGGGAGAGACTGTCGGATTTACGTACACCGCTTTGCCCTGCGCAGGGCCATGTACACCAGGAGGAGCCGGATGCTTACCAACGAAGCGGAACTGGCACAGCGTGCGTCGCAGCGTGATCAGGATGCTTTCGCCCAACTCTACCACGCCTATGTCGACAAGATCTACAAATATATCTATTATAAAGTTGGCAATCCGTGCGAGGCCGAGGACCTGTGCGACCAGGTCTTCCTGAAGGCCTGGGAGGCGATTGGCCGCTACACCTGGTATGGTTATCCCTTTTCTTCCTGGCTCTACCGGCTGGCCCATAACCTGGTCGTCGACCACTACCGGACGCACCGGGAGATCTTGCCGCTGGATGACACCCTGTTGATCCGCGAGGAGCCGATCGATCCGGAGCAGGCGCTGGCCAGTAGCGTTGCTTCGAGCGAGCTGCGCCAGGCGATCAAGAAGCTGACCACCGAACAGCGCCAGGTCATCTGCCTGAAATTTATCGCCGGCTATGACAACAGCGAGATCGCCACGGTGATGAACAAGAAGGAAGGGGCGATCCGCGCCCTGCAATATCGCGCCCTGCGCAGCCTGCAGGCGATTCTGGAAGCAGAAGAGCGCCGCACGCGGGAATTCGATTTTCTGCCGTTGGGCAGCCCACCGGTGGCCGGTTGGGGCGATCTCGCGGCTTCCGCCTGAGGGGACGGGGCCCCCCATTCGGCTCTGGGGCAGTGATTGAAAGGGGCGCCCCAAGGCGCCCCTTTTGTCGTGCCCGGTTAGCCCGCCGGAGGTGGCGCGCCCGGCCCGCCCCCGCGCACGGGTTGGGCCGTGGCCATCGACTCACCCAGGTCGCCGCCCGCCCGCCAGCGGCGCACGCGGGCTGTGATCTCGGCCTGCGGCGGGCCCGGCGTGGTGTCGATCCAGATCCAGGCGGGGTCGCGGCGGAGCCAGGTGTACTGGTGGCGCACGAAGGCGTGCGTATCCCATTTCAGCCGCTGCAGGGCCGCCTCCAGGGGGACCTCACCCCGCAGGTAGGGGGCGAACTGCTGGTAGCCGAGCCCGGTCATGGCCGGCAGTTCCCAGCCGTAGCCGCGGGCCAGCAGGCCGGCCACCTCGTCAACCAGCCCATCGGCGACCTCGCGCTCCACGCGGGCGTCGATGCGGCGATGGAGCACGGCGCGGTCGGCCCCCAGGGCCAGGCGGCCGACCCGGTAGGGCGGTAGCGCTTTGCCCTGCTGCTCCGAGAACGGGCGGCCGGTGAGGTAAATCACTTCGAGGGCGCGCACCAGGCGGCGGGTGTTGCCGGGCAAGATGCGCGCTGCGGCGGCCGGGTCGCGCGTGCCCAGCTCGGCATGGAGCGCCGCCGGGCCCTCGGCCGCGGCGCGGGCCTCCAGGCGGGCGCGCAGGGCGCGATCGGGCGCGACTTCCGGGATCTGCCACCCCTCCAGCACGGCCGCGAGATAGAGCGGCGTGCCGCCGGCCAGCACGGGCAGCCGGCCGCGGGCGTGAATGCCCGCGATGGCCGCGTAGGCCTGGGCCTGATACCGCGCCAGCGTGAAGGGCTCGTCCGGGTCGACCAGGTCGATCAGGTGGTGGGGCACGCGTGCCCGCTCCCAGGGCCAGGGCTTGTCGGTGCCGATATCCATCCCCCGGTAGACCTGGCGCGAGTCCGCGGTGACCACTTCGCCGTCGAAGACCGTAGCCAGGTGCAGGGCCAGGGCACTTTTGCCGACGCCGGTGGGGCCGCCCAGGGCCAGCAGCGGCGGAAGAAGAGCCGAGTCCATTCAGGGAGGGGGCGCGGCCATGGCCAGCAGTAGGACCTGCCGAGGGCGGGGCCCGTCCAGCTCGACCAGGTAGAGACGCTGCCACGTGCCGAACGCGAGCGCGCCCTGGACCACAGGCAGCACCTTCGACTCGCCGAGGATCGCGCCCAGGAGGTGATCCTTCGGGTGCGCGGGCCCGGCGTGGAGATGGGTATAGGGCAAGTCCGGGAAGGACTCCAGCGCCAGCAGGAAATCATGCGCGAAGCCCGCGCCGGCTACGTCGTTGACGACGAGCGCGGCGGTGGTGTGCTGCACAAAGACCAGGCACAGGCCTTCCCGGAGACCGCTCTGCTGGACGAAGCCTGCTACCGAGTCGGTGATGTCGATCAGCTCGCGCTTGCGGTGGGTGGGGATGGTCAATCGCGTGTGCATGGCGCTTTATTATACCATACGCGGGGTTTGGGGGTTGGGGGTTGGGAGTCAGTATGAGGAACTAGCCTCTCCGTTCGCCGGCATCCCGGGCTGTGGGAGCGGGCTCCATCCGCGCGAACTTAAGACCGGGCTCGTCCTCTGGCGCGCTAGTGGGAGTAGGGGCGGGTCTCAGACCCGCCTGTTGACGGGCCGCCCAAGCCCCCCAGCGGCCCCGGCACCGACCCGCACGCTGCCGACCAAGCGGGTCTGAGACCCGCTCCTACACCGACCGAGTCACCCTCGGCGGCTTATGTTCGCGCGGATGGGAGCGGGCTCTGTCCCGCGATAGTGGGGCGCGTATCCAGCTTCCGTGCGCTCGCCGCCGGCATCAGTGCGGGTGTAGAATGTAGTAGGAAATAGTCGCAGTACAAAACAAACTGAGGAGGAACATTGAAAAATCGGCTCGTTCAAGGTCTCAGTCTTTGCGTACTCATCGGCGCTACCATCTTGGGGGGCTGTGGAACGCCGGCCGTGCCGGCTTCCGCCCCGCTGGCCACGGCCGTGCCCCCTGTCGCCGAAGCGGTGCCCATCTACCCCCATGCCCGCGAGGTGACGCACGACCTCCAGGGCGCGCCGCAGAAACAGACCATCGTCTTCAAAACTGATGATTCCCAAGCCACACTGGACTTTTATCAAGCGGCCCTGGAGGCGCGGGGCTGGGTCAAGCCCTTAGACCTCACCCGCCAACCGACGCGCCCCCCGCGGCCGACCGACAACTCGGATACCTATTTTTGGGCCGACCCCACCGGCCAGGCCTCCTGGAAACTGATGCTCACGATTGATTTCTGGGTCGACTCGGGGGCGCATATCACCATTGAGCGCTGGCCCGTGTTGGATAAGATGCCAATCTATCCGGGCGCCCAACAAGTGGCCACGCACGTCGCAACCACGGGGTCG
>Ga0070730_10002679_pt1 | contig 16142 bp, 15 predicted proteins | sample Coa_R1_3_FD_66447 | JGI IMG/M metagenome (GOLD analysis project Ga0070730, IMG submission 66447) | Surface soil microbial communities from Centralia Pennsylvania, which are recovering from an underground coalmine fire - Coalmine... | ecosystem: Environmental > Terrestrial > Soil > Unclassified ...
GCTCATGGAGAGGGGAAGATAACGCGGGGCCTCGACTTACGCGGGCGGGCCCTCCAGGCCGGTGGCGATGCGCCACACCTCGTCGGCCAGCCATTCCAGCCGTTCCTGCGCGTATTCCCGTTCCTCGGGGGTCATGTCCTTGGCGCGGCGCGCCACCTCCCGGGAGTGTGAGAGGAGGTCGTCGAGGATTTCCCGCAGCGTCGGGTTGGCCCGGCGCTCGACCACGCGTTTCCGCGGAGGGCTCATGCGGTCTGGATCCCCATCGCCCGCTCGTCGGCGCTCCTGAACTCGGACGCCCCGGCCCGGACCGTCGAGGCGATGCCGTGCTCCGCGAGGTAGTTCTCGACCAGGCGCAGCCCCACGTAGTAACCTGATCGCTCCGGCAGCACTTTGCCGCTCACCAGGCGGGCGGTGGGGCTCATGCCGCCGGAGAGGAACCGCAAGCGAAGCCCGAGCCCGGTCGCGTCGAGCTCCGGCTCCGTCACTCGGCGCAGAAACGCATCGAGCTCCCGCAGGCGCCGGTACTGCCGTCGGGTGTAGCCGAAATACTCCCAGGGCTCGAGTCCGGGCGCCACCGCCTGCGCCGTCGCCACCGCCACACCCTCGTTCACGAGGAGCTCCCGGAGTGAAGCGCGGCTGCCGGTCTCCCAGTAGTCGTACTGTCCGCCGAGCTCCGCGATCAGGCGGCGCAGCCCGGCGCGGCTCGACGGCGACGTGTAGCGGACGGCATGTGCCACTTCGTGCGCGATCCAGAGCGGGAGGAGGTGCGGGGCGAGCCCCAGGCCGTTGGTCTGGGGATTGGCGCGCCCCGTGAAGTGTTCGAGGCAGATGAACGCGATGCCGCGGCCGCCCACGACCAATTCGCCCGCGTTGGCCGCGCCCACGCCGACCGTGAGGTAGAGGTCCACGGGGCAATCGGTCTCGAGCAGCGCCAGCGTCCGCTGCAGCGCGTCCTCCGCGATCTGTATGACATCGACGTCCTCGAGCAATCGCAGCAGGTCCGCCCGGTCGGCCTTGAGCGTCTCGAGAATGACCTGGTCGGCGTGCGGAGAGTCGGGATCGAGGACGTAGTTGTGCCAGTAGCTGCGAAGGACGGGACGGTGGCGCTCGAGATACTCGTGGTAGGCCGCGCGCGGATCAGGCGCAGCCACGACGGCGAGGAATTCCGACGCGAGGTTGACGAGCATGGGGCGCGTTGCCGCCCCAATCTGGGAAACTCCGTCCCGCGAAACAAGCCTCGGTCAGCGGACCTGGATGACGATCGCGACGGTCTCCGACTTGACATTTCGCCGGAGGTCGGTCACCGCGAGCGTCACGCGGTAGCGCCCCGGCGCGAGCCGCCCCGGCTCGATCTCGAGCTGCTCCGGGAGAAAAGCGCGCGCCGGCTGCTCGCGCGTGAACTCGAAGACCACCGCATCGGTATTGTGGAGCAGGCGCCCGGACAGTCCGCGCTCGGGAGCGAAGGTGTAGCGGACCGCATAGCGCGCCACACCCTGTGCGTCGCCCGACATCCCGTAGATCTCCGCGTACGCCGCGAGCGGCTGCCCGGCGGGAAAGCTGAGATCTCCCGGCATGGCGCCGAGGATCGACTCCCGGTCACCGAGGGAGTCCCTGCGGCCGAGCGCCAGACTCGAGAGGCCCAGCGACCGCTCGAAGTAGTCCGGCACGCGGACCGAATCCCGGATGCGGCCGACCGCGCCACCCGAGTCGACATCATACGCCAGGGCGTAGGTGCCCCGGGGAACGCTCACGACGAGCACGCCCGCGCCGGACGCGCGGACCGCCTCCTCATCCCGCGCATCCCGCAGCACCACCGCGGCGGACTCCGGCGCGCTCCGGAAGTAGACGTCGGTGTTGCCGGCCAGCTCACTCTTGAAGAACGCCACCCACCCGCGCGCGCGGAGCGTCGCGGGAAGGGTGGTGGCATCGGTGGACAGGAGCTCCCGCACCTGTCGCGCGTCCCGCGCGGAGCGGGGGGGCGCCACGATGAGGTCGCCGTGCGCGCCAAATCGTCCCGGAATGCCGGTGAACCAAATGTGGAGCGGCTCACCCGCCCCGAAGTACGTCCACGACGGACCGGAGAACGGACCTTCCCATACGTCCGGACGGCCGTGGCGCAGCCAGACCAATCCGGCCGCGTTCAGCTGTTGCGCCGCGTATACCGTGAGTTTGCCGACCGTGTCATTGACCGCGAGCAGGTCTGGCAGCGGGATCTCGCTGGGCTTGAGCGAGTCGAGCGCGACCCCCAATGCGGCAAGACTGTCGGTGCGGTCCCAGAGATAGGTGGCGAGCAGCGCGCGATACCGCGGCGAGCGCTGAAACAGGACGAACGGGTGGAGCAGCCGGAACATCCGCCGCACCTCCGCCAGGCGGCGATAGTGCTCGCCGATGCGCTCGTTCAGCGGCGTGACCAGGTTGGGGTCCCGCTTGGCCCAGAACCACTGGAAAAATGCCCGGGCGCCCGCGGGATCGGTCGAATCGTGCCGCGCGACTTCCGCGGGCGACGCGATCATCCAGACCTGATTCCACAGCGCGTCGGCCGTGTCCCGGTCGGCGAAGGTCAGGGCGCTGTCGTACCAGGCTTCGCCGGCGCCGTCCCGATGTCCCAGATACGCCGCCTGCGCCCGCACCAACAGCAGTCCGACGTCGGGCCCTGCGCGCGCCAGCGCCTGAGCGGCGAAGGAATCCGCCGCGGCGCCATTCTCGAGCGCCAGCGCGATCTCCGCGCGATGCGCGAGGGCGATGGGGTCGTCGGGATGCGTCGCAAACGCCGCGTCCGCCCGCCGCCAGATTCCGGCGTCATGATAGATCTGCGCGAAGAGGCTCCAGCAATCGCGATAGCCGGGGTCGAGCGCAAATATCTTCAGCACCGCGTCCCGCACGAGGCGATCGCCTTCATCGCTCAGCAGGAATTGCCCGACTTTCGCCTCCCCGTAGAGCGGCTCCGGGTCCGCCGGCGCGAGCCGCGCGGCCGTGCGGAATTCGTCCAGCGCGCGGTAACGGCCGAACGTGGGCCACGCGTACCAGACCCGCCCCAGCAGCAGGTGCGCCCGCGGGTCGGTCGGGTGAACGCCGACGAGATGCTCGGCAATGGGCCGGGCGGAGGTCAGATCGTGATGGGCGAGGAGCGATTCGGCGCGGGCGAACGTCGAGTCCTGCAGGGCAAAGAGGGCGAGCAGTGCGAGCACGGCCGTCAGTTCCGCGGCGGCATCTTCTTGCTCATTTCGGCGAGGAATTTCCGCTCCGCCGGGGTGAGACTGCCGATACCGCGGGCGGAGATTTTGTCGAGCACGCGGTCGATCTCCGCGTGGGTGCGGTCGGAGGCGGCGGGACGCGGCTTGGGGCCGGGATCGGAACCGCGCGCCGCGCGTACCGCCGGATGCACCAGCACGCCGGGGATGGCTGTGCCGCCGCGCAAGCGCTTTTCCGCGCGCCCCCACTGCCAGTCGTTGAGCTTGAGCCAGAGGAACGCCGCGCCGGCGCCGCCCAGGTGCGCGAGGTGGGCCGTGCCCGGGGTCAGCCCGAATGCGGCGAGCGCGAGTGAAAAGGCGAACATGAACGCCACCAGCCATTTGGCCTTGACCGGCTCGGGGAGGGGGAACACGAAAATCGGCTCGTTCGGCCAGTACCACGCGAACGCCACCATGATGCCGTAGATCGCCCCGGACGCACCCACGACCACACCCACTTTGACCATCAGCATCAGCGCGTACGAGAGGAGGGCACCGCCGAGCCCGCAGATCAGGTAGAAGCCGAGAAAGGCCCGCGCCCCCAGCCGCTCCTCCACCGGCGGACCGAAGACGTAGAGCGCCAGCAGGTTGAACGCGATGTGCAGGATCCCCGCGTGCACGAACATGTACGTGAGGAACGACCAGGGGTGGTCGGCGGCCAGCAGTGGATTGAAGCCGAGTTGGTTGAAAAAGAGCGTGTCCGAGAAGATCGTCTGCTGCAGCAGATAGACGACCACGTTCGCGACCAGGATCCGTCGCACCCACGGCGTCATGCCGAACATCCGTTGCGGGCCCATCGGATGATTATCCCCCGGGCCCGGAGCGGTTGTTCCGCGCCAGGCGGCAGATGCGCTCGCACATCTCGGCGTAATCGAGTCCCGCGGCGCGAGCGGCCTGGGGAAAGAGGCTCGTGGCGGTCATCCCCGGCAGATTGTTGGCTTCGAGACAGAACATGTCGCCGTCGGCGTTCAGGCGGAAGTCGACGCGGGAGTAGCCGCCCAGCTTGAGCGACCGGTGCGCGGTCAGCGCGAGCTCCTGGAGCTGCCGCGCGCGCTTGGCGTCCAGCTTGGCGGGAAACACCTCCTCTGACATCCCCGGCGTGTACTTGCACTCGTAGTCGAACAACTCGTGGCGCGGAATGATTTCGCCCACCGGGAGCGGCACGTCCCCCAGCACGCCCACGGTGAGCTCGCGGCCGGGGATGAATTGCTCCGCCAGGACTTCGTCGTCGTGGCGCCCCGCTTCCGCGATCGCCGCGTCCAGGTCCTTGGCCTGCTTCACCAGCGTCAGGCCGACCGTCGATCCCTGCTTCGACGGCTTCACGATCACCGGCCAGCCCAGCGCGGTCGAAATGTCCTCGGGAGAAACCGGGGTCAGGAACCAGGCCGGCACCGGCACGCCGGCCGCCCGGAACAGCCGTTTCGACAGGTCCTTGTCGACCGCCAGCGCGCTGGCGAGCGGACCGCTCCCCGTGTACGGCACGCCGATCACGTCGAGCAGCGCCTGGAGAATGCCGCCTTCGCCGGGGCCGCCGTGGACGACGGGGAATACGACATCGGCACCCCGCACCAGCGGCAGCGTCGCGAGCTCTTCGGACAGCATCCGCCGCTCGGCCTGGCGCAGCTCGGGCGTGGGGGGAACCGGCGGCCCCGACACTGCCACCAGGAGCCGCGCCTCGTCGGCATCGCTCAGCAGACCGCCCGCCAGGTCGACCACATATACATCGTGTCCGCGGGAGCGGAGCGCCGCGACGACCTGCGCCGCGCCCGCGAAGGCCACGGCGCGCTCCGCCGTCGCGCCGCCGGTGATCACGGTGACGCGCATCAGGCGATCCCCGCCATCTGATGCAGGAGGTCGTACCGGGTGACGATCGCGGTGATGGCGCCGTCCCGGCGGACCAGGACGGCGGGGGTTTCGCGCGAGAGGAGGGCGCTGAGGCGCTCGAGCGGCCAGTCGGCGTCCACCACGGGAAACGGCCCATCCATCGCCTCCTGCACGGGACGGTCGAGGGCGCCGGCGTCTTCGATGGCGCGCGCCATCAGCCCCGGCTCGGACACGGCCCCCACCGTATCGGTGCCGTCGAGGACCGGCAGCTGTGAGACGTTGTACGTGCTCATGAGATTGAGCGCTTGCCGCACCGTGGCGGCGGGCGCCACATGCACCAGCGCCGGCGCGCCGTGGTCCTTCGCGTCCACCAACCCCGCGACCGTGCGGCGCTCCGGCTCGAGCATCTGATTCTCGCGCAGCCACTCGTCACTGAACACTTTCGAGAGGTAACGCTCGCCGGTGTCACAGAGAATCGTCACGACGCACGCCTTCGGATCGTCGACGGCGCGCGCCACGTCGAGCGCCGCCGCGACGTTGACCCCGGTCGAGCCGCCGCAAAAGAGGCCTTCCTCGCGCGCCAGCCGGCGTGCCAGGAGCATCGCGTCCTTGTCGGTGACGGTGATCCACTCGTCCACCACCTCGAAGTCGAGCGACGTCGGAATCTTGTCGCCGCCGATGCCCTCGACCTTGTACGGTGCGCCATCCGGCTTGGTGTGCGTCTCCGCATAGGCGCGGTAGATCGACCCGACGGGATCGCCCGCGATGACGCGGATCTTCGGGTTCTGCTCCTTCAAGTACTTCCCCGCGCCGCTTACGGTGCCGCCGGTGCCGGGGGAGCAGACGAAGTGGGTCACGTGTCCGGACGTCTGCGTCCAGATCTCGGGGCCCGTGGTCCGGTAATGCGCCTCGGGATTCACGGGATTGAAATGCTGGTCCGCGAAGATGGCGTTGGGATGCGCGGCCGCGATGGCGCGGCCTTTTACGATGTAATTGTCCGGATGGTCCGGCGCGACGGCCGTCGGGGTGATGATCACCTCGGCGCCGAGGGCGCGCAGTAGCCGCGCCTTTTCCTGGGACATCTTGTCGGGCATGGTGAAGATGCAGCGGTAGCCCTTCACGGCCGCCGCCAGCGCCAGTCCCACGCCGGTGTTGCCGGAGGTCGCCTCGACGATCAGCCCGCCGGGCTTGAGGCGGCCTTCGCGCTCGGCGGCCTCGATCATTGCGAGGCCGATGCGGTCCTTCACCGATCCGCCCGGATTGAAGAATTCCGCCTTCGCGTAGATCGGGGTGCGAATGCCGTGCGCCACCCGGCCCAGCCGGATGAGCGGCGTCCACCCGATGGTCTGGAGGATGTTGTCGTACGGCTCAGTGTGCGACGGCATTGCTGTCGCGTTTCGCCTTGGTGGTGTCCGGCGGCGTGGTGTCGCGTTTAGTGGAATCCCGCTTCGTCGAGTCGACCGCCCCCGTGTCGGGGCGCGGGCGGCGCGGGCGGGCCCGCCGTACCGGCGTCGCCGCCGGCCGGGGCTCGACTTTGATGGGGGCCGGCGCGGGCGTCGACGTGGCGGGAGCGGCGGGTCCCGCGGCGTCGCTGAGCGGATGGCGGAATTCGACCGGCTGCACGAACGCCGTGGCCACCGGCAGCCCGTGCCGCTTCGCCGGGGCAAAGGTGAGCCGGGGCGCTCCCGCGATCGCGGCGGAGTCGAACGCGGCGTATCCGCTCGTCTCGGCGATGCGCGTCGATTCCGCGACCAGTTTTCCCGCCGTGTCGACGAAGAGGCGCAGGAGCACCTCACCGTCGACGTTGCGATCGTAGAGCCCGGGCGGGTAAGCGATCGGGACGTCGGCATTCAGCGCCACCGGCGGCTCCTCGGCGGGCGGCGGCGGCGTGCGCCCGGTATTCGCATCGCTGCCGCCGCACGCGGCGACCGCGGTCAGGGCCACGGAGAACCATCCGGCGGGTCGTGGCGTCATGTCCGCTCCTCGAGCTGCTTCTTCCATTGGGCCAGGTGATTGAGCGCCTCGAGCGGTGAGATCGCGTTCACGTCGAGCCGCTGCAGCTCGGACAGCATCGGGTGGGGTGGTAGCGCCCCGCCGAACAGGCCGAGCTGCGTCGCATCCGGCGGCGCGGGCGGCGGCACGTTCGCCATCATATGCCCGGCTTCGAGCAGGGCCAGCACCTGCCAGGCCCGGGCCACCACCGGTGCGGGCAGGCCCGCCAACCGGCCGACGTGGATGCCGTAGGAGCGGTCGGTGCCGCCGGGTTCGAGCCGGTGCAGGAACACGATTTCGTCCCCGGTCTCACGCACCGCCACGTTGAAATTGCGCGCGTGCGCCAGCTCGTCGGTGAGCTGGGTCAACTCGTGATAGTGCGTCGCGAAGATCGTCTTGCAGCCGAGCTGGTTGTGGAGAAACTCGGTGACGGCCCAGGCGATCGCCACGCCGTCATAGGTCGACGTGCCCCGCCCGATCTCGTCGAGCAGCACCAGGCTGCGGGCACTGGCACCGTGCAGGATGGCGCTGGTCTCGCTCATTTCCGACATGAACGTCGACTGCCCCCGCGCCAGGTTGTCGGAGGCTCCCACCCGCGTGAAAATCCGGTCGGCCACGCCGATCGTGGCCCGGCGCGCGGGGACGAACGCCCCCATTTGCGCGAGCAGCACGCAGAGCCCCACCTGCCGCAACAGCGTCGACTTGCCGGCCATGTTGGGGCCGGTCAGCAGCATCACCCGCCCGGCGTCGTCCAGCAGCACGTCGTTCGGGATGAAGGCCTCGCGCGCCATCATCCGCTCCACCACCGGATGCCGGCTCCCCTCGAGATGAATCGTGAACCCGTTGGTCACCTCGGGGCGCACGTACCCTTCCCGGTGCGCCAGGTCCGCCAGCGCGGCGCGGACGTCCAGCTCGGCGATCACGACCGCCGAGCGCTGCACCCGGGCGATCATCTCCGCCACGCGCCGTCGGAGGGCGTCGATCACCGTCGCCTCCCGCGCGCCGATGCGTTCCTCGGCTCCGAGCACCTTGGCTTCGTACTCCTTGAGCTCCGGTGTCACGTAGCGCTCGGCGCCGGTCAGCGTTTGGCGCCGCTCGTAATCGGCCGGAATGCGGTCGCGGTGCGCGTGCGTAATCTCGAGGTAATAGCCGAACACGCGGTTGAAGCCCACCTTCAACGAGCCGATCCCGGTGCGCTCCCGCTCCCGGGCCTGCAGGCCGGCGATGTACGACTTGCCGCCGTCGCGCGCGTCCTTGAGGTCGTCCAGCTCGCGGTCGAATCCCGGGCGGATCGCGTCCCCGTCCGCCAGTTGCGCCGGCGGCCGGTCCACCAGCGCGCGGGAGAGCTCATCGCCGAGATCGGTGAGGAGATCGAATCGCTCCGCCGCGGTCTCGAGCAGGACGGCGCGCTCCCGCCCGTCGAGGCCGTCGAGGCCGGCGCGAACGTCCGGCAGGCGCCGGATCGAATCGCGGAGCGCCCCGAGCTCCCGGGGCGTCGCGCGACCCAGCGCGGCGCGCCCGCCCAGGCGCTCGAGGTCACGCACCCCGTCCAGCGCTTCGCGCAGGCGATCGCGCCCGCGGGGATCCGCGACGAGCACGTCCACCGCGTCGAGCCGGGCGTTGATCGCCACCGGATCGATGAGCGGCGCGAGCAGCCAGCGGCGCAACAGCCGGGCGCCGAGGGGGGTCACGGTGCGATCGAGGACCTCGAGCAGCGTGGTGCCGGGGACGCCCGGCCGCAGGGGCTCCACCAGCTCGAGATTGCGCCGCGTCATCTCGTCCAGCGGGAGCGCGTCGCCGCGCCGGATGATGCGGGGGCGGGTGAGGTGGGGCAGTCCGCCGGGCTTGAGCTCCCGGATATAGCGCAGCAGCGCGCCCGCGGCGCCGAGCGCCGGGCGATCGCCGGTTTCGACGCCGAGCCCGTCCAGCGAGGCGAGTCCGAAGGCCCGCAGCAGGTCGTCCCGCGCCAGATCGGGATCGAATTCCCAGGCCTCCCGCACCGTGCGGGTCGCCGCGGGTCCGCCCGGGGCCGGGACACCGGCCGGCGATACGACTTCGGGCGGCTCGTACCGCGCGAGCGCCGCGGGCACGTCGCCGGCGGGGACGGTCTCCCAGACGAACTCACCGGTGGTCAGATCGAGCGCCGCGATGCCCGCCACGTCGCCCTGCGGACACACGGCGGCCAGATAGTTGTTGCGATTGCGCTCGAGCCAGTCATCAGCGAGCACCGCGCCCGGTGTCACGGTCTCGACGACTTCCCGGCGGACCAGCCCCTTGGCGAGCTTCGGATCCTCCGTCTGCTCGCAAATCGCGACGCGGTGCCCCGCCGCGACCAGGCGGCGCACGTATTCCGCCGCGGCTTTGACCGGGACACCGGCGAGGGGGACTTCGGCGGCGCCGCCGTTGTTGCGGGACGTCAGGGTGAGTCCCAGCACCCGCGCGCCCAGCTTCGCGTCGTCCTCGAACATCTCGTAGAAATCGCCCATGCGAAAAAACACGATCGTATCCGGATGCCGCGCTTTGACCTCCCGGTACTGCTGCATGAGGGGCGTGTCTGCGGCGGAGCGATCCGCACCTCCGCGCGACGCCACCCGGGAGCTCACGGTTCCTCCACCACGAACGGCTGCCCGCCCAGACGCGCCTTCAGCAGCGCCTGCTGCCGCTGCGCCTCGGGACGGGTCGGATACGGGCCGACCCGCACCTTGATGAGGCCGGAGGTGTCACGCACCACACGCGCCGTGAACCCCATCACTTTGAGCCGCGTGAGCATCGCGTCCACCTGAGCCGCGCTCTTCACCGCCAGCACCTGGACGGTGAATCCCTGCACCGGCGCCGCCACCGGCGTTGCCGGGTGCGCCGTGTCCGTGGTGGGTGGCGTGGCGGGGGCGGGCGTGGGCGGCGCGCTGGCGCCGCACCGGCTCGCATAGAACGACACCTGATTCTTGAATTCGACGTCGTCCCCCGCGCCCGCGAGCGCTTCCTGGATCAGGGCGCAGCCGTGCGCTTCGTCCTTGAGATTGAAGTAGGCCTGCGCCCCCCAGAAATCGCCGCGCAGTTTGGCGGGGGAATCAGGATAGTCGCGCCGCAACTGTTCCGCCGACTGGGTCGCCGAGGCCGGGTCGCCCTGCACCAGGTAGAGTTGCGCGAGGCGGACCAGCGCCTGCGGCGCCCAGGGGGACGTTCCATACTCCACCACCACGCGCTGGAGGCTGGTCGCGGTCGCCGTCGGATCGGTGGCGAGCATCCCCTGGGTGTAGAGGGCTTCCGGGTAGGCGGAATCTCTGGGCGAAAGTGTCGCGACCAGGCGGCGCACCACGGCGCGCGCCGAATCGAGGCGCCCATTCTGGGCGAGCTCGACCGCCGCTTTGAGCCGCGGATCGGACTGCGCGGATAGCCGGTCGGGGGGCCGGGCAGTCAGGAGCAGCGCCACCATCAGCAGACCGCCCGCCTTCACGCGGCCTCCCGCGTCGTCGCGGCGAATCCCAGAATCAATTCCATGACGATGCCCCGTTCATCCGAAATCTTGGATCCCTTGAGCGCGCGATCCGCCGCGAGCGCCCGGCGCAGCGCGACGCCGAGTTCGGGTGCCCGCCATCGCGCCGCCCACGCGGTCCATCGGGCCGCGATCGCCTGATACCCCGCGCCGAGGCCGCCGAGACGGGCGGCCATGAGATGCTGAAAGACCGCGCGCTCCGCGCGCGCCGGATTGGCGCCGCGATCGAGCTCGGCTCGCGCCACGGCCACGCCCAGCAGTGCGGTGCCGAGCGCGGAGACCACCCGCACACCGGTCACGCCGGATTGCGCCAGGACCGGATCGAGCAGCCGCACCGCTTCGGGCGCCCGCCGCTCCAGCGCGTGCGCCACAAGATCCACGACTGTTTCGCCCTGCCGTACGCCGACCACCGCGCTGACGTCGGCCGCCGTCGCGGCTCGCGGCCCCACGATGGCCCGCAACTTTTCGAGTTCCTGGGTGAGCAGCGCCAGGTCCGCGCCGGCGGCGGCGGCGAGCAGGCTCGCGACGTCGGCGTCGACGGCGAGGCCGATCTGCTTGGCCCGATGCGCGATCCAGCGCTCGACGCGCTCCGCGGAGAGTCGATCCACCACCACCGCCGTGCCGTGGCGCGCGAGGTCGGCCTCGGGCTTCTCGTCTCCGGACTGGAGCAGGATGAGGAGCGTGGTCGGCGAGGGGCGCTCGAGATACCGGAGCAGCTCCGCGCGGGCGTTGGCGGTCTTCCGCCATTGCTCGACACCCCGGATGATCACCACGCGGCGATCCGCCAGCATCGGCGGCGTGTCCACGAGCGCGCGGAGAGAGTGGGGCTCCAGATCGGCGGCCGTGCGCGTGTCGAGGTTGAAGTCCCTGGCGGCGGGGTCGAGGGCGCGGTCCAGCAACACGCGCACCGCCTCCTCCTTCAGGACGTCGTCCTCGCCATGGAGATAATAGACCGTGTCGAGCGCGCCGTGCTTGAGGCTCCGCAAGAGCGCGTCAAAGGTGAGCGCCGCCATACGGGGCGGAAGTTACCGCCCGCGAGAGCGGGATGAAAGTCTAGTGGCGCGCGCTCGCCGGCTCGACGAGCGCCGTGCCGTACGGGTTGGGATTCACCGCGGCGAGGCCGGCGCGAGGATCCTGAAAGGTGACGAACGGGACTCCCGCCTCTGCGACCGGAATCGGATAGGGCACGGGCGGCAGCGCCCGCGCTTGCGCCGCCGAAGGGCGGTGCAGCATCTCGAACCCGAGCAGCGAGAGGGCCACCGCGACCAGCAGTCCCGCCGCGATCCCCGCGTGCATCGGGACGATCGGCTCCGCCATCTGGAGACGCTCGCGGCGGAGACGCTCTTCCAGGCGCTGTCGGAAATCCGCACTGGGGGCCAAGTCGTCGGCTCCCTGCAGCGCGAGCACGCCGCGGCGCAGTGCGTCATCGTACGCACGACAACTGGCACACCCCGCCAAATGGCGCTCGAAACGACGGAGCTCGCGCGGCGTCATCACGACGCCGTCGCGAAACTCGGTATGCCGACGCAGAAATTCAGGACAATGCATGGACGGCAGCTGATACCCCCCCGAGCGTGGTCCGGGTTCCGGCGAGCACGGTTCGGCGGCTACTCAAGCATCGGCCCGATGAGATGGGCAAAGGTGTTGCGGGCGCGGTTGAGGCGGCTCTTGACCGTTCCGAGATTGCATCCGGTGATCTCGGCGATCTCCTGGTAGCTCTTGCCTTCGAGCTCACGCAGCACGAATACCGCCCGGTGGTGTTCCGGCAGCTCCTGCACGCAGCGATCGACCGCGTCCTTCAGGAAACGCTTGCGGTAGAGATCGTCGGGCCGCGCGGTGGTGTCTTCGAACTGCAACGGCCGGTGATCGGCTTCCCAATTCTTTTTGATCGTCTGAAACAGCACGAGTGGATTGCGACTGCGATTCCGCAGCTCGTTCTTGGCAAGGTTCGACGCGATCGTGTAGATCCAGGTGGAAAACTTTTTCGTCTGATCGAATCGGTGGATGTGACGGAACACCCGGATGAACACCTCCTGCACCAGATCCTCCGCCCGCTCACGATCACCGATGGTCCGGTTCACGAAATTCAGCAGGCGAGACTGGTAGCGGTCGACGAGCATCCCGAAGGCCTGCGCGTCGCCGCCCAAGTGCCGCGCTACCACCCGCCCGTCGTCCAGCTCGTGGAGTGCCTGGCGCTCCTGCGCCCGCTCCGACGGCTCGACTCTTGTCTTCAGCTTGAGGATTGCCCGCATCGGTACTCCCAGGTAGCAGACAGAAAAGTTGGGACCGCTAGCTCGGCTCTCCTTTCAAAAGTTGACGGCACGAAGTGTACCGGGCGTGTTCCAACATTAACAATTGATTAACCAATGGGTTACGATACCCGGTTCCCCGGCGCATCCCGCTCCGGAGACACCCCCATGCTACAGCCCCAACCGGAATCCCGCCATATAAAGGATGGCGGCCACCGTCTTGGCGTCCCCGATCTCGCCATCTTGAATGCCCGTCAGCACTTGGGACAATGGTCGCGGCACCAATTCGATGAACTCGTCCGCCTCCCGGGCGGACACACCCTCGGTCAGGTCCCAGGCGCAAAACAGGTGGATGCGTTCATCGGTGAAACCCGGGGTCGTCCAGATGACGGTCATCGGCTCGAGCTGCTCGGCCTGCATCCCCGTTTCCTCGAGGAGCTCGCGGCGGGCGCACCGGTCGGGAGCTTCGCCCGGCGCGAGGCGGCCCGCGGGAATTTCCCACAGCACGCCGCCCGTGGCGTGCCGGAACTGCCGGATGAGGAGAATCGTCGGATCGGCGCCGGCAGGATCCGAGAGCACCGGGACGACCGCCGAGGCACCGGAGTGCCGGATCATTTCCATCTCGCCGGTCGAGCCGTCGGGGAAGCGGACCGTATCGATGTCGAGGTCGATCACCCGGCCCGAATGAATCCGACGCGTCGCGATCAACGTCACCGCTTCCCCCTCTCAGCGATAGAAGAGCCACGCAAACGGGACTTTGACGCCCTCGGCGAAGATGTAGCTGGCGTTGGTCCGCCCGTTGGCGCGTATGGGCGAGCCCGGCGCGGGCGACGTGTAGGGTACGAGTCCGTGCCGGCTCGCCAGCAGGCGCAGGCGAAGCATGTGGAAGCCGTCGCTGACGAGCAGGACGCGCCGATTCTCGTGACCCTGAAACCACGCCGCCACGCCCTCGACCGATGCCACGCTCGACGTCGCGGGGGGCAGGGCGATCACGCTGGGCCCGGGGAGGCCCGACTGCAGGAGATAGCGACGGCCCACTTCGGCCTCGCTGACGGTGTCGCCGCTTCCCACGCCGCCGGTCACGAGGATGACGGGTGCGAGCCCCCGCTGGAAGAGTGTGGCGGCGTGATCGAGGCGGGCGCGAAAGACCGGGGAGGGGCGGCCGTTGTATTGCGCGGCGCCGAGGACGGCGATCGCATCGGCGGGGGCCGCGTCGTCGCGGGTGCCCGTCAGGGCGACGGCGACGACGACGGCGGCCCATCCAAGTGCGAGGCAGAACAGGAGACCCGCGCCGAGCGCCAGGGTGCGGCGGAGGGAAGCCATGCGGGAAAGATAGCGCGGCGCCGGCTGCCGGACACCGATTCCCGCCGGTGCGGCTCAGGGCTTGGTGAGCAGCTCCTCGAAGAGGGCGAGGGCCCGCGGGTCGTTCGACTGTCCGAGCCAGAAGATCGCTTTCTTGCGAACTTCGGGGCTCTTGTTGCTCCGGGCGATGCTGATGAGTGCCGGGACGCCGACGTCGTGGGGCTGCTGGGAGAGAGCGAACACCGCCGCATCCCGGACGTCGCGATTCATGTCGTCGTCGCTCGCCAGCGAGTCGAGGCCCCTGGTCGCCGCTTCGCCCGCTGCCTGACCCAGCCAGAACACGGCCGACCGGCGGGTGCGAGTCGGTGCCTGATCATTCTTGGCGAGCGCGAACAGGGCCGGCCAGATCTTCACGCTGTCGGCGAGTGTCGCGGGAAACACCGCCTCTTCGCCGACCCGGCCGTCGTCCTGCGCCGCGAGAGCCAGCAGGAAACCCGTTGCGTCGGCGGTGCCCACGGTGCCGAGGTCGGTGACGCCGGCGCCCGCGGGCTTCCAGTCGCCGCCCACGTAGGCGCGGAGGCGCTGGACCTTCCCGCCGTGCACCGCGAGCACGAGACGCACCGGCCCGGGCTGACAGTCGCAGCTGGTCACGGCGTCGTCATCGTCGTCCCGGCTGAAGGAGTTATTGTGGCAATCCCCGTCGCGGCAATCGAAGGAGATCGAGTGGCGCCCGTCCCCGCACACACCGGGGCGGGAGGCGTAGGTCAGGCGGACCGAGCCGTCGGGCGCGGCGGCCACGCGGCGCGCGAGCGACTGGGCCGCGGTGCTCCCTCCGAGCAACAGGAGGGCCGCGGCCAACCAGAGGCGTGGGGTCATTGGTTGATGATCTCCTGGAGGTACTGCGCGGCCTTGGGATTGTGCGACTGGCCGATCCAGAAGATGGCCTTCTTGCGCAGCTCCCGATCGGTCTCATGCTTCGCGATATCGATCAGCTTGTCGAGCGCGGCCGACTCGTTGCGCTGCGAGTAGACGAAGATCAGCTGATCCTTCATCTCGTGATTCTGCATGTGGTCGTACAGCCCGGTGAGCTGGTCAAGCGGCACATTCTCCGACTGCCCGGCCCAGAACAGCGCCTTCTTGCGGAGCTCGATGGACTCCTGCTCGTTTTGCGCCACGTCCATCAGCCATTTGAGATTCTCGTCACCGCCGATCTGTGAGATCGCGAAAATCACCTTGTCCTTGAGCCCCTCATCCGTCAGCTTCGCGTACAAATCGCGCAGGTAGCCCGCGTTGGCGCCGTTCCCCTGCTGGCTGAGCCAGAAAATCGCCTTTTCCCGCGCTTCCCTCGGCGCGCTCGCGCGCTCGGCGTACTCCCGCAGGCTGCGGCCGGCGGAGGGCAGATCGATCTGGGAGAGGGCGAACACCGCTTTGTCCTGCAGCTCGGAGTTGGTGGTGTTGAGCAGGATCGAGTCGAGCGCAGCCACGGCCCGCTCGCTGCCCGTCTGGGACAGCCAGAACACCGCCTGCTCCCGCACGTCTTCGTCCGGATCATTGCGCGCGACGCCGAGCAGTACGTCTTCGGTCTCCGCAGTCTCCTTCTGGGAGAGGATGAACACCGCCTTGCGCCGCAGGGTGGCCGAGCACGCGTCACGCCGCGCGAGGACCTGCTTGAGGATCGGCATCGCGTTTTCGGCGTCCATCTGCAGCAGCGCGTTGAGCGCCGCGATCCGCGGATCGTCGTCGTCATCGCGCGTGGCGCAGCCGCCGGTCGCCGTCGATGTCGCGGTGGTGGCGCTCTCCGCGTGCTCGCGCACCCACGCGGCCGCATCCCCGTCCCCCTGGCGTGCCAGGGCGCCCTGCACCTGCGCGTAGAGGGCGTCCGCGTCTCCGCGCGTGGCGGCCTGCGCGAAATGGGCCTGCTGGTAGTCCAAGGCGGTCCGCGCGCGCTTGAGATTGGCGACGTCTCCCGTCTTGTAGAGCGAGAACGCCTGCCAGTAATACGCGTCGGCCGTGTAGGTGGACTTCGGATACCGTTTGATCAGATCCGCGAAC
>Ga0070730_10002680_pt1 | contig 16138 bp, 16 predicted proteins | sample Coa_R1_3_FD_66447 | JGI IMG/M metagenome (GOLD analysis project Ga0070730, IMG submission 66447) | Surface soil microbial communities from Centralia Pennsylvania, which are recovering from an underground coalmine fire - Coalmine... | ecosystem: Environmental > Terrestrial > Soil > Unclassified ...
CCTGGCCGTGCGTGCCTCCTTGACCGATGATGGACGTTCTCCGCTGGAAGCCTCTGGGGTGCGCTTGCACAGCCGCATCAAGCAGATTAACGACTCGATCGAGCGCGTCCAGGAAAAAAAAGATTACCCCCATCCTTAAAACAGTTGCACCACCTGTTGACCAGGGGGCTGCAGGCAACAGCGGAGCTCTGGACGCCGCTTGAGCACGCTTACGACTTCCTGGACCGGGCCAAAGCGATCCTGGCCAACTCAGCGCAAGACAGTGGCGAGCACGTTCGCGACAAGTATTTCGCCCACATCGCGCAGATGCGAGAGAAGCTTACGGCCTTGGGATCGCTTGTGGAGGCTTTTGACCATTTTTGTCATATCACCGACAACTTCTCTGCAGGGTTGTTTCGTTGCTATGACATCGTGGGATTACCGCGTACCAACAATGCTCTGGAGCACTGTTTTGGCATTGCCCGTGTCCACGAGCGCCGTGCCACGGGTCGACGGGGAGCCATCCCTGGAGTCGTCGTGCGTGGCTCGGTGCGCGTGATGGCCGCCGTTACCAGCACCACCCATGTGTTCTCAGTGGAGGACCTGCGGCCCAGGAATTATCAGCGCTGGCGCGAGCTGCGGCGACAACTCCAGCAACGAGAGGAAACGCGCCGACACCAATGGCGCTTTCGCAAAGACCCTGCTGCCTATTTAGCTGAGGTTGAAGCTCGTCTTCTCCAGTGAAGTTTGCCGTTCAGCTTTTTTCTAGGACCGCATTTTTCTCTGGGATAATCGCTCTAAAAAGAGTAACACAGGACCATTTTGACGCAAAGTGGCGGCTTTGCTTCACGCTAGCCAAAGTTGTTTCACTTTTAGGGGATCAGTTCCTTCCAGCCATTACTGTCTTGAGCTTAGCCACCGTATCGGCTTTCGGCAATGGTGTGTAGACAATCGTTTGCAAGTCAGGCCGCGCAGGCATCACGAGGGTGCTTGATCGCAGGGTGAGTAGGCCAACGAGCGGGTGATGACTTTCACAGAGGAAGTTCGATGCTAAGAGGATCTCATGCTCAGACCACCAGGCGCGAAACTCAGGACTGGCCTGCCGCAAATCCGCAATCAACTCTGTCAACCATTCATCCTCGGGAGAGGAGTCATACCTTCCCCGCAAAAATGCGACACTCCGCTGTGCTGTCTGCTCCCAGTGGGGAAGGCGTTCTCGCAGAGCCGCATGCATGAAGACCAACCAAGCCAGGTTGCGCTCCCGAAGAGAGAAGCTGGTAAAGTCGCCAATGACCCGATTGGCACTTTCGTTCCATGCTATCACATTCAAGCGTCGATCAATGAGATACGCTGGGCAGATACCAAATGCATCGAGAATCGCCTGGTAGGCTGCGTTCTGCTGCGGCATCTCCTGCTCCCCAAGATCCAACTGCTGAATCGGTCCACGAGCCAGGACAAACAGGTGAGTACGCTCTTCCGCGTTCAATTGCAAGATGCGTGCAAGGCGTTCTAAGATGTGATCAGACACTTGAATATCGCGGCCCTGTTCAAGCCAGGTATACCAGGAAACGCCGACGCCAACCAGATGCGCGACCTCTTCTCGCCGAAGTCCGAGCGTTCGCCGCTTGGGAAAAGGTGGCAGATCAAACTGCTCTGGACGCACACGAGCGCGACGAGTTTTCAAAAAGTCGGCGAGGGCCTCTCGCCGCTTCACGGTGGTTCTCATATCTTCCTCATGGTTCTCTTGTCTGTGGTATCTGAGCTGTTACTTTCACTCCTATGTTCAACACACTCCTGGTTCGCGCAGGAACATTGTTCCATAATAGCACCAGACAGCATACATGGTCCAGATGCCAAGCCGTTGCTCCATTTGATGAACGAGACAGGCAGGAGCATCCACCAAACACGATGAAAAAAGGATGAAGCATGAGACAAAATGAAGATGAGCGAAGTTCGCCGGGACACCCAGGAACCGGGCGTCCGCGTTCGCTGCGTGAGCGTGTTGGGATTACGATCCAGGGCAGTAATACTGTGGATGCCATCGCCAGGATACGTGAGGCAGAAAAAGCAGGGATCCAACAAGTCTGGATGCCGATGGACGGGGCAGCGCATGCTGACCTCTTGACGCTCTTTGCGGCAGTTGCCACCCAGACCGAGCGCATCAGGTTGGGGAGCGCGATTATCCCTACCTATCCCCGCCACCCGCTGGCACTAGCACAGCAGGCTCTTGCGGTCCATGATCTGGCCCCAGGACGCTTGCGATTAGGAATCGGTCCTGGGAGCCGGACAGCTATTGAGAACTGGCATGGCTTGTCGCGGATTTCGCCACAGCCATACCTCAAAGAATATCTGGAAGTGGTGCGCGGCGTTTTGTGGAGAGGAAACAGTGATTATCATGGAACGTTTTTCCAGGTGGCATTCTCTTCACCACGCATCGCTCCAGTTCCGCTGCTGATCTCGGCAGTGGGTCCCAAGGCGTTTCGGCTGGCCGGGGAGATCGCTGATGGGGCTCTTTCCGCCATGTGCCCGGTTCCCTATCTGCTCACCTCGGCGCTTCCTACTCTACGTGCAGGAGCCGAGGAAAAGTCCCGTCCGACACCGCCTGTCATTGCGCATGTGTTAGTGGCGCTCTCTACGGATCAGGCGGCGGTGCAGGCCGCGACGCGTCCCCTGATGCACGTCGTAAGACGGCTCAGTCACTTTGCTCAGATGTTTGCAAACGCTGGCTTTGCCGGAGCGGTGAAGGGTGATGAGGCAGAGCTAGATGCCCTGGCGCAAACGCTCGTAGTCAGTGGTAATGAGGCAACTGTCCAAAACCGTGTGCAAGAGCTGTTAGCAAGCGGCCTGGATGAACTGCAACTCCAACTTGTGCCTGTGACTTCCGAGGCAAGGGAACGCCAGCAGTTACTGCATGTGGTTGGCTCTCTTTAAGGATCATTCCCTCTGTGTCCAGCACATTAAAGTAAGGTGCCGCCATGCGCGCGAGTTCGTGCGTTTCTTGCTTCAATGTGCTGGATTTTTCTCTCGCATCAATGAGACATGGAAAGAAAGAAGATCATAGTATGGGCAGCAGCAGCGCGCAGTTGTGGGTCCGATGACTGCAAGAGAGACAGATACCTGGCATACCCATCGCTCACTGCATCGCTGGCGGCCTGTACCCAACTCAATTCCTCAGCAATCTGTTTCTGCATCTCCGGCGTATGGCGGCGCTCTGGTTCGCGTATATGAACGTCGCAATAAGAGGCACCATGAGCGATCGTCTCCAGATAGCTGAGCAGCCCGGCTTTGTTCTCGACTTCAGAGGCTTACAGCAATTCACAGAAAAATGGCACGACATAAGCTGTTGAACTATAGACCGTGCCCTGGTGCGTCACGTTAGACTACAGGCGGCCTATCGCTCCCTCGTAGACCTCCTTCTCTGGGGAGGCAAGCCCACGAATGAGAAACATCGCTGGCCTCGCCATAGACATGTCCCAGTTGGCTCCAGGGGACAGCGTTGAGCGTTTCTAGCATACTAGATCTGTCCTTTTTTGTGTTCGGATTCGCTCAGTCTGAAATGTACTTAATGCAGATTCCGCTCACTCAATGTTGAGATTTACAACTGGCTGGCAGCAAATTCCCCATTTTTTGAATTTCCATTCTACTATATCGAATATGCCTTTGCTGCAATCGGCGCGCTTCAGGTCTGGAACAACTATCTGCACGACCCACAAGCAAGCTTGTGGCAATACCGCGAGGCGCTCTCTCTGGGAGCCACAAAATCCTCGCCTGAGCTATTCGCAGCGGCTGGTGCAGAGTTCACCTTCGACGCGCCAATGCTTCAACGGATATTGCAACTGATAACACAGAACAGTGAAGAACTGAAAAAGAAGATAGAAGTTGATTAAGATCAGATAAGCAACAATACCTGTAGGGACCCGATTATGCTCTTAAAGAAATGAATCTGGTAAAAAACAATCGAGTTTGTACCAGATTAAAAAGTTAAAGACCATAATCGGGTCCCTACAGGATTACATACGAGGATGAATAGGACGCGATAAATCGGGCCCCTACAGGTTTCCCCTTCTCCAATGGTTCCAGACAGTCCTTTCATCTTTCTAAGAGCCGGAAGCCACTGTGTGCGGCTCCCACTTTCATGAAGACGGAATTGGCGACATGGGTCGCAACCCCTGTTGTCGAGGGCTGCGCGAGTTCCTGAAGCATCTGCCTGCGAGTGACCTTCGCCTGTTCGGGATCGCCGCTATCCAGGGAGTTGGTCCATTCGGGATGCTCGATCTGCACAGCACTATGGAAGATATCGCCGAGAATGATGACTCGTTCCTCGCCCGCTGTTACCAGCAGCGATGCGTGACCGGCAGTATGCCCTGGGGTAGCGAGAACCCTCACTCCGGGTACGATAGGCTCTCCCTCCTCTGCAAACTCGATGCGATGCTCCAGCAGATTCAGCGCATCGGCCACGCTGGCTCTACTCTCTGGCTGATTGTCGAAGCGGTGCCACTCAGCGCTCCGTACCAGATAGCGTGCATCCGGGAAGGTCAGGACCAACTCGCCATTGACCTCGCGCACGGCCCCGTTTACATGATCTGAGTGCATGTGCGTGAAAAAGACAATATCGATGTCGGCAGGATCGAGTCCCGCACGCTCAAGGTTGGAAAGGAGCTGACCGGCATAGCACTTGAAGCGGCTGCTCTCATAGGTTCTGGGGCCCAGGCCGGTGTCAATCAATATCGTATGCTCAGGAGTCTGGAGCAGATAGGCACCCAGGCTACCGACAAGTTGACCATTGTCATCGAGATAATTTCGATAGAACTGCCAGTCTGTCGCGGTGGTTGTTGGGAATACGGCTGTTGGATTGAAGAGAATGTATCCATCGGGCAGATACGTTATGCGAACGTTGCCAGGTGTAATCGAGCTATAGATTGCAGCTTTGACCATTGAGTAGCTTTCCTTTTAACAGAGAATAACGTCTCTTGCCAGTATAAAACAAACTACTGTAAATCCCAACATTGATTGAGCGGGCGGAATCTGCATAACTCTGCGGGTCGGAGCACTCGAAGGCGCCTTTCCCAAGGCTATGTGCATGGCCTGGATACCTATGCAGATTCAGCCCGCTCAACGTTGAGATTTACATGAAAGATCAGATGAGGGCGCTGGCGTGAGTCGGGAAAACTCACGCCAGGACGGCGTGGGGCCGACCCTTTTTTTATTTCCCTGCTCGTTTCATCATCGCTTTGAGAGCCTCTATCTCGCCCATATGCCCGCAACTCCCCATAAAGACCCGCTGGAGTAATTGTTGTTTCGTCAAAGGATCGTTCTCAAAGATTGGTTGTTGCAAGGGCTCAGAGGATGGCAAGGCACGAAGGAAAAGGATGAGCGTTTCACAGACCTGATCCAGATACTTGAGTAACTCCTGAGCACTCAGCAGAGGAATCTCGGCAACTTCTTGCAAGGTATAGCCAGTCACGGCTCCTAGCCCCCGCGATCCTTTGCCCTGTGGATTGTAGCCCGTTCGTTCGGCCCAGCCACGCGTCAGCCAGAGCTCTTCTCCAGGCGATTTCCCTTGCAAAAGGCACGCGGTGACATCGAGCCAGCGACTAAAATGCCAGACGGTCACGGCAATATTGTTTCCCTCCGTGTCCGGCTGCCAAGCCAGTTCTGCAGCGGAGAGTCCTTTGACCTCAAGGTGTGCCCATTTGGATAACGCTCCAAGAAGATTGGCATAAAGTTCAACGTCCTGCATGATGATGTCCTCCTTCATTTGATGTTCACAAAAAGAAAAAACCTCCTTCCAAGGATAAGGTTAGCTGTGATATAGTGTCAATATAAAGTTTCTGACTGTTTGTTTCATTTTCGCTGAAGAAAGAAGGCTGGATGGAACTCCGCTATCTTGCAACCTTTCAGACCATCGTACGCGAGGGTAGCTTTACCAGAGCCGCCGAGGCGCTCTCATATGCCCCATCCACCATTACGCTGCACATGCAGCACCTGGAGACAGAACTGGGCTTCAAGCTCTTTGTGCGCCAGGGCAAACAGATTCAGCTTTCGACAGCCGGACAGGCTCTCTACGAGCAGGTCGATGTGCTGCTCCAGCAGGCACGCACGTTGGAACAGACCATGAAAGAGATCGTCGCTGGCGAAACGGGGAGCCTGCGTATCGGGGCCATCGAGCCTGCGGCAAGTCGGTGCCTCATGCCTTTGCTGGCTCAATTTTGCCAGGAGTATCCGAACATGCATGTGACGCTAGAAGTGACGGGCACGCGCTTTATCTGCCAGCGTGTAGCAAAGGGCCAGTTAGAAATCGGCCTCTGTTCTCCTCCCCCAGCTGAGTTGGGACTCACCTTTGAGCCACTCTTGTTTGAACCCATCGCGCTGCTCATTCCTACAACGCACCCGCTCGCCCAGATGCAGCAGGTGACGCCAGCAGACCTTTGCGATCAACGTCTCCTTCTCACCGGTCAGTATTGCGCGTATCGGGAAACCTTTGAATACTTTTTCACCCAACGCGGTCTCACTACACGCCCATATATGGAGATCAGCAGCTTCGATGCGCTCAAGCAGGGGGTGCAGGCCGGCATTGGTATTGCGATCGTACCTGCCAGAGCCGTGATACCTGCCCCAGAGGGAACCGTGCTGCGTTCACTTTCAGAATTTTCGCTGACGCTGCCTGTGGGCCTGATCCGCTCACCACAGCACTATGTCTCCCGACCTGTGCTGGAAAAACTCATCACGGAGTTGCGTACGCGGGCTGGATAATATTCGGAGGCACCCCCTAGATGGAAATGTGCCAAGAAAGGGAGAGCGCTCAAGAGCACACTCCATTTATTCGTCAATCTGCTCTAAACGCCAGACCTGCGTCCTGCCACTTCCATAGCCTGCCACCAGCAAGGATGCATCCGCCCGAAATGAGACACTAAGCAGTTGCATATTTGCTGCTGTTATCTGATAGGTCGTCACTGCGGGTGCAAGTTGCCAGAGAGCGATCCTCTCTTCCTGGCTCTCTGCCAGGAGCACTCTCCCATCGAATGCAAACGCTTTTGCCACTATTTCAGACTGTTCGTCTGGCTTGTGTCGCGCATCATCAATGAGCCACACGCGTACTTCCCCTTTGCTGCTCGCTGCTCCTAATCGTTGCCTCTCCCTATCAAAAGCCAGGCTCACTGGCTTTCCTCGTAAGCCTTGGTAGACACGATGAAGCTGTCCGTTACTGGTTTGCCAGAGATAAATAGTTCCCTCGATGCTTCCTGCCGCCAGGAGACGACCATTGGCGCTCCAGGCCAGACTCTTCACAGCATTTTGCTGACTCTCAAATGAGTGCAGATGATGATGTGTGCGAGTGTTCCAGATATGGATCTGGTGATCTTCATCTCCTACCGTGGCCAGCAAGCGCCCATCTGGGCTGAATGCGAGGGGAGAATGGGCATTTGTAAAATAGCCGAGGGTTGCGATGGGCTGAAGAAAAAGAGGTTGGCGCTGCGGCTGTTCACCCAATTGCCACAGACGGATTTTCTTATCACCACAAATGGCTGCAACCAGCTTTCCGTCCGAGCTAAGAGTTGCTTTGTAGATCCATTGCTGTGGGCCCCCAGATTCCATCGTTGCTGCAAGCTACGTTGCCAGACATGAATACTCCCTGCGCCGATAAAATGCTGTGACCAGGTGAGGACGTGTTGTCCGTTTACACTGAGATCCACTCCGGCTTCCAATGCAAGCCGGTCCAATGTCTGGATGAGTTGTCCCAATGAGAGATCCCAGAGGCGTATGACTCCATCTCTGGTACCAGTCGCCAGAAATGTTCCATCAGCACTAAAGGTGGCACTTGTCTGAATGCTCAATCTGGGCTCAATGCGATAGTGCTCCTGCCCATCCACACGGTTCCACCAGCGAACGACTCGACTATCTCCACAAGAGACAATCATGCGCCCATCTGGGCTAAAAACCAGTTGATGGATACTATCATGCGTCCCCTGATATTCTTGCAGGAGTGTTCTACTCTTCACCTCCCAGAGCACAATGCGGCTTGGGCTGATCGAGGCAACAGAAGCAAGCACTTCCCCATCAGGATGAAAAGTAGGGAGCCAGGATTTGGCCGGAAATGGCTCTAGAAGGCGGCCTGTCTGGACATCCCAGACATGGGTGTAGGGAACATTGGGGCCGGCAAACTCACCACCGATAAGGAAAGAACCATCAGGGCTGAAGGTGAGTCCGTAGGTTCGTTGTGCCATGGGATGGGTCTCCATCTGGTGGACGAGCCTCCCATCAGCAACGCTCCAGAGCCAGACTTTGTTATCCTCTGGCGTGCCCATGGCCAGTAGTTGTCCATCAGGGCTCCAGGCAAGGCTTTTGCTACATTCATAGGAAAGTTCATCGACTTGCAGTCTCTGCATCACCTGGCTATCTCTTACCCGCCGGATCAGCAGGTTTGGTTTTCCCCACAGAGCAGCCACTAGCAAATTGCCATCTGAGGAGAAGGCCATATCCGCAATGGTGCTCTCGGCCTGCAGGGTTTGCTCCAAATGGCCGGCCGTGAGATCCCACAACCGAATCTTGCCGCCATTGGCCAGAGCTAGCCTGTTCTGGACCGGATCAAGTGCCGATTGCATCTGAACACAGAGAATGCTCCAGAAAGTCTTTTGTGTTCGTACATTGACAAGGAGGGCTCCATAATCAAATACGAGAACAGCCAATTCATTATCCAGAGGAAACGCATTTGTGAAGCTGTAGATGGTTCTGCCTTCAGACAGAGCTTGTTCTGGAATGGACGGGTCAACAAAGTGACCACGTAAATCTAGCAGGGAACGACGAGAGGAGTGCATTCTAATCATCCTTCCTGTGTTCTGGGTATTTGAACATGCTCTTTCTTTTCTCGACCAATACTGAGCCATTCAGGTCTGCTGATACTGCGTGGCAGCTTTTCTACACGGCAGGCAGAGGAAGAGGTAGAAAATTCCCTTCCCATCGTTCCAGTCTTCAAACGCGACCTGCCCCAGACACGGCATCGTCTGCTGGCAAGCAGGGCACTGTGGATAGATGACATCTTGAAGCCACTCGGGGTGCCCTCCAAGTTGTGAGACCCCTTTTTCGTCCAGGAGAAAGCGGCCCACTGCCTCAAAAGGCGTCCTCCTCATGCTGCCAGGAACCAAAGGCTCAGGGAATTCTACCTCGTCGCCGTCATCGGGAATCTGATACAAGAGAGTAGGCATCTCCCCATTAAGATCACTCCACGACACTTTACCTGTCAGTGTGATATCTAGATAAACTGTTGCATAAAAGGAGCATCTGGCACAAATAACCAGGCAGAGGCGTTCACCTTCTGCTGAGATCCACCGACACCTCGGATCGCCAAGATCGAGATCGAGCAGCCTTTGTAACAGACGTTGACACCACGGGCACCGCTCTTCATGCGTCGTTTGCTCCATCAACCTCATGGGAAGAGAAGCAGCCTGTTTAGCTGAGATCAGTTCATAACAGGTGGAGAAGGAGAGGTCACGCCTCTTTCCCTCTTCTGTCAATTCCCAACCTGCCTCCCGTGAGTAGTCCTCTGGCGCAAGAAACAGTTCCGTTCGCCAGTTAGGGGGTGAAAGCCGCCAGGCGGAGAACTGTGCTTGAACGGTTTCATCCCCGATCCATGCAACTGCCATGAGCAGATGATTTCGGTGCATTTCTGCTGATGAAGCAGACAGCAGCGCGAGGAGATGTTGGCTGACGTGTGCCCCTGCACCCAGATAGAGAGAGCCGGGATAAAACAGTTGGCGGGCTATCAGTATTGGCAGAAGTGGTTCAAGCGCTCTGGAATACGGATCTGCGCCTCTACGGGGAGCGGCTTGAGGTCGATGTCCGTCGGGCAGTGCTTGGCGCCATTCGAGACCATAACGGCGTCTACGCACGAGGAACGATTGAAAGAATGCTGCTGGGGAATGACTATGGCCGCGTTGATGGGCAAATGAAGTCGCTGATCTCTGCCTCTGCCCGCAACTCCGATCATTTTGAGGAACTCAAAGACCGCAAGGTCAACCCGGATCATCTGCGCAGTACTATAGATGCCTTGATCGAGGGAGGATATCTACAATCGGTAGAGAAAAACTGGCGCGGCAAGGATGAGGAGCAAAAAGTCTATCAAGCGCTCACCATCACGCAGAAAGGGCGAGATGCTCTGGCCGGTGGTGTAGGTCTCCCCGCTCAGACGGAGGTAAAGGCATGAGTGGATTATCGCCCCGTGAAAGAGCTTTTCTCGACGAAGCCTTTGAGCGTCTGAGAACAACCCGGCGAACCTTCACCGATCAAGAGGCTCTGCAATCTGCGAAGTTAGAAGGCTACGACCTCCGGCTTAGTTTTGATGAGCGCTTCGCCAGAGCCGAGCCGATGCAAGGCAACATTCGGCCTCATTGGCGGCTCGCTGAACAGGTTCTGGCCAACACACGCCTGTTGCACGAACTCCAGGAGGGAACCTGGGATGGACGTAATCTAGATGAAAAGCTGCTGGAACTTGAGCAGGAGGATCAACAGTCCTACACCTTTTACCCTCATGATACCAGGATGTTTCTGAATAGACAGGGCGCATGGGAAGCCACTGGCGAGCGTCAGATCACGCTTCCTCTGGGCCTTCAAGAAGAGCTTGATACCTTTAAAGAACGCCTGCATGCATCATGGTTAGCATTACAGGCTCCCTTGACCGTGGGACAGGTCCTTGCCATGCTGGAAGAGTTGGGATGGCAGCATGAAGGCATAGCCAGCGTCCATCGCTGCATACGATCCTGGCTACTGACCACCGCGCAATTCCGTCGCGTGGGGTCCGATTACTGGATACCTGTAGAACTGCTGCCAGCAGAGGTACAGCACACACGACTTCAGGTACCGCCAGTGCGAACATCCGGGGGAGCCACCGATCAACCAACCTCTATAGATGTGGACCTGGCGGCACTGACCGACGAAGAACAGGGCAGGAAGCGGCAGCAGGAAAAGATTATATTCAAAGGGACCGCCACAAAATCACAGGCTGTATGGACAGCCACGTTGCTGAGCGCCCAGGTGATCTCAGGCTTTATCCCCATCCCCAAAGCCATGCGTGGGGTCTATCCACCTGTGATGCCGGGTGAGGAACGCATTACAGTTATCAAAGGGCTCTGGTATGAAGATGCGACTGCCCTCTGGCTCTGGCTGGACCGTACGCATCATCGCCTCTATGGACCAGACCTGCTCGACAAAATTGGCTGGCTTGAAGCTGGTAGCAAGCTACGCATAGTGTGGGATGCCGATGAAGGTATCGTCTTCCATGACGCCGGGTTGGATCAGGATGTACAGCGAGAACAGACCCGTCTGCGAGACCTGGTAGAGCTGAAAAAACAGCGAGGCGGAGTTGGAGAAAACTATCGTCAGGCAGTACAGGCGCTCTTAACCGGGACGCCAGAGGGTCTGACCTTCAAAGAAATTGTGCATACCATCAGCCAACGGCAGAACCATGAAGTGGCACGCACAACCATCCGCTCAGTTCTTGGCAGTGGAGGATTTATCCATCGTGGAGAACGCTGGTTTGCCGCCCCTGATACGAGAATTGGCGCCAGGCAGCTCAAGGAGGCCTTGCTAGAAACGCTGGTTCCGCAACCGGAGCAAGATCGAGCATTATCCCTGTCTCATCACGAATATGTACAGACACGCGTCAAAGCGATCCACAACCGTTTGCAAGAAATTACAAGCGCGCTGCGTGAGGATACAAAGCCTTAAATTGCTGTTAATAAGGCCATTGAACCAACGCTAGAGCGCTTTGAGAGGATATCATTTGTGGACCATTTGTGGACCAATCATAGGAAAAACACTCCCAAAAAAAGAAAAAATCTGGCAAAAGAAGACACAAAGTAGGCGTATTGAAATGAGTGATATAAGCCCACTTCAATGCGCCTGCGATGAGGTGCGACGAATATTGACGGAACGTGACGAAGAGCGAATAATAGACGCTGACGACAATCAGCTTCTACCTCCCGCATATTGATCCGCCACCTGGCTGGCTGCCGTCGCCACCATCCTCGGAGCCTTAACTGTAGCTCTATTTCGCGCCATGTCATCTTCGGTAGCTCGACGGTCACCATTGGATTTTTTGCAAGGATGCTCCTGGTGCTGACGATGCTCTTTGAGGGCATGAATCGCACTGATTGGCAATGGCACAATGCGTTGAACTGGCGCGAGGCCAGGTTCACTTGCTCCCGGTTCAGTTACAAGGCGTCAATAAACTGCTCTCGTAAAAACGCGTCCAGTTCCTGGCATTGCCACCTCACAAATGGGTAATCTTACGCATGACACTCACCGCGCTCTTCCGCTATTTTAGTGGTAAGAAACACGAGGGAGTGTAAGCACCAGGCACTCCCCTGGAAGGCTTTGATCCCGTAGGAAACGTCAATACCGCCAGGAGGAAGAACATTTGTTTACAGATAATAAAGTCCTGAAGCAGAAGAGCTTCGATACCCATCATGCTCTCGTGATTGGTGGGAGTATGGCCGGGTTGCTGGCTGCGCGTGTGCTCTCAGAGCATTTCGAACGAGTCACCGTTATTGAACGTGATTGCCTGATCGATGATGCGCAGCCACGCAAAGGCGTCCCACAGGGACGGCATGTGCATGGTTTATTGGCGGGGGGAGTAGCTTTCCTGGGAGAATACTTCCCCGACCTCTTTGCTGCACTCGCCCAGGACGGAGCCGTCCCGTTGAGCACATCTGAGATGCGTCGATATCAGCTTGGTGTGCGGGTGGCAGCCGTTCCAAGCCCTGTCAAGACACTGTGGCAAAGCCGGCCCTTTCTTGAACAGCATGTGCGAGCCGCCCTCTCAGCCAGAACCAATGTGCAGATCCTGGATGGATGCTCGGTCGCGCGCTTGAGTATGAAGAATGAGCGGATCACCGGCGTCATCTTGCAGCATCGCAGTGAGGAGCGGCGCGAGGAGGAACTGGCAGCCGATCTCGTGGTCGATGCCAGCGGACGCGGGTCGCGTGCGCCCCAGTGGCTGGCCTCTTTAGGATACGGTCAAGCGGAAGAAACCAGCGTCAAAATTGAGGTAGGATATGCCTCTCGCATCTATCGCTGCCCCGATCCGCTTCCCACCGATTGGAAGGTCTTGATCGTCTTGGGACTTCCTCCCGACAACAAACGAGCGGGGGTCATCTTCCCGATTGAGGGCGGGTATTGGATGGTCACGCTGGGAGGCTGGCTGCGTGATTATCCACCCGATAATGATGCTGGCTTTCTGGCATATGCTCGCAGTCTGTCCCATCCAGACCTGTATGAAGCCATCAAGGAGGCCGAACCGATGACTCCTATCGCCGTGTATAAGTACAGCGCCAACCGGTGGCGACATTACGAACGTCTGTCGCGTCTGCCAGAAGGCTTCATCGTCACGGGCGACGCCGTGTGCGCCTTTAGTCCGGTGTATGGGCAAGGAATGTCGGTCGCAGCCAGGGAAGCAAAGACGCTGGATACCTGCTTACGCGAGCAGCAGAGTGGTACTGGAAATCCCCATGCGACCAGTTTTGAGCAGCGCTTCCAGAAAGCGATTGCCAAGGAGATCAAGGCGGCCTGGATGTTGTCAACGGGAGAAGACTTGCGCTATCCAGAAACCGAAGGGCACAGGTCGTTGGGCACCCATCTTTTCAACTGGTACATCCGCCGCGTGATTGGTTTGACCGCGTCTCATCCACCCATGGCGGCGACATTCTTTCAGGTGTGGCATCTGCTCAAACCCCTGAGATCGCTGTTCGAGCCGCGCATCGTCTGGGCTGTTCTGAGCAGATCTCTGCTCTCTCGAAGGCTTTAACCAGGAGGATCGAGGCTGGCGGATGTGGCGGTATCACCAGCGCCACTGCGCTCTCAGAATGACTGACCCTCTGCTCTTCCGCAAATATAAAGCGACCAAAAGGGTGAGAGAAGGCCACGTCTCGTTTGACGATCGGGCCTATGTGAAGCTGAAGATCAAAAAAGACTGAAGCTTTTCATACGCCCACCAGGATAGAACGGAGAGATCGCGTGTGAGAACACAGGAGACAACATACTTGGATTTCAAGGCCTACCCCAAAGTGGAATTACACCTGCACCTGGACTGCTCATTGAGCTACAAGGTTGTCCGCCGGATCATGCCTTCCATCACCATCGAGTACTACCGACAGGATTTCATCGCCCCCGCCAGGTGTACCAACCTGGCTGATTTCCTGGCACGAGTGCCGCAAGCCATCGCCCTCATGCAAAATGAGGAGCAGTTGCGCCTGGTCGTCTTCGACCTGTTTGAACAGTTGCAGCAGGATACCCTGCTCTACGCGGAAATACGCTTTGCCCCTCTGCTGCACACGCAGGCAGGACTCTCGCCTGAACGGGTGGTCGAGGTGGTGGAAGCAGCGACATCGCAGGCCTGTGCCTCTACCGGTATCGAGGCCCGTTTGATCCTCTGCACCCTCCGCCACTTCTCCTCCAACGAGAGCCTGCAGACAGCGCACCTGGTCGAGCGCTTTCAGGGCAGCCGCGTGGCAGCCTTGGACCTGGCGGGCGACGAGGCCGGTTTCCCCATCGCGGCTCACATTCCCGCCTACCGCTATGCAGCAGAGTCTAACCTTGCCCGTACCGCCCACGCGGGCGAAGCAAGCGGCCCACAGAGCGTGTGGGAAACGCTGCGATGCCTGCATCCCTCGCGTCTTGGCCACGGCGTTCGCAGCATCGAGGATCCGGCCCTCATCGATTACCTCCGTCAAGAGCGCATCCACCTGGAGGTGTGTCCGACTTCCAACCTGCAAACCAATATCTACGCCATCCTCGCAGACCATCCCATCGACAGACTGTACGAGCTGGGCATCTCAGTGAGCGTCAACACCGATGGGCGCACTCTCACGAATACTAACCTGGCCCAGGAGTATGAACGATTGCATCGTTGCTTTAGCTGGGAGAAACACCACTTCCTGAACTGCAACCTGGAAGCCTTGCGCGCCTCTTTTCTTCCGGAAAGCGCCAGGCAACGGCTCGCAGCACACTTGCAAGAGAGGTATCAAAGTGTGTAAACACTCCTCGTCACATCTTGACCTGGCACCATGCCATCCTGGGTGGAAATCCCACCATGCTGCGGGCGGGACCTGCAGAGACATCGTGTAGGCAAGCCGCCTGGAGGAGAGATTTCTGGACCAGCAGAATGGTGGGATGTACAAAAACGGTGTGCGACAATCTGCATGGAGAGCGGATTCTCAGCCTGTCACCAGTCGTCTTGCTCAAGATTGAGATCCAGGGCCTTTTGGTAAGGGAGGAGGGCAGCGATGGTGAGCAAGACGAGCAGCAAGGCAGCAAAGCGCCAGAAGATGGAGCCTGGTGATAAGGGTCAACGCATCGATATGGAGAGTTTTCCCCTGCTTGACTTGTGCACGCTGGTATGATGGTGGCGGGATTGGCACCTGGTGATTCATTGGACAGGCATCATAAGCTGAGCGCGCTTTCCGAGGCGGCAACCTCGTTTTTTTTAGCTCAGCTTACCTACCCTGTCAAGCCTACGCTATACTCGCCGCCATCTTCTTGAGGCACTGCTCCAAGCCCAATTTGGACATCTCCATCATTTGGCCCACTGTCCAGTCGTATTCTGTGACGGTCATTTCCGTCTTGCTGTTCCCTAAGTCTTTGAAGGTGACCGTATGACGCTGGCCCTGCGGGAAATCCGGCGGCATCCCCATCGAGATCGGATCGACCGGATTTCCGTCTTTGTCGGACAAGTTGTGGATGTATTCGATCCGCTGCATTGGCTCGATTTTTTCGTATTGCCAGGTGCTGTAGTGGTCTCCGTATTCTGGCGAGCTCATGCAGACGAGCGATGTTGCGCCTTCACGAAAATCCATTTTGGCAAGTGGCGATGTAAAGCCCTCTGGCCCCCACCATTGCATGACGTACTCAGGGTCGGACCAGGCTTTCCATACTTGCTCGACCGGGGCGTCAAAGACGTAAGTAACGACGAGATCACGCTTGTTTATGCTCTGTGTTGGGTTCTCGTTGCTCATTTCTTTCCTTCCTTCGCTTGTGGAGAAGAACATCTTTGCAAAATGCCGAATTATGAGCATGGTTGTGTTGGCGGGTTGGTGAGCGAACTTCCTATCCTTCGATTCGCCCAATCGATGGCTGCTTGAAGCCATTGAGAGGTGTTGAGATGAAGGTTTAT
>Ga0070730_10002682_pt1 | contig 16131 bp, 16 predicted proteins | sample Coa_R1_3_FD_66447 | JGI IMG/M metagenome (GOLD analysis project Ga0070730, IMG submission 66447) | Surface soil microbial communities from Centralia Pennsylvania, which are recovering from an underground coalmine fire - Coalmine... | ecosystem: Environmental > Terrestrial > Soil > Unclassified ...
TCCCTGCCGGTCAAGCTGGCCGATGAGCGCATCTGCATCGGCCCTGGTTCCAGCACGAAGAGCTATCTCAACATCCCCAATATCATCAGCGCCGCCCTGATTACCAACTCCGAAGCCATCCATCCCGGCTATGGTTTCCTCTCTGAAAATACCAGCTTTGCCGAAATCTGCGCCGATTGCCATATTACCTTCATCGGCCCGCCGCCGTCCGTCGCCGCCATCATGGGCGATAAAGTGACCGCGCGCCAGGCGATGGCAAAGGCGGGTCTGCCGGTGCTGCCGGGGACTGGCATCCTGCGCTCCGTCGGCGAGGCCGAACACGAGGCGGCTGAAATCGGCTATCCGCTGATGATCAAGTCGGCGGCAGGTGGCGGCGGGCGTGGCATCCGCATGATCAACCGCAAAGAAGAGTTTGTGCATCTCTTCACTACCGCCCAGAGCGAGGTGCGCGAAGCGTTCCATGATGATGGCATGTATCTTGAAAAATGTGTGACAAACGCCCGGCATGTTGAGGTGCAGGTACTCTGCGATCATCACGGCAATGGGGTGCATCTGGGCGAGCGCAACTGCTCGGTGCAGCGGCGACGGCAAAAGATGCTGGAGGAAGCGCCCAGCCACCTGCTGGTCGCCAAGCTGCGCGAGGAGATTTGCTCCAGGGCCATCCAGGGCGCGCTGGGTATCGGCTATCATAATGCGGGTACGATGGAATTTCTGGTGGATGAGAAAAACCGCTACTATTTTATGGAGATGAATACGCGGCTTCAGGTGGAGCACCCGATCACCGAGGCCATTACGAACGTGGACATCGTGCAGGAGCAGTTGCGCATCGCGGCGGGCGACCGTATGCGCCTCAAGCAGAGCGACATTCGCTTCACCGGCCACGCTATCGAGTTCCGCATCACGGCAGAGGATATGAGCATGGATTTCCGCCCGCAGACCGGAACCGTCGAGGAGTATCTGCCGCCCAGCGGGCCGGGCGTGCGCGTAGATTCGCACCTCTACCGGGGCTACACCGTCCCGCCGCATTACGACTCGCTGCTGGCAAAGTTGATCGTCTGGGGGCCAAACCGCGAGGCCGCAATTGCGCGGGGCCGCCGGGCGCTGGATGAGTTCGTGATTGAGGGCCTTGTGACGACGATTCCGTTCCATAAGCGCCTGCTCAACAACCGCCAATTCCTGCGCGGCGAGATGACCACGACGTTCTTGCAGGATCACGCCGATCAGTTGCTAAAGGTTGGCGTATAGGGAGGTACTGATGAGTTCGCGTGTTGTTGTCACAGGGATGGGGATGGTGACGCCACTGGGCAATGATGTTGACGTCACCTGGGCGGCGGCCTGCCGGGGCGAGTCTGGCATTGGCCCCATTACCGGGTTTGATACCTCCCAGCAGGAGGTAACGTTCGGCGGCGAGATTAAGGGCTTCGACCCCACGCAGTATCTCGACCGCAAAGAGGTGCGCCGCAACGACCGCTTTGTACATTTCGCCGTCGCGGCGGCGAAGCAGGCGCTCGATCAATCCGGCCTGGATGTGGTCGCCAACGCGCCCGACGTGGGCGTGCTAATCGGCTCTGGCATTGGCGGCCTGAACACCACCCACGAGCAATTCAAAGTCCTCTATGATCGCGGGCCAGACCGTATCAGCCCCTTCTTCATCACGATGATGATCATCGACATCGCGTCTGGCCTGGTCTCGATTCTGTTTGGGGCCAAGGGGCCAAACTTCGGCGTCGTCTCGGCCTGCGCGACGGGCGCGAACGCTATTGGCGAGGCATGGGAGATGATCCGGCGCGGCGACGCCAAAGCGATGATCGCCGGGGGCAGCGAGTGCGCAGTAACACCCATCGGCGTGGCCTCGTTTGCCAATATGCACGCCCTCTCGCATCGCAACGATGACCCCCAGGGCGCGAGCCGTCCCTTCGACGCGACCCGCAACGGCTTTGTGATGAGCGATGGCGCGGGCGTGGTGATTCTGGAGGAGCTAGAGTTTGCTCAAGCACACCACGCGCCCATTCTCGCCGAACTGATCGGCTACGCGGCGACGGCGGATGGCTTCCACATCACCGAGCCAGCCCCCGGCGGCGAAGGACTGGTGCGCGCTATGACGCGCGCCATGCAGAAAGCTAACATCCGACCAGAAGAGATAGAGTACATCAACGCGCATGGGACATCCACGCCCTTCAACGACCGCATCGAAACGGCCTCGATTAAAACGACCTTTGGCGAGCATGCCTATCGGCTGGCGGTCAGTTCCACCAAGTCGATGACCGGCCATACACTGGGCGCGGCGGGTGGCATTGAGGCGATCTTCTCGATCCTGGCCTTGCGCGATGGCATCCTGCCGCCGACGATCAACCTGCATCATCCCGACCCAGACTGCGACCTGGACTACGTGCCCAACGAGGCCCGCCATCAGGCCATTCAGATTGCCATGTCGAACTCGATGGGCTTTGGCGGCCACAACGCCTGCCTGATATTTAAAAAGTATGAAGGCTAAGAAAGTTGTAGGAGCATGAGCGATCAACCACCCCTCATCACCCGCGTGCAACTGCTTGTGGAGGCGCTCGAAAATAGCAGCGTCGGCGAGATGGAACTGATCGAGGGCGGCACACGCATCCAAATTAAACGCGCCTCGGCGATTACGCCCACCGTGCTGGCCGCGCCCGCCATGCCCTATCCGGCCTTCCCGCAGGGATTCATGCAGGGCATCGCTCTCGCTGGTGCGAACCATGCCCCGGCGGCGGGCCACGCGCCCGCGCGCCCGGCGGACACCAGCGTGGCTGTCGTCTCGCCGCTGACCGGCGTTTACTACAGCGCGTCCTCCCCGACCACCGACCCCTTCGTCAACGTCGGTGACGCCGTGCAGGTCGGACAGGTCGTCGCCATCGTCGAAGCGATGAAGGTCTTCAACGAGGTCAAGAGTGAGATTTCCGGGCAGGTCGTCGCCATTCCGGCCAAGAACGGCCAGCTCGTGCAAAAAGACGAACCGCTGGTGCGCATCCAGCCGACGTGAGGCTGGCGGCTTATGACGTTTTCTTTTTTTGCCAAGCCAGGCACGCTGCTTGGCCGCAGCCCGTCGGCGATTTTAATCGCCGCTACGGGCCTTCGGCGCCAAGTCGGCCTGCGCCAACTCCCCACCCCATGCCGGGCATGTCGCTTGTACCGTCATGCCTCCGAGCTGGCGCATAGTTTGCCGCTTTCGGAGATGAACTTCCACTGGAACGGCGGCGGCTGGGATCGTGTCGATTACCGCTACGCGCATGTCGGCACTGGCGTGAGCTTCATCTATTAGTCTCGCGCTACAAAGGTCAGGCGAACGGCTTTTTAGAGAGCCGTTCGCCTGACCTTTGTAGCGCTGCCTTCCAGGTGGCCCGACGATTCGCCGCCAGAGACGGCGGCGCTACTGGCGGCATTGCTCTTACCGCTGCTGGGGCGCGCCGGGAGCGCCTGTGGGCGCTTTAGGGAACCAGGCGTCGGCCTGGGCGTTATCGATCTGCGCCTGATTGCCGCAGACGTTGCAGCGCATGATCGTCTTCTTTTTGATTGGGAAAACCTTGACCCAGAAGAGCGTCATCCAGGTGCGCACGCGCACTACCGTCTGCGGCGTCACCTGCTGGCATTTGGGACACGCCTGCTGGACGCGCCCCATCACGGCGCTCATATTCTTGTACCCATACACAATCATGGCAACACTATCCTCATTCTGAACGGTTGATTGGTTCCCTGATCTGGCATGCCACCAGCGTTTGCGCAGAAAAGCGCCTATGAGATCGGACGGATAGGGAGCCGATCAGTAACAAGCATCCAGGCGATCTGGCTGGCGGTTTTAACTGCCAGCCTTCTTGCGCTTCTTCTGGCCCTTTGGCTGAAGCTTTGAGCCATTCGCTCCAGGCCGCTGGCGTGGCTGATCTGATGCGCTGGCGCCGGGCGCCTCGTCGGTCTGCTGATTCGACGGCGGCGCGAGCGAGCGGGCGCGTCCCCTCTGCTCTGCTGTGGCGCTCTGCTCCTTGACTTCGCTGATCGCCTGCGCGGCGAGTACTTGGCGCTCGTATTCAGCATCCTCCAGCGCGTGCAATTGGTGGATGCGCCGTTCTTGCTTGCGCATCCACCAGATCACCCAGCCAACCCCGCCGACCAGGAGGATTCCTGCCAGGACAGAGATCACGATCAGGATCACCTGCGCGCTCTGCCGATTCACCAGCGGCGGAAATGGACCGGCCAGCACAAACTGTGGCGCGCCGCCCACATGGACCTGCCCAAGCGCCTTGCGCGTGGGCACCTCCAGCAGCGTCACGTCGCCGCTGTCGTGCTGCGCCACCAGCCCCAGCGAGCCATCACTGGTGATCGCCACCGCCGTTGGCCCGCCCGCCACCGCTAGCGCGCGCACTGGCTCACCTGTCCAGCTTTTAGGGTCAAGCCCCGCCGGATGCAAGACATTGATCAGATTGGTCTGGCTATCGGGCACATAGACTTCGCCGTTGGTGGCGTCATAATCCATGAAATGCAGCGATTGGCCGGTGAAGATGGGGCCAAAGACCTGATGGCTTGCCAGCGTCAGGCCATACACATGCCCCTGCTGGGTTGTCACATAGGCGTTGCCGCCCAGCGCCGGAATCGTCACCCAGAGCGGGTTCTCGCCATTGGGCAGCGCAACGGTCGTAATCACCTTGAAGCTTTCGGAGCCAATCACCGCAATGCTGCTGGAATCGTGGTTGGCGACAAACACCTCGCTGGAGCCATCGGTTTCACTGATGCCGCTGCCCGGAGCCGCAATGTTGACGCCCGTTGGGTGTTGGCCCACTGGAATGGTCGCCACCTGCTTGCCACTATCGGGGTTCAGCACCGTCACGGTGTTGCCGCCGCTGTTGGCGACCCAGAGATGGCTGGGATCAACCAGATCGAGCATCAGCGCCATTGGCCCTGGGCCGGTTGGATAGGTATTCGTGACCTGTTTGGCATTGGCGTCGATCACGGCTACGCCATTCTTGCCGGCCAGCGCCACATACAGGAAGCGGTAATCGGCGCTCAGTGCCATGCCGCGCGGGTCGCCCGCCAGCGAGATCGTGTCGGTGATCTTCTGGCTGGCAAGATCGATGACCGCAACGCCATCCTTCGTCCCAGAGACATAGGCCAGATTGGGCGCGCCGCCATCGGCGCGCGCCGATGGCGCCATGCCCGCCGCGCTCGCGGCAAACGCTACCAGCGCCAGGATGAGGCTGGCGGTACACACGAGGAACCGTTGCGTGTACCGCCTCCGTCCCGGCGGCCAACGGTTCGCCAGCACGCAGGCTGGCGATACGGGCAGCAACAGGCTTTGGCTTTTGTTGCTCGTTATCCTCATCGGGGTCAGGCATCCCTTCCAGGCTCAAGGCGCGATCTGGGACCAATGCTGGCCGCCGTCAGCGCTGGAGTAGACGACCACCGGGTACGAATTGCCCAGATAGACCTGCTGACCGTTGGACGGGTCCACTGCCAGGTTTGCAAAAAAGAGGCGGCTGGCCGGAATCGAGAGCGTTCGCCAGTGCTGGCCGCCATCGGTTGTCTGAGAGAACGATGAGCCGCTCAGCCCAAAGACGGTGGTCGAATTGGTTGGGCTGCTCGCCAGATACTGGAAGGTGGCGCTGCCCATGAGGGCGAACTGCGCGCCGCCATCCTGCGAGACAAACGTCCCATCATCGCCGCTGGCATAGAGCATCGACTTGACCAGCAGCGCCCTGGAGATGCCATCCTTGACGCCAGGGGCGGACTGCCAGTGCGCGCCATTATCCGTGCTGGAGAACAGCCCCGCCTCGCTGTAAACGAAGAGATGCCCGGCCTGTGTCGGGTCCGCGATCAGCCCCAGCGATTCGGTATCGGGGAGCGCGCCCAGCGCCTGCCAATGCGCGCCCGCATCCATCGTCTCATAGAGGCCATTGGCTTGCAGCCCTTGCAAATAGATGTAGAGCTGCTGCTCACTCTGTGCGCCCGCCGTCATATAGTAGATCGATGGCGACGGGAGGCTGGAGAGCGGCGTTGCCAGGCTCCAGGTAGCGCCGTCATCCGTCGAGGTGTAGATGCCCGCCACGCCCGCGTGCTGCGTGGGCAAATCCTGAAAACTAATCGCCTCGACCCAGATGCGTTGGGGATTGACCGGGCTGACCGTCAGATATTGCGTCATCAGGTTTTCGGCCAATTCGCCGGGGTCGCCCAGCACTTTCTTCCAGTGCTGGCCGCCATCGGTTGTGCGATAGAGGCCATAATGCGTGCCCAACAAGATCAGGCCGGGCTTCCCCGGCACGGTGATCATCGTGTGAATATGATTTTTCTGATCGCCAAAGTCGGCGCCCCGGTTTGGCGGTGGGGTATCCTGGTTGCAGGCGGCCAAGACCAGCGCCGCCAGCACTGCCAGCAGCGCCCAACAGTGCGCGACCCTGGCATGCGTGGAAAGAGAGACCATCAGCAAGCTCCTCGGTAGACAGCGCGTGATTTCTCGCTCATAGTATAGCCCAGCCAGCCAGAAGAAGAAAGGGCAGTACAGGCGGCGCAGCAAAAAAAGTCTTGCCATTCTGGCGCAAGCATGATACAGTGCGAGCCAGCGCCATCCATTACCCGACGCGGCGGTCAGGGCACACCACAGCCTGGCATGGAGCGGTGATAGCCAGCGATTTTTCCTCACCTGATGCCAGAAACGGGTGAGGCTGCATACAAAATCATACGAGGTAAGCAGGTGAGCGAGCAAGAACCAACCCTCTCTCTTGAGGAGATGTCCGGGGCCGGGCGGGCGATGGAGCCAACCGGAGTACCCAGTCTAGATCAGGTATTGGGAGGGGGCCTGCCACGCGGCGCGCTGGCAATCATCGTTGGCCCGCCAGGCAGCGGCAAGACCACGCTGGCAAACCAGATGGCTTTTGCCTCCGCCCAGGCAGGACATCGTGTTATGGTCCTGGCGGCGCTCTCGGAGCCGACCAGCAAACTGATCGCCCATTTGCGCGCCTTCACGTTCTATGATGACGCGCTGGTTGGGGATGCCATCCAATTTCTCAGCTTGCAGCAATTTCTTTCCGGCGGCCTGGAGGCCACCGCCGCAGAAGTGGTTGCAGCCGCCCGGCGGTTCCACGCCGGCTTTGTTGTCCTGGATGGCTTTCGTGGCGTGCGCGGCGCGGACATGGATCCGCAGGCCGCCCGCCAATTTCTCTATGATGTGGGCACGACGCTCAGCGTCCTGGGCGCCACCACGATCATCACCAGCGAGGCGGATGCGCGCGACCCAGCCTTTTTCCCAGAGGCGACGACCGCCGATGTCATTATCGGCCTACATTTTGACCTGATCGGTGTGCGCCAGCGCCGCCGCCTGGAGATCATCAAAATGCGCGGAGCCGCGCCTCTGAATGGGTTGCATGGCCTGGCCCTCGACCAGACTGGTTTTGTGGTCTATCCCCGCATTGAGGCGCGAGTGGCCTCGCTCGAGTCGCCGCCCTTGCCCAACGCGCTGGACGAGATTGATGTGGAGACGCCCCCCGCGCCGAATGCCCCAGACGCCAGAGTCCCCTTTGAGCTTCCTGTCCTGGACGCCTTGCTGGGCGGAGGGTTGACGCGGACTACCAACACCCTGGTAATCGGCGCCCTGGGGACGGGCAAAACGCTGCTGGGGCTGCACTTCGCTCTAGCAGGCGCGCGCCGGGGCGAGCCAACCATCTTTCTGGGCTTCCGCGAGAGCTATCGCCAACTGCTGCTCAAGACCAGCCCGTTTATCCTGGGGCAAGAGTTACGCGCTGCCCTCGCGCCCGGCGGTCCTCTCACGCTGCTCCGCTGGGCGCCAGTGGAACTCAACGCCGATATGCTGGCAAACGAACTGCTTGACACGCTCGACCGCACCGGCGCGCGCCGCCTCGTCGTCGATAGCATCACTGAAATGGAACGCGCCTCCATCGAGAGCGGCGACCCCCAGCGCGTCGAAAATTATATGGGCGCGCTCGTCGAACTCCTCCACCAGCGCGGCGTCACCGCCCTCTTCATCCGCGAGATCCCAACGGGCAGCGAGTTGAAACACGATTTTTCAACTGAGCCAGTTGCAGTCCTGGCAGAAAATATGCTGATCTTACGACAGGTAGAAGAGCGCGGAAGACTGCGCCGGACTCTTGCAGTCCAGAAAATGCGCTTCGCGGCGCATGATGTCAGCATAATGCGCGAGTTCAGTATCGAAGCGCCTGGTGGTGTTCGCGTGCAAGGCCCCACCAGCAGCCATCCTGTGACGCCCGCCAACGGTAGCCAGGGCAAGCGCCGCTCACCAGCATCACGGGACGATCCGCCTCGAACCCAGCGGACACGTCGCTCTCGCTCGCCAGGTGTGCAAGACGCGGGGGGCGCTAGAGGCGCTGAAGAGACCACCCCGGAGGAATAATTTGTGAGCGGGGCCGAGACTGAGCCTGAGAGCAGCCAACAGAACAAGCCCGCCGGGTCGCCATCAACATCTGAGAGCGCGCAGGCAGCGGAGCAGGAGCCGTTCCTGGTTCTCATCGCTGAAGATGAAGAACCAATTGCCGAAGCCATCGCCTTCCTGGTGGAAGACAATGGCTATACGCCTCTGATTGCCAACAACGGGCGAAAGGCGCTCGAACTGGCGCGCGCCCGTCATCCCGCGCTGGTCATCACCGACCTGATGATGCCCTATCTGGATGGCGACGAATTGATTAGCGCGCTGCGCGCCGAGGCAGCAGCGGATAACCACATGCCCCCCAGCACCATCTTGCTCTCGGCGGCTGGCCTGCGCCGCATGCGGGCCGCCGGGGCCGACGCCATTCTCCCCAAACCCTTCGAGCTAGACGACCTCGAAAAGCTGCTCCATCGCTTCCTGGGGCATCCACCCCGCCAGACTGGCAGGTGAGGTCAGCGGGCTTCAACTTTGCGCCGAACCTTTTCAATGCGTCCTGTGTCCTATATGATGAGTACACTGGAGCAGAAAAAGGTAGGTAATAGGTGCAGGATTCCTTGCAGGAAACCAAAGCGGAGCAGGATACCGGCGCGTCGGGCGCAAGCACAGCGCTGGCTGCCCTCGTCGAGCAGGCGCAAAGTGGCGATCTGGAAGCATTCAACCGCCTGGTTGAACAGTTTCAAGATACCGTTTTTGGCGCGGCTTACGCGCTGCTGGCTCATCCTGACGACGCGCAGGATGTCGCCCAGGAGGCGTTTTTGCATGCCTGGCGCGACCTGCGCAGCCTGCGCGAGCCGGATAAGTTCCACGCCTGGCTCTATCGCATCACCCAGAACCTGGCGCGCAATCACCTGACCCGCCAGCGTCGGCCCGCTGTGCCCATCGATCAGGTGGCCTGGTCGCTGGAGCATACTGAGCAAGGGCGCGCAGGGGCCGAGGCCGCGCTGGTGCAGGAGGCCATCAACACGCTGAGCGAACCCAACCGGCTGGCAACAGTCCTCTTTTATCTCAGCGGCTATCGCATCGAGGAGATCGCCGCGCTGCTGGGTGTGCCAGTGGGTACGGTGAAGCGCCGCCTGCATGACTCCAGAAACCACCTCCGGCAGCAGATGATGGGGGTGGTGCAGCGCAATCTGAGCCAGCATCGGCCCTCCCGCGATGATCGCTTCGCGGCGCGTATCGCCATCTTCACCGCAGCCTGGACCGGCGAGACGGCCAGGATAGCTGCCCTGCTCACCAGGACGCCGACCCTGGCGCAGAGCCGCAACAGCGAGGGCTGGACGCCCTTGCACTATGCCGCGCAGCGGGGGCATCAGCAGGTGGTGGAACTGCTGCTGGCGCATCAGGCCGATTTCCAGGCCAGAGAAGAAGCCTGGGGCTGGACACCGCTGCACCTGGCGGCCAAGCATGGTCACAAGGAGGTAGCCGCGCTGCTGGAGGCGCGGGGCGCAACCCTGGATATTATCGCGGCGGCGAGCCTGGGGAATATGGACCGACTGACAGCCCTCTTACGGGCCGATGCCCATCTTGCCAGAGACTGGGGCGCCGGCTCCGGGCCGTTACATTGGGCAGCAGGGGCCGGGCATCGGCAGGTGGTGGAGGCGCTGCTGACACATGGAGCTGCCATCAACGCCAGATCGAAGAACACGTTCAGCAATACCGCGCTGCACTGTGGCGTGCTGCATGCGCATACGCCCATCGTCGAATTGCTGCTTGCCGCCGGGGCTGATGTGAGCGTGATCGATGGCTATGGCGCGACACCGCTGCACGCCGTCGCCAAATATCCGCACGGCGAGCGCGTGCGCGATGACGCGCAGGTCGTTGATCTGCTGCTGGCGCATGGGGCCGAACTCAACGCCGTCAACCACGCGGGCGAGACGCCGCTGCACTGGGCGGCGACGCGCGGCCAAAAAAGCGTGGCGAAGATGCTGCTCGACCGGGGCGCGCAACTGGACATCTTCAGCGCGGCGGGGCTGGGTCTGCACAGCGAGATGGCTAGCCTGCTGCGCAAAGATCGCCTGCTGATCGAGCGGCGCGGTCCGGGCGATCTCTCCCCGCTGCACTTCGCCGCCTATGGCGATTGCGTGACCGGCGCGGAGTTCCTGATCGCGCAGGGCGCGCCGCTCGATGCGACGGGCGGCTGGTTCGGTGGCGCCGCCCTCCACCTGGCGGCTTACCAGGGGCGGCGAGCGATGGTCGAGCTGCTGCTGGCGCGTGGGGCCGACGCCAACGCCAGGGACGCCAACGGCTGGACGCCGCTGCATCAGTTTCGTTTTCCCTGGTGGACGCCCCACGATAGCGACCGCGTGGGCATCGCCACCGCCCTGCTGGCGCGTGGGGCCGCTGTCAACGCGCAAAATAGCCAGGGCGAGACGCCGCTGCATTGTGCTGCCCATGCTGGCGCCCGCGAGGTGGTCGCCGTCCTGCTGGCGCGGGGCGCGGACCTCAACGCCAGAGACAACCAGGGCCGCACGCCGCTGCATCGGGCGGCGCTGCAACTTCAGCAGAGTGTCATCGATCTACTCTCCCCTACGACAAGGAGCATAGTATGAGCATAGCGCAGCAATTTTTTGAGGCCGTCAAAGCGGGCGACGCCGCCCAGGTGCAGGCATTGCTGGCGAGCAATCCAGAACTGGCCCATGCCAGGGATAGCGACAGCCTGACGCCAGTTATGCGCGCCACTTACGCTGGCCGCCAGCAGGTGGCCGACCTGCTGATCGACCAGGGCGCGGACGTAGACATCTTTGCCGCCGCCGCCCTGGGACAGACTGACCGGCTCAAGACGCTCGTGCAGAGCGGCCCACAACTCGTCTCTGCCTACAGCCCCGATGGCTGGACGCCGCTGCATCTGGCGGCGCATTTCGGCCAGACCGAGGCCGCGCAGGTCTTGCTGGCGCGCGGCGCCGACATCCACGCGCGCTCCACCAATAGCATGTGCAATACCCCGCTGCACGCGGCGATGCCCACTGCGCGGCGAGCGATGGTCGAGCTGCTGCTCGCCAATGGCGCCGAGGTCAACGCCACGCAGGAGGGCGGCTTTACGGCCTTGCACGAAGCCGCCTTTCAGGGCAATCAAGAGCTTATCAGCGTGCTGCTTGCCAGCGGAGCCGACGCCCGCCTGCGCACAGATACCGGCCAGACGGCGCAAGACCTTGCGCTGGAGCAGGGGCACTCAGACGCTGCGCATCTGCTGGCATCCCTGTAGCGCCGGCGTCTCGTCGGCAGGGCTGGGGCTGGCGGTCCGCCTGTACCGCCGCCGAGACGGCGGCGAATCGTTGGGCAATTGGCGCGGCAGCGCGATGAAGCTATCGTTCTCTATTCTTTATAAGGAGCAAGCAGATGTCCACACCTGAAACGGTCTCCCAAGACCTTGTCGAACCCTTTGTACTGAATGCGCATGGCAACCTGGCGAAAGTCCAGGAACTCTACGCCCAGCATCCAGAAGTGTTGAACGTCCCCTGGGCAAAGTTTGACGAGACGGCGCTGGCCGCCTCCTCGCATATGGGCGCCCGCGAGATCGCCCAATTCCTGCTCGCCAAAGGCGCGCCGCTGACCATCTGCACCGCTGCCATGCTGGGCAGGCAGGACGACGTGGCCGCGTTCCTGGCACGCGACCCCAACCTCGCTAACGCGAAGGGGGCGCACGGCATCCCGCTCTTCTTCCATGCCGCCATGAGCGGCCAAACGAAGATTACCGAACTCCTGCTGGCGCGTGGTGGTGGCGACGGCATCGACGTGGCCCTGCACGGCGCGATCAACTTCGGGCATACCGAGATGGTCGCCTGGCTGCTGACGCATGGCGTCAAGCACCCCAACGTCCCCAACTACGAGCAAAAAACGCCGCTCCAGGTGGCGACGGAGCAGGGCTGCACGGAGATTGCCGACCTGCTGCGCCAGCACGGCGCGACCATGTGAAGATGAGATAGTTTGCGTATAGCGCCGCCAGGGAGGGCGGCGCTATACGCAAACTATTGATCAGGATGGAGCATTAGAGCCGGATTCCTTAAGCAGCGTAGCTATGCCAGGTAGCGCCCATCTCATCCATCTCTTCCTTTGCGCGTTCCAGCAGCCCAATATATTCTGGCTGCGAAAAGAACCCGGTGGCGACAAGAACTGGTTGTAAGTTTGTGATCACCGCCTTCAAGTCAGCTACCAGCAAGGGAGAAATAATTCTGGTGTTCCAGGCGATAGCCCTCTGCCTGATCCTTCGGAAAGAGATACAGGCTGTCAGCCAGCATCCTCCGTCCCCCCACCCAACGCCAGGGGGGCTGGGGATTCTCCTGCTCTGGCGTTCCAGGCTGAGGGGCACGCCGGAACCAGCCAAATAGACGCATAGAACCCCTTCCTTTCCTGGTATCACTCCTGAAGTGCGTAGCGCGCCTGCCCGTGAAGGTGCTGCGACCACTGTCCTGGACAGCTTTGTAAGCGTGGGTAAAGACATCGATGCGCCTCCGTAGGCAACCGGACTTCAGTAGTATAGCAGAAAGCAGAAGGGCCGTGACATCCCAATCCCTCGGCTTACCGGTCATCTGGGCTGCGCTTGAAGACCCCTGCTGCCTTTGAAGGGCACAGAGGTTGATTGGCCTGCTTTGTGCGTAACAGCTTCTCAGGAGCGGCTAGCAAAATTCCGACGAGCCGCCCCAGAGGAGAAAACGGATGATTGACACAAAGCGACGTACCGACCCTGAGCGGCAGATAGACCGCGCTGCCCAGCTTGCGCCCACAGACCACGAGGCTGCTAGCCTGCTCAGTAACTCTCATCTCTACGCGCAGGCGTTGCAGACATATGAGGTAGCTATCGGGCGGAATCCTGGTGATGCCCTGGCGTATATCGGCAAAGGCAATATGCTGCTCTTTCTGGAGCGACCAGCGGAGGCGCTCGCTGCCTTTACACTGGCAGCGCGCCTGGCCCCCACCTTTGCTCTGGCTTATGCCGGGCAGGGCATGGCGCTCAGAGAGCTTGGGCACTATCAGGCCGCGCTCGACGCCTACAATGAAGCTATCCAATGGGACTCCACATTTGCGCCCGCATACTTTGGCAAGGGCTACGTCCTGTTGTGCCGTAAGCATGTGTGGCAGGCTTTGCGCGTCTACTGGCATGCTTTCCGCCTGGAAAGAGCATCGTTCTTCTAACTCCCGCTGACCGTGATGCTAAAGAAAGAAGACGAAGATGAGCGTCCAGGAGTTCCAATGCAGCAGGGCAATTTTTTGTCCCCCTTGACAAGAACATATGTTCTAAGTTATGATTAGGACAGGCGCGATGGATTTGCGTGCGGCCAGCAAAATCTGCAACTCCTTTTCCCCTGAAGCGTATAATGGGGTGAAGAGCCTTGAAGGGGCGAGCCGCATAGGAGCAGTTCCCTTTCAAGATCACACGCGAGACAGGCCCTGGGTTCGCCTGCCGCGCGAGAAGCGCAGGGGCGCGAAAGGAGTTGAATCACTTATGATGCAGTTGCAACCGCGCACAGGAACGTCGTTGGGCTTTAGTGAGCGGACGGAACGTGTGCTTGCCTATCTGATTCCTGTCCTGTCGGGGCTGTTTTTCCTGACGGTGGAAAAGAACCGGGCCGTGCGCCGCCATGCCTGGCAGTCGCTCATGGTCTTTGTGCCGATCTTCGTGATCTATCTTATCCTGGGCTTTCTGGGTGGGGTGTTTGGTCACATTTGGGGCGTTGGCTGGCTTTTTGGCGGGCTTTTTGGCTTGTTTGCCACGCTAGTCCAGTGGATTGGCATCGCCCTCTGGGTGCTGCTGATGCTGGTGGCCTTCGTCTCGGATGCCGTCTTTATCCAGCCCAAAAAGCGCAGCAGCTACTAGCAGCTGGACTGGCAAGATGAGTTGAAAACCGTTTGCAACGGAATGCTGCGGACGTTGATGCAGAGCGGCGCCCATGCGCGCCGCTCGTGCTATCGGTTGGTCGCTCAAGTGATGATAGCAAGACTATCAAACGTCTCGCAGCGCAGGTCCAGCCCGCTCAAGCAATGAGACAGGGTACGAGTGTTGCACAGAGCTTCCCAATGAGCGCTGCTCCACGCTGCCCAACTCAAGCGCCTGCCAGGTCGTTTGGGCACGAGTTGATAGACTGTTACTCATTGACGTAGGACTTTTGGGGAGAGGAAAGCGCCGAACAGGCAAAATTGGCACGCTGGGTGCTACTTGGCGCAGTAGCACAGCGGTCTAGTGGACAGAAACGTCGGCAACGGGGCCGACACCTGGCCTGTAGAGGGGAGAAAGATTCAATGGAGGCTCGCAACAAGTACGTGTGGCACGAAGGTTCTGACGATCTAGAACCTGGCAGCCAGCAAAATGGGATGGGATTGTCGGCACCAGCAGAGCGCGTGACGTCACTACGACGGCGCGCCGTCACGACTCGCCGCCGGACGTCTGAGCCAGCGCGTGGCGCGCATCAGTCTCGTCCGGTAGACACCATCGTTGGGCCAGCGCGCCCAGCCCCAGCGCCAGCCGGGGAGACATCCGCGCATCCGGCCTCGGCGGTCGATCACGGCGTGGCCGTTCCACCAGGGCTGGCCGATCGCCTGCGCGAGCAGCAGGTGGAGTTGCAGGCCCGGCTGACCCGGCTGGCCGGTGAGGCCCAGGAGTGGGAAGAAGATACCCGCCCGCGTTATAGCAACCACCCGGCAGATGAAGCAGGCGCCTTGCTAGATCGCGCAGGCCGCGACGCGGTGGCGCGAGTGTTGCTGGCAGATATGGCGCAGGTGGATATTGCGCTGGATCGGCTTGCTGCTGGCTCGTATGGCCTGTGCGATGATTGCCATCAGCCCATCCCCCCCAAGCGCCTGCAGGCGCGCCCAACCGCCACGCTTTGTGTCACCTGCCAGTCCAGGCGCGAGGCACGCGCGGCACGTGGCATCCACTAAGCAGCGCGCAAGCAGGGCGGAGACCTCTCCGCCCTGCTTGCTTCCAACTATCATCATTTAGGAAACCAGCGGGCATTCTACCGGGGGCGCTTTGTCCACCGATGTAACCTGCGACGCAGAAGCCACCTGATCGAGCATGGCCTGCGTCAGCGACGGGCTGCCAACTGCGGTGAGTTCGTGCGTCGAGGCAAAAGTGTCGCGCTGATCGATGGGCCGGGTCGTAACGGTCGGGTCAGCAACAATCGGCCCCGGATTAGGGCAGGCGACTTGAAGCTTCAATCCGGCGTTCTGGACAATCGAGATGGCCTGGTCATAGGTGGTCGTTGCGCTGAAGCTTACCTGAATGAGACCTTGATAGCCAGATGGCACGTTGATAGGCGCCATGTGTGGTGGGTTGGATGTGCCAGTTGAACTGCCACCGCCTGCCTGGCATGCGGCCAGCGCCAGCGCGAGGCAGGCAAAAGCCAGCCCCCCAATGATTTTCCGCTTGCTCATCAAAACACCCCCTCTTGAAGCAAAAATCTCCTCATCAACATGGACGCCTGAAGCGCTCAGAAAGTTCCGCCTCACCGCTTTTTTGGCGCCAGCTCCGCCCCCGTCGGCGAATGAATTCGCCGCTATACTGATGCTCAGAGGAAACGTCCACGCCGAGCAGAGCCGCTTGGAGCGCCGCCGACCCTGGCTGCGCTCCACACAGAACCGTTCTGCGCTTTTCCTACGAGCTTCAGTAGCGGGGCGTTCCGCCAGGAAGTTAGTCTACGTCTGCTTGGTGGCCGCTGGGTCACGTAGCGGCGGTTTTAATCGCCGACAGGCTGAGGGCGCATAGGCAGGCTGAACCAGAACGCGCT
>Ga0070730_10002683_pt1 | contig 16128 bp, 10 predicted proteins | sample Coa_R1_3_FD_66447 | JGI IMG/M metagenome (GOLD analysis project Ga0070730, IMG submission 66447) | Surface soil microbial communities from Centralia Pennsylvania, which are recovering from an underground coalmine fire - Coalmine... | ecosystem: Environmental > Terrestrial > Soil > Unclassified ...
ATTGTCTCCCAGCCGGTTTTCCTGACCGATGGCTGCGCGGTGGAAGACTTCAACTGGCCCGACCGCATCGTCCTGGGGACCAATTCCAACCAGGCTGTGCTCCTGCTCAAGCAGGTGTATCGCCCGCTGGTCATGCGCGGCGTGCCCGTGATCGTGACCAATCATGAAACTGCGGAGCTGGTACGCGAAGCCTCCACTGCGTTTGTGGCGACCAAGATTTCGTTTATCAACGAATTGGCTTCGCTGTGCGAGCACGTAAACGCGGACGCGGTTGACTTGGCGCTGGCCCTCGGCCTGGATAAAAAAATTGCTCCTCGCTGTCTGCAACCGGGAGCCGGCTTCGGCGGCCCGTTTGTCGAGGCCGACATGGATTCTCTCGCCCAGCTCGCCATGGGCAAAGGCGTCTTGCTGCGCATCCTCACCGCGGCGCGCGAGGTCAACCGCTCGCTGACTGATCGCGTAGTCGACAAGCTCTCGAAGCTGGTTGAACCCGTTGCCGGCAAGGAAGTAGGTATTCTCGGTCTGTCGTTTAAGCCCAACACCAACTCAGTGGCCGCTTCTTCCTCGATTGATCTCGCCCGCCGGCTATTGGCTCGTGGGGCGCACGTGCGCGCCTATGATCCGGTAGCGATTCCCGATGCCAAGATCGAACTCAACGGGGCCGTCGAGTATTGTGAAAACGCCTACGATGTCGCCCAGGGTGTGGATGCCCTGGTGATCAGCACCGGATGGCCCGAGTTCCGCACGCTGGATTTCGACAAGATTAAGCACCTGGTGCGGCAGCCTATCATTATTGATACCAAGAACCTGCTGGATTCGACGCGTCTTCGCACCCTTGGCTTTCAGTATGTTGGCATTGGCCGGGCATAGAGTTTTCTCCTGCTGCAACTTACCCAGATGGCCCGTTACCCCTCCTTGGGCCATCTGGTTTTTTATCTTGTTACATCCCGGAGCGCCTATAAGTCCATCTGTTTGAAGCAGGTGCATGGCATAATAGTATTAATTCAGATGATGGATAAATAAAAATTATAAGCTTGTCTTATAATAGGCCGTGCCGGAAAATGACATTTTGCACCAGGAGCAGGAGGAAGGGATGGAACGCGAGCGCATTGTAATCTTCGACACCACGCTGCGCGATGGAGAGCAATCTCCCGGCTGCAGCATGAACCTCGAGGAAAAGCTGGTGATTGCGCGCCAGCTCGAGGCGCTGGGTGTGGATGTCATCGAAGCCGGCTTCCCCATCTCTTCTCAAGGCGATTTTGCGGGGGTACAGAAGGTGGCGGCTGAAGTCCGCCGTCCTGTTATTACGGCGCTCGCACGCGCCAAGAAGGATGATATCCAGTGCGCATGGGACGCCGTTAAAATTGCCAGCAAACCCCGCATCCACCTCTTTCTCGCCTCCTCTGATATCCACCTGCAGCACAAACTCAAAATCACACGCGAACAGGCCCTGCAGCAAACCAAAGAAGCCGTAGCTTTCGCCAAGTCGCTGCTGAGCGACATCGAATTTTCACCGGAAGACGCCACCCGCACCGATCCACAATTTCTCTGCGCCATGGTGGAGACCGCGATTGCCGCCGGAGCGACGACGGTCAATATTCCAGATACCGTCGGCTACACCATGCCGGAAGAGTTTGCGCGTATCGTTAAGACCATCTTGCGCGACGTAAAGGGCGCAGACAAGATCACGCTCTCCGTGCATTGCCACAATGATTTGGGAATGGCGGTTGCCAACAGCCTGGCCGCGGTCAAAGCGGGCGCGCGCCAGGTGGAGACCTGTATGAACGGAATCGGCGAGCGCGCCGGCAACTGCGCCATGGAAGAAGTTGTTATGGCCATGCGCGTGCGCCCCGATTTGTATCCTTATGAAACGGGTGTGGTCAGCGAGCAGATCTATCCCACCAGCCAGTTGATCGCCAATGTCATCGGCGTCGTTCCGCAACCGAACAAAGCCATTGTCGGCAACAATGCCTTCGCCCACGAGGCCGGCATTCACCAGCATGGAATGCTGAACAATCCGCTGTGCTACGAGATCATGACTCCGCAGTCGGTGGGCGCGCCCGGCTCACGCATGGTTTTGGGCAAGCACTCCGGACGCCACGCGCTGGCCAGCCGCTACGCCGAGCTTGGATATAAACTAAGTGATGAGGACCTTGAAATCTGCTACCAGCAATTTATTGCCTTGGCAGACCGCAAGAAGAATGTCTACGAGCAGGATCTGATCAGCTTTCTGCCGGCGCCCAAAGGGCCTGCACCGGCACACGCGCAGGTTGCCCAGACGTAATTGAAAAACTTCTCGTGTGTGAAGACATGTATTTCGTCTGTGAAGACATGTATCAGGGCACGAGTTTACTCGTGCCATAAGGCCCAAAATGTGATGGGCTTTGGCCCTTGAGGGCTCAAGGTTACTCATTTTGTAGATTTTGAAAACGCTTTAAGAGCTAAAAGCCAAGAGCTAAAAGCTAAAGGCTTATTTCATGAAAACCAAACTCACAGTTTTGCCCGGAGACGGCATTGGCCCTGAGGTCATCACCCAGGCCATGCGCGTTTTGCGCACCGTCGCCGATTTGTGCGGACACGAATTAGAAGTTCGCGAATGCCCCGTCGGCGGGGTGGCTATCAAGCAGAGCCAGTCGCCCTTTCCACGCGCCACCATGGATGCGTGCCTTGAGAGCAATGCGGTTCTGCTGGGCGCCGTAGGCGGTCCCGAGTACGATAGCTTGCCTCGCAACATGCGTCCTGAGACCGGGCTGCTGCAGCTTCGTACCGCATTGGGCGGATACGCCAACCTGCGTCCGGCGATTGCATATCCCAGCTTGAGCGCGGGCTCTCCGTTGCGCGCCGAGGTCACGCAGGGAGCCAATGTTCTGATTATCCGCGAGCTGCTGGGCGGCCTGTATTTCGGCGAGCCCCGCGAGAAGACGGCTGACTACGCCTTCAACACCATGCGCTATACCGTCGGGGAGATTCAGCGAGTAGCGCGAATTGCTTTCGAGCAGGCGCGCAAGAGGAAGCGCAAGCTCACTTCGATTGACAAGGCCAATGTGCTTGACGTCTCTCAGCTCTGGCGCGATACGGTAATTGCCCTGGCCGCTGAATATCCTGACATAACTCTGGACCACATGTATGTTGACGCCGCCGCCATGCACCTCGTATTGAATCCGCGCCGCTTTGATGTGATTGTCACTGAGAACCTGTTCGGCGACATTCTCTCTGACGAAGCCGCGGTGATTACCGGCTCTCTCGGCATGCTGGCCTCCGCTACCATCGGCGGGCAGGTAGGGCTGTATGAACCGGTGCACGGTTCAGCCCCCGACATCGCCGGAAAGAATATCGCCAATCCTCTGGGTGCGATTGCCACCGTGGCCATGCTGCTGCGCCACAGCATGGGATTGCACCAGGAAGCCGACGACGTTGAAGCCGCCATCAATCAGGTGCTGGAGCAGGGCTTCCGCACCGCCGACCTGCATCGCGGCGCAGGCACGCAACTGGTTTCCACCACTGAGATGGGCGAACGGGTTGAGGCCGCGGTGGCGGAAAAGATCAACCGCCGCCACTCGTATCATGCGGTTTAGAAGATGCCCGGCAAAGACGTAGCAAGCTACGTCTCTACGAATATAGCGGGATGGCGAGAAGACTTGTGTGGCACAGCCGTCCTCGGCTGTGTCTTAGCGCCGGTGCTTAGGCTGGTTGCCGCATGAAGCATCTTGCCCACGCGGCTCTAACTTAATGTAGTTTTGTATCAGGGCACGACTTCAGCCGTGCCGAAAAGACATAGAAAGAATTGGGCTTTAGCCCCTGCGCTTTCCGGAAGCATCGTGAAATCTATTTGAGGCCCGAAGCGGAACAAAGGAATCAAACAATTAATGTCGAAACCGAAAACACTATTCGAAAAAGTATGGGACGCGCACACCGTCGTCCATCCCGAGGGGGAACCGGCGGCGCTCTACATTGATCTGCATCTGGTCCACGAGGTCACCTCGCCCCAGGCATTTGAGGGCCTGCGCACGGCGAAGCGCAAAGTGCGCCGTCCTGACCTGACAGTCGCCACCATTGATCACAACGTGCCCACCATCGCCAGTGACCGCCTGCGCATTCAGGATCCTATTTCGGCAAAACAGATCGAAACCCTGCGTAGCAATTGCAAAGAATTCGGCGTTCAATTATTTGACATTGGTTCGGCAGAGCAGGGAATCGTTCACGTGATCGGTCCCGAAATGGGACTCACCCAACCGGGCATGATCATCGTTTGCGGCGACAGCCACACCAGCACGCACGGGGCTTATGGCGCGCTCGCCTTCGGCATCGGAACGTCGGAAGTCGAGCACGTGCTGGCCACGCAGTGTTTGCCGCAGCACAAGCCGCGCACCATGGAAATCCGGGTCAACGGAGCTCTGCCTCAGGGCGTGGGCGCAAAAGACCTGGCGCTGGGAATCATCGCGCAAATCAAGACTGACGGCGCTACCGGCCACGTGATCGAATACGCCGGCGAGGCCGTCCGCCAACTTAGCATGGAAGGCCGGTTGACGCTGTGCAACATGAGCATTGAAGGCGGAGCCCGCGCCGGCATGATCGCCCCCGACGACACGACATTTACTTATCTTGAAGGCCGCCGCTTCGCTCCCAAAGGCAAAGCCTGGAACGAAGCCCTGGATTATTGGCGCAGCCTTCCCACCGACCAGGGCGCGAAGTTCGATACCACCGTCGAAATAGATGCAGCCAGGCTGGCGCCTTTTGTGACCTGGGGTACCAATCCGGGAATGGCCGCGCCGGTCACAGCAAGCGTTCCCAGTCCGCAGGATGCGAAGAACGATTCCGACCGCAAAGCAACAGAGCGGGCCTTGGAATACATGGGCCTGAAGCCGGGAGTAAATTTGCAGGAAATTTCCGTGGACCGCGTCTTCATCGGCTCCTGCACCAACGGACGCATTGAAGACCTGCGCGCCGCCGCCCGCGTGCTGCGCGGATACAAGGTCAACCCGCACGTGCGCGCCATGGTTGTGCCCGGCTCGCAGGTGGTCAAGCAGGCCGCCGAGCGCGAGGGCCTGGATTCTATCTTCCGCGCCGCCGGTTTTGAGTGGCGTGAATCGGGATGCTCGATGTGCCTGGGCATGAATCCTGATATTCTTGCTTCGGGGGAGCGTTGCGCCTCCACCAGCAACCGCAACTTTGAAGGCCGCCAGGGCGCCGGCGGACGCACGCACCTGGTAAGCCCCATGATGGCCGCCGCCGCCGCCATCACCGGACACTTTACCGACATCCGCAATTGGGAATTTAAGGATTAGAAGCACTAAAGCAATTTTCGGCAAATGCTATCGAGTAACATCGGAATGCCGCCCATGACGGGAATGTCATTCTGAGCGAAGCAAAGAATCTGGCGAAAATGCATAGTTCAAAATAACAGGTAGCGAGTAAGACAAATCAAGGGATCTGAAATTATGGAAGCGTTTCGCAAACACACCGGATTGGCCGTCCCGCTTGATCGGGATGACGTTGACACCGACCAGATCATCCCCAAGCAGTTCCTCAAGCGCATCGAGCGCTCCGGCTACGGCGATTTTCTGTTCTACGACTGGCGTTATCTCTCGCCGGAAAAGCCGCGCCCAGATTTCGTGCTGAACAGCCCGCGCTACAAAGGGGCTTCCATCCTGATCGCCGGCCGCAACTTCGGCTGCGGTTCCTCCCGCGAGCACGCCGCCTGGGCGCTGGCCGACTACGGCATCCGCGTGGTGATTGCCTCTACCTTTGCCGATATCTTCCGCAACAATGCCGGCAAGAACGGCCTGCTTGCCGTCGTCCTCAAACCGGAAGAGGTTGCCGAAGTCACCAAACGCGCGCAGACCCGCGAAGGTTATCACCTGACGGTTTCACTTGAAGAAATGACGGTGAAAGACAACGCCGGCTTCCAGGCAATTTTTAATATCGAAGCCTTTACCCGCTACTGCCTGCTCGAAGGATTAGACGACATCGGACTTACAATGCGCCACCAGTCGCAAATCGAAGCCTACGAAAAATCACGGCAAGCCAAGAGCTGGCTGCCGGTCGTGCGATAACTTTCACCTTATAGTTCTTGCTGGTTCCTTTGCCCAAGGCTCCAGTATTAGATCAGCGTCCAGCGGAAGGCCATGCCTTTCTTAAGAAATTCACGGTCCCGACATGACCATCGTGAATCCATCCTTTCCATTTTTTGTTCTCCATACGATCGTGTACTGCCCCATGGGCACGCCCAGGAGCGTGCGCCCCACCATGATTGATTCCACCGTTCGGATTTCGGAGTCTTTGATCTCTTTCAGGATGTTGGCCGTCGAGCGATGTGAAATTTTGGTTTCTATTTCGATGAATCGCCGGTAGGCATCGGTGGAAGGCCACCAGGCTTTGAGCGCCATATTCGGATCGTCGGCGTCATTGTCGCGCTCCATCATCTTCTCTGCCGCTTTGAAGCCTTCGCTCACGATTTTTTCAGCGGTGTCCCCGTCTCCCAATTGCAGATACAGGTCGGCAGCGCTCGCCAGGTAGACTGCCTGGCCTTCTCCTGTAAGATCTTCGGCCATTTTTCTCAGCTCATCAACGGCTTGTTTGGCAATAGCAGGATGATCCTTTACATTTGCCTTGGCAATAGCTTCGAGCACGCGGCCGCGCGGGGATTGCGGCAACGGTCCTCCGAGAGAGGCTGGAAGTGTTGCGGCTTGCGCGATTGCCTGTACCGGATCTTTTTCCGATGAATCAATGATCTGCTCGGCATTGCGCTGCATTTCAGCGCGTTGATAGGCTTGTGCAGCGTCTTCCGGCGAAGCTTTCCCCGAGCGCACACTGACGCCCATACCTCGATGCTTATGTGAATCTCCTTTTTGTGACGAATCTGTATTCTTGGCTGAATCATCCTCTTTCGGCAGATTATTTGCCAACTCCGGGTTCAGCGATTGCATGCCTTGGGGAAACTGCTGCAATTTTGATTGGAGGTCCTGGTCCTCCTCGAGCAGCGACTTTGCCCGACTTTCATCCAGTTGTTTCAAGAGAGGCAACATGGCGAAGAGCGCGTATTCATAGTTCGAATCAAAACTCGCCGTTCCTGCATCCGAGTTCAGGGTCAATGAAAAAGGCTCATTCGCATCTTTGGCCTGTTTCAAGATTTCATCAATCGCTTCCAGCGCGAGTTTCGGCGGCATACTGGCGCCAAAACGTACCACCAGGTCAGTAAAGCCTCCGCCAAATCTCATGCCATGCTTGCTGTGCTGGTCATAGCTGCTGGTTGCCTGCGCGAATAATTCTTGCTTCTCTCCCGACATTTCTGGCGGCATTGCGTTCATCAAAGCGATGCCGCTGCCGTAGGGAAACTCATCTTCCGCGGTCAGCCGGTTTATAAGTTCAATCGCAGGCTCAAACTGTTTTTTGTTCGCGTACAAATTGATGATCGCAGTGGATAACGTCTTTCGTACGCCAGGGCTTGCCTGCGGCAGCCGTTCTTCCACATCCGGCTGCGAGATTGGTAATAGCGCCCTCAGGATAGATTCCTGCAAACGGTTCTTTGTGTCTTGCTTGTCCCTGTCATCCGGAATGCTGACCGAAGCCATGAACGCGTCGCGCAACAGGCTCGCTGCTTTTGCTTTGTCGGTCGGCAGATACGCCTGCGCGATCTGCAGCAGCGAGTAGCTGCGCATCGGCGACTCGAGGCCGCGCGCCATGGCCTCCGATGATTCGAGGATTTGCCGTCCGAGCTGTTGGTCCTCTGTCAGAGGTTGCGGTGTGGGCTTGCTGGCAGCTGGCGCTTCGACTTTCGGAGCGGCTGGTTTGGCTTTCTCGGCGGCGGTGGCGACTGTCGCCATGTGTTGTGGCTGCGGGTCTTGCTGGGCAAAAATGAGCGGACCTACCAGCAGGCCCACAACGAAAATAATGAGTTTAGAAACCCTGATCATCTGGCGCCTCCTCCAATTAGGAAGTCTTCAAAAGAGTGGCCTAAACGGATAGGGCATTGTACTCCGGTTTCTACACACTAATAGAGTGGTTTAACAGAAAGCTTTACTCAGGGTTTCTACTTCCCATCCCATCCCACCTCATCCATGTTGGGCGTTGGCACCCGGCCGCGCACTTCCACCAGCATTTCGCGCAAAGGCAGGATCGGCGCTTTTCCGGCGAGCTGGCGTGACATGAGCCGGTGGGCCAGCACCACGTTGATAGCGGCGCTCAGGTTCAGGCAGAAGTGCGCGGGAATGTGCAGGAACCTGTGGCACAGCCGGCGAATTACCTGAGGCACCCTGCCATCTTCGGGGCCAAACACATAAACAGCGTTTTCCGGATGTTCGAAAGTTGTGAGCGGTTCTGAGTTTTCGAACACTTCAACGCACACCGGAACGCAGTCTTTTGGAAGCAGTTCAAAGGGCCGCTCATCATTGCGGAAATCAACGTGCTTGTAGCCTTTCATGCGTTCCTCGCGCGGCAGGCGAGAATACTTGGCAGGATTGACCCGCTCTCCCGTCCAGATCAGCGACTTGACCTCGAAGCACGCGCACGCGCGGATAGCCGCACCCACATTGTGTGGATATTTGGGATCAATGATTACGACCGCAGGTATGTCCATGCTGTTATTTAACTGCCGCTGTTTAGCCTTGTCCATACCGATTGCGGTGCTTCCTGCCGCTGAAATCACTATCTTTTGCAACCATGTTACAAAAGGTGGGTTGATATAGAATGCGGATCGTTCTTAAGCTCGTGAATTCCAGCTCTTTCAATCTCATATGAGGCATACAACATTGTTCAAATTCTCTTCTATCTGTATTGTGATTTTCGTGGGAGCCCTATCATGTTTGGGCCAGCAAACGAAGAGTCCCGCTGTTTCTTCATCCGGTAAGGCTGACAATTCGGTGGTCGGTGATGAACATGCGGCGATTGGCGTCACGGACGAGAGTTCGTCGGCGAAATTCCAGCATACAACCAATCCCGATGCGCAATGGTATCCGGAGGCAGGCCTGGGTTTGTTTATTCACTGGGGCATTTCGACGGTTGAAGCCAAGTATGGCATCTCCTGGTCTATGGTTGCGGGCCGCGAGCTCGCCAGGACGCGGCTCACGCCAGAAGAGATCAAGAAGATCGTCGCCACGCATGATTGGAAGTCAGCGACAACGCCGCGTCACTATTGGTCACTGGCCGAGAAATTCAATCCTGATAAGTACGATCCTGACGTGTGGCTGCGCGCCGCCAAAGCCGCCGGATTCCGCTACGCCGTGCTAACCACGCGCCACCATGACGGATTTGCCCTGTGGCCGAGTGCCTACGGAGACTTCAACACCAAGAACTATATGGGCGGCCGAGACCTGGTGAAACAATATGTTGAGGCCTGCCGGAAAAATGGTTTGAAGGTCGGACTTTATTACTCGCCTCCAGATTGGCACTTTACCCGCAAATACCATTCTTTTCTGTATGGCGGAGCGAAAAAGCGCAACCCCGAGCTACCCGACCTGGGACTCGATCTTGAACCTGTTGACCTGCCACAGCCCACGCCGGAAGAGGAACAACAATACCGGGACTACCTGCGCGCGCAGATTAAAGAGTTGCTGACGAATTACGGCAAGATAGATCTTTTATGGTTCGATGGAAAGCCAGACGTAATTTTGATTGACGAGATCCGGGCGCTGCAGCCGGGCATTGTGGTCAACGACCGCATGTGGGGACATGGTGACTTCAATACCCACGCCGAACGCAACTTAGGTGAAAAGCGTCCGGCAAAAGATTGGTGGGAAAACTGCCAGGTGTGGGCGAAGAGCAGTTGGGCTTATGTGGATGAAGATTACAAACCCAACTCCGAAATCCTGGAGCAATTTGTGCGCGTGCGGGCATGGAATGGGAATTTTCTCCTCAATGTCGGCCCTATGGCGAATGGCGACCTTCCGCCGGTGGCCTATGACCGCATGAAAGAATTTGGCGGCTGGGTCCATGAAAATCAGGAGGCAGTCTTTGGAACTACCGACATCCCCGATGCCGAATACGCCAATGTGCCAGTCACAGCCCGGCCTGGCGTACGCTATCTGCAAGCTGTTCCATCGTTCCAAGAGACAACGCTTGAACTGAGCGGCGTGAAGCGGCCAAAATCTGTGCTCCTGTTGCGCAATGGCATGAAACTCAAGTATGAGTGGAACAAAGATACCCTTAAAGTCGAGCTGCCCAAACAATTGCGGACGTCATTGGTTGATGTGGTCAAAGTTGAACTGGAGTAATCATTAGCAGCCGAAAGAACGAAGCGGGCGTCAAAAAATTGAACGCCCGCTTTTTTATTCAGAATGCTGCTGCTTATTCTTAGTGCAAGTCGCCTTCCGGCAAGACCAGGCCGGGAAGGAGTTGCGTACCTTCCATGCGTACGGCCTGCAACTCACGCGGATTCAGTCCCAGTGCTTTCAGGATTGTGGGAGCAATCTGCGTGGTTTCAACCGGGCTGCTGACCGTTATCTGCGACAGGGCCGGGTTCGAAACCAGCAGCATGACATGGGTATCATCCTGGTTAAAGCCGCCGTGCTCGGCGATCTTCTTGTGTCCGCCGGTATAGGTCACGCCGACCTTGGGTGTCACGATGATATCGGGCGTGCGCGAGTCTTTATCGGCCGGCTTGAAGAACAGGTCGATATAGGGTCCAGCAAAAATTTCCATAGACCCGGTAACGGCAGTGTTGGCTTCGAGTGTGGCCACGGCGCTTTCTGTCTTGCTTTGGTCGGTCAGCCAGATCAGCGACTCGTCATCTTCAATGGATTGGGCAACAAGCGGGCCCAATACTGTAGCCGGCGACGAATCGGCAGGATTGTCGGCAGGAATCCGAAGTACGCTATGCGGATCTATGGGCGATTGCCCATGCTTGGCGCTGATAATAATCAACGTTGACTTCAGCAAGTCCCGCTTCTTCAACTCCGAGACCAGTTCGCCGATTGACTTGTCAGCGAACTCGATCTCGCTCAGCAGTGCGTCGCTCGGTCTCCCGAATGCGTCTTTGTATCCCCCAGTTTGACCGATGGTTTTTTCAACCAGCTTCTGGCCGACGCTGACGGCCTGGAAATTGAATCCGAAGACGTTGGGAACAGGAGCCGAAGCGCTGCCATCATGCGTCTTGCCGTCAATCTGGTTGAGGGCGGCGCGCACGTGCAGAGTGTCGTAGCACTGAATGTTTTTGAAGCTTCTGGTCCAGTCATCGTCCGGTGTGGCTGCCGCCTGATCGGGCAGCGGATCGCAACCGGGTATCTGCGGCAATGGGACTGGAATGGAATTGACCTCTGGCCCGTAGAAGTCGTTAAGTCCGGTGCCGCTCGGTCCGCGTACTATGTCGTAGGCAAGATGCTTATCGGTCCATGCCGTGTAGCCGCCATTCGCCCTTACCACTTCAAAAATCGTATTCACGCGCAGAAATTGGTGCGGAAAGACCGGCGCGCAGCCATTGTTCGGGTCACGCGGCAGAAAGTCAGGATCAATCCCGCCACCGTCGTCAAGTTTGGTCAAATCAAAGCCAATCGATTCATCGTAACCCACCGGCGTACCGATCTGGCCCGGGCAGGGGCCTCCTGGGATGCCGTTCGCTGTATCCTTCGCCGGCGGCGACAACGAACGGTCATAGCTCACGTCGTAAAAAACCCCGGTTGAACGCGACGTGCCTCCTGTGACCTGGGCCAGCAGTCCCGGAAAAGAATCCGAGGGCTTGGTGGTAGAAGCCTGAATGTAATTCACGCCATTTTCCGAAAGCTCCGCCAGGTTGGGACAATACGGCTGCCCGCCGTTAATTCCGCTGATGCCTTTGGCGCAGTTGGCGAAGTCGAGAGCGTGCATTCCGTCAATGCTGATCAGCAGAACGTGGCGGATGCCGTGATCGCCGTCATGTTCACCGGCGTAGAGATGCGGCGCAAAAGCTGCCGCCAGCACAAAAATTCCGGCAAGCAGGCCGGCCTTCAATTTCTTCATTGGGGTCATTCGATGTTTCTCCTCTGGGTTGAAATGCGATTCGGTAATGAGGCTGAATGTTGAGCGTTGTAAGAATCGGAAAGGCTACCTTCTCGAGCGAGGTGCAGATACACTGCGAGGGCCGCTCAATTCATCCGCATAAAGTTTTACTTCGCCAGTGTTAGGGAATTGTTACGAAGCGGTAAATTTCTGATGAATTGCGGGAGTAAATGTTAACTGGGGCGCGAGCTGCTTGCTACGGATAATCCATTAATCTATTTATTGTGCTTTCGAACTCTTAGAACCCGTAGAGAAGTCAGTCAGCGGTACGCTGCGCCAGTGGCTCTTATCATAGTCAAAGTCTACGAGGCCATCGCGATAGTCGATTTTCATTGCGGTGAACCCCAACGCTGTAATCCCCAGGATGCCCGATATCTCTGTGCCCGGATATCTGCTTATTCTGGAAAGGTCGAAGGCAGTGATGTAGGGGTTTTCTTTGCGAAGGTGACCAAATTCAAGCAGAATGTCGCTTGTGCTGTAGACTTGTTTGACCGATCCGCTCAAACCTCGAATCGGCGCATTCGACTCATAGAGCTTCTTGACTTCGCGCGCCGCCTCCGGCGAGATGTGAGTCACGGAGGAGCCCGTATCAATGAGGAACAGCTTTGACGGCACGCCTCCTACCGTGGTTGGAATCAACAGCATGTGCCCAAAACGCCAGATCTTGGTATAGGGCTGCATCTCGGGCGCCACATAACGATCATGAGGCTCAGGGGGAACCGCAGAATCTTCGTCATCATCCTCTTGATCAGTGCTCAAGGTCGCGGTTTTCTCTTTTTCGTCAGGACGCTTCGGCAGTTCCTCAAGCTTTAACTTCTGGTTGGGGAAGTCAAGGACGACAAGATAATGGCTGAAAACATCGGCGCCAATCAGGCCATCGTCATCGAGGACTGAGCGTTTCTCAGAAACATCGACCAGACAATTCTGAAACTCGAGGTCACCGACCTTGATCGAATCCGCATATCCGACGTAAACTTCCGATTCCCCATTATCTCCAATGCCTCCTATTTTTGTGGTGGTCAGCAGTTTGATGCCGGCCTTCTCTGCCATTTTTTTATTGATGAGCAGGCCAGACGCGCCGGTATCAAGGAGCAATCTTGCGGACTGGCCGTTTACCTTTACCGCCAGGCCGAACCCGTGAAGATGGGTGGGATCAGTCATCATGGCTTTCAGGTCGGTTTGGGTCGCAGTGACCTTGCTCACCAGTTTGCATGATTTCCCTGCCAGCTTTTCCCGTTCCTTCAGCAGTGTGAGATACCGCTGAAGACTATCCCGAGTTTCCTTGTCATCATTCGTGGATTTGGAAAGATAATCTTCGAGCGAGTGGATTCGCTCGGAACGGCTCAGGGTCGAAAGCCACGGCCGCTGAATGTCCGGATCATTCGGATCGAGCGCATGGGCCTTCTCCAGCATGGTTTTTGCGCGCGCATGAAAAGAAAGAGCATCGTATAAGCGCGCCAGACCCAAGCAGGCGCGGGCCTCAGGATGGGTCGTGTTCACCGCTTTTCGGAATTCACTTTCGCTTTCCACCATCTTGCCCTGCCGGAAATAAACTTCACCCAAGGCAGTATGGACGGCCAGGGAGTCGGGCGCTACCGCAACCCCCTTGTCCGCGGTATCAAAAGCAGCCTGCACTTTCTCTTGCTTTAAATAAACCCGCGCCAGGCCGGCGTAAGCCTCGCCGGACTTCGGGTCTTGTTGTAGTGCTGCCTGATATTTTTCAATAGCAGCGTCAAACTTACCGGTCTGGTAGGACTGTAGCGCTTGCGCCAGCAATTCCTGCAAGGGCTTCTGTGACGAGACGGATGGAACGGGAGCTTCCTGTCCGTTTAAGGTGACAGCCAGAAGAAACACGAGAAGAATCTCAAGCAAGAAATTATTTTTCACGCCCACTGCTCCTGTGAATGGAATATTTTCTCATGTCGTTGCAGAGCTGGATACTTTTTTTGAGGCGATTTATGGAATCAAAGGAGATTTCGCCTCACTGGCTCAGAGCCATCACCAAGGCCTGAAATGCGATTCTGTACTTTGCCAGTGTTAGGGAATTGTTGCAAAGCGATGAATTCCCTGATAAATTGCGGAAAACTTGAGAAAAATTTTGAATGGCCGTTGAGCGTCAGTCAATACGATGCGCTGAAGGCTTTCGTCGCGGAGTGCCAACGATTCTTATCATAGTAGAAGTCCACAAGACCATCGCGGTAATCAATTCTCACGACCATGAATCGAAGCGTGACAAAACCCAGAATCCCTGATACCTCTGTGCCCGTGTGCTTGCTGATGCCTGAAAAGTCAAAACCAAGGATGTCCTGATTTTCCTGACGATAGTGGGAAAACTGCAGTACTGCCTTATCGGCGTTGTAGACTTCTTTGACCGATCCATTCAGGCCTCGGATGCGCGTATCATGTTCCGAGCGGACTTTTGTGACTTCGCGGGCTGCGTCCGGTGAAATGTAGTTTAGGAAAGAGCCGGTATCAATGAGAAAGAGCTTGTAATCAGCGTCTCCTACCTTTGTGGGAATTAATAGATCATGGCCGAAGCGAAAGACTTTTGAATAGTCTTGCATCTCGGGGGCAATGTAGCGGTCATGGGGTACGGGGCGAGGCGTGGCTTTCCTGTCTGCCGTGGCTGGCGCTGTTGCATCAGTTTTCTGATTGCTGCGTTCTGCAGGTGCGGCAGACTCTTCTTCTTCGTCATCATCATAGCCTGCGTTCGTGCTTAAGGTAGCGGCCGTCTCTTTTTCGTCCGCTCGTTTCGGCAATTCTTGAAGTTTCAGCTTCTTATCGGGGAAATCAAGTGTGACAAGATAGTGGCTGAAGACATCGGCGCCAATAATTCCATCGTCGCCTATAACAGAGCGCTTTTCTGAAACCTCGACCAAACAGTTCTGGAATTCGAGATTGCCGATCTTGATAGAATCCGCATATCCAAGATAGCCTTCGACCACTCCTTTATCTCCAATCCCCAGTATCTTGTCGGATACGACCTGCTTGACTCCTGCTCTTTCCGCTATCTTGCTGTTGATAAGCAGACCCGATGCTCCGGTATCGAGAAGCAAACGCGAAGATTGGCCATTGACCTTTACTTCAAGACCATATCCATGAAGATGCGTGGCATCAATCAGCATGGGTTCCAGCACTGCTTCGGTAGAAGCCAGCTTGGTTGCCAATTTGCAGGATTTTTCCGGGTGTTCTTGCCGTTCTTTCAGCAGTTCGAGATAGTGTCGCATGCCTTCGCGAGTTTCCTCATCGTCATCCGTCGCTCCGGCAAGATAGCTTTGGAGTGATTGGATCCGCTCTGAACGGCTTAGCGTCTGCATCCACCACCGCTGGATATCCGGATCGTTGGGGTCGAGGGCGTGAGCTCTCTCCAACTGTTTCTCGGCTTTGGCATACAGGGAGAAAGCGGAGTTGATGCGCGCCAATCCCAGGTAAGCGCGTGCTTCCGGATGGATTGTGTTTACTGCCTTCAAGAATTCTTTTTCGCATTCCTCCATCTTGCCTTGCCGGAAGTAGACCTCACCCAAAGCTGTGTGCGCAGTCAGCGAATCCGGAGCTTCACCCACTCCTTTTTTGGCGGTTTCAAGAGCCGTCTGTACGTTTTCCTGCTTTAAGTAGGTCCGCGCCAGGCCGGCATAAGCCTCGCCGGACTTTGGGTCTTGTTGCAGTGCTGCCTGATATTTTTCAAGGGCAGCATCAAACTTGCCGGTCCGGTAAGACTGCAATGCCTGCACCAGTAATTCCTGCAAGGGCTTCTGTGACGAGACGGATGGAACGGGAGCTTCCTGTCCGTTTAAGGTGACAGCCAGAAGAAACACGAGAAGAATCTCAAGTAAAAAATTATTTTTCACGCCCACTGCTCCTGTGAATGGAATATCTTCTCATGTCGTTGCAGAGCTGGATATTTTTTTTACGATTTATGGAATCCAGTTTTGGGTTCCATTTCTTGCGGTCGGGTAAATGCAGAGACTCTCAGAGACTCGCATGCATAAGTCATTTGGATTGTAGAGCTTGGACTAAAACTAGACCGAAATGTAAGAGCGTGGGATAATAACCAACGGCCATGGCTGAAGTCGAGAAGCCACTCGGGGAATCGCTCGATGATCCCCGAAGGGCGCTAGTCAACCGCGTAGCAGCAAGCGAATCGTTTGCCAAGTCTCCTCG
>Ga0070730_10002684_pt1 | contig 16127 bp, 16 predicted proteins | sample Coa_R1_3_FD_66447 | JGI IMG/M metagenome (GOLD analysis project Ga0070730, IMG submission 66447) | Surface soil microbial communities from Centralia Pennsylvania, which are recovering from an underground coalmine fire - Coalmine... | ecosystem: Environmental > Terrestrial > Soil > Unclassified ...
GCCTCTAAAGCCTCCGGAATGCCGTGCCCGCGGATGCGCTCAGAGCCATAGCGCCCCATGAAGCCTACGATCACAGCCCCGATAATGGGCACGACGATGACCCATGCTCCCAGGTGATTGCCGGCGGGTGAGGTCATGGTGGCGTCCCACCGCTGGTAGAAGAAAAGGTTGGTGAACAATCCGATCAGCTTGAGCAAGCCCACCGCAACGTAGGCGGCGGCCACGCCAATGCCCACGGCCAATATCGAAATGGGAATCACGCGCGGGGTGGTGGTGAAATCAGCCAGCCGGCTGGAGGTTTCCTTCTGCTGGAAACCGGAAAGGAATTTTATGAGGGGAGCCCCAAATGAGCCGGCGGGAGAATTGCTCATCTGCTCTTCTTTCTGCCCATTTTTTCTGATTTGGTCAACACCCGGAGTGCCTTCAGCAGTCGCGGCGCTGCAGACTGCAGCTCGGCGCGGTGCTTATGTGCAAGTTTTTTCAGCAAAGTTTCTCCCCGGGAGGTGAGATGAACAATCACCTGCCTCCGATCGCTGTGGTTCCCCGTGCGCATCACCAATCCACGGTGTTCGGCGCGGTTAATCAGCTCGACCGCGCTGTGGGGCTCAAGTTGCAACCGCTCGGCCAGCTTGCCAATCCTGGCCTCCTGTCCTGAAGGCAGTCCGCGGATCGCCAGCAGAAGCTGGTGCTGCTTGGGATGGATGCCTGCCCGCCGCGCCGCCTCTTCACTGAAGTGCAGGAAGCGGCGTATCTGGTAGCGAAATTCGGCCAGCGCGATATATTCAGGATCGCGTACCAGAGAAAAGCTTTTATATCGTGACACGATATAAGTCTAATTCAACAATTCTCTTGCGTCAAAAAACAGGGTGGGTCGAAGCAAGTGCCGCGTCGCGCAATCCTTAGAAAATTAGCTCAGATCCAGGTTGGCCATTTACAATTTAACGTTTGCGTATACCGGCCGGGCACCTGGTTGAGCTGGTTATCAGGGAGTTAACTTGATCTCACGTTATACGCGCCCCGAGATGGGGCGTATCTGGAGCGACGAAAACAAGTTCCGCATGTGGCTGAAGGTGGAAGTTGCCGCCAGCCTGGCCTTGGCCGAGGCCGGCATTGTGCCGCCCGAGGCCGCCGCCGCCATCCGCGACAAAGGCGACTTTCATGTGGAGCGCATTCAGGCCATCGAAGCCGAAGTGCGGCATGACGTGATTGCCTTTACCACGGCGGTTGCGGAAAAAATCGGCCCGCACTCGCGCTGGCTGCATTATGGTCTTACTTCGAACGATGTAGTGGATACCGCCCAGGCTCTGCAGGTCCGGGACGCCTCTGCCCTCATCCTGGCCGATCTGGAGCTGCTGGCCGAAGTTCTGAAGCGCCGCGCTCACGAGTTCCAGCACACGCCCATGATCGGACGCACCCATGGCATCCATGCCGAGCCCATCACCTTCGGCCTCAAGCTGGCCAACTGGTACTCGGAGACGCAGCGCAACATCGCGCGCATGAAATCTGCCGCAGAGCAGATGCGCGTCGGAAAGCTCTCGGGTGCGGTGGGCAGCTTTGCCCATCTTGATCCTGAGATGGAAGAGAAAATCTGCCACAGCCTGGGCCTCGAGCCCGCACCTGTCTCTTCCCAGGTCATCCAGCGCGACCGCCACGCTTACTACGTAACCACGCTGGCCGTCATTGTTTCTACCCTGGATAAGATTGCCACCGAGATCCGCCATCTGCAGCGCACCGAGGTACGCGAGGCCGAGGAATATTTCAGCGAGAAGCAAAAAGGATCGTCGGCCATGCCGCACAAGCGCAACCCCATCACTGGCGAGCAGATCAGCGGGTTGGCGCGCGTGGTGCGCGGCCACGCCCAGGCCGCGCTCGAAAACGTCGCCCTCTGGCACGAGCGCGATATCTCGCACTCCTCCGTCGAGCGGGTGATTCTGCCCGATTCCACCATCCTAGTGGATTATCTGCTCAATAAAACCACCAATCTGATTGAGAAGATGTTCGTCTATCCTGAGCGCATGCAGAAGAACCTGGAGAGCACCGGCGGTCTGGTCTTCAGCGGACAGCTTCTGCTTGATCTGGCCGAAAGCGGCATGCTGCGGGAAGACGCCTACCGCATCGTGCAGAAACTTGCCATGCGCGCCTGGCAGCAAGGATTGAATTTTCGCGCCCTGGCGCGCAAAGACAAGCAGATCACCTCGCGCCTCACGCGCAAGCAGCTCGACCATGCCTTCGACCTGAATCGGCAACTGCGCAACGTGGATAAAATCTTCGAGCGCGTCTTCAGTCCTAAACAAACCAAAAGAATAACCACAAAGGACACAAAGGCGACTGAAGGAACTAAGTAACGACGAATGTTTTGCAGCATCGTTTTCTTTGTGTTCCTTCGTGAGGTTCCTTTGTGTCCTTCGTGGTTAAAGATTTTTGTCGATGACGGAGAATAAAGGGCCGATTTCCCCACCATTCAAATACTCCCGGTAGCTGTCATACTTTTCAAACAGGCTGGCAGTAAACACGCAAAACACACCATCGCAAATCTGCACCGCCGGCTTGTTGCCGTCAGAATCCACGGCAAGCTGCCAATGGAGCGCGTCGCAATTTTGCAGGATGGTCACGATCTTGTCCTTGGGCCCGCGGGCCCGGACCAGCGCCGGCAACTGGCCGGGAGCAAGATGAGATTCTCCAAAAAGGGCCAGTACGGTCGTGCGCGGATGATCGGCTCGAATTTCCGCGATCCTGGTGGCGGCATGGCGGTCGCGTTTGCGGATCGCCCGCAAGTTTGAACGCGGCCCGCAATCGAGGCCACAGACCGGAAAGCCGTGGCGGCGGGCGGCTTGCAGCAGCTCACGGACAGGTTCCCATGCGTATCCCCAGTCATTGTCGAAGCGCAGCAACAGGCGGAGCTGCTGGTCGTTGATTTCGCGCTGCCACCATGCATCCAGCATCGGCTGATGCTCAGCAAAGATGGCCTCAACCCCCAGGCAGCAGGACTTACCATTCCGCGCCATCAGCTCCAGAACTCGAGCCGCGTAACGCTGCGATGCCGGCAGTGTGTGATAGTCGCCCAGCAGCACAACATCGGCCGTCAGCAACTCTTCCTCGACTTGCTCCTGGCTCACTGTGCACTGATACGACTGGAATGCGCCATAAAAATCGCGCAGGTATTTGCGTTGTACCAGCGGATCAAGCGCGTGTATCTCCTGCGTGATTCCCGTTACCGCGCGCTGCTCCCAGCCACGGCTTGAACTCTGGCGTCGGAAAGGATTTCTGCCCATGTTTCCCATACAATCCCATTTCGGAGCGTACAAGTTTGGTATTCTCTTTCTCTACGCTCATTCTTTTCCAAGGGCTATGGGATTAGATGCTGGAAACCGCATGAAGAGTTCAGCTCTCGAAAATTTGACCATTGCCGTTACCGGTGCAAGTGGGGTGATCTTCGCGCGTCATTTTCTAAAGATGGCTGAAGCCGATTCGCGGGTGAAGACCATTAACTTCATCGCTTCAGAAAATGCTTTGCGAGTGATGGCAGAAGAAGCTGGCATCAGCGGACGCAGCAACCTGGTAGAGCAGTTGCTGGGAAAGAAGTCGCGTAAGATCCAGCAGCAGAATAACGACGATATCGGGGCCAACGTGGCCAGCGGCTCTTATCCCACCGACGCTATGGTGGTGATCCCATGCAGCATGGGCACGCTGGCGCGCATTGCCAACGGGTTAGCCATCAAACTGATTGAGCGCGCCGCCGACGTGTGCCTGAAAGAGCAGCGAGCGCTCATCTTGTGCGTGCGCGAAACTCCTTTGAACAAAATTCATATCCGCAACATGTACCGCGCCGCCGATGCCGGCGCCGTGATCTTTCCTCTCATCCCGACCTTCTACAATAAGCCCGTCTCGCAAGATGATATGGCCCGCCAGTTCGCCAACCGCGTGCTGGCCCACATTGGCCTGGAGCAGCCGGATGCGTTCAGATGGAAGGGGTAAATAGCTCTTAGCTCTTAGCTCTTAGCTGAAACGCTTTTGCAATGACTTTGCACGCCGAATCGGAAACTTTGAACTCTGCCAACTGATCGCGCTTCACCCAGCGCGCCTCCAATGCGTCGCCGCCAGCGCGCAGCTCGCCCGATTTGGTGTGGCAGAGAAAATCAATGATCACGTAGTGGTATTGCGCCTTGCCCGCGTTGGATTCCGTGCCGGGAACGATGCTCTCGAAAACTTCCAGCACTTCTCCGACATCAACTTCAAGCCCGGTTTCCTCGAGGGCTTCGCGGGCCGCTGCCTGGCGCACGCCCTCGCCTAATTCCACTACGCCGCCGGGAATGGACCACTGGCCGAGCAACGGCTCCCGGCCGCGGCGCACCAGCACCACCTGATCGTTCGCGACGATTACGGCTCCTACGCCGACGATGGGGCGTTCAGGATACTCGCGCTTCATAGTTGAAAGGAATCAATACTCAAAAAAGAAGTGCTCTGGATCCATGGCCACAATGCGCCACGGATTTCCGTGCGCGGAAGGAACTCTCTCGACCTCAAGGCGCAGACGGGCATGCTGGCGATGAGTGGCCTGCTCAAGCTGCTGGGGGCGCGACTCCAGGTCGAAATCCGCCACGATGGTTCCCTTGGATTCTCCCTCGCCGCTTAGCTGAATGATTTTGTAATAGAGATGAAAGCTGTCGTAGTAATTGAATGCCGCCTCCATATGCTGCTCGAAATTAGGTTCGAGGCGCTCGGCCAAAAACATGGACTGCGTCTGCGGCAAATTATGGCCTTGCATTCCATGCACCAAGCGGCGCAGCAGCGCATCTGCCACGGCCTGGCTGAAGGTAGTCTGTTGCAGGGCCGATTCATCTCCCATATTGGGACGCGGGATCTTTGGGGTGCTTGGCTTCTCCGGCGGCTTTGCATCCTGCGGCGCAGGAGCCGCGGCATCGGGCCCAGGGCCGCTTTGCGCAACCAGTGACGAGCCCGCGAGCAGAAGAATACAAGCCAGCCAAAAACAAGCCAACCGCCTGGAAAAACATTTTTTCATGATTCCATCCCTTTCAAATTGGGACTAACAATCAATTTAGCTTCCGTGGCCCGCTGCACATCTTCGGCCTTGAGGCCGGGGGCAACCTCTTCCAGCACCAGCCCCTGCGGGGTCACACGCATGTAGGCCATCTCGGTCACGATGGTGTCCACCACTTTCACACCGGTCAGCGGCAGCGCGCACTTTTTCAAAATCTTCGGAGCGCCCTCGCGCGTGGTATGCTCCATGGCGACGATCACGCGGCGCGCGCCGGCAACCAGGTCCATGGCGCCGCCCATGCCTTTGACCATCTTGCCCGGGATCATCCAGTTGGCCAGGTTGCCCTGCTCATCCACTTCCATCGCGCCCAGCACGCTCAAATCAATATGCCCGCCACGGATCATGGCAAAGGAATCGGCGCTGGAAAAATACGCCGTGCCGGGGATTTCCGTGACCGTCTCTTTGCCCGCGTTGATGAGGTCAGGGTCTTCCTCGCCGGCAAGCGGATAGGGCCCCACGCCCAGCATTCCATTTTCACTTTGCAAGATAACATGCATACCGGCCGGCACACAGTTGGCTACCAGGGTCGGCAACCCGATTCCCAGATTGACGTAGAATCCATCGCGCAGCTCGCGGGCAATGCGCTTCACGATGCGCTCGCGCTTTTCCACGTCTTTTTGTTTATCGGCTTTGGGTAATGTTGCCATGATTTTTTGGCGGCGTTTACGCCTGCCTGACGGTGCGCCTCTCGATCCGCTTCTCGTAATTCTGGCCCTGGAAGATGCGCTTTACGTAAACGCTCGGCGTCACAATCTGGTCACCGTCGAGTTCGCCCACCTCTACCAGCTCTTCGACTTCGGCGATGGTGACGCGCGCCGCCGTTGCCATCATAGGATTAAAATTGCGCGCCGTCTTGCGGTAAATGAGGTTGCCCCAATTGTCGCCCTTCCAGGCTTTGATCAATGCAAAATCTGCCTTGAGCGCATGCTCCAGGATATGCGGGCGTCCGTTAAATTCCCGGACTTCTTTCTTTTCGCCAATGATGGTGCCGTAGCCGGTAGGGGTAAAGAAGGCCGGGATGCCGGCCCCGCCCGCGCGGATACGCTCGGCAAATGTCCCTTGCGGATTGAGTTCCAGATCAATCTCGCCCTTCAGCACCATCTCTTCCAGCAGTTTGTTTTCACCGACGTAGGTGCCAATGTGCTTTCTGATCTGGTGGTTGGCGAGCAGCAGGCCGAGGCCGAAGTTGTCAATGCCGACGTTGTTGGAGATGGTGGTAAGGTTCCTGACGTTCTTGCGCATCAGCGCCTGAATCAGATTTTCCGGGATGCCGCACAGGCCGAAGCCGCCGAGCATGATGGAAGCCCCGTCGGGAATATCTTTGACGGCTTCGTCGGCGTTGGCGACTACTTTGTTCACCGTTTCAATTTAACCACAAAGTTCGCCCAGCGCCGAGTTGATAAAACAAAAGCTTACCGCGGATTTCACGGATTACGCGGATTTAGAAGCTCAAACGCATGGCCAACTGTATATTCCTCGATCCGCCAAGGAAGGGATTGCGCTAAAGCAATTTGATCATGGCGATTCGTGGATTTGGCTCGAACCCGGAGCGAAGATATATTCCCTTGGCCCGATGGTTGGTATCGTAAACCATAAGGTGGAGAGCGCAGACGCCTCTGGCTTTGGCGATTTCTTCCAGAAGCTTGAGAGCCTGGGTCCCCACCCCTTTGCCCTGGAAATTCGGGCGCACATAAAAATCGGTAATCCAGCCGTCGCGCCCACCGTACTCAATGTCATACCCGTAGGTCAGGATGATGTGACCGGCCAATGTTTCCTCATTCCGGATTTCAAGAACGAGTCCCAGTGATGAGTCGCTGAGCAGCTTTATAAGGGCGCCGCGGGTGCGGTCCTCGGGAGAGGTAACACCCTCGAGCGAGTAAAGTTCACAGATGAGAGGCATAAGCTTTTCTAAATCCGCAGGTTCAGCGATCTTTAATGAGATACTCATCGGCAGACTGACGCCTATCCGCGCCCAACGCGAGCAGGACAAAAATAGTTTCTTCTACTATAGCGCGAGGATTGAGCACTGATGACTGCTCCTGAATTCAAATAGGGGAGGAATTTATGACGATGACCATTGCCCCACCCGATCTTTCATCAAGACCGTTTCGGCTGACCGCTGAGCGCGCGATGATTGCGGCGCCTGCTGTCCTGTTCCGGGCATGGACCGAGCAGTTTGATCGCTGGTTCGCGGCGCCAGGGACGGTATTGATGAAAGCCGAGGTCAACGCGGTCTTCTTCTTCGAAACCCATTTCCAAGGCGAGCGGCATCCACACTATGGGCGATTCCTCAGGCTCGAACCCGACCGGCTTGTGGAGCTGACATGGCTCACCGCCGCAATCAAAGGGGCCGAGACCGTGGTAACGGTCGAACTGGCCCCTAGTAATGGCGGGACACGGCTCCGGCTTACACACGCAGGCTTTCCCGACGAGGAATCAAGAAAGCGCCACGAAGAAGCATGGCCGAAGGTGCTTGCGCAGCTCGACCGGAAGATGACGGCAGGCGTCTGAGTTTTGATCACAGATCAAGGCGATTTTGGACACAGGCTGCCGGGCCAGCCGCAGAAGAATGTTTCTGATAAAAATCCCTTCCCCACTCTGTCGAAGGCCTGCCCTGACCGTAAAGAAAATTCTTGCGGTTTGAGCAAGTAGAGTCTAGACTCAATTTAATCTCCCCGATTCTTAAGGTGGCCAGCAGTACGTGTAGCCGAGCAGCCTTAAGCAGTCCTTTGTGCAAGGTTTCCATCTACACCCACCGGTGGGCATTCTTGGCCTAGTTTTGTTGTCTTTAAAAAAACTTTACTGTGAAAAATGAATTCTTCTTGAGCCCGGCCGCGATCAACAGCCTTCCCCAATGTTTCTCGCAGCATAGAAGTTTGATGTTCGCTTGAAATTTTCTTGTCAAACGGAGTGCTTGATAAAAGGCAATGATGAAAGACGCACAGATTATCTATCCCATCTACATGGAGTTATCTCAACGCTTCCACCTGGGTCTGGTTCCCTGTGGAGAGCTCGAATCGTCAACCCTGCAAGCGGGTCCCGCCAGGCTTCAGGTGGAGCAGTGGTTCCGGGATGCCGACGCGCACATTGAAGTGCATCACCTGCGCGAGCTTCTGGGCCAGGTCGGCCTGGCCGGAGACGCCTTGCAGGCTCTGCTTGCGTGGCACCTTGGCAAAGAACCCAAGGACAAGCCCGACCGCAACAAGATCGATTTCTTTCTGGTTCAATATCTTGCGGAATGCCTGCCTGTCAATGTGCCGGCACACAAACTCAGCTTCGAGCAGGTAGCGGAGGTGCTGAAGCCGGTCCTGGGCGAGAGCAGCGCGCCCAAGCGCCTGCCGGGCCTCGAAGACTGCATCCGGGACCTGGAAAAGTGTTTCACGCTCGGTGATTTCGTCGAATATTGGATCCTTGAACGCGGACGCGCACTTAAAGCCGTTGCGCAGGAGGGGCCTTTCGATCGCGCGAAGCTGGTCGCCTTTGCACATTTCAGCTTTCTTCTGCGGCTCAGTTCAATACGTGTTCTTCATGATGACATACGGGCCCTTGAAGCGGACCTGCGAGAACTCGAGCGCAGGGGCGTTCAAGAGGTCGATGATATCTCCCCTGGTCTTTCAGAAAAGAAATCGGTCGGCGAGTTACGCGCGCTTTGCGGGAAATGGAAGCACTACTTCCCCGAAAAATATTCGCGAAACAAGTGGTTCACCGAGATTATCGGGATGCGCTCCAGCGTGCAACGAGCCCTGCAAGAGGCGGCCAGCGAACCGGAGGGCGGCGCCGCCCTCCCGAGCGCGGCGGTCAGTCAACGGACCGAAGTCGTAGCGCAGGGAGCAGCCCCTCTCACGCGCCCTGCGCCGCCACAGCAAACACAACCGCGAACCCAGCCGGGAGCACAGCTTCAGGCCGAGGTGAAACGATACATGGAGGAGATCGCAGAGCAGGTGCGATCCCCGATCGGAGGACGCGCAACCTCCGTAACAGCCATTGAGCTGGCTGACTTGAGACTCATGCTTTCTACCGGAGAGGTGGATGCCTTCCAGGAACCATGCGAAGACATGAATCTTGTGCTGCAGCATGCGGCTGCGGTTCGGGCAATCCTGCTTGCAGCCCTGGACAAAGACAAACCCGATGCCGTCACTCTGCGTGCGGCGGTAGATTTGGCGGAATCAGAAGGGTTGGCGCTTCAAGAGCAAATCAGCGCGGCCAGAGAAGCGGGAGACACGGTTGCCGCAGTGAATCTGACTGCCTCGGCGCGGTCCTTGCGTAAAGCCCTGGAGAAGATGGATCAGGCCCTGCTTGCCTGCTCTGGAGAGCTTCCGCGCACCCCGGGCGCCGCCGCCGAAACAACCGCCCGCGGAGGGGAGCATAGCTAGGGGGGAAACGACGGGCGCAGAAGCGCAAGCTGGTTTCTGGCGCAGGGGCGGTGCCCCCAAGAATGGAGGAAACAATGAGCGCCGATGAAAACAATACGGCAACCCTGGATACGGTAGCGGTGGAACTGCACAAGCGTGCAGTCAACATGCGTGCTCGCAATCCCGAGGCCGACGGACTATCCAAGGAAGCAGCGGCCCTGCAGTTAACCATGTTGCTGATTGGAGAGATGAAAGAGCGCAGGCAGACCATCCGATATACGACCGAGTACTATGCCCAGCGGATCTGGCATCTACTGCGTTGGAGCGGCTCTAACATCGGGGGCGGCGTGATGATTGAGTACCTCATCGATCACGGTGGCCATGAGCTGAATTCGTACCTCCATCGGTTGCTCGACCAGACGGGATATGACGATGACGAAGCCCTACCGGGAGAAATGTTCCATGCGATTCAGCGCATGAGAAAAGAAGGGCGCGATCCCATAGAAAGCTACAAGCCGGGCGACAACATGCAGAGAGGGATTTGGCAGTGCAGCGTGGAACCCATGTTCCTCGCGGATGAGTTCGACCCCGAAGCATGGCCCGAGATGGCTGCCCTGGTAAAAGAACTGGAAGCCAGATACCCGCACTTGCGGAACCGGGAAATGTTGATCGAGGAGCTGACTACGAGGTTCATCCATGCGCTCAAGGCAGGCAATCTTGCCACGCTTCACGATCACGACTGGTATCGCGGCCATATCGCAACCTTGGTGTTCCATCATGCGCATCCTTTGTTTGCCAGGATCATTAGCTGTCTTCTGCTGGAGCAGACAGGAAGCATAACCATGAGCGGACAAGATGATAAACACGCCGATATCGGGTTACTCGACGACATTCTGACGCTCTCGGATTTGGGAACTCCGCGGTAGTCCGGGTTGTGTGGGGTGTCTGAAGAGCGCAGGAACTAGCTTAATTAGCAAACTGTGTCGTGCGGCAAGGTGTCGCCCCTCCCAGGGCTCGCGTCTTTTTTTAGCTTACCCACCGCTGCCGCAATGGGCTAACTCATGCCGCGCCTCTGGCGCTGGTGGTATCGTTTGACCACCGCTATCGTGGTACCTATGAATAATCCAGGTAAACTCGTGCCCGGATACAAGTCTTCATACACGAGAAGTTTTTCCGCAGTCGGTATGCCCTGCCTAAAACTGGTTTTTGTACTGCTCCAGGGCAACGCGCACCAATTGGCTGCGGGTACGGACGCCGGTCTTTTCGAACAATTGTTGCAGAGAGGCCTTTACAGAACTTTCGGAGACGTCCAGCCGGCCGGCGATTTCTTTATTCGCCAAGCCTTCGAAAACCAGGGTAAGGACCTGGCGTTCGCGTTCGGTGAAAGTCTTGGCGCCCGATGATTTAAGTTCCGGTGTGGTGGCTTTTTCCATCACTTTCTTCAGGTATCCCTGCTCGAACCAGACCTTGCCAGCCAGTACTTCATGAATACTTTTGGAGAGTTCCGAAGGCGAACTGTGCTTCAGAACAATGCCCGATATTCCGCTGCGGATCAGGTCGGCAGCTTCCAACTCGTTCACACCGGCGGTCAGCAGCAGGACCTTGCCTTGAAAGCCGGTATTGCGGGCTTTCGCCAGGAAGGCTGAGCCCTTTTCATCGCCAAGATCGAAATCGAGCAGGACCACATCGGCAGGCCAGGCCGCGACCGTCGAGATGCCCTCCCGTACGGAACCGCAGTAGCGCACTTCGAAGCTGTGCTCGCCTTCCAGCAGCCGGGCCACGCTCTCGCGAAACAGAGCATGATCATCAATGATGAGCACCCGGATTTTGTCAGTTTTGACTGGCATAGGCCGATTCCCGGGCAGTCGCCACGGGCACGAGCGAGACTGCGAAACAGCAACCTGTGTCCCTCGGCTCATAGTGTAAATCGCCGCGGAAGGTCCTCAGGATGGCGCGCGAAACATACAGGCCGAGTCCGGTAGCGGCCGCTTGTTTTTGAAAGGGCTGAAAGAGTTCCTCGGGAACCGCGACCCCGTGTCCTGTATCTTCAAAGCGGATGACCACACCCTGAGCTTCAGAGACGACAGAAATGGTCAGTTGTTTTTGACTGCTGGCTTCCATTGCGCGTTGGCTGTTCTTCACCAGGTTGAGGAAGACCTGCATAAGACCATAACGATCGGCCGATACCAGCGGCAAATCTTCTTCAACTCGCCAAAGCAACTTGATGCCGGTGTCATGCAGCGATGGCTCAATCAAAAGCCGCAATTCGTCGAGCACCGAAGGCAGCTCCACGGCCGCGGTGCTTTGCTCGGGCGAAGGGTTCAGGTCTAAAGAAGCAATCTTTCCCAGCGCTTCGACCAGCGTGCCCAAAGCGAGAAAATCGCGGTTATCAGCCAGGCAGGCGACATGCGAGAGATTCCTTTGCACGGTCGAAATGGCTCCGCAGATATTACGGACTTCATGGGAGACCGCGCTCATGACGATGCGGGCATTCTTCAAAAGATGATCGAGGCTTAACTGCTCGCGGTCGCGTATATCCTCCGACAGGTCAACGATGATGGCCGCAAGGCGCGGCCCGGCGATGGTGGAATAGGTGGAAAACCAGACCGCAGCCAGAAAGACCTCGCCGCCAGGACGCCGGCCCTGGCATTGCATGGCGGTGCGCAGTACTCTCGAGGTGTAACCCTGCGCGACTGCCTGCAAAGCCGGCAGAAAGCACGCAATGGATTGACCGCGCAAAGGCGGCCCCTCAGGAGAGAGCAGTTGCAGAGCGGCATGATTGGCGCGCTCAATGAGGCCCTCGGAGTCGACCGTAACAATGGCCGCAGGGCTGCTCTCGATGAGGGCTTCAAGCTGTTGCTCAATATCCTGCCTAAAACGGACCTGGCGTTCGAGATCTTCCACATGTTGCGACATGAGCCGCCGCTTCGCCACCAGCTCAGAGATAAAAAACCCTGTGCCGATGTATCCCACCGTAACCATCATCAGACGCGGAATGGCCGCAGTTGTGGGAAGGTTGCTGAACAGCTCCTGCAGGCCGGAGCACAACAGCGAAAGACCGACAATTTGCCAGCGATTGAGGAAGCCGGCCACCAGCATAATGGGAAACAGATACAAGAAGCCGAGCGAGATGTAAGCCTGCGTTCGCCAGTCCACAATTGCGATTAACACAACCAGAGCCGCGGCAATCAGCAGGTTCTTTCTGCGATTCGATGGCGAGTAGATGATGGAAATGTCGAACATGGCACCCAGGCCCCTGGCTCTTTTGACCAGTGTAAATGTCACGAACATCATGATCTACTTCAATCGCACCGCCAAAAGAATTGGCTAAAAGATAGGTCCTTTCGCCGAAAGATAACCCTGCCGCCGCAAAGATAGGATTCTCAAAAGATAAGGCACACGCTTAAATGGAAAAGGCGTAACAGTTCTCTTGAATTGGGAGCCATTGCCGCGGGAGACGGCACAGGAATGGATTGGAATGGATACGTAAAGGTCGCCTGTGTGGTTCTCATCATGGGTGGTTTGGCCTGCATGGCTGTAGGTGCGTTGCTGAACTATCTCCGCAAACCTGGTGACAAACAACGGCACTGACGATCATTCCCCGCCGCCCGTAACCTGGCGGAGCATTCACGACGGAATCAACGATGCGAAACAAGCTCTTTTTCTGCTTTGCGCTCATCCTCTGTAGCTTGCAGGGCTGGTCACAGTTGCCGGCGCCAACTCCTGCCGCGCCGTTGACTTTGAACTGGGACCAGGTGAGGCAACGCTTTGAACAAAATAATCCCACTCTATTTGCGGGCAAGCTGAACGTTGATGAATCCAAGGGGCAGGAAATCACCGCATACCTGCGGCCCAACCCGCAACTCACTGTGTCGTCGGATGGAACTCAACTGGCTCGCTACAAAGGCGTCTGGCAGCCGTTTACCGGCACTCAGTTCTCAGCCAACTTCAGTTATCTGCACGAACGGGACCACAAGCGGGAGCTGCGCCTGGAAAGCGCGCAGAAAGCAACCGGCATTGCGACCTCGGGGCAATCTGACCTGGAAAGAACTCTTCTTTTTAACCTGCGCGGCGCCTTCGTGCAAACCCTGCAAGCCAAGGCGGTGCTGGCGCGGGCGCAAGACAACCTGGCCTATTACGATCACGTGCTGGAAGTAAGCAGGGCCAGGTTCCAGGCCGGCGATATCGCGCAGGTCGATCTTGATCGCCTGGAATTGCAGCGGGTGCAATACGAGTCTGATCTGCAAGCCGCGGAAGAGAACCTGGAGACGGCGAAGATACAACTGCTCACGCTGCTGAACGACCGTACGCCAGTGGCGCAGTTCGACGTGACGGGTCCATTCGACTTCACCGACCAACTGCAGCCGCTCGACGAGTTCCGGAAGGTCGCACTGGACACGCGGCCGGACTTAAAGGCCGCCGCAGAAGCCGTGGACAAAGCCCAAACCGATCACAAGCTCGCGGTTGCGAACGGCTCAACCGACCCGACCTTCAGCGCGTGGTATACGTACAATCCCTCGTTCAACAACCCGTTTGACCACCAAACCCTCGGCGCCAGTGTCAATATCCCCCTGCGCATCTTCGACCGGAACCAGGGAGAGAAGCTGCGCACGCAATTGGACATTGCGCGCAACCAAAAACTGCTGGATGCCACCCAGGCCCAGGTGTTCAGCGATGTGGATTCCGCTTACGCAACACTGAATAGTAACCTCAGCCTGCTTCGTCCGTATAAAACCAAGTATCTGCAACAAGCGGTCCGGGTGCGGGACATCATCACATTTTCTTATCAGCGCGGCGGCGCTTCGCTGCTCGATTTCCTGAACGCGCAGAGTGAATACCGCAGCGTGGAACTGAATTACATCAACCTGGTCGGTTCTTATTTAATGGCGGCGAATCAATTAAACCTTGCCGTGGGCAAGGAGGTAATTCCATGAAGAAACGTTTCTTTTGCTATTTTGCCGGAACACTTTCGTTGCTGGGCGCGAGTCTTCTGCTCACAGCTTGTGGAGAAGGGCGGGCAGATGCCAAGGCGGAAGCGCCGCCTCCACCAAAGGTTGAACGCGAATCTGATCTCAGCATCGTGAAGGTGGACCATCCCGAGCAGTTCACGCTCGCTACCGCGGCGGAACATCAAGCGGTAACCACCCTGACGGTGACGGGCGTAGTAAACCCCGATGTGTCGCGCAATGTGCCGGTCATCTCGCTGGCCTCGGGGCGGGTGGTGGAAATCCGCGCGCGCCTGGGCGATCAAGTCAAGAAGGGCCAGTTGCTGATGCGCGTTCAGAGTGCGGATATTTCCGGGGCATTTTCGGATTACCAGAAATCCGTCAACGACGAAAGGCTGGCCCGGACGCAAATGGAGCGGGCGAAGGTCCTCTACGACAAGGGCGCAATCGCCCAGAAAGACCTTGAAGTCGCTGAGGACGCGGAACAAAATGCCAAAGCCGATCTGGAGGCGAAGACAGATCGCCTGCGCGTCTTGGGCGTGAACAAAAACCACCCCAGTGGAACTGGGATTGTTGACGTGGTGGCGCCGGTATCGGGGATCATCACCGATCAGCAGGTCACGAATGCGGCTGGCGTCCAGGCGCTCTCCGGGCCGAATCCGTTCACCATCTCCGACCTTTCTTATGTATGGATCTTGTGCGATGTGCATGAAAACGAATTACCCGCCGTTCGCCTGGGCGACTATGCAGACATTCACCTGAATGCCTATCCCGACCAGGTCCTGAAGGGCCGCATTGACAATATTGGGGCGGTCCTCGATCCCAACATCCGCACCGCCAAGGTAAGACTGCAAGTGAAAAATCCAGGAGTGCTGCGCGTAGGAATGTTTGCCACCGCCACGTTCTACGGTAACAAGCCCGAGACCCGCGCTACAGTGCCGTCGAGCGCGGTTTTGCACTTACACGACCGCGACTGGGTCTTTAAGCCCATCGGCAATGGCCAGTTCCAGCGCGTCGAAGTTAGCGCGGGAGAGATGCTTCCGGGAAATATGCAAGAGATTATTTCGGGCATTGGGCCGGGCCAACAGGTGGTCTCGAACGCACTGGAGTTACAGAATACGGTAGATCAGTAAAATGATTCGCGCCCTGGTTGACTTTGCTCTGAATAACCGCCTGCTTGTGCTTGCGCTGGGCACTCTGCTGCTCATCTGGGGAATTATCTCTTTTCACAATCTTCCGGTCGAAGCCTATCCCGACGTCGCCAACAACTACGTTGAGATCATCACGCAGTGGCCGGGAATTTCCGCCGAACAAATGGAGCAGCAGGTCACCATTCCGCTGGAAACCGCGATGAATGGCATCCCTCATATAACGCATTTACGCTCGTTCTCGATCTTCGGGCTTTCCGACCTGAAGCTGATCTTCGATGATGAAGAGGAGAACGCCTGGAACCGGGAGCGGGTCCTGGAGCGGCTCTCACAAGTTACCTTGCCACCGGGCGTCACGCCTCAAATGGGGACCGACTGGAGTCCCGTCGGCCAAATCTACTTCTTTACGCTGAAGAGCACGAATCCTGCCTATGACGTGATGGACCTGAAGTCCATTGAAGATTGGGTGGTTGAGAAGGACTTTAAGGCCGTCCCCGATGTCGTGGATGTGGCCAGCTTCGGTGGTCCCACGCGCGAATATCAGGTCCGCATAGATCCCGATAAGTTGATTTCCTATGGACTCAGCCTTGCCCAGGTAGAGCAGCAGCTCACGAATAACAAC